>Ga0308157_10000573_pt1 | contig 113442 bp, 68 predicted proteins | sample PhyBR1_FD_201035 | JGI IMG/M metagenome (GOLD analysis project Ga0308157, IMG submission 201035) | Phyllosphere microbial communities from UC Gill Tract Community Farm, Albany, California, United States - DLSLB.R1 | ecosystem: Host-associated > Plants > Phyllosphere > Unclassified | place...
AAAAAGCCTATCGGTCAGGAAGATATACAATTGACAATGGATTTAATTGAAAAAATTAAACCACATCAAATTTACGCAGCAGGAGATTTAGCCGATCCACACGGAACGCATAAAGTGTGTTTGGATGCTATTTTTGAAGCGGTAAAAGCACTAAAACCAAAACCATTTATGAACGACTGCTGGTTGTGGTTGTACAGAGGAGCTTGGCAAGAATGGGGTATTGATGAAATTGAAATGGCAGTACCGATGAGTCCTGATCAGGTTTTGGCTAAACGAAATGGTATTTTCAAACATCAATCTCAGAAAGATGGTGTTGTTTTTCAAGGTACCGATGCCAGAGAATTTTGGCAAAGAGCCGAAGATAGAAATAGTGAAACGGCGGCCTTATATGACAAATTAGGACTTTCACGATATGCAGCTATGGAAGCTTTTGTGAGGTGGATTTATTAAGGTTGTTTGAGAGTTACAAATTGATACCTCGAGGTTCTGCCTCGAGGTTATTCATTTAACAACAGTTTTTTTATCCTTAATGGCAACAATTTAGGGCTCAAATATTTTTATCAGTAAGAAAGGCACTCCCTTTTTTTAGTTGAGATTTGTTCCCAGCCAATCTTGAAAAAATAATTGACCATAAACCCTAAAGTTGTTTTCATAAAAATAGATCAAGGTTTTGAACTTCTAATTTTATTTATACTTTAAATATTAATTTATTTTTATAAAAAAACCATAGTATAATTGACCAAAAAACTGCGTAAGATAAGGCATAAGCTAATGATGAATTCAATGGATCTTCAAAATTAGGAACTATCCAAAATTTGTAAATTAACTGCTGCAAACCAATTTGCTCTGTAGCTATTTCTGGACTTTGAATTTTAATTGAACTCATTACTCTAGGGATAATACCTGAAAAGAAAAATACAATCATTGGATTTACTCCCCAAATTAAAAATAGTTTAGCCCATTTTTTATAGTTTGCAATATCAATGATATAGTATAATGTGCTTAAACATAATGTTGCCAAACCAGCAGTGTACAAAACATAAGAGCTTGTCCAAAGTGATTTGTTTATAGGGAATACGATGTTCCAGAGTAAACCTGCAATTATTAGAGCAATTCCTATGATAGCTGTTTTTTTTAGGATTTCAATTTTGGGAATTTCTAAGTTTAGTATTTGTCCTATCAACATTCCTAAAATTCCTGTTCCTATCGCTGGCAATGTGCTTAAAATCCCTTCTGGATCCCAAGTTTTAGAAAAGCTCCATAAATGTCCGTTTAGGACAAAATTGTCTAACCAAGCTGCCAGGTTTGTTCCTTTTTCAAAATTTGCAGCACCAATTCCAGGAACGGGTACAAAAGCCATTATAAGCCAATAAGCCACTAAAATTGAAGAAACAGCCAGTAATTGTGTTTTTAGATTTGTTTTCAAATAAAAAAGAGAAGTAAAGAAATATACAATTGCTATTCGCTGCAAAACCCCAGGAATTCTCACATCCAGAAATTCTTCCATTTGACTGTAGGCCAAGAAAAGTAATGTTACGAAAATGCCGACAGCTAGGTAGGTTTTAATTTTCAAGCTAAAGTTTCCTAAAAGAGCATAAGCTACCGCAAAAGTTATGATCAATCTGATGAATAACAAAGGAAATCCTTCTAAACCAAACAATTCAATTCGGCTGAAATAATTTAAAAATAGCCCTAAACAGAAAATTCGCAACGAACGAACAACTATTTTATTAAAGACTTCAAAGTCAAAATGTTTCGTTGGCATCGCAAAAGGGATTGCAGTACCCATTATGAAAACAAAAAAAGGAAAAACTAAATCGGTAGGAGTACAGCCGTTCCATTCTGCATGCTCTAAAGGTGGGTAAATAGAGTCCCAGTTTCCTGGGTTATTGACAATTGTCATTAACAATATGGTAAATCCTCGAAAGACATCTAGTGAAATTAATCGTTCTTTTTTCATTGGGGTAGTTTTTTTGAATTTCGTTTAAAAACTTATTTTTTGCTCACTGCGTGAACTTGTTAAGTACAATCCTGAATAGGTTATTAGTCCATTAAGCACTATTAATTCATTATCAAAAACGTATCCACAAAATAATATTTTTGAATTTTCATTTATTAAATACGTTAGGAAAGGGGAGAGCAGGCATATAAATGGAACCAATTTGTCATATACATTTCTTGATTTTTGAAACAATCCAAAAGCGTATAATCCCAACAAAGGACCATAGGTGTATGAAGCAACCTTGAATATCATTCCAACAACTGAACTATCATTAATGGAATTAAAAACAAGTATTACTAAGAAAATCAATGCCGAAAAACTAATATGAACCATATGTCTTACGCGTACAGTGTTCTTACTACTGTTTTCGGTTTTATCCATGCCTAAAAAATCAACACAAAAAGAGGTTGTTAGTGCCGTTAAAGCAGAATCTGTAGTAGCAAAAGTTGCGGCTATAATTCCTAATAAAAACACAATTGCCGGAATTGTAGCTAAATGATGCAATGCGATTTCAGGAAAAAGTAAATCGGTTCTTGGTTTACCGGTAAGTAAATCTGTTGGAATAGTAATCCCGTTTTTAGTAGCATAAATGTATAGTAAGGCACCTACGCTCAAAAAGAAAATATTGATAATGACGAAGATTCCTGTAAAGGTAAACATGTTTTTTTGTGCTTCGCCAATATTTTTACAGCTGAGATTTTTTTGCATTAAATCCTGATCCAATCCTGTCATTGCAATCGTTACAAACATTCCGCCTATTATTTGTTTGACAAAATGAAATTTACTTCCAATGAAATCATCGAAGAAAAATATTTTTGAATAATTACTGTTTTTTACTTCTTCGAAGGCACCAATTGCGCTTAAATCTAAACTGTCACAAATAAAATAGATGCTTAGGAAAACGGAAGTTACCAGAAAGAAAGTTTGTAGTGTATCAGTTATAATAATTGTTTTTAGTCCACTTTTGTAGGTATAAGAAAAAATTAGAACCAAAGAAATTAATACAGTAACTGCAAAAGGAATATTATAATAATCAAAAACAAAGCGCTGTAAAACAATAACAACCAAGTAAAGTCGGAATGCAGAACTTACGGTTCTGCTGATTAAGAAAATTGAAGCAGCCGATTTATAACTGTAAATCCCCATTCTTTGTTCAATATAACCATAGATAGAGGTTAAATTCATTCTATAATAGAGCGGTAATAATAGCTTCGTAATTATTATAAATCCGATTGCATTACCCAATACAAACTGGAAATATTTGAATTGTTCTCCACTTGCAGCGCCTACTTCTCCCGGAACAGATATAAAAGTCACACCAGATAGGGCAGTACCGATCATTCCGAAAGCAACTAAATACCATTTGGAGTTTTTATTAGCAGTAAAAAAGGCATTATTTCCACCATCTTTTCTGCTTACTCTGTGTGCAATATAGAATAACGTTCCAAAATAAACGATGATAAGGATAAGGATTGTACTTGGTGTCATTTAATAGCGAATAGTGAATGGTGAATAGTTGTTAACTCGTAATTTAAGAATCCAGATTTTTATTTTTAGCCAATAAAACGGCTCTGACACTTTTGTGTTTTTTCAATAATTCAGCAGCTAGTTTTTCATCAATCTGTAGTTCTTCTACAATCATTTCAACACCTCTTTGAACTAATTTTTTATTAGACAATTGCATGTCAATCATTTTGTTACCATAAATTCTTCCCAGTTTGATCATGACCGATGTTGAAATCATGTTTAAGACTAATTTTTGGGATGTACCCGCTTTCATTCGGGTACTTCCGGTAAGGAATTCGGGGCCTACAATCAATTCAATAGGATAGTCCGCTTCTTTAGAAATTAAACTTGCACTATTACAGGAAATGCTGCCTGTAATAATATTTTTTTCTCTTGCTTTTTTCAATCCACCAATAACATAAGGTGTATTTCCAGAAGCTGCAATTCCAATTACTACATCTAAACTCGAAATTTCGTAGGCTGATAAATCTCTCCAGGCTTGATCAATATCATCTTCGGCATTTTCTACTGCTTTTCTAATCGCTGAGTCGCCACCGGCTATGATTCCGATAATCCAATTGTCTGGAACTCCAAAAGTAGGTGGGCATTCGGAAGCATCAAGTATACCTATTCTCCCTGATGTACCCGCTCCAATATAAAATAATCTTCCGCCCAATTTCATTTTTGAAACAATAATATCTACTAATTTTTCAATATTAGGAATTTGTTTTTCAATTATATCGGCTACTTTTTTATCCTCATTATTTATATTAGTGAGTAATTCTGTAGTACTCATTTTGTCTAAGTTCGAATATAATGATTCTCTTTCTGTATCTGTATTTATTTTTGACATTTTAAAAGTTTTAGTTTTTGTAGGACAGATTAAACGTTAAATACAGTCCAGTTTTTTTAAAGGCAAATGGGGTATTGGCTTAATAGATTAGATATTTGCTGCGGATTTTTCTGAATGATTCTAAATCCTTTTGCCAACTCATTCTTATTTTTTCTTCGGAAGTTCCATCGATAATTTGTTGTTGCAATTTTTTTGTTCCAGCAAGCTTTGTGAAAAATGGATTAAAGAATTTAGTTTTATCACTAGTGTTTTTATAGGCCTTTATTAACCATTTTAGTTCCAGCCTTTTTAGTTTTGGATAAGTAGTTAAATCTTCTCCAAAACATTCTTTTCCGTTATGCATAGGGTCTTTGGCACCAAAATTTGGTTTAGGGGTAAAACGGAAACCAAAGTTTTCTTTAGCTAAAAATGGAGAACCATAAATTTGAAATTGTTTTTCAGTTCCTCGACCTACACTTACATTTGTTCCTTCAAAAAGACACAAACTAGCATATAGGTTTATGGATTGGTTATTTGGCAAATTTGGTGATGGTTTTACAGGTAAACTATATTCCATTTTTCGATTATAGTTAACACAAGGTATAACGGTCAATTTGCATTGAATCCCATCTTTCAGCCATTTTTCACCATTGATCATTTTTCCATATTCCCCAATAGTCATTCCGTAAAGTAGAGGAACAGGATGCATACCCACAAAACTGGTGAATTCTTTTTCTAAAAGAGGGCCGTCAACAATGTTACCATTAGGATTTGGTCTGTCTAGAATTATAAGTGGAATTTCATTTTCTGCACAAGCCTCCATGACATAATGTAAAGAAGAAATATAAGTATAAAAGCGTGCACCAACATCTTGCAAATCGAATACCATAATGTCGATTCCAGCTAATTGAGTTGCTTTTGGTTTCTTGTTATCTCCATAAAGAGAAATAATCGAGAGTCCAGTTTTAGAATCTTTTCCGTCAACCACATGTTCGCCAGCATCAGCAGTTCCTCTAAAACCGTGTTCGGGTGCAAAAATGGTTTGGATAGCAATTTTTTTCTCTAATAAGAAATCGACTAGGTGTGTTTTGTCAGATAGAATTCCAGTTTGATTGGTTACGATTCCTATTTTTTTATCTTTCAATAAAGGCAGGTATTTTTCGTAATTATCGGCTCCGGTTTTTATTACAGGAGTATTGTTTTTTGTAACCGTCTGAAATGAATTGGAATAAGATGCGATTGAAAATATTGAAAATGCTAGGAAAACACTTTTTTGTATGAATTGTATCATTTTAATCAGAGTTTAATAATTAGAATCCTGAAATTGACTAAATAAAGTTTTGGTTTATTATTTGGATGCCATTTAATGTATTGTTTGTAGTTGTAGTTATGACTTACTTCAAAATAATTTATTTAGTTTCTGTGTGAGAGAGTTTTACTGTTCTCAGATTATTTTATGAGTGTCCTGGTCTTTCCAAATTATTATTTTAAAATACTACCTCTGGTTAATTTATTTCCAGAGGTAGTTTGCTATTTTATTTTTTTCAGGAATTGTGAATTACCAACCTGGATTTTGTTTTAATTCGATACCTTCTGCAGCATAAAGATTGATATCATTTGTTGGTATAGCTGTCAAATAATGTTTTGGTGAAATAAAAGCTCTTGTTACAGTGTATGGTATTACATAACCGTTCGCATCAACTTTTGTTTTAGAATTTGTTCCTATCAATGAAACAATTCTAGCACCCAATAAAACATCTGGATTCTTTGTGCCATCAAGATAATCACCTTTTTTCCATCGTAGAATGTCGGCGATTCTAAGACTAGTCCAGCTCATAAACTCAATTCTACGTTCACGACGTATTTCCCAAATAATTGGATTTACTATACCAGTAATTTGTTCTAAACTAGAAACTCTTTGCGGATCATCAATTCGAACTCCGTTTGCAGAAGCATTTGTACCATCTGTTGTTAAAGTTGCAATTTTAGCGCGAGCACGAACTTTGTTAATAGACAGATTAAGATCATTATCTGTAATAGTACCCAGTTCAGCACAAGCCTCGGCATAATTCAAATATACTTCACTAAGTGTAAATATAGGCGCATCAATTTGATTTTGACCTCCTGTCGTTACTTCTGTACCAGTTGTTGCAGGATTGTTATATAATTGAAATACATATCCTGTAATAGAAGTAATTCCATTTAAAGGTTTGTCAGAATAAGCATAATCAACATTACCAAAAGCTTTTGCAAAACGAGGGTCTTTATTTGCAAATGTATTTGTAATGTTTGCATCTCCTAAGTATTGGCTATTCCCACCTACTTGTTTAATTGGCAATCCGTTAGTTGTCACATAACTTTCTGCTGCAAATTTTGATAAACCATTTTGAATAGTGGAAGTGTTAGTAAAAGCTTGGATAGAGTTTCCTAAAACACCTTTAACATATCTTTTTGCTAATATTACTTCTGTATTTCCTAATAATTCAACGGAATTATAAAGCGATTTCCAATCATCGTTTAATTTGTAAGCTGAATTATTCATAACTGCTAATGAAGCATCCTTGGCTTTTTGTAGATAAAAACTTCCATTTTGTGAAAGATTATATTTTTGATAAGTTCCTTCGTAAAGACATACTCTACTCAACAAGGCATAAGCTGTATATTTATTTACGGTAATGTTCTTATCATCAACTGGCAAAAGCATTGGAATTGCTTCTTCCAAATCCTTAATGACATTATTAATAACTTCATTTCTGTTAAGAGCAGGTTTATAAACATTTGGGTCATTCTGATCTAAATATAAATCTGTATATGGAACATTACCAAATTGCTGAACTAAGCGAAAATAAGTTACAGCTCTAAAAAATTTGGCCACACCAAGATAATGATTTTTCTTAGCAGCATCCATATCGACAGTAGGGACTCTTTCTAGCATTAAATTGCAACGGCGAACAAGTGTGTAGTAATCATTCCAAGTCGTATTTGTTGCAGCAGCTGTAGTGCTAAAATTTACGAAAACATTATTACACAAATTATCGTCAAAATTGGATGTACCTTGAAAATAAAAATCGGCTGTTGTAGCGACATTATTCCCATATCCATAAAACGTGTTATAATTTAGCCAAGAATAAGTTTTAACATTATTTTCTGAAGTCCAAAAATTATCATCAGAGAATATATCTTTAGGAGGTGTGTCTAAAAAATCGGAGCAGCTAAAAGATAGTCCTGCAATTGATAGGACAAATAGTGATAGCTTTATCTTTGAGTTTATTATAAATTTTCTCATTTTCTATGATTTTTAAATTTTAATTAGTTTTAAAATGCAAGTTGTAAACCTACAGACCATGTTTTAGAGTATGGAAATGTTCTTCCCCATGCTGCTTCAGTATCGTTAATTTCAGGGTCTACAGGTAATTTACTATCTTTAAAAGTTAATAAATTTAAACCTGATGTATAAAGTCGTATTTTATCTACTCTTATTCTTTGTGATAAAGTTTTAGGAATAGTATATCCTATTGTTAAACTTTTTAATCTTAAATAGGCCATGTTTAGTAAATATCTGGATTGAGCAACAAAGTTATTTGAACCCGGAGCATAAGCCCCAAAAGCATTAGCTGAATGACCAGGATAAGGATTAGGATAATAGGCATTTGTATTATCAGGTGTCCAGTAATCATTCATGTGAGCGTACATTGCATCTGTTCTATTATAAAAAGGCAATACTAAATCTGAAGTAGCCCAATAGTGGCTCTCTCCAACTCCTTGAAAGAAAACATCTACATCAAATCCATATACATGACCACCAAGACGTATTCCATATTGATAATGTGGGGTTGTGTTACCAATTACACTTAAATCTCCAGAATCATCTGCTGTTCCTTTACCTCTTGTTATTTTTCCATCTCCATTTACATCTTTATACATAACATCTCCAGCTCCAAATTTAAAAGCTCCAGAACGGACATCTTTATAATCAACTCCATTTACAATTAATCCCGTCGGATCAACAACATCAGATGACTGTATTAATCTTTCGGTAGTTAGTCCCCAAATTTCACCAATTTTTTGACCAGCATAAAAACTACCCAATAATTTTGAAGTGTTATTCCATTCAGTTACTTCTGTATTGTAATCAGAGAGTGTAAGATCTGAATAAACAGATATATTTTTATTTATTTCTTTATTGAAATTGATTCCTAACTCCCAACCTTTGGTTCTAAGATTTCCTGAATTTGTATTTGCAGCAGTTTGACCAAAAGAACCAGGAAGGGTCTTTCCAGGTGACAACATTCCTTTTGTGTCTCTTTGATACCAATCAAATGTCATTCCAATCATATTGAAAACTCTTAAATCCAAACCAACATCCTGTGTAGTAACTTCTTCCCAAGTTAAATTTGGATCAACATTGTTGGGTTGATTTACTGAAGGAGGAATTGTTGATCCGCTTCCTAACCAGAAAGGGTTTGAACTTGTCATAATAGGCAAAAATGCATTGTTTGCAATATTTTGATTTCCGATAGATCCTATAGAAGCGCGTAATTTTAAATCATTTAACCAATTACGAGTGCTTTCCATAAATTTTTCGTTTGATATTCTATATCCTATTGAAGCTGATGGGAAAAAGCCCCATTGTTCTTCTGTTGGAAATTTAGATGAACCATCATAACGAGCATTTAATTCTAATAAATAAATACCATTATAATCATAATTTACTCTGGTAAAGAAACCTGCAATTGCATATTCAGTTATAGCTGGGTTAAGAGATGTATTTGAAGTAATAGGTGAGGTAAATTGATCACCTACAGCTAAGTTAAATTCAGGTTTGTTTTTATCCATAAGTGTATTTCTACGTGCATAAGTTCTTTCAAATGATTGCCATTCTGTATTTAAACCGCCTAAAACTTTAAGATTATGTTTTTCTTTAAATGTTTTTGTATAATTAGCATAAACGTTCGCAACGTTTGTTCTATAAGATGATTTAGATTGGGCTACAAAATCATTACCAGATTCCATCATTGTAGGTATTCCAGATACTAAATCGGCAGCACTAGTCCACCAGTCCCATAGTGGAATCTGCCCTCCATTCATTTTGTTGCTATAAAAATTGTTATTCAAGCTATACTCACCAATAATGTTAATATCCTTTGTAATTTGAGCTGTTAATTTTGTGTTTAAACGAGTATCATTTGTCAATCTTTTATTCATAGATGCGTTATTCATATAACCTGGAGCATGACGGAACCAAGTTCCGTTCTAAGTTCCGTATGGAAAATAAGAACCCCAACGCATGTAATAACCAAAATATCCATTTCCAGCAGTATCTAACCCACTGTTATAATAGTTGAAAGGGGAAGTGTATTCTTGATTGGAGGATAAAATTTTAAAGTCGCCTGTAAGCCAACTTGTTAATTGGGCGGTCATACCCATATTTAAATTTAATCTTTTATTGTTCTCTGTATTGATGTTCATAACCCCTTCTTGATTTGAAGCACCTAAAGAAACTATAAAAGAACTATTTTCTCCCAAAGAACCTTGTGCTGATAAATTATGATAGGATTGTGCTGCATTTTGTTTTAACATTTCTTGGTGTGGATCCCAAATTCTATAAAAATATTCTTTACCACCAATAACATCGAAATCTTCACCTAAAATCATGTTTTTGTCATTGCTATTTCGAGTCGAAGCATATTTTTCTTTCCAATTTATTATACCTGGAAGCAACGTTTTGTAATTCATTCCAAAAGATTCTGGATTTGCATTTCCAGCACGAGCTTGAGCAGCAATCATAACTGGAAGCTCAATAGTTGGGTCGTTAAAATCAACTAAAGAGATAGCATTGCTCCAGCCGTAATTGTTACTATAAGAAAATCTAACTTTCCCTTTTGTTCCTTTTCCATTTTTAGTGGTTATTAAAATCACACCAAAAGCAGCACGAGCCCCATAAATGGAAGCCGAAGCGGCATCTTTCAGTACAGACATAGAAGCAACATCTTCTGGATTAATAAGCGACATGTCTGAAGGAACACCATCAACTAATATTAAAGGAGAACCAGAAACCTCATTATTAACAATAGTTCCAGCTCCACGAATATTTATATTAGAAGTTTTACCGATATTTCCAGAATTAAACGAGATATTTAAACCTGGAGTTGTTCCTTGCAGACCTTTAGTTAAATCCGTTATTGGTTTGCTTCCAAGCGCTCTTTCTACGTCAACTTTTGCAACAGCACCTGTTACATTTGCTTTTTTCTGGGAAGCGAATCCCACAATAACAACTTCGTCTAGTTTTGAAGTACTTTCAGAAAGATCAATATTAAGTATTGTTTGTCCGTCAATTACAATTTGTCTGGTTTCATAACCTATATAACTGAAAATTAATGTCTGTCCTGATGTAGCTGCAATGCTGTATTTTCCATCAAGATCAGTTAAACTACTTGTCATAGTTCCTTGAATAAGGACAGTAACTCCTGGCAAAGGGATTCCGTCAGCTTTGTTTTTTACAGTTCCAGTAATTGTTTTTGTTTGTCCAAACGAGACTTGAATAAACAAAACCAATAATGAAATAAGGAATGATTTCTTCATAATTTTTTTGGTTTTATTAGTTATTAAACAAATATATTTAAATATTGCGTACAATTGCATTATTTGGTGATTATTTTTTTAAAAATAAAAAAAAATCAGCAAAATAATGCATTTATAGTTGAAAATGGCAATAAATTAGAGTTGCTGTTTGCGTACTATTGCAATTGTTGTGGTAGTATCTGTTTTTGAATTAAAAATATTTGATATATTTGTTTTGAATTTTTAATTATAAAAAATGCTGAAAGCCGAAAGACATAAATATATAATGGATAGACTTATTGAAGATCAAAAAGTTGTTACAACAGATTTGGCTTTGGCTCTAGAGTTATCAGAGGATACAATAAGAAGGGATTTAAATGAATTAGATAGTAAGAGGTTTCTAGAGAAAGTATATGGTGGAGCTGTTGTGCTAAAAGATAAATCCGTTGATGTTTTTAGTGTAAATATTAATGCAGAGGAAGAAAAGAAAAAAATCGCAACAAAGGCATTGTCTTTGCTAAGTGACGGTCAGGTTATTATAATGAGTGGGGGTATGACTAATTTAGTTTTTGCTAGGCTACTACCACCAGATTTAAAAGCTACTATTTATACTTATAGTTTGAGAATAGCAATGCAAATATCACAGCATCCTAATATAGATTTAATTTTTATTGGAGGAAAAATGCAAAAAAATGCAATGGTAACTATAGGAATGGATGTGATCCAGGTCTTATCAAAGATTAAAGCAGATATTTGTTTTATTGGAGCTAGTAGTATTAATACAAATCAAGGTTTGACTGAAATTGATTATGAAGTTTCTATTGTTAAAAAAGCAATGATAGATTCTTCTGATAGAGTTGTTTCTATGTTTTCTTCTAATAAATTGAATACTAGGATGCCTCACGTAGTTTGTGAGCTTAATCAGTTAGATACAATTGTTACCAACTTGGATCCCGAAGATTCAAGGTTGAAAGAATATAAAAAATCAGGTATTTTTATATTATAATTAGATATAGATTTATTTGTTTTGTGCGTTATTTTGCGTTATTTGGTTTTTGTTATTGTTAAATAATGCAAAATAATGTATTTCGAACGTTTTTTGTGTATATTTGTTTGGGTAATTTTTAAACCTCGGAACTATTTATGCAAAAAAACATTTCCGCATTATGTTTAATATTGCTGTTTTTTTTTAGCCAAAGCTGTTAAAGGTAATACTTTAGAAGTTTTTAGTTTTTCGATGAAAAAAAACATAAAGACCAGTCTCATAACCCCCGATTGGTATAAAAAAGCAAAAAAAAATTTTCAGTTCTTTATCTTCTTCATGGATATAGTGGAAATCATAATATTGAATATTGGGAAAACTCCCTTAAGTTTCAAATGCTTTTTTCTATAATTTTTTTAATGATCATATAAAACAAAATAAATAACACACCCTATGGGTTAAGTAATTGCTTATGAAATATTTATATACTAAAATTTTATTGTTTTTTATAATTGCTTCTGGGTTTTGTCAAAAAACTGAGAAAATTGAAAACATCAAGTTTGTTCAACTTACTGATTTACATGTTTCAGTAGGAAATGATAATGATTTTTTATTGCAAAATATTGTAAAAGAAATCAATAATTCTGATAATGAATTTGTTATTGTAACTGGTGATTTAACTAATCGTGGTGCTGACGATGAATTAAAAGAAGTTCATTCTATTCTGGCTAATTTAAAAATTCCATATTATGTAGTTTCTGGCAATCACGAAACGAATTGGAGTGAAAGCGCATGTTTGACTTATAAAAAGCTATGGGGCGATGATCGGTTTGTGTTTTCTAAAGGGGATTATTTTTTTGTCGGTTTTCCATGTGGACCTTATATGAAAATGGGTGATGGTTTTGTGAAACACGAAGATGTTCTTTGGCTTGATAAAACATTAAAAGATAGCCTTAAAAATAATGATAGAAAAGTTTTGAATTTTGCACATTATCCTTTGGATAATAGTGTGAGTAATTATAAAGAGGTGCTTTCTGTTTTAGGAAAATATCCCACTGTAGCTACTTTTTGTGGTCATGGTCACACTTTAAAAAAATATGATTTTTCTGGTTTGAGCGGTGCTATGGGAACTTCAATTATTTCATTAGATGGAAAGACAAAAAGTTATAATGAAGTGATCATTAGTAAAGATAGTATTAGTTATTATCAGAAAGAAATAGAGAAACCAAGTATTTTTAAATTTTCTCTTCCTTCAAAGGTTTCAAAAATTGATTTACCGAGTGATAATTTAGATACCAATTTCAAACCTTTTATAAAAGATGTTGCATCTATTTATAGTGTTCCTGCTTTTGATAAAAAGAATATTTATTTTGCTAATTCTATTGGTGAAATACAATCCATTAGTTTGAATAATAAGTCTTTGAATTGGAAAGTTGAAACTGGGAATTCAATTTATTTTTCTCCAGAAATTGTAAAAAACACTCTTGTTGTTGGTACTATAGAAGGAAATCTGTTAGGATTTGATACTCAATCAGGGAAACAAAAATGGAATTTACCTATTGGTGGAGTTTTGGTTGGTTCGCCAGTCATTGAAAACAACAAAATTTATACAGCGAGTTCTACAACCTTTATCTGTATTGATGTTGTTAGTGGGAAAGTGATTTGGGAAAATAAATTGCCACAATCGTATTCGCAAGGAACTCCTTTGATACATGGTAATAAAATTATTTTTGGAGCGTGGGATACCAATCTTTATTGTTTGAATAAAAATACGGGAGAACTTATTTGGAAATGGAATAATGATAATAAACAAGTGCTCTATTCAGCTGGAAACGTAAATGTAGTTGCGTCAAAAAACAGGCTTTATTTTGTTACTCCTCAACGATTTCTGACAATTTTAGATATTGAAACCGGTAAAACTCTTTTGAGAACTTCTAAATGGAAAGTCAGAGAATCGATGGGGAAAAGTCAAGATGGGAAGTGGTTTTATGCCAAAACAATGGATGGACTTCTTTTAAGATTACCTCTAAATGATGATTTGCAATTGACAGAAGAAAACTTGATTAGCCAAAGTAAAGTTCTAGATCTGAAATTAGGTTATGAACATAATCCTGCACCAATACTCGAAAATAACGATAAAATTTATATTGGAAGCCGAAAAGGAGAAGTTATAATTATTGATTCTAAAAAATTTGAGATAATAAAAGAAATTCGTTTAGGATGTTCTAGTGTAAATGGATTTTCGATTGATGAAAAGGGGAGAGTTTGGACATCACTGATAGAGGGTGGAATTTTCTTGCTGGATTAATAAAGAAAATGTCAATTTAGAAAAAAATAAAAAGATCAAAATAATGAAAAAAAGTATTCTACTGATTGCGGTTTTCTTGGGTTCTTTAAGTGTATTACAGGCTCAAAAACTGGATCTCATTCCCAAGCCTGTAAAAATTAAGCAAAAAGATAATGTATTTGAAATTCCTCGATCGGTACCAATGATTGTTGATGAAAAGCTCCAAAAAAGTACTGATTTTATGGCTAATGCTTTTTTAAAGAATACTGCTATTTTTCCAATAGTTTCAATTGGGAAAGAGCATAAAAAAAATGCGATTTCATTTTTGGTTGATGAAAAAATGAACCTTCCAAATGATGGTTATAAGTTGATTGTAACCAAAAAAGGAGTTCTAGTAAAAGGGAAATCTCCAAACGGAGTTCTGAATGGTTTCCAGACTTTACTGCAGATGTGCTCTGCAAAAGAGGTTGCAAAAGGGACAATTCCTTTCGTGAGAATTGAAGATTATCCTCGTTTTGAATGGCGTGGAATGATGCTCGATTGCTCAAGACAGTTTTTTGATAAAAAAACTGTTAAAAACTATATTGATTGGCTGGCGGCACATAAAATGAATATTTTTCATTGGCATCTAACGGATGATAACGGCTGGAGAGTCGAAATTAAATCAATGCCAGATTTGACTTTAAAAGGTGCTTGGAGAGGACCTGGAGAAGTATTATTACCTTCTTACGGTTCTGGAAAGAAACGTTACGGTGGATTTTATACTCAGGAGGATATAAAGGAAGTTGTAGCCTATGCTGCAAATCGTGGCGTTTCTATTATGCCTGAAATCGAAATTCCCGGGCACTCCCGTGCAGTAATAGCATCCTATCCGGAAATTGGTTGTGTTACGACTGAGGAAACGAAAAGTATTCAAGGAGAAGTAAAAAATGTATGGTGTGTTGGAAGAGAAGAAAATTTCCAAATTTTAGATTCGATAATCAAAGAATTTGCAGGAATGTTTCCTTTTGAATACATACATGTTGCCGGTGATGAAGTGAATAGAGCAACATGGGAACAATGTCCGAAATGTAAGGCTCTGATGGAAAAAGAAGGATATACTAGTACGTATCAACTTCAGAATTATTTCTTTAAACGAATTGAAAAAATAGTTGAAAAATACAATAAGAAATCGGCCGGTTGGAACGAAATTATGAAAGGTGGGGAATTGAGTCCGAAGACCGAAATTTTTGCTTGGCAGGGTATAAGCTACGGAATAGAATCTGCCAAAAAAGGGCATCCAACAATTATGATTCCGGGACAATATACTTATTTTGATATGGCACAGACTGAAAATGAGCGGGGACATCGTTGGGCTGCCATTACAGATACCAAAAGAGTTTACTCGTTCGAACCAATTCCAGAGAAAGATTTAACGGTGTCTGAACAAAAAAACATAAAAGGGGTTCAAGGTGCTTTGTGGAGTGAGTATCTGGATCGTCCATTTCGATTCATGGAATATCAAAGTTATCCTAGAATTAGTGCTTTGTCTGAAATTGGATGGTCTAAAAAAGAAGATAAAAATTGGGATGATTTCTACGCAAGGCTTACCAATAGCCATTTGCAACGTCTGGCTAATATGGGTATTGCTTTTCGAGATTTTCCACCTATAGCAATTTATGAAAACGGAAGTATTACAGTTACACCTCCTTATAAAGAAGCTGTTGTTCGTTATGATGCGAATGGAAATGAACCAACAAGACAATCGCCTTTATACACAAATCCAATTCCAACAAAAGAGTATGAGAATTATCAATTCCGTACTTTTTTTGATGAGAATGCTGCGAGTCCAGCTATAAATGCAATGAAACCAGCAATTGCCAATTGGAATACTTCTAAAGCCGAAGTTTTAAATATCTCGAAGAATATTTCAGGCAATGTTGATAAAAATGGGATTTGGTATTTAACTTTTGACCCAACAACTGATGAAACTACAAGTGGAGTTCTTAGAGAAATTTCTCTTTTTGAAAATGATAAATTAATAAAAACATATTCGGAAGAAATATCATTAAAATCAAAACCTCGTTTGCGATTTTTGATTGAAAATTACAACGAAAAAAATATGTATCGTTTGGATTTTATTGTTGATAATAAGGAAGAAAAAGAATCTTCGGCAAAAGTGAATTTTAATTGTTCTCCTTTTTTAGAACCAGAGACAAAAGTCACTTCATCTATGATTGAAAATCCAAAATTTCCTTTATCAAGATTAGAAGATTATAATACAGAAACGTATATGCGTACCAATGTTCCGTGTGTTGATGGAGACTGGATTTTATATACCTTCACTGATCCTGTTATTTCTTCTAAAATTGATGTGTTGACAGGCATTCCCCGCAACCCGAGATTTATTATTACTGATGGTTATGTTGAATTTTCATATAATGGTGTAGATTTTGAGAGAGGGGAGACTTTTGATTATGGAAATGTATCAATCTTTCCAAAGCAAGCTGTAAAAGCGGTTAGAATTAAGATTACAGGAACAAATAATGAACCTCTTATGGCCAGTCAAGATTTACAAATTCACCCTTAAAGATGAAAAAGATAACAATTAGAATTGTCTCTGTTTTTTTGATTCTTTTAGGAATTAATTGTAGTTCTCAGAAGAAATCGAATAGGGTATTTGATACAAAACAAAATGAAGTTTACATAGATTCGATGATGAATAATGCGCTCGAAAAAGGTTTTTTTCCAGGAGCTCAAATTATTGTGGGCAGTAAGGATGCTGTTTTTATTTTGAAAAATTATGGATACCATGATTATTCCAAAAAACAATCAGTAACAACAGATGATGTGTACGATTTAGCTTCTATGTCAAAAGTTCTGGGAGCGACCCTTGTAGCGATGCGCTTGGTTGGAGAGGGTAAATTAAAATTAGAAGACAAATTAGGTGATGTAGTTTCTGTATATAAAAACACACCCATTGCAGATTTAACTCTTTTTGAATTACTAACGCATACCACGGGACTAAAATCAGGGATTTCTTTTTATTTAAGTCTGTTATCTACAACTGATGGATCACCTTTGTTAAACAATGACAAATTAATTAACTATCCTGAACCATTTGATAATATGTATGTAAATAAAAATATAGTTTACGATACAAAATACCTTTCTTTTGAGCCAAAAGACAATTATGTTCAGATTTATAAAAACATGTGGTTAAACCCAGAATTTTATAAAACGATTCCTGAAAAAATAGCATTAGCAGAAACCAATCCTCGCGGAAATTATTTGTATAGTGATTTAAATTTGATACTTGTGCAACAAATTCTGGAGGCAAAAAAAGGTCAAAAACTCGACCAATTGGCTAAAGTAATTTATAATGAATTAGGTATTTCAAACATTGGATATAATCCTTTAAAATGGACGAATGTTGAAAAAGTAATACCAACTGAAATCGATAATTTATTTAGAAAGGATACCATTAAAGGGTATGTGCATGATGAATCTGCCGCTATTCTTGGAGGAGTATCAGGAAATGCGGGTTTATTTGCCAATGCAAAATCCATCTCTGTAATTTGTCAGATGTTGTTGGGGAATGGGAAATATCATGGAAAACAAATTTTAAAATCAAATGTAGTTAAGGAGTTTACAAAATCACCACTTGCTCAAAAAGGAATTTATCGTGGCCTCGGTTTTGATAAAAGAAAACCAGATGTGTTTTATAAAGAAAATGATTTTGGACATACTGGTTTTACTGGGACTTTTTTCTTTGTAAATCCTGATAATAATAGGTTTTTGATTATTCTTACCAATCGTGTCAATCCTACTCGAACCAATAGATTGATGTATAAAGATGATTTTTCTGCAAAAATTTGGAAGCAAATAAATAATTAAAAATCATTTTAATGAGAGGCTAAAAACTAAAAAAGAAATGAAAAAAACATATTGATTTGTATAGTGATGAAATGATAGGGTCAATTGTAAAAATAGCGTTAGGACTTAGTTTAGGACTAAATGTTTGTACAGAAAGTAATTTTGTTCAGAATACAAACGATAATTTCTTTGTATATAATTATCAGGAAGAAATCCCTTGTAAATTACCAGTTCCTGCTGATTTTGTCAGAATGAAAGATATTGAAGTTACTCCGGAAATGGGTAAAAAGGCAGTTTATTATTTAAATCTATTTTGCAAAATTTATCCTGTAGAAGAGCGTAAAAAGCACTATGGTGAATATTTTGAATTTACTACGGCCGAAGGGATAATTTGCTTAGCTCATTTTGAAGAACATACTATTTATGGTGCTGATCCTTCTAAACCAGCAACTCCACATCCGAGTATTGGGCTTTTTAAGAAAAATAAATAATGCCTTAAAAAAATGAAATACTGTAATTATGGAAAATATAAAAATTTCAACAGCTCAATTTGAGCATAAAAGTGCTGATAAAGCCTATAACATTTCGGTTATAGAAAAGCTTTCTAAAAAAGCAGCAGCGGAAGGCTCAAACGTAATTGCATTTCATGAGTGTTCAATTACTGGATACACTTTTGCAAGGCATCTTTCAAAAGAACAAATGCTGGAATTAGCGGAATTTATTCCAAATGGTGAAAGTATTTTGAAACTTACCAAAATAGCAAAAGAGAATGATATTGTGATTTTGGCGGGGCTTTTTGAAAAAGATGAAAACGAAAATTTGTTTAAGGCTTATGTTTGTGTGGACAAAAATGGATTAGTTGCAAAATACAGAAAATTGCATCCTTTTATAAATCCACATTTAACTGCAGGTGATCAGTATTGTGTTTTTGAATTGTTCGGATGGAAATGTGGAATTTTGATTTGTTACGACAACAATATTATTGAAAACGTAAGAGCAACAAAGCTATTAGGTGCCGATATTATTTTTATGCCTCATGTAACAATGTGTACTCCTTCGCCAAGGCCGGGTGCTGGATTTGTAGATCCTAAACTGTGGGAAAACTGTGAAAGCGATCCAACTTCCTTACGCTTAGAATTTGACGGAATGAAGGGAAGGGCCTAGTTGATGAAATGGTTACCGGCAAGAGCTTATGATAATGGTATTTATACAGTATTTTCAAATCCAATTGGCATGGATGATGACCAGTTAAAAAATGGATGTTCAATGATAATTGATCCGTTTGGGGATATACTTGAAGAATGTCGTACGTTTGATGATAGTTTTGTTACAGCAACTATTACACCAGAAAAATTAACCATGGCTGGAGGATATCGTTATCTAAAAGGCAGACGCCCAGAATTATATCGGGACATAATTGGTGGAAATCACAAGTCAGATCAAAAAGTAGCGTGGTTAAACTCTGAGAAAGAGTGATAAAATAACCATCAATAGTTTAAAAAAATTGACATAAAAAGAAGCTCTTTTGAAATTTTAAAAGAGCTTCTTTATTTAAAACTGTAAGCTGTCTAATTGAGTAAGATCATCATTAAATTGAATAAAACTAGCAGGAAAGCCAGATTTAATTTTACCAATTTCATTTTCCATATTGATGGCAGCTGCCACATGAGAAGTAGCCATTTGAATTGCTTCACTGGCTGTTACACCTAAATGAGTAAAGGCATTTTGAACCGCTTCTTTCATAGAGATAGTTGCTCCCGCTAAACTGCCTTCTTCATTACGGTAAAAACCATTTTCTAGGTGGGCATCAAAAGAATCCCATTTAAAATTTTCGACTTTTCGTCCTAAAAATGTAGCATCACTAATCAAAAAGAATTTATCTTTCTTTAATTTATATGCTAATCTTGCAGCAGCATAATCACAGTGGGCACCGTCTAGAATAACTGGAGCAAAAACAGATTCATTTTCAAATGTTGCGCCAACCAGACCTGGTTCTCGATGACCAAATTGTGTCATGGCATTAAATAAATGAGTAACTAGTTTTATGCCTTTGGAAAAATAATATTGCGCTTGATTATAAGTCATATTCGAATGACCTGCCGATATCACAATGCCGCTTTCCAGCAGCGTATCCAATTGTTCTTCTGTAAAACATTCAGGTGCAATCGTCATTACCTTAATCACATCTTTACCATAACGAATGATTTCTTCCAGCTCTGAATTGGTCGGTTTACGAACTTGTGAAATACTATGAGCACCACGTTTTAATGGATTTAAAAAAGGACCTTCCAAATGCATCCCCATTACACCATTAGTATATTTTGTTCTATAATTCTTGATGGCTTCAATTCCTTGAAGAATGGTTTCATTAGAAGAGGAAATCAAACATGGGAGTGTGTGAGTTGTCCCATATTTAAGGCTGGTTTCATAAATATCCTGAATAGTTTCTTCGGTGGGAAATTGACTAAAATAATGCTTTTCGCCACCATTTATTTGTATATCGATGAGCCCTGCTGAAATATGTTTACCCTTTAAATCAATTTGGTTGATACCAATAGGAATTTCTTTTTGAACAGTTATAATTCTTCCATTTTCAATGATAATTGCGCCATTAGTAATTATTTCTTCTCCCGTATGAATAATTCCGTTAACTATAACTTGTTTCATTTTATGTTTATTTGATTTTTCTTTTAAGCATCTGAAAGAGATACTTTTTGTCTTTGGTATAAAAATTTTAATATTTAATTCAAGTTGCTAGTTAATTAATTTGCTTAATTGCAATCTAAAAAAAAAACAAAGTTATTCTTATTTAAAAAAAAACATATAAGGTTATAGTGTGTATAGTCTTAGGGAAAGATTTCTTAATATTACACTGATGGGAGTTTCAATTCTTTTCCTCATTTCTAATTTTATAGTTTTTATTCTAAACTAGCTGTTTTTTTAGAATTGGACTTTCTTTGAATCTTCAAAAGTACATATCTTCTCTCAAATATTGTGTCTTTTAATCCATAATCTAAATAAGCACTGTCTTTATAAATTGATGATTCAGCTGGTAATTTGTTAATCATTTTTTTAATGCTTTGCATCAACGGTTTATCAAGTGTAAAATGAAAAGGTATTGGATTGCTATTTTTTTGTAGTTAATTCAGGGGCACGTCTAAACCATGTCATACTTGTAAGTTTAAAATTAGACAAACCATTATAAATGAATGAGTTGTCGTTTTTGTAACACTCATTCTGACTTTAGCTATAAAAAAAATATAAAAAATCACTAAATGTGGGTATTGTATAGTTCTATTACTGTTTCTATTTTTAATCCAATTTTTAGTACAAACTATTATTGAATAATTATAAGTGATTATTGTTTGTATAGTATTTTAAATGAGTGTCTTAGATTGTTTTTAAGAGGCGAGTACTAAAATTATAATATTGCTTTTTATTTATCACAAAATCAATTATGCCCCCAATATTAAAATTGAAGTTGTTTTTAGTATTTTTCTTTAGTTCTTTGTGTGTTTTTTCACAGGTGAAAGAGCCAAAATTGATGATAAATGCCAGAGCCCAGAAAGATAAAATTTTACTCCGTTGGGCAATAAATTCTCCTATTGAATGGCAGAAAGCAAATAAAAAAGGATTCACCATCACTAGAACTACCATTTTGCGAGACGGTAAAATGCTAGACAAAACTGATAAAGTTCTGTTAACTCCAACTCCTTTAAAACCTGATAATTTAGACTCTTGGCTTGATTTAGTCCAAAAAAACAATAATGCAGCTATCATTGCACAAGCTATTTATGGAGATAGTTTTGATGTTTCTGGGGCAAAAGAGGGTGGTTTATCTAGGATAATTAATATAGCTGATGACTTAGATCAACGATATACATTTGCTTTATATGCTGCTGATATGAGTTTCGAATCTGCTGTAAAAGCAGGTTGGGGATTTGTTGATGACAATGTTAAAGTTAACGAAGTATATGCTTATCAAATTAATGTTTTTGAAACTCCTAAAATCAAAAAAGTATCCTATATGATTGGTCTAAAAGACTATAGTGCCCTGCCAGTACCAACAGACTTTATTGCAGTTGCTGATGATAAAAAAGTATTGCTTTCGTGGGACTATGAAACTTTTAAAAGAATATATACTTCTTTTATGGTTGAAAAATCATCTGATGGGATCAATTTTAAACCAATTTCAAATACTCCGCTGGTTAATTTAAATGATAAGGAAGGGCATCCATCAAAAAGTATGTATTATGTTGATACACTTAGTGTAAATGATAAAATATACCAATACCGATTATTTGGTATTACATCTTTTGGTGAAAGAGGGGAGACTACAAAACCTATTAGTACACAGGGCGTTTCATCACTTGTAGTTCCTGCAAGATTAACTGACTATCAAATTATAAATTCAAATGAGGTAAATCTTATTTGGGAATATCCAAAAGAATCAGAAGAATTTATCAAAGGATTTGAAATTAATGTAGCCGAAAATGATAAAGGACCATATTCAGTCATTTCCAATAGCATTTCACCAACAGATAGAAAATTAAATTTAAAAAAGAGTCTTTATCCATCCAATTATTTCACTGTCACAGCAGTTGGAAAAAATAACCAACGACTTACTTCTCAAAGTATGTTGGTTCAACCTGTTGATTCTATTCCACCAGCAAAGCCTACAAAATTGGAAGGAATAATCGATAGTTTGGGTATTGTAAGACTTAAATGGAAACCTAATCAGGAACTTGATATGAGAGGTTATAGAATTCTGAAAGCCAATACTCCTGAAGAAGAATTTGTTGATATTTATCATAAACCCTTTGTTGGCACTGAATACAAAGACAGTGTAAGTTTAAAAATGACGAATAGCAAAGTGTATTATAAAATTGCCGCAGAAGATATGCGTTTTAATATTTCAGAACCTTCTGATGTTTTAATTTTAGAAAAGCCAGATAAAATTCCGCCTGCAGCTCCTATTTTTAAAGATTACGATACCAAAGAAGGTAAGGTTTATTTAAAATGGATACGAAGTTATAGCGAAGATGTCGTTGGTTATAGTTTGAGAAGAAGAGAAAAAGGACAGGAAAAATGGTTAGTAATTAAAGAAATAAATGATACAATTCAAGAATTTATAGATGACCGGGTAGAAAACAAAAAAGTATACCAATACGCTATTCTCGCTAAAGATAAAAGTAATCTTTGGTCTTCATTAGATCATTCTACAATAACCGTTTCAGTATTAGATTTTATACCTGTCAAAACAATCAATTTTTTTCAAGGAATAGTGGATAGAGAAGGAAGAAAAATAACACTGAATTGGGATTATATCAAGAATAAAGATAAAGTTTTAGGAGTAAGTATTTATAAAAATGTAAAGGGTAATCCACCGACATTATGGAAAGAATTGAATGGAGATGTTTTTACTTTAGAAGATAAAAATCTGAAAATAAATACTGAATACGAATACCATTTAATACCCAATCTACTGAGTAATAAACCTGCAAAACAGGAAATTGTAACAGTTGTATATTAAGCCTATGAAGAATATTTACTTATTAATGCTTTTATTGGTTTCTAGTTTTGGATTTGGTCAAGATCAAGGTCCGATGTATTATACATCTATTTCAAATTTGAGTTATAGTATAAACAAAGGAGTCAAAAATAGTACATCTTCAAATATTCGTATAACAGTTCGATATGAAGATGGATCGAGCAAGAATGCCTATGTGAGAAACATAGAAAATAATGGTGATAATGAAAATAATTTAACTTTAGAACCTTTATCATATTCCTCTAAACCAATTTCTATAGAGTGCTATGCTTTTGTTAATTTTAGAACTGGAACAGATGCAAATGGTACTAAAACAATAAATGTCAATAATTATTGTGCGAATGGTTCTTTTGATGGTGATTATTCCCCAAGAATGTCACATATTACGTTTAAATATAAAATTGAACAAGTAATCAATGTAAATCCGTCAACAGATGATATTTTAGCAACACATTCAAAAAAAAATATAACAAGTACCTTTGGGTATAGTTCACAATATTATAAATGGCAATACACACTAAATCCAACACCTAGTGAGCCAGATTGGATAAACTTACCTCAATATGATGGCTCACAAAGTATTGATGTAGATGCAATAGATATTTTAGGAGTAAATACAGGTTTAAATATTGGAAAGAATATCTATTTTAGAATAAAACCCTGTAGTGCTACTCCAGGATTAGGTAACAAGGCAGAATACTCAATTCGTTTATCTGCTCCAAAAGTTGATTTGGTTGTGCCAACTCAACCATCTTGTCATAATACACAAGACGGTTCTGTAAAATTAGTATTTGACAGAAATTTATTGGACAGAGAACAATTAAACTACACTTTAATCCAAGTCGATGCAGCCACACCTACTGACTATAATGGTAAATTGGCTATCGCTGCGGATAAATCTTTTGTTATCTCCGATTTGCGTGGAGGTGATTATCTTTTACAATTAATAGGTTTTAAGGATGGATTAAATACATCTGTAAACGAGGATCTATATGACCTTAAAACTTTTAGCATTATTCCTCCTTCACCTGTAGATTTTACTATTGAGAAAATTAATGATATTCGTTGTTATGGAGGAAATGATGGAGAAGTTGAAATTACAGCTACTGGAGGAACTACTAACGGCATTTATCAATTTTCAACAAATTTTGGAGTTACATGGAATACTTTTTCAAACAGAAACAAACATCTTATTACAGGACTACCTTTAGGGAAATGCTATGTAAAAGTGCGAAAAATTAAAGATGTAAGCGATACTATAGGTTGCATTGCACTAAATTCAGATGAAACTGAAAAACAGTTGGATAAGACGATAGATCAACCTACCAGTCCAGTTCAATTAATTAAAATTACTCCTGTAAATCCTACTTTTAAAAATGCTGAAAATGGTAGAATTATTGCTTCAATTACAGGAGGCACACCTATTAACGGGAATTCTTATTTGTATGAATGGAGAAATAGTAAAAATCAGCTGATAGATATAAGTAAAACAACTACGCAATTTGTGAATGGCGTTTTAGCTATAACTTTGAATGGTGTTCCTGCTGAAATTTATACTTTGACGATTAAAGATCAAAATTATTTGACAGCAAATGATAAAGCAGGATGTACTTTAAGTCCATCTTCTGACCCATCTTTTGTAGTTCCTTTAGAAGAGCCAGAACCCATAGAAATTTCATTAGCAATAACCCAACCTATTTCCTGTAATACTGCTAATTTAGGTCTTATTGGCAGTACGGCTAGTGCTTCAGACGGGATTATTGAAGCGACTGTAAAAGGAGGAATCAAACCTTATAAATATATCTGGTCAAAATATAATGTTGAGGATAAAAAATGGGAAGAGTTACCCGATATTCAAGGGGCGAAAGCTTCAGATCTTTCACAAGGAAAATATTCTTTAAATGTTATTGATGCCAATGGTATCACTCAGGGGACTTATTCGACTACCGATTTAGAAACAGCAATTCCTACTGAAAAAGATTTATTAGAACCTGAAATTATGAAATTATCATTTGATTCAGGCAATGTTTCTTGCTTTGAGGGTAGTAATGGTTGGGTCAAAGTCAACGTCGAGAATGGCATAGCTCCATATAATTATACTTGGTATTATCCTAATAATACAACTATTAAAGCTGATACTGTTTCAGGATTAGTTGAAGGCCAATATTTTATTGATGTTACCGATACTAAAGGATGTTTTGTACAAAGTAGCAAGGTCATTACACAACCATCTTCAAAATTAGATTTAGTTTATAAAGAAGTGACACCTCCAACATTTTTTGGAGCAACAAATGGTCGAATAATAGCAGAAGTTACAGGAGGAACACCAAAAAATGATTTATCCTACAATTATGAATGGAAAAATGCAACTGGTGATAGCCAGACCACAATCACTCAAATTGTCAATGGAAAATATATAATTACGTTAGATGGTGTCCCCGCTGGAGACTATTTTTTGACGATTACCGATGAAAATTATAATGCAATTGCGAATCAAATAAGCAACTGTTCTGTTCTAGAATCTAAAAGAACATTGACAAATCCAGAACCTTTAAAAGTCAATTTTGAAGTAGTTAAAACTATTTCATGTAATGCTAATAATGAATTCGGAAACAATAAAGATACATCACCAAATGACGGTCAACGCGATGAATCTCAAGATGGTATTTTAGTAGCCCATGTAACCGGTGGAGTAACTTTATTAGACTCTGAAAACAATGGACTGCCTTATTATTTTTATTGGAAAAAACAGCAAACAGACGGTACTTGGAAAGATCTAAGCTCGATAAATGATTCTATAGCCTCAAATCTTTCTTATGGAAATTATGCTTTAAATATAAAAGACCGAAACGGTATTGTATTAGGAACTTATGTTAATAACCAACTAGTAACACCAATTGATGTAACAAAGTTTATGCAGGAACCTCCAAAATTATCAGTAACAATTACAAAAGGAGATGTCTTTTGTAATGAAGGTAATGATGGTTGGGCGACAGCTACTGTTACTGGCGGAACCGAATCATACTCTTATAAATGGTCCAATGAAGAAACAGTTGCCGAAAACACCTTTTTAAAAGCGGGCGAACATTCAATTTTTATAACCGATGCCAAAGGCTGCTTAACGCAAAAAAGTGTCACAATCGAACAACCTCCAAAACCTGTACAGATTAATTATACGACTATTTTAAATCCGAGATTTTATAAAGCAACAAACGGAAAAATTGTTGCTGAAATTTCTGGAGGAACTATAGCAGCAAACAATACGTATTGGTACGAATGGAAAAATAGTAAAGGAAATATTCAAACGAATACAACAACTGAATTTAGCAATGGTATTTATAAAATTACGCTAAATGGAGTTCCTGATGAAACTTACTTATTAACGGTGCGAGATGCCAATTATACAGCAGCAACAAACAAATTGAGTTGTACAATTTCCGAATCGAGCGTTATATTAGAAGAACCTGATCCAATTGAAGTTTCTTTTGAAGTAGTTCGCGGCATTTCTTGTAATACAAGCAATGAATTTGGAAACGAAACGGATGCCAGTCCAATTGATGGACAACGGGATGAATCCCAAGATGGAATTCTTGTTGCACATGTGACAGGAGGAATTCAATTAGAAACAAATCAAAACAATGGATTGCCATATTACTATACTTGGAAAAAACTGCAAAAAGATGGTTCTTGGGCAATCTGGAACGATCATGACGAAACTGTCGAAAATGTGTCTGCGGGCACTTATGCTCTAAATGTAGAAGACCATAATGGTATAAAGTTGGGGATCTACATAAACAATGTTTTAACAGAAGAAAAAGATGCAAAACAATATATACCCGAACCACAAAAATTGGCTTTATCTTTTACGAAATTGGATGTGGGTTGTACTACTGGTGATGATGGCTGGGCAGAAGCTCATGTATCGGGAGGAACTGCGCCTTATAACTATCAATGGACAAATGAGGCTACTATTGCAAGAATAGAAAATTTAACTACAAATAATTATTTTCTAATGGTAACTGATGCCAACAGATGTAGTGTACAAGGGAGTGTTTTTGTAGGTAATCCAAATGGAGTTTTAGCTACTGAAACAACCAAAAATCCAACATGTTTTAATGGAAATGATGGTGAAATCAAGCTAAATGTTTCTGGAGGAAATTTACCGTATACTTATAATTGGAATACTGGAGCGACAACAAAAGATCTTACTAATCTTAGTGCAGGAAATTATGAAGTGAACATTAGTTGTCCAGATTGCTGTATTTATAAAAAGAAATTTATACTTAAAAATCCAAATCCTATCATTGTTAATTTAGGGCCAGACAGAACGCTTTGCAATGAACAGGTTTTGAATCTTGATGCTTTGATTACTGATGATAAAGCACAATATTCATGGAGCGCTACAAATGGATTTTCTTCTTCTGAAGCAAAAGTAAGTTTAACAAAAGCGGGTACTTATCGTGTAAAAGTAACTTCTGGCTTAGGTTGTATCAATGAAGATGAAATTATAGTAAAAACAAGCCAAGCAGCTATTAGTTCTGAATTTTTATTAAGTTCTCAGGCGTATTTAGATGAAGAAGTTATTTTGATTAATACAAGTAACCCTTTTGGAGAGAACACACAATGGATTATCCCAAATGGAGCGAAAATTGTAGATCAAAAAGAAAAATATATTACGCTAAAATTTGATACTATTGGAATCTATACAATCGGATTGCTGCAAACACAAGGGGAGTGTTATGCTACTTATAATAAAAACATAACTGTAGAAAAAAGAACTACTATGCCAAATTCTGGTACTAACTCCAATTTCATTACTAGTTTTATTGTAACGCCAAATCCAAATGATGGCAATTTTAAGGCGATTGTCAATTTAGAAAACACAAGTGCAGTACAACTAAGATTGTTTTCAGATACAGGTCAATTTACAGCGATACAGAAAAAAGATAGTGGGAAGAATAAGTATGAAATTGATTTTGCAGCTAAGCTAAGTGCAGGTATGTATTTTTTGGTATTAGAAACAGTGCAGCAAACGCTTGTTAAAAAAATTATTATCTATTAAAATGGAAAAACTTTTCAAGAAAATAGTTCTATCGATAGTATTCCTGATTTGGATAGTAAATGGATATGCGCAATTGTATCCTGTACAACTAACACCAATTTTCAATAGTCCTTATAGTGTAAAAATTGGAGATTACTGCAACAGCCTAGATACTAAAATGCAGTTGCTAATTAATCCCACAGATATTTCGATATCCCACAGACAAGTACGTTTAAAGTTGTTCATACAAGGCAATGGTTTAAATATACAAAGTAGCGATTTTATACAAAATCAAAAGCCTATTTTTATCAATGGAGGTGAGTTATTGACTTTAACTAATGCGGATATTGCTTCGCTTTTTAAACTAGAAAATTTACTGGGTATTACACCAGCACAATATGCAAAGGCTTTACCCGAAGGTATGTATAGCTTTTGTTTCGAGATGTATGATTATATAACCAATCAAAAAATTTCTCAAAAAAGTTGTACTAATTTATATTTGATATTAAATGATCCCCCAATACTCAATACGCCTCAACGCAACGAACAGATTGCTGCCAATGAGTTTCCAAATATCCTATTTACCTGGACTCCACGTCAGACAAATGCAACTAATGTATCTTATAAATTCGAATTAAAGCAACTTTTTGATCCAACTCTAGATCCTCAAATTGGGTTTGAAATGGCTCCAATTTTATACGAAGAAACACTTTTCGGTACAGCATTGGTGTATAATTTGAGTATGCCAATATTGACACCGGGTATGAGATATGCTTGGAGAGTTAGAGCTATTTCAACAACAGGTCTTTCTGAAAATTCCATATTCAAAAATGATGGCTATAGTGAGATCTATTCTTTCAAATATACTCCTCCTTGTGATGCGCCGACATTTGTTTTGAGTGAAATTCAAGGTACAAAAAGTGTCAAAATAAGTTGGAAAGGGATCCCAGAACATACCCGTTACCAAGTCCAATATAAAAAGCAAGATGTCCGTAATGCACAGTGGTTTTCAGTATATAGTTTAAATACACAAAGTTTACTGACTGATTTAGAGTCCGGAGTTACCTATCAATTTCGAGTTGGAGCGAGTTGTGTACCCGCCTCAGATGGTGTGCAATCATTTACATACTCAGGAACTAATACTTTTACAATGCCTACACAAACTAATGGAGTTCCGGCATATAACTGCGGTATTGTACCCAAAATTGATATTAAGAACCAAAAGCCACTTGATAATTTAATTCAGAGTGAAACTTTTACAGCTGGCGATTTCCCAGTAACTGTTCTGGAATTGGAAGAACAACACAGCCCTTATTCAGGTCATGGTTATATTATAGTCCCGTATTTGGCAGACACCAAAATTGCTGTTGAATTCAAAAATATTGTCATAAATACCGACTATCAGTTAATTAGTGGTGTGGTTGAAACCAGTTATAATCCTGATTGGAAAAATGTTACCGATGTAGAAGATTTTACTGGTGAAGGTCAGGGCGGGCAAATCGAAAAAACAGTTCCATTTATAATAAAAGATATTGTAATAAATGCCAATGGTGATATTGTTGTAAATGGAACTGGAGGCGAACAAGTTATTATACCAGGTGGAAAGGATACTGTTATCACAGATTCTGGGGAAACTGACGCAAATGGAAAAACTATCATTCCACCTAAAGTATACACAGTTGATAGTAAAGGAAACGGAAACAATGAAGGAGTTGCTGTTGCCGAAGGCGGTAAACCAACCTCAGATAATACAGATGGTATAGATAAAAACGGTCAAGTTACTTCATTTTCGGCAAAAGGAGTTAGTATCGTATTTTCAGGAAATGATAGCAAGTATGCTTTTGATGTAATGCCAAACAACGCACCAGATGCTTTGCAAAAATTGTATAAAAAAGTTGATGGTATTGCTTTGCCTTATAAAGCCGTATTAAATGGCGATTCAGATACACTTTTGGCAACAGTAACTATTACAGATACTAACGTTAAAGTGGATAGTATTGTTTTTAAAACCCAAAATGGAGTTAAAATTGACTTTAAAAGGAATGGTGATAAAACATTTGTGCTAACTGTAAAAGGAAACCAAACCTATGGCGAAGAGCAAGTTTTGGCAACTATAAAACAAGGAGATAAATGGAAAGTGATTGGTGCTTTTATGCTGGTGCATATTTCTCCTAAAGACGTAAATGTGGCTTTGGTGCCTACAGATGATACTTCAAAAAAGAAGCTCGATGCAGTGATGCAAAACACACAAGCGATTTATAATAAAGTAGGAATAAAAATAAATTTTACTAAAGAAGATGTACTTGATATAAATAAAGTTGTTTCAGGCAATACCATTGCTACAGAAAAGAATACATTAACCTCCACTTATAGTTCGGAACAACAAAGTATTAATGTATTATATCATGGTGCAGAAAATAGTTATGTGCTTTTTATAACTGAAAAAGCTTCTAGTACAGGTCAGGATGGTTACATGCGTTTGAACGGGCAGTTTGGTTATGTTTTTGCGGGTGGGGGTGATGTAACACCTGCTCATGAATTAGGGCATGGTATTTTTAAACTACAACATCCTTTTGAGACTTACAATACAAAGGAGTCTAGTACTGATTTTTTAATGGATTACAATCATGGAACTGTATTAAACCATCTGGATTGGAAACAAATTAATGATCCAGTTTTTAAGTTGTATGCGTTTCAAAGTCAGGCTAGTGGAGAGGCTTCTATTAGGAATTTAAGCGTTGTGACGAGAAGTATGTTGAATGGAGAATATAAAATTGAATTGAAATCGACAAAAGAAATGTCCCCACAAGATTTTATTACGTATATAAAAAGTCTTTGGAAAGGATTTTCAATATGTGTAAAAAAAGATCAAAATCATGAATGGGTAAAAGGTTATGAAAAATATACCTTAGGATACTCGAATCCATGTGAAATAAAAAATGGATATTACGGAAAAGAAACAGGAATATTATTTATAGACATAACCACTGAAGCTCCCTTTTATAAAATCTACTACTTTGATGATGAAATAGAAGCTTATCCCTATATATATGGACGCAAAAATACCGTTGTGTTTGTGAACGGCTATCGTTTTAAGACTTCTTTAACTTTAGATGAATATGAAGACTCAGACAATACTATACGTACCTCTGCAATTGATAATTATTGGGAAGGTATTGATTATTTGTTTATGAAACGTCTCTTACCAAAATCTGTTTGGTATGCTGATGGGCATCATAGTATTAGTACATCCAATCATGAAAAAATGAGTATATTTAGTAAAAGTATGGCGGGATCAAGTTGTGCAAAAGGAGGGGGAATAAATATTTTAGCTGGTATTAATGCAATTTCAACTGTCAGTTGTGCCAGTTGTTACCATAACAATAGTTGTGTAACCTTAAGTTTAACGGCAAACGCAGGTGGTTTTACTAAAAGAAGGAACAAAGGCAAAGTGGCAGCTAGAGATTTGATAACAGAGTTGAAAAAAACTAAATTTAGCAAAGCAACTGAAAAGATTGATATTGTAGCGCACAGTATGGGATATGCTTATTCTCTAGGAATGATAGACGAACTAAAAGCACAAGGTTATAAAATAGGAAGATTTTATATTCTGGCTCCGGAAAATGCCGAAAGCGGAGGTGTCTCCAATTGGTCTGATTTTGAACAAGTATGGCAATATGGAAGTAATGAAAAGAGTTTAAAAGATAAAAAATGGCTGCAGGATGGAGTAGCACCACAAAAAGGAGCACTGGGGTTACCAGAAGGAAATCGCGCTTATATACCAGAAGATGGTAATGTGCCACAAGGATTTTTGGATAGCCACTCAATTGAAAATTATAAATGGATATTTAATCTACCTAAACACACAACAAATGATAATGGATATGTTACACCGAGATAAGCTATTGGCGATATTATTGTTATTTTTTCTATTTTCTTGTTCTAAAAAGAAAGATAATACAGAAGTGTATTTAATGTTTTCTAAGAATATAATTGGTGGAAATACTGAGTACAAAAGAGTTTACATAAGTGTAACTGATACACTAATAAATTGGAAAAAGCATAAATTAATTGGAACATCTGAGTCGTGTAGTTATTCGAATTTCCACATGGACTCTCTTCTATGTTTTAATAATGAAAAAAATAAAATGGTTTCTGCAATATTAGAAAATGAATGTAAACAAGATTTAAGTGATGGGATAAAAATTTTTTATGGAGTAAAAATTAAAGATAAATGGTGTTTTTTTAGCGGTGCTTATATTGTTTTACCCCGTGAGTATTACCAAAAAGATATTCATACGCCTTTAAGTTTAGAGAAACTTCATGAAATAGCCATGAAAGAGGTTTTTAGTGGTTATTTAAAGAAAAAAGACAAAGGCTTTTTGGGTAATATTTTTGGTAAACCAGAATATGAAATAAACGATGATTTTTTTAATGAAATAAATCTTCCGAGAGTTCCTTTTGATGAGCGTAAAACCAATCTTAATACATATTTTTCATGCCGTGAATTAGATGATAAAAAAGAATATGAAGATTGTTTTTTTCGTCATGAATCTTTATCAGTTTGGAATGAGGACAGTACTTATGTAACCAAGGATACTTATTTGTATTCACCTGAATTTCCTGTAGCCAAAAAAATCAGACAATTGAAAAAGGGTGATTTATTGAGAGTGATAGAAAGAATAGATAATAGTCAATGGTGTTATGTAAGAATGTGGGATGGAAACCCTTACATGGGATTTATTGAAAAAAAAGCGATAAGTGAAATGAAGAAAAAATAAAAACCAGAAGATGGTAGTGTGCCAAAAGGATTTTTGGATAGCCACTCAATTGAAAATTATAAATGGATATTTACTCTACCTAAACACACAACAAATGACAATGGATATGTTACACCGAGATAAGCTAATGGCGATATTATTGTTATTTTTTCTATTTTCTTGTTCTAAAAAGAAAGATGATACAGAAGTGTATTTAATGTTTTCTAAGAATATAATTGGTGGAAATACTGAGTACAAAAGAGTTTACACAAGTGTAACTGATACACTAATAAATTGGAAAAAGCATAAATTAATTGGAACATCTGAGTTGTGTAGTTATTCGAATTTCCACATTGACTCTCTTCTATGTTTTAATAATGAAAAAAACAAAATGGTTTCTGCAATATTAGAAAGTGAATGTAAACAAGATTTAAGTGATGGGATAAAAATTTTTTATGGAGCAAAAATTAAAGATAAATGGTGTTTTTTTAGCGGTGCTTATATTGTATTGCCCCGCGAGATCTATCAAAAAGAAACTTACACTCCTTTGTCATTTGAAAAGCTTCACGAAATTGCAATGAAGGAAATATTCAGTAATTATTTAAAAAAGAAAGACAAAGGTTTTTTAGAAAACTTGTTTGGTAAAACAGAATATGAAATAAACGATGATTTTTTTAGTGATCTTACCAGCGTAGCATGGTGTATCGATTGCAAAACACAAGAGCAATGGAATGCTGCTTATTTGAAAGTGGTAAAAGAAAATTGGGAAAAAGATGAAACTATACAAAATGTTCGGTGATATGAAAGGAAAATTATTGATAACCCCGCTCCCACTCGAATCCTTTCGTGTGGGATTCGTAAGAACCAAATAGTATATTTCAAACAATAAATAACAATTATAAAGTCCATAATCAGATAACTATGAATAACGTTCCATAAAAAAAAAGATAAAATAAATAAAATAATACAAACCCCCAATTTAATTTCCCCCATGAAAAAACTTACTTACACTGCAATAGCAGCCTTGCTAACATTGTGTGCGTCTGCACAAGAAATTAAAATAAAAAAAGGCGATGTCTTACTAGACGGAAATCCTATCGCCAAAATTGACAGTAAACTAAGAGAATACAAAATCACAAACCTTGACGGAAGTACTAGCATAGTGGCTTTTATGCGCATTTGCAAACCTGCAGGTCAGGAAGTTTCAAGTGCTTATATTGAGCTATTTGATCCTAATAGTAATAAGCATAATGATCTGTTATTTGATAATCTTTCTCCTTTTTCAGTAGATAAAAGTGTTGTCAAAACATTATTTGCCAAAGGTATGATGACTGACAAAGGCTTGGTTATGGATAAAATCAATGAATTTTTAAACGGAGAACCTTCAGATTTACCAATTGCGAGAGCCTGTAAAGAACTTAGTGAGGGAAATAAAATTGCCGATAGTTTTCAATTGGTGATTGATGATACAGGAGCTATATATAGCGTAAAAGCGCAAAATCCAGATCCACTCGATAAAAAAATAGGGTATATCAAAATGATTTCGCCATCAACCAATGGCGAACTTAAGTATGATATAAGAGACTTTGATGGTTATCTGGTTGCCGAATGGTTTGCCAAAAGCGGTACTTCTGCCAGATATGATAAATTTTTAAATCAGGAACTGCTGACTTTTGATAACAAAATATTTAAAGCAGATTTCGATAACAGAGGCAATCCTATAGGTTATAAAATGAGTAAAGATATTACAGCCATGAATATTGTAAGAGCCTTGGTTGCTAACGGTTATATGCTAAATCATCAATATATAAACAACAAACAATAATAAATAAAATGAAATCAAAGATTCACGAAAACCAAAAAAACAATAAAATCAGTTTGAGTAAAAAGAAAATTCTATTAGTAGCAGTATTGCAATTTTTGATGGTTTTAGGTGGGTGTTCAGGGGATGAATCTCAACCAGCAGAAGAATTGTTTAAAGACGGAATAAAAGCAGATTTTATTACAGTAAACTCTGGTAACGATTTTGCAATAGGTACTGATAATGCAACTTATACTTTAGGTGATAGGCAAGATGAAAAAGGACTGAACCATCAATCTTTGATAAAGATTGATTCTGAAGGAAAGGAAACCGTACTTAAAAAGTTTGATGGAACATATCCTTTCGCTAAGTTGACAATAACAAGCACTGGGGATGTTTTATTGATTTCAAAAGGTAATCAAAGTCCAGATCAGGATAAAATATTACGTTTCGAAAATAATTTTTCAGAGTTAAATGCATTTTACACAATGAAACCAATAAGTTCTCCTTTTGCAAGTAAAATTAATCTTTTTACAATTTGTAATAATAATGACAATACCTATTTTGTTTTTGATTACGATAATAAAAATATAAAAAGAGTTTTACCAGAATTAAATACAGATGTTTTTGTAGCAGGCACAGGAAAAAATGAAGTAAAAGATGGTAAAGGTTTAGAGGCTGGAATTGCAACAGTTCTAAAAATAATTTCACTAAACAAAGTACTGTATTTTATAGATGAGCTACGTATTAAAGACACAACAAATAATGTTTGGACTTATCCTTTAGTTAGTTCGAATATTCGAAAGTTGGAATATATCAATAATGAGTGGGTAATAACAACCTTAATTTCAACTACAAATGAAAATGAAATATATAAGGATATTGCCTTTGACTCAAATAACGATTTGTATGTTTCAGTATGGGGAAAAGGAATCTATAAGCTTAACTTACTAAATAATACTTTGTCACTTTTTATAGATAGATCAGAGGTAAAAATATGGACAACCACTAAGCGAGATTTCATTGATTTTAGATATATAAATGGCTTTAAATTTAAAAATAACGATTTATATGTTTTGAATAACGGGTTAATTAAAATTTCAGATTACCAATCAAAATTGTTTAAATAAAAAGGATTTTAAAAAACCATTGCAGTCTAATAGGCTGTAATGGTTTAAAACAAACTGAATGAAAAAAACTTTACTCTTATTATTACTTATTGTTAGTGCTTCATGTTATCAGGAAACTTCTATTGCTATAGAAGGTGATTTTACGACTTCGTATATTCATGAAGATGAGTCGGTACCGGTTATAATCAAAATAGATTCCAAAATTACAGGAGCAGATTCCTACCAGTGGGAATTCGAAGGAGGAAGTCCAAGTACTTCCTCACTTAAAAATCCAGGAGAAATTTTATATGAAAAACAAGGAACATTTACCATCACATTAAAAACTACCAATGTTGATGGAGAACATAAAGAATTTACAAAAACAATAACAATAAAAGATGGGATTAATATTCAGTTTACAAATCAAGTAATTAAAAGCAATTATTCACCAGTTGAAGTTGTTTTGACTAATTCAACAATTGGTGAAGGTCTAACTTTCAACTGGGAATTTCAAGGAGGCGTTCCTTCATCATTTATCGGAAAAAATCCTCCAAATGTTATTTTCACAACCGCTGGGACACACAATATAACACTAACGGTTTCCAATGGTTTTGAAACAGAAAATCAAATTCAAGTTGTAAATGTCTCTGAAAGTCTAGTCAGTTTATTTTCATTTGAACCTACATTTGATGATGATGATTTTCAAGCAGCTGTAGAAATTAATTTCACCAACAAATCCATTAGTGCGACGCATTACAAATGGACTTTTGAAGGTGGCAATCCTGCTACTTCAACAGAAGAAAATCCAACAATTGTATTCGCTACTGCGGGTATTCATTTGGTCACTCTTGAAGCGTCAAATGATAAAACGAGCCAAACATATTCTACAGCCATACAGGTAAATCCCGATACAAATCTGCGTGTTTTTACCAATATTAAGTTTGGAATAAATGTAGCGCATAATAATAACAATATTGGTGCAATGTTCTCGACACAAACAAGACAAGTCTATAAAGCGAATGAAATTAATGATCAAAACAGCAATTTAATTGATATAGTTTTTCAAGGGCTAAATAGTAACTTGACCTATAACAAATTCATATCTCCAGATCAAGCAAATAATTATGGATTTCTGGCCTTGAAAAATGCTCAAAGTACCATTTTTATCAATTCACAAAACCTTTGCAATTGTGGTTTGAATTTTACCGAAACACAATTTGATGCTATGGTAAATGACACACCGTTGCAACCTATTGTCATCAATTATAGTGCAGCAGGAGAGCAGCAATTTGCTATGGATTATCCAAGAATCATTTTGTTTAAAACACAAGATGGAAGAAAAGGGGCAATCAAAATTAAAGATATGGTCAAAAATGGAGCGAGTTCCTATATTTTGTGTGATATCAAAGTACAAAAGCAAAAACAATAAATGAGGAAAGTTAATAGACAGATCATTTTTTGTTTACTAATTGTTTTTGCCTTTTGTGTCAGCAAACAAGGGTATGCTCAGAACATTGATCTGGAAAATTTTTATAAACCTAATTTAAAAGTCACTGGCGTAGTAAACGCAAACCTGATGTATTATAATACAAACCAGCCAAATCCTCGTGAACCTTTTACTTATTTGCTTTCGGGTAATTTAAATATTAGTGCTTTCAGTTTTAGTGTTCCTTTATTTTACAGCATCACCAACCAAGGAGATCATTTGGGATACACGGCCCCATTTGATTTTAATAGGCTGAGTATCATGCCAAAATACAAGTGGATAAAAGCTTATATAGGAAATGCAAATATGACTTTTTCGCCTTATACTCTCAGCGGATTTCCTTTTAAAGGGGTAGGGTTAGAGCTTACACCTAATAGTCTATTTAAGGTAAGTGTAATGGGTGGACAACTTTTAAAAGCTGTTTCTGCAGAGGAAGCTTTAGGAGGAATTCCTGTTTATGAACGTTTTGGTTATGGAGCCAGATTTGATTATCAAAAGACAAAATACAAATTGGGCTGGATTACATTTTATGCAAAAGATAATGAAAATTCCATTACTCCTATTATTGAGGATAAAGATGTGACTCCAAAAGAGAATTGGGTAAACAGTTTGATTTTTAATACCTCGATAATAAAGAGTTTGAATTTTAATGTAGAATATGCTTTGTCAGTTCTAACCGATGATAGTAGAGCAAAAACCATTTCTGGAGGTAATTTTAGAGACAAATTATTTTCGGCAAAAGAGAGTACTAGCTATTTAAATGCTTTGAATGTCAATTTTGATTATAGCATTCAAAAAAGTGTTATTGGATTAACATACGAACGAATAGATCCAAATTACAGCACACTAGGGGCACTTTACTTTAACAATGATTTAGAAAATATTTCGCTCCGGTTTTCAAGACCTTTTTATAATGATAAAATTATGGTTGCAACAAGTTTGGGATATCAAAGAGATGATTTGGCGAAAGAAAAAAAGCAAGATACCAAGAGGATTGTTGGATCTATTAATATGAACTATAAAATTTCTGAACAAATAAATTTTACAGGGAACTACAGTAATTTTTCTACCTATACAAACAAAAAGCTAGATCAATTCGAACTCATAAACAACCCAAATGTTGTTGCAGCGGATACTTTAGATTATAGACAGTTATCACAAAATGCCTCTTTTAATATATCCTATGTTTTTGGTAAAAAAAAGAATCAAAATTTAAATCTTAATTATAACATAGCTGGGCAAGCCAATGAACAAGGTGGAATTATAAGAAGAGGGCAAGCAAGTAATATTCAAAATTATAATCTAGCACATTCGATAAATTTTACGGATATAAAAACGAATTTAAATAGTTCTTTGAATTATACGAATAATCAGGTTGGTCTTGAAAATAATTACTCAATGGGGGCTTCGGTTGGTGTTTCAAAGAAATTATTAAAAGATAAACTGAATGCCAATTTTGGAATACTTTATAATAATTCTCAAAGTTCTGAGAGCGCAACTTCAGTATTTGGGGCCAAGTTTAATACCAGTTTTATGTTGCTGGAAAGACATAATTTCAATATGAGTATTATTTCTATGTTCAGAAGTAATTCAAAAAGTGAACAAGTCAATGATTTGTCGGCAACATTTAATTATTCTTATTCGATTGATAAAATTAAATTACCTGAAAGAAAAGAATCTAAAAAAAAGAATATTGTTAGTCTAGAACCTATTCTAAAAATTAATTATAAAGAAGAAAAGTATGAAGGAACCAGAAATGAAATTTTTAAACAATTGAAAAGCCAAAACCTGGAATTGCTTTCTATTCCTGATGAAGATTTGAAAAATTTAGAACACTTACGAGACTTGGTTAATTTGACACCTGATGAGAAAAGTTTTAAAGAAAAAGCATTAGAATATTTGAAAACTTATGATTCATATAATTCGATTTCAAAAAAATACAATCAATATATTTTTGAAACCATAAAAAGTTTAGAAAAAGAAATGATGAAAAGAGATGAAACTTTTGAAAGTGAATATACTAGTGCTTTGGGTAGAGTAAATAAACACAAATTGCATGGAGGAAACCTAAAAACGATTACAAATAAAACCCAGTATAAATCCTATCTGAAATTGGTTGAAAGAAAAAATCAAAAGGAAAAACCTTTAAAAATACACCGATGGATGCAAAATGAAATGAAAACGTTAATGAACATTCCTATTGACAGTATGTTTCAAAATGTAAACCTTTCGAATTTTAAAAAGCAGGAACTTGGTTATTTCTTCAAAATGATAAAAAATCAGAAAAAAGAAACCGAGATCATTCAAGAGATAAAAATGAAGTTACTTCCGTTTTATCATGATTTAGCCATTCAACACTATTCAAATCAGGAAGTTGAGGTTATCTATTTAAAGAAATAATTAACTTAAAAGTTTTAGAATTATTTGCTATGAATAAATTTCACAAAGTATATTTTTCCGTAATATTTATGATGATGTTCGTTGGTTTTTCATACGGACAAGATCTTACTGTTCCAAAAGAAATTGGTGCTGCTAGCAGTAGTATCCAAAAAATTGAAGCTGCAGATCGTTGGGTAGATAAATTCTCCAATCAAGATTTGGTAGAATTGCCAATAGGAATTAGAAATACAGTAAACAATATTCAATATTCTATTGGAATTACAAAAGCAGTTTTTTCACCTGAATATACTACGTTAACCGTTTTTTGTAGGGTTGATATTCCTCAGAAAGATAAGAATGGACAACCGATGCAATTGTTTTTTGGAGCGAATGATGTAAAATTATCACACGAAGGAGGTATTATCGGCGAAGCTAAATTGGTTTTATTAGGAAATGTAGATATCCCTTTTAATGAAAATAAATGGCAATTATCATTATATGGTGGTTTTGATATGGCAACAGGGAATGTTAATGATTTAACCTATGTAACTATTGATTGTGATGGTTTTAAAGAAATGAAAATTTCTGGGGCAGTTGAGTTTTCAAGAGATTTAATATTACCAATTGATCCAAATACGCATACCGTTAATGAAGCAATTACGACAATACCTAAAACTTATTATAATGGAAAAACAGTTTCAATTCCAAATAGGGTAAGAGGTGAATTTAGCTTTACAGCAAGCAGCTGGAATGATATTTTAGTAAATGTTAGTTTACAGCCATTTGTTTTAAAAGATAAAAGAAACGGAAAAGATTTTGAAGGTAATTTTCAATTTTTGATTACCAATGCCGTACTTGATTTGAGTGATCTTAAAAATGATCTAACTGTCAGTTTTCCTGATTATTATATCAAAAATGGACTTTTAATGCCTAGCCAGGAAGCTTGGAAAGGTGTTTTTATCCAAACTTTTGAAGTCGGATTACCTAAAGAATTTCAGACTTCAGATTCCGCATCCAAAAAAGAAAGAATAAAAATAGGAGCTCAAAATCTTCTCATCGATAAGTATGGAGTTTCTGGGGCTTTTTATGCAGATAATGTTTTTCCACTGGATAGAGGAATAACGAGTGAGGAAAAATCATGGGCCTATTCATTAGATCATATTGATGTTACGATTGCCGCCAATACTTTTGTAAAAGCAAATTTAAACGGTCAGATTCTTTTACCAATAAGTAAAGAATTACCAGCAAAAAAGCCTACAACCAGTGCTACGACAAATACAACGGCACCCATAAAAGCAGACAATACTGCGTCAACAAACACAGCTACTCCAAAAACACCTGCTCAGACCAATAGAGCTGGTTTAGCCTATAATGGCTTTATTTCGATGGAAGAACAACGATTAACGGTTGTTACCAAAGATTCGATCCCTTTTGACATTTGGAAAGCTAAGGTATTGTTGTTGCCTAATAGTTCTGTAGAATTAAAACTCGTTAACGGAAAGTTTTTACCAAAAGCGAATTTAAATGGAACAATTTCTTTTGGAGTAAATAAAAGTGCAACTGACGAGAAGGAAGTCGAAGGAAAAAAGACAGTAGATTTTAAAGGTATTACTTTTGAAGATTTACAATTGCAGACTGTATCTCCAATAATTTCGGTTAGAAATATGGGATATAAAGGCACAGTTGCTTTTAGTAATTTTCCAGTTTCTATTGGAAATATTGACGTTGGCATACAAGGAGATAACACCCGAATCGATTTTGATTTAGGGATAAATTTGATGGATGCTATCGGTGCAGGAGCAACTGCCCGGATAGGCATAATGGGCAAAATGTATGAAGAAGGATACAGACAACGAAGCAGATACGACGGTTTAGATTTGTCAGCCATTAATATTGATTGCAAGTTTAGTTCTTTATCCATAAAAGGGAATCTTATTTTAATGGAAAAAGATCCAGTTTACGGGGATGGTTTCAATGCTGATTTAGAAGTTAATGTCGCTGATCAAGTTGAAGTAAAGGCAAAGGCTATTTTTGGACGTACAACTTTTAGATATTGGTATTTTGATGCTGCAGCAAAATTTACTTTACCACCAACACCATCACCTTTTATGATTACTGGTTTTGGAGGAGGTGCCTATTACAAAATGCATAGAAATCCAGATATTGCTATTGGAGAATTCTCACCATCTGGATTGAGTTATACACCAGATGAGAAAATGGGGTTAGGATTAAAGGCTTTAATTTATTTTTATATAAGTTCAGAAAAAATTTGTCATGGAGAAGCTGGTTTTGAAATCGCATTTAATTCAAAAGGAGGGGTAAATAGATTGGCTATTTTTGGTAAAGCTGATGTAATGGCTGCGATACCAGAAATGGATAAAATTAATAATCTAATTACGAAGGTAGCTAAAGATGCCACCGCAAAAACAAGCTTTCTAGGCATTACTGAATCAGATCTTAAGGGCTCTTTTTTTAGCAAATATATTCCTGAAGCAAATAAGGCTATACCGGATCCATTATCAGCTGAAGTCGGTATAAGAATGGCAGCTGCAATAGAGTTTGATTTTCAAAATAATTCTATGCACGCTACAACAGACGTATATATTAATACCCCGAAGAATTTTCTTTCAGGAACTGGAGCTGGAGGAAGAGCAGTTTGGGGAGTCTTTCATAAAGACCCACAAGACTGGTATATGTATATTGGAACTCCTACTGATAGATGTGGAATAAAAATTGGTGTAGCAGGAATGTTTCTCAAGACTACAAGTTATTTTATGGCAGGTACTTTGCTTCCAGGAAGTCCGCCACCGCCATCACAAGTTGCTAATATTCTTGGTGTCGATGCTAAAGAATTGGATTATATGCGTGATGAGAATGCATTAACAAATGGGGGCGGATTAGCATTTGGAGCCAACTTGGATTTTGATACTGGTGATCTAAGTTTTTTATTGTTTTATGCTCGTTTTCAGGCAGGAATGGGATTTGATATTATGATGAAAGATTATCAGGAAGCCAGATGTTCTAATACGGGAGAACGAGTTGGTATAAATGGCTGGTATGCTAATGGACAGTCGTATGCTTATTTACAAGGAGAGTTAGGAATTAGAGTTAAATTATCTTTTTTAAAATTCAAAGTGCCAATTATTTCAGGAGGAGCTGCAGTATTATTACAGGCAAAGTTGCCAAATCCAGTCTGGATGCGAGGTTATGTAGGAGGGAATATGAATGTTTTGGGCGGATTAATCAAAGGAAAATTTAGATTTAAATTAGAAATTGGAGAAGAATGCCAATTTGAAAATGCATCTCCTTTAGGAGGAATTAAATTGATAACCGATGTGACACCAAAACAAAATTCGACAGATGTAGATATTTTCGCTGTTCCTCAAGCTGCCTTTTCAATGAAAGTAAATGAAGCGTTTGTAATTCCTGAAGATATAGGAGATGTTACTTATAAAGTGGTATTAGAAAAATTTAAGGTTTTTGATGGCACAACTGAAATACCTGGAGTTTTAGAATGGAGCTTTATGAAAGATAAGGCTAGTTTTGTTTCAACCGATATTTTACCTCCTAATAAACCGCTTAAAGTTCAAGTAGAAGTAAGCTTTCAAAAAATGGTAAATGGTGTTTTTCAACCCATAAAAGTGGACGGTCAGATTGCGAAAGAATCTGAAGAAAGAACTTTTACTACTGGTGGTGCTCCAAATTATATTCCATTAACAAATGTACAATACTCTTATCCAGTTGTAGAACAAGAATATTTTCTTGAAGAAGAATATTCAAAAGGTTATATCCAACTTAAACGAGGGCAGGATTATTTATTTGAAGATAGTAAATGGGAAACTAAAGTCAAATTGAATGAAGACGGTTCTTCAACTACGAAAGCAACAGCTTTTAAATATGATACCGGTTCTAATGAAGTTTCATATGATTTACCAAATATTAATCAGGAAAAAAAGTATAATTTCTCTATTGTAAGTAGTTTAAAAACAGGTCAACAAATCAATATCGTAAGTAATACAAGAGCAAATACAGTTAATGATGATGGAAATAATATCGAAATACGAGAAAATCAGGCTGATGCAGTGTCTAAATCTGATGGCAATATTGATCGTTTAAATTATAGTTTTACAACAAGCAAATACAAAACGTTTACTTCTAAAATGGATGCAATTGCAACAAAAAGTTACAATTTTGGAGTGCTACTGTCCGATGTTATTTACCTAACTAACACTATAACAAGTCAGGAAGCTTTTGATATTGTTGAATTACAAGGTGTGGATTATAGCGATAATAAACCAATAATTGTAGTTCAATCCAAACTTAATGACACGTATTATACTACAGATATTTATCCATATTTATACAAAGATTATCCTTTAAATGGAGTTTATTCAATTACCAATAGAGACACTGATGATTTAGGAATAATTCCTTCCAAAGCAATTCCACTTAGTGCTTATTATATTACAAGTATTGAGAATGATGTCAATCAATCTTGGACAAAGACTAATTTTCCTTACAAATACAATATGCCACTGCTTTACAAACAAGATTGGGTAGATTTAAACAATCAGATTATAAATGATTATATTGATGGAGTTACCAATAGAAGCTCAATAGCAAATCGTTTATTAAGCAATAACTATTTATTTATGCGATATGGAGATTATGAAATTGTAATGAAATACAATCTACCAGGAAATAAACAATCAAAAGAATATACCTATAAATTCAGAAACAATAATGACTTTAGATAGATGTAATCTAAAGAAAATGTAACCTTCAATATTTTAAGTTTATTTTTTAACTTTTAAAAAAAGATTAAAACAGGTTTCAAATAATGATTAAGGAGTTTTTTTTAAGTCTTTTTATTTCAATTATTTATAAAACAATTTATATAAATTATTGTTATCTAAAAGAAATACTAGAATTTATAAATTTTTTTATATGTTTGTAAAAACAATCGGTTGCGTAATTTTATATGATTACGTTTCCTAAAACAATCCCCAATTCATACGTGATTTTATCAAGCGGATGTACTGTTGTTAAAGATAATTTGCATTTTAAAGCTAACGATTATAGAGACCTAGGAAATAGATGTGCAGAAAAGATGCTGACTTTATTAGATCAAAAGAAAAAGAAATAGCATTGAAAAAGCTATTTATGATTGAATGTTATTAATTAACCAACCAAAACCATTTTATTAAATGAAAAAAGCAAATGTCTACTTCGGAAAATTAAGTCATCAAAAAATGCCTGTTGAAATGCATATTTACCCTAAAGGAGATTATGGATTTATTTTAAGTCATCCACAGGATGGATGGAATCTTTATTTAATTGGATGAAAAAGTATTTCATGGCTTCTATAGATTTCTTAAAATAAGTCAAAAATATATTACACTAATTATTAATTAATCAATAAAAAAAACAACCACATTATGAAACAGTATTCTATTGTTTTAGCATTGTCAATGGCTTTAATCAGCCCATTGGTAGTAGCGCAAACAAATTCAGCAAAAATTATTGAAGATTTTAAACCTTCAATAGTAAATCAACCGGGAAAGGAATTTCCACAGGTTAATTCGCAAGGCTATGCAAGATTCCGTATTGAGGCTCCGGCCGCAGATAGTATTATTGTAAGTCTTGGGTTAGGAGGTAAAAAAGGAGGGACAAAGCTCGAAAAATCAACGGATGGCGTTTGGACAGGAACAACAGCAGGACCAATGGATGAAGGCTTTCACTATTATCATGTCAGTGTAGACGGAGGAATATTTAACGACCCCGGAGCATTAAACTTTTATGGTTCTACCCGTTGGGAAAGTGGTATCGAAATTCCCGCTCACGACCAAGACTTTTATGCATTAAAAGATGTACCTCACGGTCATGTGCAACAAATACTTTTTCCATCAAAAAGCACGAATACCTCACGTCGAGCCTTTGTTTATATGCCTCCGGGATATGATAAAGATCAGGCAAAGCGCTATCCTGTATTGTATTTACAACACGGTTGGGGTGAAGATGAAACAGCCTGGAGTAATCAGGGACACGCCAATTTGATTATGGATAATCTTATAGCAGAGGGCAAAACCAAACCTTTTATTATTGTTATGACTTATGGAATGACAAACGAAATCAAATGGGGCGGATTAAAGAATTTTGATATAAAGCCTTTTCAAACTGTTTTGGTCGATGAATTAATTCCGTATGTAGATGCAAATTTCCGCACAGTAGCAAAACAATCGCATCGTGCTATGGGCGGACTTTCAATGGGAGGAATGGAAACCCGCACGATTACACTCAACAAACCTGATGTTTTCTCCAGATATGCCCTTCTTAGCGGAGGACTTTACAATCCAGAAGATATCAAAGACAAATCGAAAGTAAAATTGATCTTTTTAAGTTGTGGTAGCAAAGAAAAACCAGAAGGAGTTAAAAATGCAGTTACAGCACTTAAAAGCGCTGGTTTCAATGCTGTTTCGTATGTTTCTGAAGGCACAGGACACGAATTTCAAACTTGGCGCCGTAGTTTAAAAGAGTTGGCACCATTATTATTTAAAGAGTAAATCAATATTTATGAAAGAAATTAGTAGGGTTATATCTATTTTCGTGCATCGTACTTTTTCTAAAAAAGCGCTTGTACTGCTTTGTCTTTGTGGTATTTCGAATATTTCATTTGCTCAGGATTTAAAGTTAAATGATAAAGAATATTTTGAGACTCCTGGCTTGAATGTGCTGGTTTTTAGTAATGAATACAATGGAATGTTTTTTGATGAAAAAACAGCTGGAATAGAATTCATTCATCATGGTGTTCGAACGGTAACCGGTGGAGCAGTAAGGCTTCATAATACTCCAGAGCAATGGGATTTGATTCCAAAAATGATTAGCCGAAAAGTTGATAAAGCAACTAATACCATTGAAGTAAAACTAAGATACGAGGAATTTAATTTTGATTCCAACATCACCGTTACTCCAAAAGGGAAAGGATTTGTAATTAATGTTTTATTGGATAAACCTGTTCCCAAAGCTTTGGAAGGAAAAGCCGGTTTTAACATGGAATTTATACCGACTTCTTATGTTGAACATAATTATTTAGTGGATGGAAAAGCAGGAACATTTCCGAGATACCCAGCAAGCAATACTGAAATTAAATCTTCCGTTCAAAAGATCCCGCAGTTTGGTGGACACAATACATTTGACGATCGCGGAAGAAATGAATATATAGCTCCACTTCCGTTAGATTCTGGAAAAAAACTAATCTTGGCGCCCGAAAATGCGGAACATAAAATAAAAATTGAATCCGATCAGGAAGTGATGCTTTTTGATGGTCGAAATCTGGGACAGAACGGATGGTTTGTTGCCAGAAGCATTCTTCCAATAAATAAAACTGGAAAAGTTCTAAGTTGGTATGTTGAACCTAATACAATTCCAGATTGGAAAAGAGAACCGGTGATTGGATTTTCACAAGTAGGTTATATGCCAAACCAAAAGAAAGTTGCCGTTATAGAATTGGATAAAAACGATAAACCTTTAGCAACAGCTTCAATTTTCAAATTAAATGAAGATGGAAAATTTGTAGAGAAGCTAAACGCAAATGTAAAAGTTTGGGGAAATTACCTCAGATATAATTATGCCCAATTTGATTTTAGTTCTATAAAAGAAAAAGGTCTTTACTACATTCAATATGGAAACCAAAAAACCAATACTTTTCAGATTGAAGATGATATCTACACTAATGTTTGGCATCCTACGATGGACGTTTGGTTTCCTGTTCAAATGGATCACATGGAAGTGAACGAAGCCTATAGAGTTTGGCATGGAAGACCATTTTTGGACGATTGCCTTCAAGCACCATTAAATCACGAACATTTTGATGGCTACAAACAAGGTCCAACTACGGAGACTAAATACAAACCATTAGAGCGTATTCCAAATATGGCTGTCGGAGGTTGGTTTGATGCGGGAGATTTTGATATTCAGACTTTTTCACATGTGAGTGTAATCAATAGTTTTGTAGAATCCTGGGAAGCTTTTAAAGTAAATAGAGACGAAACTTATATCGACCAAAAAACACAGTTTGTTGATATTCATCGTCCTGATGGTAAGCCAGATATGCTACAACAAATTGAGCATGGAGCTTTGAATCTCGTGGCACAAGTTGAAAATATCGGTCATCCTGTAAGAGGAATTGTTGTTCCAAATCTGCATCAGTATCATCATTTGGGTGATGCCTCTACAGAAACGGATAATCTTCCATACAATCCAGCGTTGAAGCCTTATGAATCCAATGGAATTTCGAGCGGTACAAAGGATGACAGATGGGCATTTACTAACAGAACTTCATTTCTAGATTATAGAACTGTTGGTGCTTTGGCGTCAGCAAGCAGAGCTTTGAAAGGGTATAATGATGAACTTTCTGCAAAATGTTTGTCTCTTGCTATAAAGCTTTTCAATGAAGCTAATGAAATTGCAAAAACGGCAAAAGCAGATGATAGTCCAATGTCCAAATGGGGCAAAGGCAGTGATATGATCGCTTTATTACAATTGTATTTAAGTACCAAAGATGATAAATATAAAGAAGGTTATTTATCTAAAATCTGGCCTTTATTGGATGAAAATGTAGAGTTTACTATTAATTCTGCTTTGCTTGCTGTGCCTTATTTGGGTGATAGTTATAAAGCAAAAATTCGAGAATATGCCATAAAATACAAAGCCGCTATTGACAAAGAAACTTCTGATAATCCTTATGCAGTCCCTATTGTAAAGAGAGGTTGGGGAGGTAGCTCTCAGGTTATTAATTGGGCAAGTACCAATTATTATATTCACAAATTTTATCCGGATATTATTGATAAAGAATACGTTTATCAGGGATTGAACTATGTTTTTGGATGTCATCCATATTCTAATTTATCTTTTGTAAATGCTGTTGGGAATAAATCCAAAAAAGTGGCTTATGGAAACAATAGAGCTGATTTTACAACAATTGCAGGTGGTGTAGTTCCGGGACTTATTTTTCTAAAACCAGACTATTTAGAAAATAAAGATGACTGGCCATTCTTTTGGGGAGAAAATGAATGTATTATTGACGGTGGAGCTTGGTATGTTTTCCTTGCCAATGCTGTAAATGATTTGGTACAGGAAAAAAATTAAATTTTAAAAAAACACATATGAAACAATTTCTCAGAATATTCATTTTGATTGCAATACTAAATTGTCAGTCAGGTTGGTGTCAGGAAACTGCAAGCGTTGTTGAAGATTTTAAACCTTCAGCAGTAAATCAGCTGGGAAGGGATTTTCCTCAAGTCAATTCACAAGGTCGCGTTCGTGCTAGTATTCCTGCTCCTAATGCCAATAAAGTGCGACTTGATATTGGTGGCGTCAAATATGATATGAAAAAGAATGATGCAGGTGTTTGGACAGGTGAATCTGCTCCTCAAGATGAAGGTTTCCACTATTATCAATTAGAAATTGACGGCGCATCAGTGCCAGATCCTGGATCTTTATATTTTTATGGAGCAGGACGCTGGGGAAGCGGAATTGAAATCCCGGCTTCCGATAAGGATTTTTATGCTGTGAAAGATGTTCCTCACGGTTTAGTTAGTGAAAATATCTATTTCTCAAAATTAACTAATAGCTGGAGAAGATGTTTTGTCTATACTCCAGCCGAATACAATATGGATGCAAAAAAGCGTTTTCCTGTTTTGTATTTACAACATGGTAGTTTTGAAGATGAAACAGGTTGGTGTAGCCAAGGCAAAGCCAATCTTATATTGGATAATCTAATTGCCGATAAGAAAGCAGTGCCGATGATTATTGTTATGGATAATGGGTACGCTTATAAAAATCAAGGAAATACAACCGAATCCAAACCAGTCTCTGTTTTTGAAGAAGTAATGATGAATGAAATCATTCCGATGATTGATTCCAAGTTTAGAACTCTTTCGGACCGTGATCACAGGGCAATTGCCGGACTTTCTATGGGAGCAAATCAAACGATGAGAATTGTAATGAATCATCTCGATAAATTTGCCTATTACGGTGGATTTAGCGGAACTTCCAACTATCCAAGTTCAGATGAAATTGATCCAACAACATTTTTAGACGGAAAGTTTAATGACGGAAAATCAGTAAACAAACAACTTAAAGTTTTATGGCTGGGACTGGGAACAAAGGAGCCAAAACCTTTCCCAGGATCGGTAGGTGCGTTTAGAAAAATGTTAGATAAACAAGGCATTAAGCATATATTTTATGAATCTCCAGCTACTGCTCATGAATGGCTTACCTGGAGAAGAGATTTATATCAATATGCAGGTTTATTATTTAAGTAACATTCACATTAATTTTAAAAAGAAAATAAACATTTAAGATGAAAAAAAATCTCTTGTCAATTATTACTGCTATGGTTTTTGCAACCAGTAGTTTATTGGCACAAAAAATAGAAAAAGAAGGACCAAAAGGCTTTGACCAAGTCCGAACTGGAATTCTCAATGGGAAAGTAGAAAGTTTGGAATACAATTCTAAAACTGTCGGCACAACCAGAAAAGTCACGGTTTATACGCCTCCTGGTTTTAGTAAAAATAAAAAATATCCGGTTTTATACCTATTACACGGCATTGGTGGTGATGAAAAAGAGTGGTTAAACGGAGGTACTCCACAAGTGATCTTGGATAATTTGTATGCAGAAGGTAAAATTGAACCGATGATAGTGGTTATGCCAAATGGCCGAGCAATGAAAGATGATAGTGCTACAGGAAATATCATGGCTCCTGATAAAGTGCAGGCTTTTGCCACTTTCGAAAAAGACTTATTAAATGATTTAATTCCTTTTATCGAAAAAAAATATCCAACTCTAAAAGACAGAGAACACCGTGCTATCGCAGGCTTGTCAATGGGTGGTGGACAGTCATTGAATTTTGGATTAGGTAATTTGGATAAATTTGCCTGGGTTGGCGGATTTTCTTCTGCACCAAATACTAAGATGCCACAAGAGTTGGTTCCAAATCCCGAAGAAGCAAAAAAGAAATTAAAACTGCTTTGGATTTCATGTGGGGACGATGACGGTTTAATTTCTTTTAGCAAACGAACACATGATTATTTGTATAAAAATAATGTGCCACATATCTATTATATCGAGCCTGGAGTTCATGATTTTAAAGTATGGAAAAATGGTTTATACATGTTTTCACAGTTTTTATTTAAGCCAGTAGATCCTTCCAGTTTTGAAAAATATACCATTTTGGGAACTCCAGCAGAAACCAATATTCGCAATGCAAAATATCCTCAAATTCTACCAGACAATCGGGTAGTTTTTAAAGTAAAAGCTCCGGAAGCAACAAAAGTTCAAATAGATTTGGGCAAAAAGTATGACATGGTAAAAGACTCAGAAGGTTTTTGGAACGTAACTACTGATGTGGTAAATAAAGGATTTAATTATTATTCTCTACTAATTGATGGTGTTGCAGTTGCTGATCCGTCAAGCGAAAGTTTCTACGGTATGGGACGCATGGCAAGCGGAATCGAAATTCCAAACAGGGAAGGAGATTTTTATGCTTTAAAGAATGTTCCGCATGGTGATATTAGAATTGAAAAATATTTTTCAAAAGCTACGAATTCTTGGCGTGAAATGTATGTGTACACACCTCCAGGTTATGACAAATCAACCGAAAAATATCCGGTTTTATATCTATTGCATGGGGGAGGAGAAGACCAAAGAGGATGGGCTACTCAAGGAAAAGCCAATTTAATTTTGGATAATTTAATTGCCGAAAATAAAGCAAAACCAATGGTTATCGCAATGATTGATGGCAATATGGCAAATACAGGCGGAATTCAGGGCTTCAATGAAAATGCACTTAAAGCTTTTGAAAATGAATTAAAAATGGGAGCAATTCCATTTGTAGAAAGTAATTTTAAAGTGGCGATAGATGCTAAAAACAGAGCTTTGGCAGGTTTGTCAATGGGTGGATTACAAACGCTTTATACAGGAATTAAAAATTCAGAAATGTTTTCGAGTATCGGAGTGTTTAGTTCAGGTTGGTGGGCCAATAATTCCACTTTATCAGATCCTCAATATGAGTTTATGAAAAACAATGCCGCGAAAATTAATTCGAATATAAAAGAATTTTGGATTTCAATGGGAGGGAAGGAAGACATAGCTTATGAAAATTGTAAAATAATGATGAGCAAATTTGATCAAATGGGAATTAAGTACAAATACAGCGAATATTCAGGTGGTCATAGCTGGCCAGTTTGGAGACATGATTTATTTATGTATGCTCCGTTATTATTTAGATAAGACTTCACCTGAAAGTATTATTAATTATCCGACAGATTAATTTTTTAAATTCTTTTAAAAGTAAGTATCTAAATGTTTATTGACAGACTACTTGATGCCGTATTTTGGTTTCAAGTAGTTTTTTTTTTGAAAAAAATGAACATTTTCTTTTTTCTTATAGTGTAATGCTATATTTTTACACAACCGATTGCAGTTGGATATTTTTTTTGAATAATATATTTTTTTATATAAAAAATTACGAAATAGTTGTATTTAACCTTAAATATGTGGTGAAGTGTGATCTAGTAATATGTTTTTAGATTAAAAAAAATAAATAATAAAAAATGACAATCGTATATAATGAGAATTAACCAATATTAAATGCGCAGAACAAAATAAGATTAAAAAAAATTGTATATATAAAACAATAGAGTAATGAAATTGATGAATAACGGCATGCTACTTATGTTTCCTTTTACATTAAGTAATTATAATTCACAAAACATAAAACCAAATTCTGCTTCTTTGAAAAATCATTTTATTGATGATTTTTATGCCGGGACAGCTTCAGATATTATTAGTAAGTGTTTTTTCTGCGATTCCATTTTTAATAGGATGTGGTTTGCTGTTTTTCTATAAAATAGATAAAAAAAATGGAAATTCAGATTGAGAGTGATTTAAAAGAAAGAAGATATTAATTGTAAAGTAAATAATAGAGATGTCTGAAGATAATATGGAACAAACTAATTCTGAGAAGAATAACAAAAAGAACATTTCAAAACCTCTAGTATCACACATGTATACAGCTGATCCTTCAGCTCATGTATTCAACGATAAGATATATATATACCCTTCGCACGATATTGATGCAGGAATTTCATTTAATGATAATGGTGATCATTTTGGTATGGAAGATTATCATGTGTTTTCAATGGAGAAAATAACATCAGAAGCAATAGATAATGGTGTTGCACTTCATGTTGATGATGTAGATTGGGCTGAAAAGCAAATGTGGGCCCCAGACGCAGCTCATAAAAACGGAAGGTATTATTTATATTTTCCTGCAAAACGATCAGACGGAATTTTTCAGATTGGAGTTGCTATTAGCAATTTACCAGAAGGGCCATTTATACCAGAAAAAGAAGCAATTAAAGGAAGTTATAGTATTGATCCCGCAGTTTTTGAGGATGAAGACGGGAAGCATTATATATATTTTGGAGGAATTTGGGGAGGTCAGCTTCAAAAATACCGTAATAATAAATATGATGTATCAAATGAAGAACCAGCTCCTAATGAACCAGCTCTAGGTCCTATTATTGCTCAACTTAAAGAGGATATGCTAGAGTTTGCTGAAGAACCAAAGGAAATTAAAATTCTTGATGAAAACGGAAATATTTTGTTGGCCGGTGATAATGAGCGTCGTTTTTTTGAAGCTTCATGGGTTCATAAATACAATGGCAAATATTATTTTTCATATTCTACAGGTGATACTCATTTCATTTGTTACGCTATTGGGGATAATCCTTATGGACCGTTTGTTTATCAAGGCCGCATTTTGAATCCTGTTTTGGGTTGGACAACACATCATTCGATATGTAAAGTTGATAATGAATGGTATTTGTTTTATCATGACTCGAGTCTATCCAATGGCGTAACTCATTTGCGAAGTATTAAAGTTAATAAAATAGAGTATCTAGCTGACGGTTCAATTGTTACGATTGATCCTTATGATAAGTAAAAATTGTTTTTTTTAGTAATTGAAGATTTAAATATAAAAAGGGTGAAATAGAAAGCTATTAATAATTTACAGTACAATATATGTCCCATATCAAATAAAATTTACTTATATGAAAAATGGAGAAAAAAATAATAAAAATGATATCAAGTATTGTAATTCTATTCAAATAGAAATTGATTGTATAATTTTTAATCTTGATAGTAATATTCTCAAAATTCTACTTGTAAAGCAAACTGATAATGAAGGAAATGTAAATTGGCGATTTGCGAATGACTGTTTGAAAAAAGGAGAAACTATTGCAAATACTGCACACAATATTGTTAAAAAGTATATAGGTTCGGAACATTTTTTTATGGAGCAACTAAAAGCCTTTGGATATTCAACTGTTTCTTCATTGCATGAAAATATATCTATTGCCTATTATAGTTTAATAAATGGAGATCATAATATATTAGAAAATGCATGTAAGTTATTAGATGCGAAGTGGGTAGGTGTTGATGAAATAGAGGGTTTAAACGATAAAGATAAGTTGATACTAGATTTTAGTTTAAAAGAGCTCCGGAGAAATATTTGTCAAAGCACAATAGGTTTTAATTTATTGCCTGACAAATTTACATTGTTACAAGTGGTTCATTTGTATGAGAAAATTTTAGGTATTGAGATTGATAAATCTAATTTTAGAAGAAAGATACTTCAATTAGGTGTAGTACAGGATTTAAATGAAAAAGAAGAAAATGTTTCTCACCGTGCAGCCAAACTTTATACTTTAAAATTACAGTTTCAAGAAATGTTATCCAATGGTTATTTAAATTTTCTTTATGAAAAAAAAAATAGCTTGAGCATTATCTGATAACTCTTTTAAGTATCGATTTTAATTTCCTATTATGTGTGTATAGATCTTACTTTTTCACATTAAATAATTCAAAAATGCTAAAAATAGAAAAAAATATATTTCTCGTAAGCTTTTTATTGTTTGTGACGATCTCTCGTTCCCAAAGTAATTTCGAAAATTTTCAATTTCGTTCTATAAAGGAAGGTATTTCTAAACGAGGTGCTTGGTCAATTACTCAAGACAAAAAAGGTTATATCTGGATAGGAACAAATGGCGCAGGGTTATATAAGTTTGATGGAATAAATTATACAGTTTATGAATCGAATTGGAATGTTCCAAAATCTCTAAACAGTAATCTTATTTATACGACTTATGTCGATTCTCAAAATAACTTATGGGTAGGGACAGAGGAGGGTTTGTGTTTATTTGATAGAGGGTTAAATAGATTTGAAACTATTGATTTAAAGAAAGCCCTTAAAATTGCTAAAGATAATATAGTTACAGTAAGGAGCTTGATTGAAGATGGTGAAGGTAATTTACTAGTCGGGACTGAACAAAATGGACTTTTGAAACTAAATTTAAAGACATTTGAGGCAACAACTGTTAAGTCTGATGTTTCTTTAAAAAAGGAATTATTCATAAGAGCCCTTGTTAAAAATAAACAAGGAAAAATATTTGTAGCAACAAATTTTGGATTGAAGTATTATGATAATAAAAGTAATCTAATCCAACAATTAATTTTTGTTGAAAATGATAATTCTAAGTCAGAAATTAGTGAGTCATTAGAATCTTTATTTTTGGAAGGCAATGGTAATTTATGGATAGGTACTACAAATAATGGGCTATTTAAGGTTGTTAAAAACACGATAGACTACCAGAAATTTTCTTTTTCGATTACCAATAAAAGAATCTTTTCAATTGCTGCTATCGATGATAAAAACATCCTTTGTGCAACTGAAAATGACGGTCTTTTTTTGATAAATAACTCAGGAATTGTAATAAAAAAATACCTACCCAATAAGTTTGAAAAAAACGGATTAAAATCAAACTCGATTTGGTCTTTGTTAAAGGATAGAGATAATAGAATTTGGCTAGGATACTACAATAAAGGTGTTTGTATTTTTGATAAATTATCGGGTCAATTCAATTCAATTGAAAGTTTATTGAATAATGCAAATTCTTTGCAAACAAGTTCTGTTACATCTATTGCTAAGGATTTGTCTGGAAAGTTGTGGATAAGTATGGAAGGTGGAGGTGTTGATATTTATGATCCTAAAACTAAAAAAATTATACATGTTAATAGTCACGATGATTCTTTTATCTCTGGTCTGACTAACAATAATGTGCAGGAAGTTTTTTTTGACAGCAAGCAAAATGTGTGGCTAGCTGTTTGGAATGAGGGGATTTTTTTCTTAAAAAAAGGAACTAAAAAATTTATTAATTATAATGTTCAAAACACTAAAGGACTATGTTCAGATCGTGTTTTGAGTTTTGCAGAGGATTCGAAAGGGAATATTTGGATTGGAACATTTCAAAGTGGATTGAGTTATTTTGATCCATCAACAAATACTTTTTTTCAATGTAATTCTAAGCCGTTTCAGAATTATTTACCACCTACTTCATGTGTGCGTAAAATAATAGTTGATTCAGATGACACTGTTTGGGTAGGGACTACAAGAGGACTTTTTGGAGTAAAGAAAACTAATAATACATTTTCCGTGTTTTCTTTAAAGGATAAAATGTCTAAATTTTTAAATAATATCAGAACTCACACAATATTGTCCATTTTTGAATCTAAAAACAAATTAATTTGGATTGGAACTGATGGTTCTGGCCTTTTTAATTATAATAAAAAGACAAAAAAAATCTCTTGGTTTAATGATGGTCAATCTGTTCAGGAAAAATCAGTATGCTCTATTACTGAGGATAATTATGGTTCAATTTGGTTAAGTGGTAGATCAGGAATCACAAAGTTAGATTTGAAAGATAACAAATTTTATAATTTCAATACTGAAGATGGACTGTTAGTCAATGATTTTAATAACAATTCAGTACTAAAGGATGAAAAAGGAATTATTTATTTTGGAAGTTATGAAGGAATAAATTATTTCGATCCAAGTCAAATGTCAAAAAAGACTAAACAGCCATTGCTGTATTTTGATGATTTAAAGATATTTAATAATTCGGTAATACCTGGAGAGGAGAATTCGCCCTTAGAGAAAGTTATTTCAGAAACCAAAAAGATTACTTTAAATCACAATCAATCGGTTTTCACCATTGAATATATTGGAATTAATTATTCATACCCAGGTAGAAATGAGTATGCTTATTATCTGGAAGGATTTGAAAAAAAATGGAATTATGTAGGTAAAGTTCGTACAGCAACCTATACTAATTTACCCCCAGGAGATTATATTTTTAAAGTCAAATCTTCAGAACGTGGAGGTTCTTGGAGTAAAAAACCGCTTGAATTGCAAATAACAATCCTTGCGCCATGGTGGAGTACCAATATTGCTTATTTTATATATCTAATTATTTTGATTTTAGGTATTTACTACATCGTAATCTATTATCAAAATAAATTTAAAGCTGAACAGGCAATTAATTTTGAAAGAGAGAAACGAATTCAAATTGAAAAATTGAATAACAAAAAGTTACAGTTTTTTACGAATATATCTCACGAGTTCAGAACACCTTTGACATTGATCATAAATCCATTAAATGATTTGTTGCAAAACAATACACATAATTTAAATGTTGAAGTTATTAATAAATTAAAGGTGATTCAAAAAAGTTCAGGATTATTATCAAGATTGATTAATGAGTTGATGGATTTTAGAAAGTTGCAATTTAATCAAGTGCAGTTACAAGTTCAAGAGGTAGAAATAATCAATTTTGTGAGAGAAATTTTAAGTCATTTTGATGAAGAGGCTAATTTTAGAAGAATTGAATTATCATTTTCGTCACCTCTTAAAAAGTTAAATGATTGGGTTGATCCAAAAATGTTAGAAAAAATAATCTTCAATATTTTATCTAATGCCTTTAAAGTAACACCAGATTACGGAAGCATTAAAGTGATAATCAAGGAAAATAATAAGCCTATTTATTTTCCATTAATTAATAGTGATAAAGAAGTAAAAAGTTATGAAATAGCTATTGAAGATACTGGAGCAGGATTGGAGAAAAAGGAACTGAAAAAAATATTTGAAAGATTTTATCAAGTAAATAATTTGAATAAAACCTATTACGGAAGTACGGGTATAGGGTTAGAAGTTGTTAAAGAATTTATTGAGTTAAATAAAGGTATAATTGAAGTAGATAGTGTTTTAGGCAAAGGAACAACTTTTAGAATTCTATTTCCTTTAGGAAAAGAGTTTTTTGAAGCTGATGAATTTGCTAAGAAAATATATACTCCAGATATAATAAATAAAACCAGCCTTAGTCATCAATCAGTATCAGAACGTATTCTAGAGTTTACTACCGATGTAACTGATCCGGATAGAACGCATACCGTTTTGATTGTTGAAGATAATTCGGATTTAAGAAGTTATTTAAAAGAAGAATTAAAAAAAGACTATAAGGTTATTGTAGCCGAGAATGGTGAAAAAGGGTATGATTTGGCTGTACAAAGATTACCGGATCTGATCTTGACAGATGTAATTATGCCTGTTATGGATGGTTTGGAAATGTGTAAAAAAATAAAGAGCAATATCAAAACATCGCATATTCCACTATTAATGTTATCGGCAAAAGCTTTGGTAAAGGACAGATTGGAAGGTATTGATTCGGGTGCAGATTTGTATCTGAGTAAACCTTTTGAAATGGAAATTCTGAAATCGAGTCTCGCACAATTAATAAATAGCAGGCAAATTATTTTTAATAAGTTTTACGAGGGGATTTCTAATAAAGTGCAGCAAAAGACTACAACCATAGATAATGATTTTATGCAGAAAACATTAAATTATATCCATGAGAACATTAGTGAGCCAGAACTTAGTGTAGAGTCCTTAGCCTCTGTTGTTTATTTGAGTAGAAGCCAGCTATATAGAAAAATAAAAACACTTACAGGAGTTTCTGTGAATGAGTTCATAAGAAATGTAAGGCTTGAAAAAGCAAAACAACTAATTGAACTTGGAAACGATAATATTAATGAAATTAGTTATAAAGTTGGATTTTCGACGCCTTCTTATTTTACTAAATGTTTTAAATCAAAATTTGGTCATCTTCCAACGGAAAAAAAAATATTGCCGAAACAATATCGGTTTCGTGAAAATGTTTGTCTAAAAAATACTGAATAATAGGATTTATTAAACAGACTTTTAACTAAAAATATAATACTAAAAAGCCGGTTCATTTATATTGTTTTGCCTCAGTTGAAATGATAATCTTTTGTTGCATTATTTCAGAAAGAAAGTTCAAATTTTATTATTTAATTATGTTTAAAATTTTAACTATTTAATTTTTTAAAATAAAAATTAACGCTTGTTATTTTATTGATAATATATTTTAATACTATTTAATGAATTAACTAAAATCCCTTTAATTATTGGGTTTTTAGGTGTTTTTTGCAACATAAGTGATGTTTAATGCTTCATTTGTTGTATTGAAAAACCGCTAAACAAGATAGATTTGTTAAAGTTTATATAATTCTGTGAATTCATTTTTTATAACTACTGGGTAATGGAAAAATGAATGATTATAGAAAACATTATTTCATAAAATGCAGTTCGCAATTTTACGAAGCCAGATAAAAAAACAAAAAAAATAAAAATGATTATTAACTAAAATAAATTTAAATGGATAGGAGCTACTTATAGAATTACGATTTAATATTCAAAGAATTTTAAATAATAAAAACCAATTTTAAAACAAAACCAAACCAATCATGAAAATAAAAATGAAATTTGCAATTATTGCACTGCTGTTTTTTTGTGTGCAAACTATCTTCTCTCAGGGTAAGACAATACATGGTATTGTTTCTGATAATTCTAATATTCCACTGAGTGGTGTAACTGTTAATGTGGAAGGATCATCAAATAATGCAGTTACTGATTTTGATGGAAAATACGAGCTCAAAAATGTTGAATCAGACAGTAAAATAAAATTTCAATATATAGGTATGACTCCTCAAGTTGTCACTGTTGGGAATAATACTTCGATTAATATTACATTAAAGGATGCATCTCAGGATTTAAAAGAAGTTGTTGTAGTTGCCTATGGTACTCAAAGTAGAACTAAAGTAACGGGAGCAGTTTCAGTCGTGAGTTCAAAAGATATTGTAGCTGTGCCTATAACTAATGCAGAGTCTGCTTTACAAGGAAGAGCAGCTGGTGTAAGTGTTGTAAATGGTGCACCAGGTTCAGACCCAAAAGTTATTATACGTGGTTTAGGTACTATGGGAAATAGTAATCCTTTGTATGTAATTGATGGAGTTTTGACAGGAAATTTATCTGGATTAAATCCTAGCGATATTGAATCGATGACCGTTTTAAAAGATGCATCTACAACTGCTCTATATGGTGCTAAAGCTTTTAACGGAGTAATCATGGTAACTACTAAAAAGGGAAAAAAAGGAATAGGGCAATTGACTTTTAGTTCTTATTTAGGTTCTCAAAAAATTACTAAAAGATTCGATGTTTTAAACACTCCACAATATCTTCAGTATGCTAAAGATGCTTTTGGTAGTGATTTAAGTGCAAGAGCGGCTCAATTTGGTAATATAACTACAGATTGGCAAGATGAAATCTTTCAAACAGGCCTTATGCAAGATTATAATTTGAGTTTTGCAAATGGTACAGAGAATGCAACAAGTCGTTATTCTGCTGGATATCAGAAACAAGAAGGAGCTCTTATTAATACAGGTTTTGAGCGTTATTCTTTCAGAGCTAATAATTCACAAAAAATAGGTAAATTAACTATAGGAAGTAATATTGGATTATCTTTTAATACTATTAACCCAGAACGTACCTCAGGTGGAAGAACATTATTGGAGCATGCTCTTAAAATGGCTCCTTATTTACCGGTATATAATGCAAATAATACAACAGGGGGATACCAAGGACAAGAAGGCTCTGATGGTGGAAATGATGCGGAAAATCCTGTACGTGTTGCAAATAATGGATTTCAAAAAATTAATAATCTATCCATAATAGGAAACTTATATGCAGAATTTGAACTTTATAAAGGTTTAAAATTTAGATCACAAGTTGCATTAGATTATTTTACAAGTAAGAATCATACTTTTATTCCTAGTTTCAACGAAGGCACTAATCACCAAGATTATTCCTCAACAGCCGAAATAAATTCTGGAGGTCAAACTATTGTGTTTGATAATAGTTTAAATTACAAAACGACGATTGCTGACAAACATAATATTGAAGTTTTGGGACTTATAACTAAAGTTGAAAATAAAAACTACAATTTAACAGCGGGAAGCCGCTACTATATTTCAAATGAAATTGATCAATTGAGACTTCAGGATGCGAATTTAAGTTCTAGTAATACTGAGGCTAATAATTTAGGTTACGTTGCCCGTATCAATTATGATTATGATGATAAATATCTAGTAGCTTTTTCTGGACGTAGAGATGGATCATCTCTTTTTGGTAGTGATTATCGTTATGCTAATTTTTACTCAGTTGCTTTAGGTTGGAATATAGCAAAAGAGAAATTTATGGAAAATTCTATTTTTAGCACATTGAAACTTAGAGCTAGTACTGGTACAACGGGTAATGATAGAATAGCTCCTTATAGTTATAGTTCTACTTTGTCAGCAAATTACAATTACCCAATTGATGATAAACTCGCAGGAGGTGTTACTGCTGGTAGTGCTGCTAATCCAAAATTGAAATGGGAGTCTAAAACCACTAACAACATAGGTTTCGATTTTGGTTTGTTTGATGAGAAATTTACTGGATCATTCGAATATTTTAATAATAAAGCTACTGATATTCTTTTTGCTGTACCACTTCCAGCTTCTGTTGGTTCTATAAGTGGTACTCAAACTCAAAACATTGCCGACACCAAATCTAGTGGATATGAGGTAACATTAGGTTATAATGACAGAAAAGGTGATTTTACTTGGTCAGCAGTTGGTAATTTGGGTACTTCTAAAAATGAGGTAACGTCTTTAGCACCTGGAGTAACTAGTGTATTAGGTGGACCATCAGGAAGATCTGGTTTAGAGAGCTTCTCTAGATTAGAAGTGGGTCAGCCAATATTTTATTTCTGGGGTTACCAAACCAATGGGATTTATAAAAATCAAGCAGAAGTAGATGCTGTTTTTGGACCTGGACAAACAGTTGTTCAGCCAGGAGATATTAAGTTTGTAGATCGAAATGGTGATAAAAAAATTACAGCAGACGACAAAACCAATATTGGAAATCCATATCCAAAATTCACTTATGGTTTAAATCTTACAGCAGCGTATAAAAAATTCGATTTTAACTGTTTTATAGCTGGAGTTCAAGGAGTGGATGTTTTTAATGCTAATAAGTTTGATTTAGAGGCGATGCAACGTTTGTTTAACTCTGGGACACAAGTTATGGATCGCTCAATTGTTTCAAATGGAGTTGTTACAAATCCAACAGCTACAGTGCCAAGAGCGCTAGGTGCTCCTATAAACTGGAATTCGGCTAGTCAACGATATGTAGAAGATGGTTCTTATACTAGATTAAAAAATATTACTGTTGGATATACATTTTCAGGAAATGAATTCCAGAAATATTTTTCAAAAGTGAGATTTTATTTAAGTGCACAAAATCTTGTTACAATTACCGATTATTCTGGTTTAGATCCTGAAGTTTCAAGTATAGATGGTAATGGAAATTCTGCGGGAATTGATTCTGGTAGATATCCACAACCTAAATCAGTAATACTTGGTCTTGAAGTTACATTTTAATATTAAAAAAAGATGAGAAAAATAAAATATATAGTTATAGTATTGTCAGGGATTTTAGCAATCAATTCATGTGACACTAAGGATTTAGAAGTGACTAATCCAAATGAGTTATCTCCTGAAACTTTCTTTAAGACCCAGGCTCAAGTAGAAGCTTCAGTAAATGCAACTTATGCCAATTTACAAACAATAGGACTCTATGGAAGACATATTTTCTTCGCTTTGGACAATATGTCTGGAGAAAATGTGGGGAATTCAGGATTAGAAGGAAATAAAAGTCCTTTCTTGAATTTTACTTTTGATCAAAGTAGTGATATAGTTCAGTTTTATTGGGAAGCCTGTTTTTTGGGAATAGCTAAAGCAAATTTTGTGTTAGATAATGCAGAAAAGATTAATGCTATACCAAATTCAGCTTTATCAACTGAGTCAAAAAATAAATATTTAGCTGAAGCACATTTCATGAGAGCTTACTATTATTTTCTATTAGTGCCTCGTTTTGGTGATTTACCAATTTATACCACACAAACTATAACAGGTAATGCTAGAAGCCCTAAAGCGGATGTATATAAATTGATTACAGATGATTTTGATTTTGCTTCTAAAAATTTATTGGATAAAGACCAAAAAGGAAGACCAAATAAAAGAGCTGCATTTGCTTATTTAGGAAAAGCACTTTTGTATCAAAAAAAATATGATGAAGCGTTAGCAGCACTTAATAAAGTTACAGGATATTCTTTAGAGGCTAATCTCTTTGACAATTTTACGGAAGAAAATGAATATGGTAAGGAATCAATTTTTGAAATTGAATTTAGTTCAAGTTTAGGTTCTGCAGACAGATGGTCTAGTACCAACAATAGTGGAGGAGAAGGATTAAATGAATCAACACTTAGAAGTCAGGAATATGGTATTCCAGGAAATGGAAAAGAAGGAAATTCAATTGGTGGTTGGTTTAATGTTAGTCCATCTGATGATTTATTAAAAGCATATGAGTTAGGAGACAAACGTTACGATGCTACTTTTTATTATGAAGGATCTAAGTACAATGAAGGTAAGAATACCATGACGGCCGACTGCTTTAAATCAGGCTATAATCCTCCTGTTGCTCCTACTTATAGACCAGCGGGTTGGAAAAAATATTCCAATTTATATAAAAGTGCAACGACAACTACGGATTCAGGCATTAACTTTAAAGTAATGCGTTATGCTGATGTATTGCTTATGAAAGCAGAATGCGAAAATCAAAGAGCAGGAGGTTCACAGGATAATGCGATTGCCTATATAAAAGAAGTTAGAGATAGAGCAGGATTAACAACTTCAATTACTGCGACAAAAGATGCTGTTTTTACTGCAATCATTCATGAGCGTATGGTGGAATTTGCAGGAGAACAACTTCGTTTTGATGATCTTATCAGATGGAATTTAGCTGCTACTGTACTAGCTAAAAATGGCTTTAAAACTGGTAAAAATGAGTTATGGCCAATACCAAATAGAGAAACATCATCAAATATTAAAATAACACCTAAGGATAATAATCCTGGTTGGTAAATGATTGAAAATAAGTTTTAGTTAGGTTAGTATTTGGTTAAACAGCGCATAGTTATTGTGCGCTGTTTTATTATTTTTTTTACAAATTATCCCTGAGGAGATAAATGTTTTTAAAGTAAAAAGTTCCACACAATAAATAGATTTTTGAAACACCTAAAAAAAATAGCGATTCTGTTTTTACTCCTAACATTTTTTTATAATGTTTTAGGATTGTATATCGTGTTTGCTGATCAAAGAGAGCAGACATGGGTTTCTGCTATGGAAAAGGTAGACGACTCTAAGTTTCAAATAATTAAAATGGATATCAATCCATATGCATACATTGTAGATTCTGGTTTTGAAGAAGTAAATGAAGACCTAATAATCAATCATACCGTTTATCACGTATTCAAAAGTAGAATACAAAATAATGTTTTAAACTTATACTGCCTTAAAAAAACACAACAGACTGTTGTAAATAAAAATTTAAGGGAACTCGTGGATAATCAATTAGCTGATGCTAATTCTAATAAAGAGAATCCAACAAAGAAACTTTTAAAATCATTCGTAAAAGATTATATCCCAAATGATGTAGCTGTTTACGAACTTAATTCTAAAATCATTTTCGGAAGAATATTATTTTCTGTTTTTCTTAGAAATGATTTATCAGATGGGTTTTATAATTCTCATTACCCACCTCCAAATATGGTTTAGATCTTTTTTCGTTGCAAAAAATCAATGTGATTACTATCATTAAAGTATATCGATACAACAAGTATTTTTTTTAAATACAAAGTCGCTGTGTACTTAGTTTTTTTGTGACTTTTCAATTTCATTCCAAAATAAACAATAGAAATTTTTAAAGAATATTTAAACACAAGTGCAGAATTTCTCTTTGCATCGAAAATGCATTTTATTTTTATTGAAAAACATATGTGTTAAACAAGTGTGATTTTTATAAAAAATATTGAAAATGGCTCCACCTGTGTTTATTTGGTTCATATTATTTAATGTGAAGTTTGGATTTGAATTAAAATTGAAAACAAAAAACATCTTTTACTAACCATATAAAATAACCAAAATGAAAAATTATTTTTCTCACCATATAATTGTTGTTTTTCTATTTGTATTATGTTCTAATTTATATTCAAATAATACAATAACCAATAAAAACACAACAGAAACAGAACCTTTAGGAAAAGATAATATAGCTTACAAATGGGGACAAATTGCACTAGTTGCTACAGCTAATGACACCGAAAAATTTAAGCCAAGACCAACAGTAACTTCGCGTTATTTAGGTTTGACTTTTGTAGCTATTTTTGATGCCTGGAGTCGTTATGATAAGGATGCAATTCCAGTATATTTAAAAGATACCGAAAGAAGACCTGATAACGAACAAATACTTAAAAATAAAGAAATAGCAATTAGTTATGCCGCTTTTGGAGCTTTAAGCGAATATTATTACTCGGATAAAGAATTGTTTGCTTCTTTTATGGTTGAGCTTGGGCTTGATCCAAACAATAAATCTTTAGATCCAACAACACCTGTAGGAATTGGAAATTTGGCTGCTAAAGCCGTAATTGAAGCCAGAAAACATGATGGAGCAAATCAATATGGTGAAGAAAATGGCTCCAATGGAACTCCATATTTTGATTATACAGCATACAAACCAGTAAACACTCCTGATGTTATGGTTGATGTTAATCATTGGCAAGCAAAATATTTTTCTGATGGAAAAGGTGGGAAATTTGCTCCTGGTTGTTTAACTCCTTTTTGGAAGAATGTAAAGCCCGTAGGTTTACAGTCTGGAGGTCAATTTCGCCCAGGACCACCACCTTCACTTACTTCAGAACAATTGAAAAAAGAAGCTAAAGAGGTAATTGATTTGCAATATAATTTGACAAATGAACAAAAAGCATTAGTTGAATTTATGCGTGATGGCCCTAAGTCGGTACAACAAGCAGGTCATTGGTTAAAATTCGCTCAAGAAATTTCAGTACGAGATAATCATTCATTAGATCAGGACGTAAAAATGTATTTTTTAAACCAAGTCACTGCTATGGATTGCTTTATAGCTTGCTGGGATACTAAAATGTTTTACGATTTTGCTCGTCCTTATGCGTTGGTTCATTATTTTTTTAAAGACCAAACTATCAAAGCATGGGGAGGCCCAGGTTTTGGAAATAAAGAAATGAAAGGCCAGGATTGGAGACCTTATTCACCTGATGTTTTTTTATGTCCTTCTTTTCCTGGTTATGTTTCTGGTCACAGCACTATTAGCGGTGGTTGTGCTGAAGCATTAAAATTGTGGACTGGAAGCGATACTTTTGGAAGTTCTGCAATTTGTAGTACTCCTGGCTCAATGACTGAACCAAATAACATAGGGAAACCTGTTGAATTGAAATTTCCAACTTTTACAGAAACTGCTAATATGGCTGGAATCTCAAGAGTAATGGGAGGTTATCATATTCAGGCAGATAATGTTGAAGGACTTAAACTTGGTAGAAATGTAGCTCACGAAGTCTGGAAGTTTTATAATATTCATATTGGAAACAAAACAATTGACAAAGAGGATGTTTATGTTTCTAAGTAAAATAGGAATTTAGTTTTAATATTAAAAGATTATGAAATGAGCATCATCGTAAATTAGTGATGAACACTAAAGAAGATGTGCGAATTACATATGACTAATAAAAACAAATATTATTTCCATATGAAAATAAAACTATTATTACTATTATCTATTACTGCTTCTTTGATGCAATCGTGTGATTATTTTTCCAATCCGAATGATAAGATGGTTAGGATTTTAGAGGCCAGAAATAGAATGTATAATGTAAAAAATAATCCGTTTGCATCGAAAGCAGAAGTCGCTTACTACGATTCAATAATTAGAAATTCTGATGAGGGCTTTTTCAAATTATCAAACGAAGTAAACAAAGGAAATGCATTATTGAAACTTGGTAAGGAAGCTGAATCTGTGGCAATCTTAGATAATGTGATCATTAAAAACAGGAAATTTGGAAGGTCAGATGACCCGCAAGTACTAAAATCTTTGGCAATTGCCTACATGAGACTAGGAGAAAAACAAAATTGTGTTAACTACCATAACCCAGAATCATGTATACTTCCGATACAGAAAAATGGCATTCATATTGTTCGAGAAGGCTCTCAAAAAGCGATTGAAGTTTATAAGGAATTATTAAACATTAATCCAAATGATTACGAATCCAAATGGTTACTTAATATTGCTTATATGACCATAGGTGGCTATCCTGCAGATGTTCCGAGTCAGTGGTTGGTACCAAACCTCAACAAAAATAATTCAGATTATACTATAAAACCTTTCGTTGATGTTGCTGCTAACGTTGGCATAAAAAGCAGAAATATGTCAGGTGGTGTTATTGTTGATGATTTTAATAATGACGATTATTTAGATATTGTAACTTCTGAGTGGAGTTTGGACGGACGTATGCATTATTACCAAAACGATAAAAAAGGAAAATATGTTGATCTTTCTAAAGTTTCAGAAATAGGCCGTTTCAAAGGCGGATTGAATATGATTCAAGCTGACTATGACAATGATGGGTATACTGATATTTTTGTTTTGAGAGGAGCTTGGATACATAAGTTTGGAAGACAACCAAACTCATTATTGCATAACAATGGTGATGGTACTTTTACCGATGTAACCATTAAAAGTGGTTTGTTTTCTGAATTCCCTACCCAAGCTGGTACTTGGAATGATTTTAATAATGATGGATTTTTAGACTTATTTATTGGTAATGAATCAACTATCGAGCCATACCCTTGTGAATTATATATAAATAATCAAGACGGGACATTTACTAATGTGGCTAAAGAAGCAAAATGTGATATTGTCAATTTCGTAAAAGGTGTAACATCATGTGATTATGATCATGATGGAGATATTGATTTGTTTATTTCCGGTATGAACACAAAGAAAATATTGCTAAAAAATACAGGTATCAAAAATGGCATTCCACAATTTTTAGACGCTACTGATAAGGCAGGATTAGCAGGAATCAATGTCATGACTTTTCCAACATGGTTTTGGGATTATGATAATGATGGCTGGCAGGATATTTTTGTCTGTGGTTATCAATTTGATGGTGCCATTGGTGGACAAGTTGCAATGGATGCTTTGAAAGTACCGAATGAAAGCAGTAAAATGTATTTGTATCATAATAATCATGATGGCACTTTCTCTGATGTATCTAAAACAGCAGGTCTAAACAAAACAGTATTTGCAATGGGTTCCAATTTTGGCGATATTGATAATGATGGTTTTTTGGATATGTACCTTGGAACTGGAAATCCGGATTATAAATCGTTGATACCAAATAAGCTATTTAGAAATATGGGGAATGGAAAATTTGCAGATGTTACCTATTCTGGAAGAGTTGGGAATTTGCAAAAAGGACATGGAGTTGCCATAAATGACTTGAATAATGATGGATTTGCTGATATTTTTATCGAAGTTGGAGGCGGATATATAGGAGATTCTTTTTATAATTCTTTGTATCTAAATCCAGGTCAAAATGACAACCGCTGGATAAAATTAAAATTAGAAGGAACAGACACTAATCGTTCTGCTATTGGAACACAGATTAAAGTCAGTTTCAATGATAATGGAGTTCATAGAACAGTGTATAGAGAAGTAAATTCTGGTGGCAGTTTTGGAGCATCGGCTTTGTTAAGAGAAATTGGAGTTGGAAAGGCCAAAATAATTGACCAAATCGAAATTACCTGGCCCAAAAGTCGCAAGAAACAAGTCTTTAAGAACATACAGCCAAATCAATGCATCAAAATTACAGAAGGAAATAAAAACTATTCAAAAGTAAATCTGAAAAAAATAGTTTTTCCTACCGCTGGAGCAAAAAGCTCAATCTGTATTTGATTAGCTTAACTTTTAGACAAAAAACAAAAATATAAAGTGATAATATTTATAACAATTTAGATAATGAAAATAAGAAAAATAAAAGCATTTCTTCTTAGCTTATTGAGCTTAGTGTTACTTGTTAAGTGCTCCACTAATGAATCGGACCAAAAAATATTTTCTAGTTTGGATCGTTCCGATACGGGTATTGATTTTAGTAATAATCTGGTAGAAAATGACACCTTAAATTACTTCACCTACCCATACATTTATATGGGTGGAGGGGTTGCTACAGGAGATATAAATAATGATGGCCTTATAGATATTTTCTTTACTGGAAATCAGGTTTCTAATAAATTATATTTAAATAAAGGCAATCTTAAGTTCGAAGATATTACTAAAACTGCGGGAGTTGGCGGTGATTCTCGTTGGTACACCGGTGTGACTATGGCCGATGTTAATGGAGATGGTTTTCTTGATATTTACTGTAGTGTTGCGGGGAAATTTGGCCCTAAAAACAATCAATTATATATCAATAACAAAAACGGAACTTTTACAGAGAAAGCCAAAGAATACGGTATTGATGATATTGGAAATAGTGTTCAGGGGACTTTTTTCGATTATGATAAGGATGGCGATTTAGATTTATTTGTTGCCAATTATCCACCAACTAGATTTAATTCTCCAACTTTTGTTTATACACAATTAATGCGAAATGTTAAAGATGAACAATCTGGACATTTGTATAGAAATGATGGAAACCATTTTACCAATGTTACCGCTGAAGCAGGTGTTAAAGCGTATGGGTTATCATTAAGTGGCACTATCGGTGATTTAAACAATGACAGTTGGTCAGATATTTATGTGTCTAATGATTTCAATTCTCCTGATTTCATGTATATCAACAATCAGGATGGTACTTTTAAAGAAGTGGTAAAAGAGGCAACCTCTCATAATTCATTTTACGGAATGGGTGTAGATATATCTGACTTTAATAATGATGGAAATTTAGATATTTTTCAGGTAGATATGGATGCTAAGGACAATCGTCGCAAAAAAGCGAATATGTCTAGTATGAATCCACAACTATTTTGGGATGTTGTAGATGCTGGTTTTCAGTACCAATATATGCACAATTGTATGCAATTGAATACGGGAATTGTTGAAAACGGCATTCCACAATTCGAAAATGTATCACGTATAACTGGGACTTCTTCTACAGATTGGAGCTGGGGACCGTTGTTTGCAGATTTTGATAATGATGGTAACAAAGATTTGTTTGTTACTAATGGAACCAGAAGAGAAGTAAATAACAATGATTTCTTTCATAATATCGAAAGACAGAATTTAAAACCCAAAGATTTACTGAGAGTGGCTTTAGAAATGCCTTCGGAAAAAATAGACAACTTTCTATTTCAAAACAAAGGAAATCTACAATTTGAAGATGCAACTAAAAAATGGGGAGTAGAGTTTAAAGGTTTTTCTAATGGAGTAGCTTATGCCGATTTAGATAATGATGGAGACTTAGATCTTGTCATTAATAATATTGATGATTTTGCTTCAGTTTTTGAAAATTCAAGTGCTAAGAATAGTAATTATGTAACGGTAAAATTCAAAGGAAGTTCAAAAAACACGATGGGACTTGGTAATCGTGTGTACATTAAAAATGGAAATGCAACACAAATGCAAGAACTTACTCTAACAAGAGGTTTCCAATCTTCAGTTGCACCTGAAATGCATTTTGGTTTAGGAAAAGCTAAAACTATTGATGAAGTAAAAGTAGTTTGGACGAATGGAAAAATTCAGAAATTATTTAATGTAAAAGTAAATCAAACGTTAGTATTTAAGGAGCAAGACGCTAAAGATGAAGTAGAAAAAATTGCCGAAGTAAAACCTTTATTCTCTACGGTAACGTCAGTATTTCCAACTTTTAAGCATGAAGAAAATGAATATGATGATTTTAAAGATCAGGTTTTATTGCCTCATAAAATGTCCACTTTTGGTCCTTCAATTGCCGTTGCAGATGTAAACAAAGACGGATTAGAGGATTATTTTATTGGCGGATCATCGACTTTTTCAGGGAAATTATTTTTGCAAACTGCCAATGGTTTTGTAGAGAAACTAACACCAGCTTTTGAAGGAGACAAAACAAGTGAAGATACAGGAGCAGTTTTCTTTGATGCTGATAATGATGGTGACAACGATTTGTATGTTGTAAGTGGCGGATATGAATTTTTATTAAATGACGAAGCACTACAAGACAGATTATACATTAATGATGGAAAAGGAAATTTTACAAAAGCCTCTAATAATGCAATTCCTGCAATGCTTGCCAGTGGCTCAAAAGTATATCCAATTGATTATGATAAAGATGGTAAACAAGATCTTTTGGTTCTTGGAAGACAGGTTCCTGGACAATATCCATCACCAGCAAATACTTCCCTTTTGCACAATATTAGTGTGTCAAATAAACCTCAATTTGAGATTTCAAAAATTGAACCTAAAGAATTTAAAAATCTTGGAATGGCCACAAGTGCTGTTATAACAGATTTCAATAATGATACTTTTCCTGATATTATTATTGTTGGGGAATGGATGCCGATTCGCGTTTTCGAAAACACAAAAAAGGGATTCAAAGAAGTTTCTAAAGATTTAGGATTAACAATTGATTCTACTGGTTGGTGGTGGAGCATCCAACAAGGCGATTTTGACAATGATGGCGATATGGACTATTTAGTTGGAAACAATGGTCTTAATTATAAATATCAGGCTACTCCAAATGAGACTTTTGATATTTATGTCAAAGACTTTGACAATGATAAACATAAAGATATTGTTTTGAGCTATTACAACGATGGAAAACAATTTCCCGTTCGTGGTCGTGGATGTTCATCCCAACAAATTCCTGGTATAAAGAAAAAATTCAAAGATTACGAGAGTTTTTCTGAAGCTACATTGGTAGATGTTTATACCGAGAAATCTCTTAAAGAAGCTTTGCATTATAAAGTGAAATCATTTGCCAGCATTTATTTAGAAAATAAAAATGGAAAATTCGTTATCCATAAACTTCCAATTGAAGCTCAGTTATCATGTATCAACCAAATCGCGGTTGATGATTATGATAAAGATGGTAATCTAGACGCCTTAATTACAGGAAACATGTTTAATTCTGAAGTGGAAACTCCAAGGAACGATGCGGGTCATGGTTTATTTTTAAAAGGAAATGGTAAAGGTGGTTTCAAACCAATTACACCAATTAAAAGCGGATTCTTTACTCCTGGAGATGTAAAAAACATGGAAAAAATTAAAGTAAAAGATAAAAATTACTTTTTGGTTGCGAAGAATAATTCGTTTTTACAAGCCATAAGAATTAATTAATATCTTCAGCAAACATGTAAAATTTTACCATTAAGGAATTTAGAAAAATTAAGATTGAAAGCTTAATAAATCTTAATTTCTTAATGGTTTAAAATAAACAACTCTATTTTTCTGGGTAATTCAAAGAATGAATGATATTCTTCCGAATTAAAACAAATCTGTTTTTCTGAAATTTCATTATTCAATCATCTGTCATTAGTTCTTCTTTTGGGGAAAACCAATCGGGGATAGGTAGTCTTATGGGTTAGAAATGCTTATCCATCAATATTTATGGCACTAAAAACAAAACAAAAATCATGAAAAAAATAAATTCATTATATAGTAAAATCATTTTTATAGTATTCATTTTAATTTTATTTCAAACAGAAAAAGTCAGCGCTCAAGGATGTGTAGCTGTTCGACAAATGGGTGGACTTTATATGAATTCTGCTAGTTCTTATAATTTAAACAAAGGAGAATTTCAGGTAGGAACAACGTATCGTTATTTTCATTCCTGGAGACATTTTGTTGGAAAAGAAGAACAGAAAGAACGTCAGACTACTGGTGGCGGGCATGACGAAAATGGAGTAGAACAAGGAAATGCTGTAAACATTTACTCTCATGCCTTAGATTTTAATTTATCATACGGATTAACAAATAGAATTCAGATAAACGCCACTTTACCTTATGTCCATAACGAACGCTCTCAGGTTTTAAGGCAAACAAGTCCCGTAAAAGATACACTTAGATACAGTGTTTATGCACAAGGAATTGCTGATGCGAGGCTAAGCGTAAATTATTGGTTTTTTGACCCCAAAATGGCTCATAAAGGGAACGTAATGCTCGGGATGGGTGTGAAATTAAACACAGGCAGTCATGAAAAAAAGGACGATGCACCACAAGCTGACGGAACTACAAAAAGTGTAATAATGGATCAAGCCATTCAACCAGGTGATGGTGGAGTTGGAGTTTCGGTTGAAGTTCAGGCATTCAGGCAAATAGTAGGTCGTTTGTACGGATTTGCCAATGGATATTATCTATTCAATCCAAAAGAATCAAATGGTACTTTTAAATCTGCACCAAAACCAGGCTTAGAAGGTTACGAAATTTATGCCTCTCCAGATCAATATTTTGCAAGAGCTGGTTTATCAGCAGCAATAGACAAAAATGAAAATTTTAATGTTTCATTAGCTGCAAGAGTTGAGGGTATCCCGGCTTATGATGCTTTTGGTGGGCAAGTAGCTTATCGTCGTCCGGGTTATGTTGTAGCGGTAGAATATGGTTTTTCGTATCATCTAGGAAAACATACTCTGAGTTTATTTATCCCTTATAACATAGTGAAAAACCGTATTCAAAGTGCTGCTGATATAGCTAGTCAAGATCTAATAAATTCAGCAATTTCAGATCCTTCCAAATATGTTCATGTACAAGGAGATGCTGCTTTTGCGGATTATTCAATCAATGTAGGATATTCATATCGATTTAGTTTAGGTAAAAAGATGAAACTAACAATGCCTAAATAAGACATTATTTATTGGTTAATAATTTATTGTCTAAAATTTTTAAAAGAGATGAAAACTACTTTTAATTCTGTCTATTTCTTATTTGAGTAAAAAGACGGAAAAACACGGTGTCGACTTGATGCGTATTGCTCTTGCGATAGTTTATGTTTGGTTTGGAACATTAAAAATATTAGGCCTGACTACTGCAATTTTGAAATCGCTTTTAGGATATCAGTTTCAGGTCTTTTACAAGCGCCTTCTACACAAATATAAATATAGGTTTTGTTTTCAATATACCGACTTTCCATAATAGGCAAGCGACTTTCTTTTGTAGATCCAGCGATCAGAATATTTGGTAAATAATGTGTTTGTAAGGCTTGAATTTTTGATAAAGCTTCTTTTCCTGCTATGGCTACTTCATAATAATTCCCGGTGTAATTGAGTAATAAATTTAACCAATTGTAATACTCTGTTGGGTATTTTACGGCATCTTCGGTAACGTTATGCAACATTTGTTTGGCTATTTTAGAATAAGTAGCATTAGAATAATAATGTCCTAAAAGAAATAGATTTTGTGCAAAAACAGAGTTAGATCCAGCAATAGCATCATCTCTTACTTCAAATTTTCTTGTAATTAATTTTTTAGAGCTATTAGAAGTAAAATAAAACATATTAGTTTTTTTATCGAAAAAATGACTCAAAGAATAATCGGTAAGCTCTTTAGCTTTATTGAGCCATTTTTCATCCAAAGTAATTTGGTATACTGCAATAAACGCATCAATAACGTTAGCGTAATCTTCGGAAAAACCTGAAATGCTACTATTTCCTTCTTTATAACTGTGATATAAACTTCCATCTTTTTGAACTTGATTATTTAAAAGAAAAGAGGCATTTTTTACAGCTATTTCTTTATAATGCGGATTTTTAAAACTGCGATAGGCATTAGTGTATCCTTTTATCATCAAGGCATTCCAAGAGGTAAGTGTTTTATCGTCAAGATGAGGTCTAGGCCTTTTGTTTCTTGCTTGCAAAAGATTTTCTTTCCACTTTTCAAGTTTTGCATTTAGTTCAGTTATAGAAAGATTATTTTTTTTGGCAAAGTCATTATCGGATTGTGTTTTAAATAAAACATACTTATCATTTTCCCACAAACTTGTTGGGTTGATATTGAAATAGTCTTGAAAAAGAGTAAAATCTGATTTTAAGACATTTTGTAATTCTTCTTTGCTCCAGGTATAGTATGCACCTTCTTCTAATTTACCGGATTTGTTTTTGCTGTCAGCATCAATTGATGAGTAAAATGCTCCATTTGAAGCCATGAGTTCTCGTTCAATAAATTCGAGTGTCTCTACAACTTTCTTTTTATATAATTGGTTTTTGGTTGCTAAGTATGCGTCTGAGTATAAGTTTACTAGTTGTGCATTATCGTAAAGCATTTTTTCAAAATGAGGAATATGCCATTTTGTATCTACAGTATATCTGAAAAAACCACCACCTATAGGGTCATTAATTCCTCCATTTGCAATATTAGTCAGGGTTCTATCAAGATATTTTTGTAAGGATTGCTCTTTGTTTTGAATGCTATAGCGCAATAAAAATTGGAGCGCTTTTGGCATTGGGAATTTAGAATCACTTTTTAAACCTCCATTTTGAAAATCTAATACTTCGTTCCAGTTCTTTACTGCAGTATTTACATCCGAAGATTTGAAATCAATCGCATTAGTATTCAATTGAATTAAATCTGATTTTTGAATTCCCTCAATCAATTTGTCTGCATATGAAATTACTTTTTTTGGATCATTTTTATATAAAGTAAAAAGTTCAGTTAGCATTTTCATCCATTCCTGTTTGGTGAAATAAGTTCCTCCAAAAATTGGGCGACCATCAGGAAGCGCAATACAGTTCAAGGGCCATCCTCCTTTACCTGTCATTAATTGTACTGCATTCATGTAAATTTGATCAATATCTGGACGCTCTTCTCGATCAACTTTTATACTAATGAAATTGTCATTCATAATTTTGGCCACGGAATCATTTTCGAAACTTTCCTTTTCCATAACATGACACCAATGGCAAGCAGAATAGCCAACGGAGATGATAATTAACTTGTTTTCATCTTTGGCTTTAGCTAGACTTTCAGTATTATAAGCTTTCCAATCAACTGGGTTATGGGCATGCTGTAAAAGATAAGGACTGGATTCATTAATTAAATCATTCGTGTGTTTATATTGTTCTTTTTTAGTTGCTTTTTGATTACAACTTGCAAAAGAAAATAGTATGAATAAAAGTAAAAGTTTATTGTGCATAATAGGATTGAAATAGAAATTTTCCAGATTTAACCGTGATTTGTAATTTGTTTGTTAAAGAATAATTTCTACTTAATAAAGTTTAAATTTAATTAGTAAGTTATTTCGTTTAAGGGTAAAAATAATGATTAATTATTTTAAATATGCTGTTGAAAGAAAAAATGTAACTCTTTTGAAAGTTACTAATTTAAATGAAAAATTAGCTTTTCTGGATAAATTAGAAGCTATGAAGAAATAATAATATAAATCGATTCTTTGAGACTCCGATTAGGGGAATTCATTCTTAAATTCGTAACTGTTTTTTATTGCTTGAAGAACACTTGATTAAAGGGATATTTTCATCTAAATAAAGATGATTTTGACCCAAAAAAAGACAATTATGCCCCTTGTTGTCTATTGGGTAATCTAAATTTGGCTTAACTTAAATTCCTAAAAACAAAGTAAAATTATACCATGATGAAGGTTAAAAAAAATATTATAGCAGTTTTGTTGTTTGTGCTAAGTGCAGGTCCACAATTCATGATGGCTCAAAATAAAGGGGATGAGGGCAATAATATGGGGAGTCAAGCTAATAAAGATCGCAATAAACAGCTTATTGACGAAGCTAAAAAAGACTGGTGGAACGCCACCATGAAGACGCACGATAGTCGTATAGCTTGGTGGCAGGAAGCTCGGTTTGGTATGTTTATTCATTGGGGTATTTACTCGTTACCAGGAGGAGAATGGCAGGGAAAGCCAGTTACTGGTTATGCCGAGCACCTGATGCGCAAAGAGAAGATATCACGTGCCGGATATCTGGAACTAGCTCAACAGTTTAATCCAACAAAATTTAATGCAGATGAATGGGTACGTACCGCAAAACAGGCTGGTATGGGATACCTAATTATCACAGCTAAACACCATGATGGTTTTGCGATGTACAATTCGAAGGTATCAGACTTTAATGTCGTAAAACAATCTGCATGGAAGCACGACCCAATGGCTGACCTTGTGGCTGCTTGTAAAAAATATGGTGTTAAGTTCGGTTTTTATTATTCACATGCTTTTGATTGGGAACATCCTGATGCCCCAGGGAATGATTGGGAATATAAAAATCCTGGAGGTGATCTGAATTTGTTTGGCAAAAAAAACGAATACTGGTACGATCTGCACCCTGAATTAATTCCCAAAGCTGCAAAATATGTTGACGAAAAAGCTATTCCACAAATAAAGGAGTTGTTACTGATGTATCATCCAGATATTTTATGGTTTGATACTCCGCGTAAATTGCCTTTATCTGAGAATATTCGTATTTTAAAAGCCATTCGAGAAACGGCCCCTAATGTGGTAGTGAACGGTAGGCTTGTACAAGAATTGGGGGACTATAAGAATACCGCCGATCGCCCAGCAGAATTTTACCCAGTTGAGGGTGATTGGGAGGCAATACCTACAACAAACGAATCATATGGTTATTCAAAGTTTGATAAAACCCACAAATCAGCTGGTTTTTTTATTCAATTGTTAGCCAAAGCTGCTTCACGTGGTGGTAATTTGTTAACCAACATTGGCCCTATGGGCGATGGCGATTTTGCGCCAGAAGATAAAGAAATTTTAAAAGGTATAAGTGAGTGGATGAGTAAAAACTCATCCAGTATATATAAAACCATTAGAACTCCGCTGCCGTTTCAAAGTTGGGGTGTATCAACCCGTAAAGACAATCTGCTGTATTTGCATGTATTCAACTGGCCTGCCAATGGTAAGCTAATGGTTGGAGGATTGATTAGCAATATTACAAAAGCCTATTTACTCACAGACGCTACGAAAAAGGCTTTAACAGTAAATAGACTCAACGATAAGGATATCAGTATCGATGTGCCTAAAACAGCTCCAAATACAATTGATACGGTCATCGTAATCGAAACGAAAGGCGCTCCAAAGACAGATACTTTACGCTTTGTTGCTGATAATTCGTCAAGCCAGTTACTTGCTTTTGATGCGGATCAGAAAGGTAAGGGCTTTGGTAAAGGAGATGGAAAAGCGGCAAGCTATTATGTCGATGGTTGGAAAACTACAGCGCAATCACTAAGTTGGGATTTTCGTACAAATATTAAATTTAATGCCAGTATCAGTATTAAATATGTCGCCACAAATAAAACAGGTGGTACCTATCTGCTAAATATCGACGGAAAAACCAGTGAGCACACTGTTATACCGAAAGATGGAAACAATATTATTATTGACGAATTAACAACTGTGGCATTAGTGCCTGGAAAACACAGTATTACCATTACACCTGTTACTATTAGTAATGTAGAATTAATGAAGATAATGGAGCTACAAATTAACCCCAAATAATTATTTCTTTATTTAGCTTGTCTAAGTAATTCAAGTTGTTAATTTAGAAAACAGCTGATGCAAAAGCATTAGGAAAAATGATAGATAAATTACCAGCAGAAGCCTTGCTTTATGAAGACAGTAACTATTTGGATTACAATTAAAAAAATTAACTAGCAACTTGAATTTTATATTAAAAAAATGATAAAAACTATTAGAAAACTATACTTGCCTTTTGTTTTTGTAACAGGACTTCAATGTCTTTCACAACAAAAAGAGAATTCTCCAGCAAGAGAATCTTTTGAAAATGAAACTTCAATAACCAATTTCAAAAAGGATAATTCAAGTGGACTATCCATAAGTGAAAAACACCATCAATTCGGGAAATCATCCTTGCAATGGGAATGGTCCAACGGTGGTTTTTTTGAAACTTCTAATTTTAGAATTTTAACAAAAAAAGAAAGCCCATTGTCTTATGGAGATTATTTTCCGGCAAGTCCCACTTTGGTGATGTCTTTGTATAATGAAAAAGCACAAAACGAAACAATCAAAGTTTCTCTAGAAAAAGGAGGAAAAGAAGAAGTTTGGTTTCCTATTACATTAAATTTTACAGGCTGGCGAACGATTAGAGTTCCTTTTTTTGAAATGAGCGGCAACGCACCAAAAAAAGGGAAAGCTATAGATTATGATACTTTCAAAATAAGTTGCAGTTCCGTCAAAAGCAAAGGGAAATTGTTTTTTGATGATATCGTTTATTCTCAATACATGGATGACCGTCATCCTTATCCAGATGCAATGGTTCCTTTTATTAAAAAAGACAAACAGAATGGTGAAGACCATTGGATGCCTTTGTTCAAGGATATGGAAAGAATACGAACGTTGTCTTTAAAAAAGGTTTCTGAGACAGAAAAAAAAGACCTTACTTTTATAGAAAAACGTTTGGATGATACTTTTAATAAAAATGGAGGGAAAAGGGACAATCTGATAAATGCAAAGAATGAGTATGCTAAATTAAATTTGGTTAAAAAGGAAACAGTTTTGGGACCTCCCTTGGTTTTTAGAGTTGATGAGGTTTACTCTGATAAAGAAGATGTTAAACAAGCGAATGCTACGGATGTAAAAGACTTTGGTAAATCGATAAAACAAATAGCAATGTATTATCTCAATAGTACTGATGTTAATAAAGCTCAAATTGAAGAAATGTTTATTAATGCCACTAGATATTTTCTGGATCAGGGCTGGCAGGAAGGTGCCTCCGGAGGGACAAGACACCATATAGGGTATAATACAAGAGAGCTTACAGAAGCTTTTTTTATGATGAGAGAACCGCTAAAAAGAGCTGGTTTGTTGAATGAAGTGGGAAATAGTTTGCAGTGGCTTTTTAATCTTGGTAAGGTTTTGGAGCCAGAAAATGAATTTGTTGCAAATATTGACTATTACAATACGCAGTCTTTCTATCATTTAATGCTGATTTTTATGTCGGATAATGTTGAGAAGCAAACCGCATTATTAAAGGCATATTCGAATTATATTTCAAAAACTTTAGCGCTAGATAATGAATTGGGAGTATTTAAAATTGACGGTACTTCTTGGCATCACGGAGGACATTATCCTGCTTATGGAATGGGAGCTTTTGCCAGTATTCCTCCAATTATTTTTACGCTTTCAGGAACGCAATTTAGAATTAATGAGGCGGGTCATAAAAATTTTAAGAAGTCACTGATGACTACAAGATTGTATAGCGAATTATATGATTATGGTTTTGGAAATGCAGGGCGTCATCCTATGGAGGACAGTTCCATTAAATCATTAAAAAGTGCCTTTTTACTAATGGCTAATTCAGGAAATCCGGAAGGGACTTCAAAAATGGATAAAGAAGTTGCTGCCGCATATATAAGATTATGGGGTGACAGCGATAAAACAAATAGTGCTTTATTCAAAGAAAATAATGTAGGAACAGACGTTTTGCCGGGTTATCATGTACTTCCTTACGCCGCAACTGCCATTCACAGAAGAAATGACTGGGCTGCCATTATTAAAGGGTATAGTAAATATGTTTGGGCATCGGAGATTTATGTAGATGCCAACAGATATGGTAGATATCCTGCCAATGGAAGTATCCAAATTAACAATATCGGTGGAGACGAAGCCAGTGGTTTTAAGCAGGAAGGTTGGGATTGGAATCGTTATCCGGGAACAACAGTTGTAGATCTTCCGTTAAAAGAATTGGAACCCAATATTCAATTATTGATGTTTAAGTCGGAGGAGACTTTTGCTGGAGCCGTTACTTTGGGAGACAATGGGGTTTTTGGAATGAAATTGAATGAATCCAAAGGAGCTAATTCAGAAGGTGGAGAAAGAAATAATGGCTTTCCGGCGAAATTGAAAGCGAACAAATCGGTGTTTTCTTTTGGTGACAAATTAATATGTATTGGTACCGGAATTTCAAGCATTGACACCGAACATCCTGTTGAAACCAATTTGTTTCAGAACTTTATAGCAGATAAATCAATGCCTATTTCGTCCTCTGAAAGCAAAAACATTTCGACTTTCCCTTACCAATCTGCAATGGAAGTAGTGGGGAATTCTAGAAAATGGTTGATCGATGCGTATCAAAACGGGTATTATATTTTGTCACCAAACACAATTGAAATTAGAAGACAAGCTCAGGAATCGTATAACAATAAGGTTTCTGTAAACAATATTTCAAATAATCCAAAATTTACTAAAGCTTCTGTCACAAAAGGAGACTTCGCAACTTCTTGGATAGAACACGGGAAAGCTCCTAAGGACGCTTCCTATGAATATGTTATTTATCCGGGACTTCAAAAGGGCGCTGTAGATTCTTTTGGAGAAAAAGCATTAAATGATAAAAGCTATACCATTTTAAGAGCTGATAATGTAGCCCATATTGTAAAAGATAATAAGACAGCTACAACTGGATTTGTAATTTTTGATTCGACTCCAGAATTAGATAATGCTATTTTGAAAAGCGTTTCTGTTCCTTCACTTTTAATGATTAAAGATGAAGCTTCAACTATTACGATAAGTGCGGTGCAGCCCGATCTTAACTTTGTAAATGATAAAGATAAAAAAGGGTATAGTATGCCTGTTGAATTGTCTATTGTTTTGAAAGGGGAGTGGAAACTTGCAGCTAATTCAGTAGTGAAATCTATTACTGCTAATGGAAATACCACTGTGATCACTTTAGTATGCCAACATGGATTTTCTAATCAAATTGATTTAATTAAAAAATAACAAATATTGGGTTTTTAAAATAAAGTATGTGGCAAATGTGATTCCTCATACTTCGGAATGACATATTGCATAAAAACAAAAGCCGATAGTATTTGAACGATCGGCTTTTGTTTTTATGCAATATTTACTTAGTGTTATATTTATTATCTATAAAATTTAAGCTTCCGTTTGCCCTTTACTTTTAATATACTCAGTAGGAGTAATACCATATATTTTTTTGAATTCACGGTTAAAGTATTTGGTATTGTTGAAGCCAACCTCTTCTGAAACAGTTAAGATAGAAGTTTCTCCTTTTTGGAATAACTCCACTGCGCGTCTTAAACGTTTGGTTTTAATAAAATCGTTTAAAGATAATTCAGTGAGCGCACTAAATTTTTTGTACAAAACAGCCCTGCTCATACCAATTTCTGTCGTAATAAGACTAATATCCAAATCAGCGTTGGAAATATTGTCTTCGATAATTTTATGCAGTTTTTGAAGGAATTTTTCTTCCTGCGAAAGCTCTGTACTTGTTATAATAGGCAATTCTAATAATTGCTCACTATATTTTTTTTGTAATGCCGCTTTTAAAGATAAGAGGTTGCGAATATTAAGTTGTAAAATTTGATCACTAAAAGGCTTAGTAATGTAAGCGTCAGCACCATGTTGCAAGCCATGTATTTGATGTATAGGAGCCGATTTGGCGGTTAGTAGGATTATTGGGATATGAGAAGTTCGTATATCTGTTTTGAGTTTTTTGCAAAGTTCCAAACCATCCATAATAGGCATCATCACATCGCTAATGATTAAATCGGGTAGGGTTTGAACGGCATTTTTCCAACCTTCCAATCCATTTTCACTTTCATAAACATGATATTGAGTTTCTAATGATTGTTTAATGAACGCTCTTACTTCATCATTATCTTCAACAATCAAAATACTTGCGGTTTTATTTTTTTCCTCTGTAATTGAATCATCAATAAAGTCTTCCGAAAGATAATGATTGATGTCTTCAACTTCTTCATATACAGAATTATGAATAGTAGGAGTTGGAGAGATGTCAATCTCGTTCAAGTGATTTTTGCCTAATTTTAATGTTACAGTAAAAATTGTTTTCCCATTTTCGTTGCCTTTTGTAGGCTTGCTGTTGACACTTATTTTACCTTTATGGAGTTCGATCAAACTTTTTGTAAGAGCCAGTCCGATACCCGTCCCCATGTTTTGCCCAGCTTGATAAAAATTCTTAAAAATATCATCAATATTCTTAATGTCAATACCTTTTCCGTTATCGGTTATCGTAATCTTTACCTTTTGTTTTTTTAAAGTAATTTTTAAGTCTATTCTGCCCCCATTTTGGGTAAACTTGAAGGCATTTGATAATAAATTAAAAAACACTTTTTCCATTTGGTCTTTGTCAAAATAAACCAGAATTTGAGGATGGCTGCTTTTGAAATTGTATTGCATGTTTTTTGCATCGGCAAGGGTTTGGAAATGATCAAAGACTTCTTTTAAAGCACTAATAATATCTTCTTCAAAAAAATACAGACGCAAGTTACCAGATTCGGCCTTTCTGAAATCCAACAATTCATTTACCAATCGATACAAGCGTTCGGTGTTGTTTTTAATACTAAGCGCATATTTGTTGGCTTGTGTATTTTCGATAGTTAATTGTTCTAATTTTTCTATAGGCCCCAAAATCAGGGTCAACGGAGTCCTGATCTCATGCGATACGTTGGTAAAGAAATCCAGCTTCATTTTTTCAAAATGAAGTTCTTGTTTAAGATTATTTCGGGCTTTTAAAAAAGTAAGGATGTAATAGGCTATTGCAAAGATTGCGACAAAATAGATAAGATAAGCCCACCAGGTTTCCCAAATAGGAGGAAGTATCACTATTTCAATTTTTTTGACATTCTCATTCCAAATGCCATCGTTGTTAGCAGCTTTGACTAAAAAATCATAGCTTCCTGCTGGTAAATTAGTATAGGTTGCCGATGGATTATTAGTAAAATTCCAGTTTTTATCAAAACCATCAAGTTTGTAAGCATACTTGTTTTTGTTTGATTTTATAAAGTTTAATGCCGAAAATTCAATCGAAAAATTATTTTGATTATGGTCAAAAGTTAAGGTATTGCTGAAGTTAATATCTCGTGTTAGGATACCACTCTCATCGTTAATTTTTACAGGTAAATTAAATAATTTCAGATTGGATAATACAACATCTGGTGCTATTGTGTTTTTTTCTATAGTATGTGGGTCAAAGCTAACTAGGCCATTGTAAGTGCCAAAATACATTCTGCCTTGGCTGTCCTTTAAAGCAGAATCGTTATTGAATTGATTATCGGGTAAACCGTCTAGGATGTTATAACTTCTAAAAGAATTTAAGCGGCGGTTGTATTTTACCAGGCCATTATCAGTACCGATCCATAAGTTGCTGTCGTTATCTTCGGTAATGGCTAATATATTGTCACTGGGTAAACCATTGGAGGTGTTGAAAATTTTGAAACTGTTGTTTTTTAGATTGAGTAATGCTAATCCGTTATGGTAGGTACCTGCCCAAATGAAACTTTTGCTGTCTTGACGAAAGCAATTAACACTGTAATTAAATGGTTTATTTAGGCTGTCTTTTATATTTTTATACTGAAACTTAGAGCCTTGGTAAATATAAATTCCGAGAGGAGTGCCAATCCAAATAGTACCTTTTTTATCTTCAAATAGTGTATTGACAAATTTGTTTACATAGGTTTTTCCATTGGAAGGAATAAAACTGAATTGGTGCTTTTCAATATCATAAATATTTAAACCTACGGTAGTTCCAATAAACAATTTATTTTGCTTGTTGATCAGGAGACAGTTAACATTGTCGGATGAAATACTGTTATCATTGTTCGCCTCCCGTTTAAAAACTGTAAAAGTAGCTGTTTTAGTATTGAAAAAATTTAACCCACCTAAAGTGGTGCCTATCCACAGGTTTTGGTTTTTATCAATAGCAATTGCTTTAACCAAATTGGAACTAAGGCTGTTTTTATTGGTAATACTATTTTTAAAGACATTAAACTGTTGGCTGCTCCTGTCAAAATAATTTAATCCTCCGGCTTCTGTACCAATCCACAAATTATGTTTGATGTCTTCTAGAATGGTACTAATTACATTGCTGCTAAGGCTGTTTTTGTTGGTGTTATTTTGATAAATGGTGAAAGGTGTATTTACAGAATAAACCACGTTAACTCCCCCAAAATAAGTTCCTATCCAAACGGAACCATTTTTATCCTGAAAAATATCATAAATGGAGTTTTGACTTAAACTCTTTGGATTGGTAGAATCGTGTTGGTAATTGATAAATTGATAGGTGTAAGGGTTCAAAATAGATAATCCATCTTGAGTCCCGATCCAAAGCGAACCGTTTTTATGTAGTAATATTTTACGGATATTATTATTGACTAATGAATTCTTATCATTGTTATTTTTTACAAAGTGTGTGAGTTGCAATGCTTTTTTATCGAAACAAAAGATACCTCTATTTTTTGTCCCAATCCAGAATTTTAAACTTTTATCTTGTACTATACTTGTGATTTGATCAATATTGGAGACACCATTGAATTGGGAACTGAAATGTTTTTTTGCAACTATTTTTCTATTTGCAAAAAATAATTCATATAATCCTGAAGAGGTTCCAATCCAAATGTGGTGTTCATTATCTTCAAAAAGAGCAAAAATTTGGAGGTTGCTTTTTGCAATTTTAATAGTAGAAATTTTGCTGCTATTGGCAGGTTTAAACTTGAGTTGAGTCAATGAACCTATCCATAAATTGCCTTTAAAATCTTGTAATATCCTAGTAATATTTCCACTTTGCGTAATAATGGTTTCAAATGAATTATTTTCGGAATGGTATAAATCCAATCCGTCAGATACAACCCATATTTTATTCTCCCTGGTTAATGCCAGATTTTTGATATAATCATTAGAAGATATACTGGTTTTATTTTGAGGGTCATTTTTAAAAATTTTAAAGTTACGTCCATCAAAACGGTTCAGACCATATTTTGTGCCCAGCCAGATAAAACCGGTAGAGTCTTGAGTGATGGATATCACAGAATTGTTTGACAGCCCATTCGTGACATCTAAACGATTAAATGATAGTGAATTGGTCTGAGCTAAACTTTTAGAAGTAGAAAAAAATAAACTCCAAAAGCAAATCCAAAAAAAAAGAAATCCGAACTTATGGTTTTTAAAAATCATTAAAAAGTTTTAAGGTTTGTAGCATCAAAAAATACATCGATTTAGTCAAAATATTTAAATTTTACAATCATCCAAATGTAATGTTGGGGGCTAGATAAATATCAAGAATTAATATATACCATTACAGATAGTTGTCAAAATTAATAGAAAATATAGAAGTCTATGTAAGTTGTGTTAATTTTTTTGAAGCTTACTATTTTTTGATGATTTTTTTTCAATAATTTATTGCAAATAAATTTGAATTTTCATGAGGATATTTCAGAATAAAATAAAAGGTGTAGGAGAAAATAGATGTTTTCTTTTCGAGCACATTTTTATTTGAATTATTTGAATGAACAAAACAATAATACATTTCATAAGTAAGAAATCGATTTCGTAAGAAAGATTTGAGTTAAACTGTATAGTGCTTAAAATCAGTACTAAATAGAAGTTTTAATTTAAAAAGAGACGATTTTGACCCCAAAAAAGACGTTTGGAACCGCTTTATAAGCTATCTCATGATAATTTTGGAATAAACAAACAGTAAAGCAAATAAATTTGAAACTAAAATAACTTGAGAGTATATCCTTAAGTTTTGTGTTGTGAATAGACAAATAAGTCTTTGATGATTGAAATATTTTTTTTGACTTACTCTTTAAGTAATAAAAATTGACTTAACTAAATTATATGAGAAATGAACCTAAATTAACGTATGTAGAATAAACCAACCTTTAACCAAAAACCGATTAAAAGAATTAACTAAAACTAAAACATAATAATTATGAAAAATTTGAATTTAAAATACCACCCTTTTACTAAGGTTTTCAAACAATTGTTTGTTGGTATTTTTTTGATAATTACCCCAGTTTTTGCACAGGCACAGAGCAAGATGGTATCAGGCATTGTACATAATGATCAAAAAGAACCTCTTCCGGGAGTTACTGTTTCTGTAAAAGGAACTAAGGAAGGTGTTGTAACTGATTTTACTGGTGAATTTAAAATTAAAGCCGAAGTAAAAGACCAATTGGTTTTTACCTATGTTGGGTTTGAAACCGCTACAATTACTGTAGGTGACAGATCTTCTATAAATGTTACTTTAAAATCGGCAACCAGTAGCTTGGATGAGATTGTTGTAATTGGGTACGGAACGGTGAAAAGAAAAGATTTGACAGGATCGGTATCGAGTGTATCGATGAGAGATATCAATAAAGCGCCCATTCGTTCTTTTGATGATGCTTTGGCTGGTCGTGTGGCGGGGGTTCAGGTGACTTCCTCAGATGGTAGACCTGGTTCTGGAGTTGATATCGTAATTAGGGGAAATAATTCGGTAACTCAGGCAAACAGTCCATTATATGTTATTGACGGCTTCTTGATTGAAGATCCAAACAATAACGTAATCAATCCTGCGGATATTGAGTCTATCGATATTTTAAAAGACGCTTCAGCTACTGCTATTTATGGTGCCAGAGGAGCTAATGGGGTTATCGTGATCCAAACCAAAAAAGGGAAGGAAGGAAAACCTGTATTTACTTTTAACAGTACAACCGGGATTCAAAACAGTATGAAAAAGATGGATGTAATGGATCCTTATGAGTATGTGAAATACCAATTGGAACTAAATCCTACACTTACTAGTACTCCTGGACAATCAAAAACCCCAACGGAACTTTACCTTACCAATGGAAAAACATTGGATTATTATAAAACGGTAAAACCAATTGATTGGGAAGATGAAATTACCCGTACAGCTTTATATAAAAACAATGACTTTGCTGTAAGAGGCGGAACTAAAAAATTGAAATACTCTTTTTCAGCTTCTTCTACAGATCAGGATGGTATTTTGTTAAATTCAGAGTATAAAAGATATCAAGGACGTGCTGTTATTGATTATAATATTACGGATAAGTTAAAAATTGGGATCAATACAAACTATAGCCATTTGAAGCGAACAGGGATTGATCCAACAAAAGGGAACAATGGTGCTACTACTAATTTAATGACTTCGGTTTGGGGATATAGACCAGTACCTTCTGAGACTGTTGATTTGACAGAAGAGTACAGAGATCCGGATTTTGACCCAGCTCAGGATTATAGAGTAAACCCAATTATATCGCTACAAGAGACATACGATGTGAACAAAACCAATAACCTTAATTTAAATGGATATTTGGAATATCAATTTATGAAAGGATTGAAATGGAGATCCACTGTAGGGATTACTGAAAATAGATCTGAAAGTGGGCAATATTATAATTCGAAAACTTCACAAGGAAAGGGTAACAATGGAATTAACGGAAAACTAACAAATAATAATTCTACCAACTTCCTGAATGAAAATACCTTGACTTGGGATAAAACAGTAGGTAAATCAAAGTTTATAACATTAGGTGGATTTACACTTCAGAGAGGAGTTAATTGGAGTAATGGTGTAGGAGCAAATCAAATTCCTATTTCGGCTGAATATTTGGGGCTTGACGGGTTGGATCAGGGAGTCCCAGTAAGAATTGATCCATTAGAATCGGATTGGACAATGGCTTCGTTTTTAGCAAGGGTAAATTATTCGTATAATTCTAAATACATGGTTACGGCTTCGTATAGAGCGGATGGATCTTCTAAATTTCCTTCAGAAAACCATTGGGGATATTTCCCATCAGGTGCTCTTGGGTGGAAATTTAGTGAAGAAAAGTTTCTGAAAAATAAAGTATTGTCAGAAGGTAAACTGCGTGCAAGTTATGGTCAAACAGGGAACAACCGTGTGGGGAGTTTTGATTATCTTACAAGATACTACAATCCGATAGGTAGTAGCTATGCTTTTAATAATCAATATATGGAAGGAGTTGTAGCTACAAATCTTGGTAATTCTAACTTAAAATGGGAAACTACCGAACAAGTGGATGCTGGTATTGATTTAGGGTTTCTTAACCAAAGAATTACGTTTACCGCCGATGTCTATAAAAAAACAACCAAAGATTTATTGCTGAATGCACAACTTCCTTTATCATCCGGTTTTACTACGGCATTCAAAAATGTTGGTAGCGTAGAGAATAAAGGATTGGAATTGACTTTGACCACTCAAAACATCGTTACAAAAGATTTTACTTGGACTTCTAGTGCTAATATTGCTTTTAATAAAAGTAAATTATTAGCCTTAGATGAGGGGCAAACCGCATTGGAAAGTACTGTTCAATGGGATAATAATGTAACTACCAGTGCCTATATTTCAAGAGTGGGTCAGCCTTTAGGGCAAATGTATGGTTATGAGTGGGCAGGTACTTACAAATATGCAGATTTTGATACCTCGGTGAATGGTAGTGGTGTAACGATTTATACATTGAAATCAGGTATTGCTACCAATGGAAATACAAGAGCTAATATCCAACCTGGTGATATTAAATACGTAGATCAAAATGGTGATGGAGTCGTAAATAAAAGTGATTATACCACCATAGGAAATGGTTTGCCAAAAAATACCGGGGGATTTAGCAATAACTTCACTTATAAAAACTTTGATTTAAATATCTTTTTTCAATGGTCATACGGTAATGATGTCATCAATATGAACCGTTATCAGTTTGAGGGCGCAGGGGTTGCGAATAGTAAGAATCAATTTGCAAGCTATGCAGATCGCTGGACTCCAGATAATTCAAATTCTGATATGTTCCGTGTTAAAGGGTACTTTGCTGGTGGATATTCAAGCCTCTTAGTTGAAGATGGATCTTATTTGAGATTGAAAACTGTGGCGCTAGGGTATAATGTAGATCAAAAATTGGTTAACAAATGGCACCTTAAGACATTAAGATTCTTTGTTTCAGGACAAAATTTAGTGACTTGGACAAACTACTCAGGTTCGGATCCTGAGGTGAACACGTATAGATCTGTATTGACACCTGGATTTGATTTCTCGGCGTATCCTCGAGCACGAACAATCGCTTTTGGTGTAAACGTTACATTTTAATAACATTAAATTATTTCATGATGAAAAAAATATATATAGTATTAATTCTGGCGGCAATGACCACCAGTTCTTGTGAGGATTATTTAAATACCGAGCCAACAGATAAAATTGCTTTAGAGCAATATTATACGGATGAAGATGGTCTAAATCATGCTTTGGCAGGGGTATATGATATGTTAGGATCAAGTAGCATATATGGTAATGGTATTTGGAAAAATCTGGAAGTTTGCACAGATGAAGGGTATTATGCCCGTAATACTCAAACAACAGGAATTCAGGTCAATAATTATGATCCGACCAATTCAGACGTTTCAAATTATTGGAGAGATCTTTATGTTGGTATTGAGAGAGCCAATGATTTGATTGCCAATATAAATGTGCCAAAAATGGACGAAGCTAAGCGTCAAGTTATATTGGGTGAAGCTTTATTTTTAAGAGGATATTATTATTTTATGTTGGTAAGTAGATTCGGAGATGTGCCTTTACGATTGACGCCTACCACCAGTCCAATCGGAATTCAGTTAGCTAGAACATCTTCTGCAGCCGTTTATGCTCAAATATTGCAAGATATGAAGGAAGCTGAAAACAAAGTAGCTGCTGCTAAATACGAATATACAGGTCGTGTTTCAAAAACGGTAGTTCAGGGAATTATTGCAAGGGTGTGCCTGCAGATGGCTGGTTATCCATTAAACGATACTTCAAAATATGGAGAAGCGTCTGAATATGCTAAAAAAGTGATTGATTCAGGAGAACGAGGACTAAATGTTACTTTTAATTCTAATCCTACTTTTAATACTTTCAACCCAACGATTGCAACCAATACAGCTAATAATGCTTATCGTCAGATATTCATTAGTGAAGCACAAGATCTCTATGATACCAATGAGAATATTTGGGAAGTTGAATCTAAAGGGAATGGTACTGATGGATTTAATGAAATGGGAGGTTTAGGATCTCAAATCGGTATTACTTTCACCGATGCTACTTTAGCTCCAACCATTGGATATTGTTATGGTTTCGAAAAAGGAACGGCACGATTATTCAACAAGTATGATGCTACTGGAAAAGATTTGCGTCGTGACTGGGTATTGACTACGTACACACTTAAGGTTAATGGTACTACCGTAACAAGAACAGCTATTCCTTTTACAGCAGGTAATACCTATGGTAGAGATGTTGCCAAATGGAGAAGAGAGTACGAAGCAATCACGCCTAAAAATAAAAATAATTCTGGAATTAATTTTCCTATTTTGAGATATGCCGATGTACTTTTAATGTATGCAGAGGCAGAAAATCAGGTAAAAGGACCAACTGCTGCTGCTCAGGATGCTGTGAACAAAGTGCGTCGTAGAGCTTATGGTTTTCCTATAGGAGTAGCGAATGCAATTTCTGATATGCCGGCAACAGCTATCGCTTCCAGTTCGGCTTTCCAATTATTTATTGAAGATGAGCGTATGCGTGAATTGTGTTTTGAGGGATTGCGTCGAATGGACTTAATTCGTTGGAATAAATATGTTTCAACTTTGAATTCAGTAGGGAATGAAATAAGCACGAATACATTAAATGCGGGTCAAAAATATGGTGGATTGGGTGGTACTAATACTGCAGCAAGACATTTATTGTTCCCAATTCCTTCTTTAGAGATGTCATCTAATACATTGATAAAAGAAAATAACCCAGGCTGGTAAAATTAAAGCCTAAATAAAAAAGTTGGTAAAAATACTTTATGCCATTTTTACCAACTTTTTTTATCACAAAGTAAAAATCATTAAATGAATTAGGATTGTATGTTGGTCGTAAAAACGAATAGTACCAATACCGCTAGAGTCTCGATAATTATCGAGATGAACAAATGAAATAATTACATACGACCAATAAATAACAATAAGTATCACATATGAAAACAATAAAGCATTATTTAATACTGTTGTCATTTTGTAGCATTTCCATTTTTGCTCAAAAAGACAATAGCAAGGATCATTTAGCTATGAAAAAATTGATCCAAGACAATTTTGCATTTGCTGAAAAGCAATATCAATATTTGGAGAAAGCAACTCCTCCAGATTCAATGCCTAAAACATTTAAAGATAATCGTAATATTAATTCTGATGTATATTGGTGGTGTAGCGGTTTTTATCCAGGGACGCTTTTGTATATTTATGAATATACCAAAAAACCATTGATATTGGAGGAGGCTAAAAAAAGGTTAGCTATTCTAGATACAGTAAAACATTATACCAAAAACCATGACTTGGGTTTTATGATGTTTTGCAGTTTTGGGAATGCTTATCGATTGACCAAAAATGAAGAGTATAAAAAAGTGATTCTTGAATCCGCTAAATCATTGGAAACACGCTACCGCCCTGGTGCCAAAGTTATTCAATCTTGGGAACTTACAGATCCGGGACTTAAAAATAAGAATTTTATTGGTCCAGTTATCATTGACAACATGATGAATCTTGAAATGTTGGAATGGGCAAGCCATAACAGTAACGATAAAAGCTTTGCTAATATAGCCGAAAACCATGCGAATACAACGATTAAAAATCATTTCAGACCAGATTACAGCAGTTATCATGTTTTGGATTATGATTTAAATACCGGAGAAGTTAAAAAGAAAGTGACGGCTCAAGGATTTTCAGATTCCAGTGCATGGAGCAGGGGACAAGGCTGGGCATTATATGGATATACCATGATGTATCGCTTTACAAAAAATCCTGCTTACTTAAAACAAGCACAAGGAGTTGCCAAATTTATACTGAACAATCCTAATTTGCCTGCTGATAAAGTCCCTTATTGGGATTTTGATGCGCCCAATATTCCAAATGCTTTACGCGATGTATCGGCGGGATCACTTTATGCATCTGCATTGTTAGAATTAGGACAATATACATCAGGAAAAGAAAAGCAAAATTATATAGATGTTGCTGAAATTATTTTGAAAAGTTTATCTAGCTCAAAATATCGTGCTAAATTAGGGGCTAATGGAGGGTTTCTTTTGATGCACAGTGTTGGTTCCATTCCTCATAATTCTGAAGTTGATACGCCTCTTACATATGCTGATTATTATTTCTTAGAGGCATTATTGAGATACAAGAATTGGTATTTATAGGTTTGAAAATGGAACCTATTCAGGTATTTTGGCAATCCCATTTGGGAACAAAAAAATATAATTTTAACAATTTTTTTTTTTTTAGATTGTGATACTAAATATAATAGTCATTAATGGAAAGACAGTTTCATTTGCTATGCCACAAGGTAAAGAATGTAGTAAACCAACATTGTAAATTATACTCTATTAAAGTAAAAAAATGACTGCTTATCAATAATCAAAAGAGTTTAACAACAATATGAAGTATAAAAATTTAATTAGCGCCGTTCTTTTTTTTATAATTGGAACGAATTGTTTTGCACAAAATGTAAAGGAAAACACAGAGATTATTTCAGATGCCGACAATAACGTTGTTAAAAAAACAAAAAGTTTTTCCAATGTTGATGCCTATTTCTATGGTAATACCGCATCGACTGTAACATTACCAGTAGAAACACAAGAACAATATAACCAACGAATGAAATGGTGGAAAGATGCTAAGTATGGGATGTTTATCCATTGGGGACTATATTCTATTTTGGCGGGTAGTTATAATGGAGAAAAAACACCTAAAATTGCTGAATGGATTCAGAATACGCTACACATACCTTTGTCAGAATATAAAAAACTGGTTTCTCAATTTAATCCTAAAGATTTTAATGCCGATGCTTGGGCTAAGTTGGCAAAAGATGCAGGCATGAAATATGTAGTGCTTACCTCGAAACACCATGATGGTTTTGCACTTTTCGATTCGGAAGTTTCAGATTATGATGTGATGGCTACTCCTTATAAAAAGGATATTGTAAAAGCACTAAGTGATGCCTGCCATAAGCATGGACTCAAGTTTGGTCTTTATTATTCCCATAATATTGATTGGGAGCATCCTCAGAATGCCATACATGGTGCAGATACTAATTGGGGGAGCAACAAATCGTGGATGAACCTTACCGATTTTAAACCAGAGGAAATGAATAAAGATATTTATCTCAAGGAAAAAGCCTATCCACAACTTAAAGAGCTTTTAACCCAATACGGTAAAATCGATATACTTTGGTTTGATATGGGAACTGGACTACGTAACGATGAGGTGCGCAGTTTTGTAAAAATATGCAAAGAATTCCAGTCTGAAATACTAATTAGTTCGCGTATTGGGGGCGAAGCCAATGAAAAAGAAGCAAACCGTAATATGCTTTTTGATTTTTATACACCTGATGATAATTTTTTTACAGGAGACGACTTGCCTATGCCTTGGGAAATGGTAGGAACCACCAACAGTTCGTGGGGCTATAGAGCAGATGATAATCATTGGAGAAGCCCTAAAATGATATTAAGTTCATTATTAGCCTGTGCAAGCCGAAACGGAAATTATATGCTGAACATGGGGCCAATGCCAAATGGACTAATGCCTAAAGAATCAAGTGAGAACATTACTAAGGTAGGGGATTGGCTTAAAAAAAATGGGGAAGCAGTGTACAATACTACAGGTTCACCCTTTGCCTGGGATGAAACATGGGGGTACATTACCCAAAGTCCAAAAAAACTATATCTGAATATTACAGAATGGCCTTCAGATAACCTTTTACAGCTTAATGGGTTGCTCACAAAACCCAAAAAGGTAAATTTGTTAGGCAGCAATAAGAATTTGTCTTTTAATTTTAGCGACCGTTTTTTAAGCATCGATTTAAAAGGTGTTTCAAAAACAGATTTGGCTACAACCATCGAGCTTGAATTTGATACAGAGAAAATAGTAACTAGTGCTTTGATTACCCAACAACCCGATAAAAATATATCGCTTTACCGCATTGCGGGACATTATGATACTCAGCATAAACTTTCTAGTTGGACATTTAAGGTAAATACCCCTGGTAAATTCAGAATTTCAATCGTATCAAACGAAAAAGGAGGGCACTCATCACCAAAATGGATGGGAGCGGAACAACAAGGAAGTATAGAAGTCGCCGGACAAATAATAGCTGTAAAATTAAATCGGGATAAAGAAGCCATTAATCCTACCTTATTTTTTTATAAAGAAATAGAAAGTAACATAGGTGAAGTAACCTTACCACGGGCAGGCACTTATACTCTGCAATTGAAAAATTTTGAAATCAATGCCCGCAAATGGACGCCTGGACTTTTTTTGGATAAAATTGAAATGCAAATGATTGGTAACGAAACAAAATAATGACAAGGGATTCTGTTGTGATTTCAAAAAAAAAAGAAAGCTATATTGTTACGTTTCTAGGCAAAGAATGTGGAAAATAGACATCACAAATTGCCCAAATGGATTAAAGAAATTCAATAAAAAATAATTCATTCATTCATTCATTTATTTATGAAAAATATAAAGTTCAATAGTTATACTAAGCTTACTCTTTTACTCACGGTATTAGTAGGGATTTCAGCGGTTGCACAGAAAAGCGACAAATCGAAAAACCCTCCGAATCTGCTTATTATTTTAGCCGATCAGTGGAGAGGGCAAGCTTTGGGTTTTGAAGGCAAAGAACCAGTTATGACCCCTAATGTAGATAAATTTTCCAAAGAAAGTTTAGTGCTGAAGCAAATGGTAAGTAACTATCCCGTTTGTTCGCCTGCTAGAGCGATGCTCATGACCGGAGAGTATCCGATAAAAAACCATGTGTATAGTAACGTGAATTCAAATTCTGCTCCTTTTGGAATCGAATTGCGAAAAGATGCTGTTTGCTGGTCAGATATATTGAAACAAAATGGGTATTCCAACGGGTATATTGGAAAATGGCATTTGGATTCTCCTTACAAACCGTATGTGCCAACCTCCAATAACACTGAAAAAGTTGCTTGGAATGAATGGACTTCTCCAGATAGAAGACACGGTTTTGATTATTGGTATGCCTATGGAACCTACGATGAACACGACAAACCAATGTATTGGGATACCAATGATAAAAGAGAGGATTTTAAATATGTGAATCAATGGGGACCTATTCATGAAGCCGATAAAGCTTTGGCTTATATGAAAAATGAAGGAGGTAAAGTTCGCAAAAGTGATGCGCCATTTTCTTTAGTGGTTTCAATGAATCCGCCACATTCGGAATACCAAACCGTTCCAAAAAAATATTACAATTTATACAAAGACATTCCTTTGAAGGATTTAGTAAAAGATCCTAATATTCCTGCTGAAGGAACAGAGCAAGGGGATCAATATCGAAAAGATGTTCGTTATTATTATGCAAATATTACTGGGGTCGATGAACAAATAGGCAGGATATTGCAAGGTTTGAAAGATCAAAAGCTGGATGAAAACACTATTGTGATAATTATGGCTGATCATGGAAACTGCTTAGGAAAACATTCCGAAGTATCAAAAAACAACATCTTCGAAGAGTCGTTACGAATTCCATTCATTATATACTGGAAAGGCCATATCATGCCAAGAATGGATGATAAATTCTTAGGAAGCATTCCTGATATTTACCCGACTCTGTTGGAACTAATGGGACTGAAAGACAAAACTCCGAAAGATTTAGACGGAAAAAGTTTTGCCCAATACTATCGTAATGGTAAAGGAGAAAAACCAGTTGAGCAATACATTTTGGGAGCTATTATTAGTAATGATGTTAATGTGAATACAGGTTTTAGAGGGATACGTACAGCCGATTATAAATTGGCTTATGTCAAGAAAAAAGGGCAGGGAGAATATGTACTATACGATTTAAAAGCGGACCCTTTTGAGCTGACTAATATTTACAATCCGAATTTAGCAGTTGTAAAAAAAATGAAGGCTTCCTTAGCGCAATGGCTTGAAAAAACAAATGATGGTTTTGTTTTAGACAAAAAATAATATTTAAAAAAAATGTATTTTTTTGATTAAGTGAAACATCTAAGTTTTGTCGTGTTTTTGAATTGATTATTTTAAAAAATATGGAGTAGAGAAGCTTCATATTAAATAAATTACATTACTTCTTTTTTATATTATGAAGAAAATTTTAACCTTAATTCTTGCCGCTCTTTTTTTGGCATCATTTACCTCTCTTACTGAAAAATGGTTAGATTCTAAGTATATTAAAGTAAATCTAGATGGTACTTTAACTTATATTCCTGATGCCAAAGGGAATATTATACCAGATTTTAGCCATGTTGGCTATCATCAGGGAGATAGAGAAATTATGGATATAAAAGTTGTAAAAACTGTTTCACCAAATGAAAATGGGGATAACCAAGCAATTTTGCAAAATGCGGTTGATGAAGTTTCTCAATTACCTTTAGATATAAATGGATTTAGAGGGGCTATTCTACTCAAAAAAGGAACTTATAAAATACCAGAAACCATAACGATCAACAAAAGTGGGATTGTTTTGAAAGGTGAAGGTGTGAGTGAAACTAAACTGATTGCAACCGGGAAAGGGCAAAGATCTTTAATTATTTTCAAAGGTGAAGGGCAATTAAAAGAAATACAAGGAAGTAGAGTAAAGATAGCGGATAAATTTGTGCCCGTAGGTGCATTTGCGTTTACAGTTACAGATGCAAGTCAATATAAGATTGGTGATAACATCGTGGTCTTAAGAATTCCCAATAATAAATGGATTAGTGACCTAAAAATGGATCAAATAGAGATTCCTGAAGGAAGAAATGTTAAACAGTGGCAAGCTAAAGATTATATGTTGCGTTTTGAAAGACTCATTACCAAAATGGAGGGCAATAAAATTACCGTAGATAACCCTATAGTAATGGAAATGGATGAAAATTATGGTGATGCCGAAATATATAAAAGTACTTTCGATGGAAGAATTAAAGAAGTAGGTATAGAAAATATGTCTTTCGAATCTGAGTATGCAAACGATACAGATGAAGATCACGGTTGGATAGCTGTTCAATTTGATAAAGTGCAGGATGGATGGGTAAGAAATATAGTTACTAGGTATTTTGGGTATGCTGCTGTAAGCATTAATTCTACTTCCAAGCAAATTACGGTTAAAGACTCAAAGTGTTTAGATGCTAAATCAATTATTGATGGAGGAAGGAGGTACTCGTTTAATAATAATGGACAACTTAATTTATTCATGAATTTAGAAACAACTGAAGGCAGGCATGATTATGTAACTGGTGCCAGAGTTTTGGGACCAAACGTTTTTTATAATTGTAAGGCAAGTAAAACTCATGCAGATATAGGTCCTCATCATCGTTGGACAGTAGGTACTTTATATGATAATATTACTACTGATGGGGAGATTGTTGTTCAGGATAGAGGCTTTATGGGGTCTGGTCATGGTTGGGCTGGTGTAACCCAAATTTTATGGAATTGCAAGGCTAAAAAAGTAGCTGTACAAAGTCCATGGGTATCTGGACAAAACTATAGCTTTGGAACACAAGGGGGAAAATATGAAGGACACTTTAAAGGGAGGCCTGATGGAGTGTGGGAAAATCAGAATCAAACAGATATAGCTCCTAAGTCACTATATCTTGCCCAGCTTCAAAGTAGAAAAAAAAACTAATAGATAAATATTATTTAGTTAACGATAGTCAGAATTGGATTTTAATTCTAAAATCAAATTTGAATTTTTGCACAAAAAATAAGAGAAATAATTAAAAAGAAAACAATGAATTTATTTGATTTAACAGGGAAAACAGCACTTATTACAGGAGGAGTTCATGGATTGGGAATGGCAATGGCTAAAGGATTAGGACATGCCGGAGCCAAAATTGTTGTAAACGACCGTTCTTCAAGAGAAGCAGTAGATAATGCAGTTGCAGAATACAAATCGGTTGGAATTGAAGCGTACGGATACCTATTTGACGTGACCGATGAAGCTGCTGTAATTGCAAATATTAAGCAGATAGAAGCTGAAGTGGGCCCTATCGATATTTTGATCAATAATGCCGGAATCATTAAAAGAACTCCAATAATCGAAATGGAAGTAGAAGATTTTACAGCGGTTATCACTGTGGATTTAATCAGTCCTTTTATTGTTTCCAAAAATGTGGCCAAAGGAATGATTCAACGTGGAGGAGGAAAAATTATCAACATTTGTTCCATGATGAGCGAATTGGGTAGAAATGATGTAAGTGCTTATGCTGCTGCCAAAGGAGGTCTGAAAATGTTAACCAAAAACATGGCTACCGAATGGGCTAAATTCAATATTCAAACAAATGGTATTGGGCCAGGTTACTTTGCAACGAGTCAAACTGCACCAATTCGAGTAGATGGACATCCATTCAACGAGTTTATTATCAGCAGAACGCCGGCAAATCGTTGGGGAGATCCAGAAGATTTACAGGGAGCTGCGATTTTCTTGTCGTCAAAAGCGAGTGACTTTGTAAATGGACATATTCTTTATGTGGATGGAGGTATTTTGGCTACTATAGGGAAACCTTCTAATGAATAAAAATCTTTAAAGAGTATCTACAAATATGGTTTTAAAAGACAATATTTATAGTTCAAACCATAATACATTAGTAATGAAAAATATTAAATTCTTTTTTTCCTTATTTCTTTTTTTACCAATGCTGCTTTTGGCCCAAACAAAAGGAACTATTACGATTCAAAATAATTCTGATTTAGAAAGAAAAGAAGTTGTTGTAGCCATCAAATGGAAAACCATTTTAGAACGTTATCCTCAAATTGACACTGCAAATTTTGTAGTTGTTAATTCATTGACCAATAAACAAGTTCCATATCAATTAGAACATAAAGGTCTTCCTGATGTTCAAAATTTATTACTGCAAGTTAGTGTTAAATCAAAAGCGACACTTTTACTTTTTATACAAAAAGGAAAGCCAAATGTATTTAAAACTAAAACCTATGCCCGTTATATTCCTGAAAGATTGGATGATTTTGCTTGGGAAAACGATCGTATTGCTTTTCGAGCTTACGGAAAAGCACTCGAAGGCACAAGAGATGATGCCTATGGCTTGGATGTTTGGGTAAAACGAACGGATAATATGGTGATAAATGAACGCTACAAAGTGGGTGAATATCATGTGGATCACGGAAATGGATTAGATTATTATAAAGTTGGGTTTACCTTAGGAGCAGGTAGTATGGCGCCTTATGTTAAAGACAGCGTTCGTTATTCAGGAAATTATCATCGCTGGAAGTTATTGGATAAAGGAATATTACGTTCCACTTTTCAATTAGAATATGATACTTGGGATGCTGGCGGAATTAAAGTAAAATGTACTAAAACTATTTCATTAGATGCAGGATCACAACTCAACCGAATAGAAAATGTGTACACTTATGAGGATAATAAACCATTGCCAGTTGTTGTGGGATTAGCCAAAAGACCAGAAACTGGAATCCTTTCTTTAAACGAACAACAGGGAATAATGGGGTACTGGGAACCTGCTCATGGTGCTGATGGCACGACTGGAGTTGGTGCTATTTTGACCACACCTGTCAAAAATATGTTGGTAAAAAACAATCAATTGGTGGCTATATCAGAAGTGATAAATAATGAAGCTATAGTTTATTATGCAGGAGCTGTTTGGGATAAAGCAGGAAAAATTACGAATTCAGTTCAATGGTTTGAATATCTAAATCAGTTTTCTCAAGGGTTAAAAAATCCCTTACTCATAAATATAAAATAGAGTTGGTATAATTTGTGGAGAATACCAAAATGATTTTAATTTTTTGTTAGTTTAAATCCAGCCATACAATAATTTTAGAAAAGAAGTGTTAAATATGTTCTCGAGCACATTATATTTGTATCAGAAATAATAATAAGATATGAATTGCTACAAATTTAATTTTCACAAACAAATTGGCATTCATAAAATAGAGTAGAGTTATATTAAAATTAGAATACAAAATAGCATGGAAAAAGAAAACACTATTTACAAAGTAAATTTGATTGAGAAAGCGGAATTGAAAATTACCGGAAAAGGGGATAGTAGATTTTGGGAAAAATCAGAGGTATTGACACAATTTGTTTCTCCTTGGAATGCCGATAAAATTTCAGAAATTGAATTTAGAGCCTTATGGGATGGTGTAAATTTCTTTTTTTGTTTTACTGTCTTTGATTCAAACATTCATATTGACACAAAAGATGATAGTGTAGATAGTATTAATAATTCCGATAGAGTCGAGTTGTTTTTTAGACCCGATGATTCATTGAATCCGTATTACTGTTTAGAAATGGATACAGAGGCAAGGGTAATGGACTTTATAGCGTATCCAGATAAAAAATTTGATTTTAATTGGAATTGGCCAAAGAATGATATTACCGTTAAATCATCAAAAAAAGACACTAGTTTCACTGTAGAAGGTGCTATAAGTCTGGATTCCTTGCGTAAGTTTGATTTAATCAAAGGGAATAAAATTGAAGCAGGTATTTTTAGAGCAAAATACAATTCTAAAGATAATCTCAATTTTGAGCCAATCTGGATTACCTGGATTAATCCAAATACTGAAACTCCTAACTTTCACACAGCATCTTCTTTTGGAGTTTTGTATTTGATGACTTAGTTTATTCCATATAATAGCAGGCATTTTCAGAGTTAACAATATCAATTGGTAAAAGTGTTGCACTGTTTATCTCTTTTCCAAAAATAAAATGATCTACTAAACAGCTTATCCCAAGATAAACTTGTTGTTTTGGGTTTTGATTAATCAGGAAATCAATTATACCTTGATTTAGAAAAGTGATGTTTTTATCCAATAAGTCGTATCCGATCAATGCGATTTTATTGTTTTTTTTCTCATTGATGATTTCTGCTATTTGATAGGCTTTAGATGTGGTAATGAAAACCCCTGTTAGATTTGGATTTTCATTAAGAAATTCATTAAATTTTGATTCGTAGTTATTTCGTTTTAATTTTACAGTAGTCACATTGTAATCTTCGTTTTCCTTTTCGGCAAAAAAAGTTCTAAATCCTTTTTCCTTTTCCTGCATATATATGGCATTCTTGAATTTTTCATCAATATGGATAATGGCAATCTGCCCTTTTTGAGCAATAGATTCCATTAATTTGGCAGCAACTCGCCCGCTTCTATGTAGATCTTGTCCGACAAAATTCCTGATTTCGTTAGAGGCTACCTGATTGTTAAAGGTGTTAATTAATATCTCTTTTTTACTGTATTTTTCAACGGCTTTTAAAGATTCATTGTAAAATAAGGGTGCTAACAGAACGGCATCTGGTGCCAAATCCAAAACAGTTTCATTTACAGCAATAAAAGATTCCGTGTTTTCTGGATCAAAATAATATGTTTTGATGGATAAGTTAAAGGCTCTAAATTCTTTTTCGGCTTCTTCTATACCTTTAATACAAGGCAACCAATAAGAGTCGGAAGAGGGGGCGGGAAGTATTACACAAATAGTATATGTTTTATTGTTTTTTAAGTTTCTGGCAATCAGATTTGGCTCATATTCTATTTCGTTTAATACTGCATTAATGCTATCCAATGCTTTTTGAGAAACCTTCCCTCTTTTATGTAAAACTCTATCAACGGTTCCTTTGGAAACACCTGCCAATTGAGCGATATCTTTTATTGTATATTTTTTATTCATAGCAAACAATTATAAAATCCAAAGATATTTTTGTTTTTCGATTTTCATTTCGGGAAAAAGATAATTAACAATTAAACAAAGATAATATTGAATTAATAAATATTTGGTAACAGTTCTATCTTGCGATTTCTAAAATAGTATTAATTTAATAAAATAAGTATGGCATCAGTTCCTCAGTCAATTCCGCAAAATAAAGCTATTTCAACTGAAATACCAATAAATCAGCTATCTTCTAATAAAGAGGAAGCAGGCGATTCTAATGATTTTAATTCAAACAATGAATTTGCAAAAGAAACTAAAAGCTACTTATTTCCATTTGTTTTAGTTACAAGTTTATTTTTTTTCTGGGGATTTGTGCACAATCTTGATCCTATCTTGATTCCACATCTAAGAAAAGCCTTTAATCTGACAGATTTAGAATCGTCTTTAATTGATTCTTCTGTTTTTATAGCCTATTTTGCTATGGCATTACCTGCGGGATATGTAATGCGAAAATATGGATATAAATCAGGAATTCTTATTGGTTTGCTGTTATTTGGAATTGGTTCCATTTTATTCGTGCCAGCTGCTAATTCTCTACAATACATTTATTTTCTAGGAGCTTTGTTTGTTATAGCCTGTGGACTTACATTTTTGGAAACAGCAGCCAATCCTTATGTAACAATATTGGGACCTGCTGAAACAGCAACCAAGAGATTAAATTTTTCACAATCCTTCAATGGTTTGGCCGCTTTTATTGCGCCAACTGTTATTGGGCCAATGATTTTATCGGGTAAAAATTTGACTCAGGAAGAGACTGCCCAAATGTCTCCAACAGAATTACATACTTATTTAGCTACCGAAGCAGCCAGTGTAAAAATGCCATATCTTATTTTAGGTTTGATCATTCTTGCTGTTGCTGTAGTAATTTATTTTACTAGTATGCCCGATGTAAAAGACGAAGATGTAGATGGAGTAGAAGGAGCAACTTTTATTGGAGCTTTAACTTCAATGAAATTGAGATGGGGGATTTTGGCCCAATTTTTTTATGTAGGAGCACAAGTTTGCGTGGGTAGTTTTTTTATTAAAATGGCGACGACTACTGCTGGTTTGGAAGAAGACACAGCTGCAACCTATTTGGGATTTTATGGTTTAGCCTTTATGTTAGGTCGTTTTTTTGGAACTTTTTTGATGCAGTATATTCAACCAAGAAAATTATTGATACTGTATGCTTCTATCAATATTTTGTTATCAATTTTAGCAATAACAGGAAGCGGGATGGTAGTGGTTTATACACTAATTGCAATAGCTTTTTTTATGAGTATCATGTTTCCGACTATTTTTTCTATGGGAATTGATGGACTTGGTCATAATACTAAAATTGGTTCCTCTTTGATTGTAATGTCAATCGTTGGAGGAGCATTGTTGCCACCAGTTTTGGGGTTAATTTCAGATGCAACAGGTAGTATTCAAAATGGATATGTAGTTCCATTACTCTGTTTTTCGGTAATATTATTATTTGCATTCAACGGGCACAAATTAAATAAAGCATAATTCTATATTTTATATACAATGTTAAAAAGTGAAGAAAAAAAACAAGTAGTTAAATTGGATCCAAAAGATAATGTTTTGGTTGCTTTGACCGATTTAGCAAAGGATACAGAAATAGTTTTCGAAGGGCAGACATACATTCTTCAGGATACTATCAAAGCAAAACATAAATTTTACATGACTGATTTTAGTAAAGGCGATGAAATATTTATGTATGGTGTTTTGGTTGGGAAATTACAATGCGATGTTGTCAAAGGGAGTTTGATGACAACTGAAAATTTAAAGCATGCAGCTGAACCTTATGGATATCGTAATGTTGATTTTTCTTGGCAGGCTCCTGATGTTTCTAAATACAAAGACAGAACTTTTAGAGGGTATAAAAGAAAAGATGGACGTGTAGGAACGGCTAATTATTGGTTGTTTGTTCCAACAGTATTTTGCGAAAACAGAAACCTTGATGTAATACGTGAAGCTTTGCATAACGAATTGGGCTATTCCGTAAGTGACAAATACACACAATATACACATCAATTATTGGATGCTTATAAAAAAGGAGATGCTTTTGATTCAATCGATTTACAACCAACATTAAGTAATAATCCAAACCGTATTTTTAAAAATGTTGATGGAATAAAGTTTTTGAATCACCAAGGGGGCTGTGGTGGAACGCGTCAGGATGCGGCTACTTTGAGCGCTTTATTGGCTTCTTATGCGAATCATCCAAATGTGGCTGGAGTAACCGTTTTGAGTTTGGGCTGTCAACACTTGCAGGTACAGAACTTTATAGATGATGTTAAAAAACAAAATCCTTCTTTTGATAAACCAATGCTTGTTTTTGAACAACAACAAGCTGAAAGTGAAGAGCAATTAGTCGCCAATGCTATTAAAAAAACATTTGAAGGATTAATCGAAATCAATAAACTAGAAAGAGCGCCAGCACCATTAAGCGAATTATGTTTGGGTGTAAAATGTGGAGGAAGCGATGGATTTAGTGGAGTTTCTGCCAATCCAGCTGTAGGTTATACAGCTGATTTAATGGTTGCTTTAGGAGGTAAAGTATTATTAGCCGAATTTCCTGAATTGTGTGGTGTAGAACAAAACTTGATAGATCGTTGCACTACAAAAGAAACTGCAGAAAAATTTATTGATTTGATGCAATCTTATGATGCTTTGGCACATAAAGTAGGTTCTGGTTTTCACATGAATCCTTCTCCGGGAAATATAAAAGATGGATTGATCACAGATGCCATCAAAAGTGCTGGAGCTGCTAAAAAAGGAGGTACTGCACCAGTAGTTGATGTGTTGGACTATACTGAACCAGCAACCAAGTTAGGATTAAGTTTAGTTTGTACACCAGGAAATGATGTTGAAGCAACCACTGGTAAAGCAGCTGCAGGAGCAACATTGATTTTATTTACAACAGGTTTGGGAACACCTACAGGTAATCCAGTTTGTCCTGTGATTAAGGTTGCAACTAATTCAGTTTTGGCTAAGAAAATGAGAGATATTATCGACATCGATTGTGGACCAGTAATCAGTGGTGAAAAAACCATCGAAGAAATGGGAGAAGATATTTTGGAATATTGTATAAAAGCGGCTAGTGGTGAAATTATCCCCAAAGCAGTACAACTCAATCAAGATGATTTTATTCCTTGGAAAAGAGGAGTGTCTTTGTGATTTTATAATAAGATAGTCTATTGTAATAATTTAATAGGCTATTTATTTTAAGATAGGGATAGATTAATTTCGATTTTATTAAAGATATTGTCCTAAACGGATATTTAAAAAACAAAAAAGGATATAATTATGTTTTCATTACAAAATAAAATAGCAGTAATTACCGGAGGAGGCAGTGGAATTGGAAAAGCAATTTCGGTGTTATTTGCTAAACAAGGAGCGACAGTTCACATTGTTGAATTAACAGAAGAAAGTGTTAAATCAGCTGTAGAAGAAATAACTGCCAATGGAGGAAAAGTTTTTGCACACGCTTGTAATGTTGCGAATCATCAGGAAGTTGTAGCAACATTTGAAAAAATTGGAGCGATCAATATCCTGGTAAATAATGCAGGAATAGCACATATTGGAAAAGTAGATACCACTCCGGAAGCCGATTTTGATCGTATTATGAATGTAAACGTAAAAGGAGTTTATAATTGTTTGTTTGCAGCCATTCCACAGTTGCGAAAAAGTGATGGTGGTGTTATTGTAAATATGGCATCCATTGCTTCTTGGGTGGGAATTCCAGATCGTTTTGCTTATTCTACGGCAAAAGGAGCTGTGATGGCAATGACTTTGTCAGTGGCGAAAGATTATATCAAAGAGAACATTCGTTGCAACTCGATTTCTCCAGCAAGGGTACACACACCATTTGTAGATGGATTTATTTCAAAAACCTATCCAGGAAAAGAAGCAGAAATGTTCGAAAAATTATCGCAGTCCCAGCCTATAGGGCGTATGGCCAAACCAGATGAAGTGGCTGCTTTGGCATTGTATTTATCTAGTGATGAAGCTTCCTTTATTACGGGTTCTGATTATCCAATTGATGGTGGATTTATAAAATTAAACAACTAGTGAAAGTCGCTTTATTCATACCGTGTTACATCGACCAGTTCTATCCGCAAGTGGGTATTGCTACTTTGCAATTATTAGAAAAATTAGGCTGTGATGTAGCGTTTCCATTAGAGCAAACTTGTTGTGGACAGCCCATGGCCAATAGTGGTTTTGCTAGTTTAAGCAAAGGTTGTGATACTAATTTTGTCGAAAATTTTTCAGGTTTTGATTATATAGTGGCCCCATCAGGAAGTTGTGTATTGCATGTAAAAGAACATTTACACGATGCAAAACATCCTCAAAAGGCACTTGATATACGAAATTCTGTTTACGAACTTACCGAATTTTTGACGGATATCTTAAAAATTGAAAGCATTGATGCTCGTTTTCCGTATAAAGTTGGTTTGCATAATAGTTGCCACGGTCAAAGAGGTTTGCATCTTTCTTCTATGACAGAAAGAATGTTGCCTGTTTTTTCTAAACCGGAACAATTACTGAATATGGTCAAAGATATTCAGGTGTTTAAACCAAAACGCAATGATGAATGTTGTGGTTTTGGGGGAACTTTCTGTGTTTTTGAAGAAGCCGTGAGTGTTAAAATGGGTAAAGACAGAATTGAAGAACATAATGACAATGAAGTAGATTATATCACTGGTGGTGATACCAGTTGTTTGATGCATTTAGAAGGAATCTTAAAGCGCCAGGGGAGTAAGGTAAAAACGATTCATATTGCTGAGATATTAAACAGCGTTTTATAATCATTATTAAATAAAAAAACATGACAGCAAAACATGCTGCATTAGCGGAAAAATTCATAGCAGACGAGCCAAGAACCGATTGGCACGACGATACTTTATGGTTTGTTCGTGAAAAAAGAGATAAGGCCGCTCACGGTTTACCAGAATGGGAGCAATTGAGAGAATGGGCTTCGCAGATAAAAAACCATACGCTTTCTAATCTTTCAGGCTACCTCAGAGATTTTGAAGAAAAGGCAACAGCCAATGGGGTAATTGTACATTGGGTAGCTGATGGAGACGAACACAATAAAATCATTCACGAGATTATTCGTAAGCACAATATCGAAAGAATTGTGAAAAGCAAAAGTATGCTTACCGAAGAATGCCATTTGAATGAATATTTGCAAAAGCATAACATAGAGGTAATTGATACAGATTTAGGAGAACGGATTGTTCAAATGCGAAAAGAACCACCAAGTCATATCGTGCTGCCAGCAATTCACTTAAAGAAAGAAGATGTCAGCAATACTTTTCATGAACATTTGCAAACCGAAAAAGGAAACAATGATCCTCAATATTTAACCGAAGCGGCTAGAGGTCATTTGAGAGATAAGTTTGTTCAGTCTCAATTGGCAATCACAGGAGTAAATTTTGCCGTTGCCGAAACGGGAGGTTTTGTAGTTTGCACTAATGAAGGAAATGCTGATTTCGGTGCACATACAGCTCCAGTACACATTGCCTGCATGGGTTTTGAAAAAATTATTCCAAAGGCAGAACATCTTGGAGTATTTTTGAGATTACTAGCCAGAAGCGCCACGGGACAACCTATCACGACTTATTCGAGTCATTTTCAAAAACCAAGACCTGGTCAAGAAATGCATATCGTAATTGTAGATAATGGGCGCAGTAAACAATTGGGTCGGGAAGATTTTAGAAATTCATTAAAGTGCATTCGTTGTGCAGCTTGTTTCAATACTTGTCCAGTTTATCGTCGCAGTGGAGGACACAGTTATCATACCGCTGTAGCCGGACCGATAGGGTCTATTTTGAATCCAAATTTGGATATGAAAGCCAATGCCGATTTACCGTTTGCTTCTACTTTATGTGGAAGTTGTACCAATGTGTGTCCTGTAAAAATCAATATTCACGAGCAATTGTGGAAATGGAGACAAGTAATTGTAGCCGAAGGTTATGTTGATTCAATAAAAAAAATGAGTATGAAAGGGATGGCATTTTTGTTTTCAAAACCAAAAGTGTATCGCTTTACGGGAAAATTTGGTCGATTGATGATGCGAGTATTTCCATTTATAGCGGATAATAATCTGAATGTTTGGTACAAACAAAGAGAAATGCCTGAGCCACCCAAAGAGTCGTTTAGAGAGTGGTATTTGAAAACTGGAAAAATCAACAGAAAGGAATAGTATGAGTGCAAGAGAAAATATATTAAATAACATAGTCGCCAATCAGCCAAGTTTGGTTTCGCTTCCTGTAATTGAACGTAATGCAGTTATTGATTATGGTGATCGTTATGCACAGTTCAAAACCGTACTCGAAGATATTGGAGGTAAAGTAGAATTAATCCAAGATATAGCAATTATTAAAGAAAAAATAATTGCTGATAAAGAAAATGGAGTCTTCGTGATTAATACTATAGAAGACATAACTGCTATTAATGAACAGGAGATTTCACTACCAGCTTCTGAATTAGAAAAATTGGAAAAGGTCTATATAAAGGGAACTGTTGGAGTGGCAGAGAATGGTGCAGTTTGGATTTATGAAAGTCAAATGCGAAATAGATTGCTCCCGTTTATCTGCCAACATTTGGTTTTGGTTATAGATAAAAAAGACATTGTGGCTACTTTGCACGATGCTTATGATAAAATTGAAATAGATAGAGAAGGTTTTGGTGTTTTTATAGCAGGCCCTTCAAAAACTGCCGATATTGAACAGTCACTTGTTATTGGAGCGCATGGAGCAAGAAGCTTAATAGTTTATGTAGTTGAATGAAAAATAAAATATTTTAAATTATAATAAAAATGAAACAGAAGCTAATTTTAGTATTCATATTAGGTTTTATCAAAATTACTAGCCTTCAGGCACAGGGTGATTTTAGTATGGTGGCTGATAAATCTGAAGCAGAAACGTATGTGTGGCCTAAAGACCCTAAAGTAAAAGAGAATCTTACCAAATGGCAAGGAGAAAAATTTGGTCTTTTGATCCACATGGGATTGTATTCTGTGTTGGGTACAATTGAATCATGGGGCTTATGTCCAGAAGATTGGGTAACAAGAGACGGGTATGATGATTATTATAAATATGCTACCGATTATAGAAATACAAAATTAAAATTCAATCCGGTTAATTTTGATCCGGTAAAATGGGCAAAAATGTTCAAAGGTTCTGGGGCCAAATACATGATATATTCTTCAAAACATCATGATGGATTTTGTTTATTTGATACCAAATACACCGATTTTAAAGTGACTGATAAAAGCTGCCCTTTTTCTACTAATCCTAAAGCAAATGTTTTAAAAGAAGTTTTAGATGCTACCAGAAATGAGGGTTTAGGTGTTGGAGTATATTTTTCTAAACCAGACTGGTCATCACAAAATTTTTATTGGTCTTATTATCCACCCAAGGATAGGAATCCTACCTATGATATAACTAAGCATCCTGAAAGATGGAAAAATTTTGTAGAATATACCCAGAATCAAATCGATGAACTTACTACTGAATATGGCAAACTTGATATGTTGTGGCTAGACGGATGTTGGGTAATGCCAAAAGCATCTATTAATAAAAGGGTAGAAGAATACTGCAAATATCCATTTGATATGGATCTTAATATGAAATTTATTGCCGAAAAGGCTCGAAAAAAACAACCCGGAATGCTTGTAGTGGATCGTTGGGTTGCAGGAGAATTTGAGAATTATTTGACTCCTGAACAAAAAATGCCAGAGAAAGCACTGCCAGTGCCTTGGGAAAGTTGTATAACAATGGGAAGCGCTTGGGGTTGGGTTCCTAATGACCACTATAAGTCTTCAAAGGAAGTAGTTCAATTGTTAACAAATGTTGTTGCAAAAGGAGGGAATTTACTTTTGGGAATTGGTCCTAATGGGAAAGGTGATTTTGAACCTAAAGTATATGAAAACCTTGCTCAAGTTGGTAAATGGTTAGAAATAAACGGAGAAGCAATATATGGGACTCATCCAGTTGAACCCTATTTAGATGGTAAATTAGCTTACACAGCAAAAGGGGATAATGTTATTTATGGGATTTATATGCCAGCAGAAGGCGAAAAAGAATTACCTTCTGAAATACAAGTAACAACAAAGTTAAAAGGAAATCTTAAAGTAAGTTTACTGGCTTCAAATCAAAAGTTAAAAGCCAAAAACAGCGCGGGAATAATAAAAATTTCAATTCCAGAAGCTTTAAGAAAAACTTTAGTTAGCCAAGAAGCTGTTGTTTTTAAAATTAGTAAATAAAATAAATTAAAAAAAATATGAAACTTATACGATTTGGAGAAGTAGGAAAAGAAAAACCAGGAGTTATAATCAACGAAAAAAGATACGATGTGTCTTCAATTGTTTCAGATTATAATGAAGCTTTTTTTGAAAATAACGGATTAGAAACATTAAAAGCAGCTTTACAAAATAATCCAATACTGCCGGAAGTTGATTTGGCTGTGCGTTTAGGGTCACCAGTAGCAAGACCTTCAAAAATAATTTGTATTGGTTTGAATTATGTAGATCACTGTCACGAAACGAATGCACCCATTCCAACTGAACCAATTATCTTTTTTAAATCAACAACATCATTAGTAGGGCCAAATGATGATTTGATTATTCCTAAGAATAGTACAAAAACGGATTGGGAAATTGAATTAGCTTTTGTAGTTGGGAAAAAAGCAAGTTATGTAGAAGAGAAAGATGCTTTAGACTATGTGGCTGGGTACGCATTATTGAATGATTATAGCGAAAGAGCATTCCAAATTGAAATGGGAGGTCAATGGGCAAAAGGAAAAGGTTGTGATACATTTGCTCCTCTTGGACCATTTTTGGCTACTCAAGATGAAATAGCCGATGTGAATAATCTTCCAATGTGGTTGACTGTAAATGGAAAGAGATTCCAAAACAGTAATACGTCTAATTTGGTTTTTAAAATTCCATTTTTAGTTCACTATTTAAGTCAGTTTATGACTTTGTTACCAGGTGATATTATCAGTACAGGAACACCTCCAGGAGTTGGATTGGGAATTAAACCAGAACCAATCTATATCAAGGCTGGTGATGTTATTGAGTTAGGAATGGACGGTTTAGGTTCTAGCAAACAAGTTGCAAAAGCATATAGCAAATAAATTATGGCGGCACAAAAATATTGTTTGGCATTAGATTTAATTGAGGATAATCAATTGATCGCTGAGTATAAAAAGTATCATGAAAATATTTGGCCCGAGATTATAAAAAGTATCAAAGATTCAGGGATTGTATTATTAGATATTTATTGTGTGGGCAATAGGATGTTTATGATTATTGAAGCCAATGAAGAATTTTCATTTGAAGAAAAATCAAAAAGAGATGCCAATAATGCTAAAGTTCAGGAATGGGAAGACTTAATGTGGAAGTTTCAACAAGCTTTGCCTTGGGCAAAACCTGGTGAGAAATGGATGCTAATGGAAAAAATATTTGAATTGAAATGAGCATAGTAATCATCAATGTTTTTGGAAATATCATTCAGTGATTGGTATATGGATTTATTATTGGTGTTTTATGAGTAATCCGCAGTTTTTTTCAAAATTAAAAAAAGGAAAGCAAGATGGAATCAGGGATAATTCACTTAGATTTTATCATTTATAAATATAATTAGTAAATTAGAAATGAACTTACATTTAGAAAATAAAATAATCATTGTTACCGGTGGTGCCAAAGGGATTGGTTTGGGAATTTGTAAAGTATTGGCTTCCGAAGGGGCTATTCCGGTTATTATTGGGAGAAATCAAAAGGATAATCAAATAGCGGTAGAGGAAATTGAAGCTATTGGCGGTAAAACAACATCTATCATAGCCGAATTGACAAAACCTCAAGATTGTGAAAATGCAGTAAAACAGGTGATCGCTAAGTATGGCCGAATTGACGGACTCATCAATAATGCTGGAGTAAACGATGGAGTAGGCTTGGAAAATGGAAATTACAATTCTTTTATAGAATCTTTGCATAAAAATATGGTGCATTATTATTTGATGGCTCAGTATGCTTTGCCCGAATTGAAGAAAACAAAAGGGAGCATTGTAAACATTGGTTCCAAAACTGCCGATACAGGACAAGGTGGTACTTCAGCATATGCAGCTTCGAACGGAGGTCGTAATGCTTTAACAAGAGAATGGGCTGTAGAATTATTAAAATATGGTATTCGTGTTAATGCAGTAATTGTAGCCGAATGTTACACACCATTATATGAAACATGGATTAAAACTTTTGATAATCCAGAAGAAAAACTAAAAGAAATTACAAGTAGAATCCCTTTCGAAAATAGAATGACCTCTGCAGAAGAAATAGCCAATATGGTAGTTTTTCTTTTGTCAGAGAAATCAAGTCACACCACAGGTCAATTAATTTATGTAGATGGTGGTTATACCCATTTGGATAGGAGTTTGTAAAGAGCTTAGTATACAAATATCAAAACAAAAAATCCTTAAACTTCTGTTTTATAGTGAGTTTAAGGATTTTTTTTAGTGACCTCAACGGGACAAATTTCAACATTTTTTATGGATGACTTGAAGAAATTGGCATACTATATCTAGTGCCTGTCTTTCATTGGCTTTATGAATTTGGTTTATATGTCCTGTTGGGG
>Ga0308157_10000574_pt1 | contig 113243 bp, 102 predicted proteins | sample PhyBR1_FD_201035 | JGI IMG/M metagenome (GOLD analysis project Ga0308157, IMG submission 201035) | Phyllosphere microbial communities from UC Gill Tract Community Farm, Albany, California, United States - DLSLB.R1 | ecosystem: Host-associated > Plants > Phyllosphere > Unclassified | place...
ATTTCGCAGCCATTTGGTAGGATTTTTCCATCAGCTCCAATTGGTCATTGACCCCAAGACCTGCAGGAACAGCATTGTTCTGCAAAGCTTCATTCTTTAATCTGGATATTTCTTTCCTAAGATTATTAACTTCCTGATCATCCCTGCTGTAGAAGGAACCTAATGTCTGCTGCGCATTGCGATAACTGTTAACTGCACTCGGATTTGATGGTGACAAACTATTCGGATTAGCAGTCAATGAAGTCTGATCAGAATTTTGGTTAAGGCTGTTTTGGTCAGTCCAGTAATCAGACAAGGTGGTCATCGCATTTCTTTTCTCTTCATTTCTTTGCTCCAGCAGTTGCTGTTCGTAAGCTTTCTGTTTGTCAGATTGTAGCTGATCATCCTTTGCCTGTGGTATACCCGCATTGAAGCCTGATTCTTCAAAGACCTTATCCTCGTTTGGTTTAAAGATGAGGTAGAGGCATCCGACACAGACAATAGCCATCAGAAAATAAATGATCGGCTTTTTAAATCGTTCCACTGGAAATTTCTGCAGACCTTCTGCTTCTCTTTCCTGTTCCTGCGATTCGCCCTCCGTGATCTTGATCTTATTCGAATCTTTCATCGGTCTGTTTTTTTAATGGTTGCACCCTCTTTGTTATCCTGTGCAGATCTTTTCACAGCAGTATGATCTGATATGGTTGTAATATGACTGATCGACATGGTGTTATTATCATTTGCTGTTGTGATAAAGATGCTGATCAACACCAATATTGTGATAATACAGTATCCTGCTAAAAACAGCTTGGTAAATAACCTCTGGCGTTTCGCCGGGAGCTCTTTCCATTTTCGGTCTGCATGCAAAATCTGGCGCTCTATTTTATCCCTTATTTTTTTCATTGTTCTAACTTTTAACGTTCAACAGTTTCAATGTCTTTGTTTTCAACGACGTTGAATTTTTCAATCGTAAATCCCTGGGGATTGCTGTCTGACCGCACAGAGTTCACTAATGAACAATTGGTGATCAGACTTCGTATTGTCAGATTGCTGGACCGGATGATGAATTGTCTTGCGTACGTTTTTACGGTATAAGGATAGCTGTCGAAGTTGGCAACGACACTGTCAACCTCTACCCTCTGCTGAATATTGCCTGAGATGATCCGGTTGTAATAGCCTTTCTCCTGCAGGTCTTTATAGTAATCGAATGCAGACTGGTCTGCCAGATTGAAAGCTCTTTTAACGTTGCTTTCAATGGCATTTTTATCCGGTGCCACGGTAAAGAACAGCTCGTGAAAACGCCTTACATGCTCCCGGGCCTCGACAGGCCTGTTGATCGACATATCCTGAGACAGGGCGACCATCAGAGATTTGCCGTTGTCCAACACGTAGATCTTCTGCCGCTGATCTTCTGCAAATTGATAGGACTTGAAAACGACAACGCCCACTACTGCAAAGCAGAGCACCGCAAAAACGAATGTAAATAAGCGGATCTGCTTGAAGCTGCTCTCTATATTTCTTAAAGTTTTAAATTCCATTGGATCGTATTTTTATTTTAATAATCTGCCTGAGATATTACCTGTCGCAGAACCCGCTGCTGCCCCTGCAATATTGCCGGATTTGGTAGCGGTCTGGTTGACATTGCGCATAAAGTTACCGGCGCCTCCTGCCTGAATGACCCATCCGGTAACGGTTGGAACCGTAAAATATCCGATAATCCCGATGATCATATAGATGATGTAAACCGTGTTAGACGTATCAGGAATGAAGTTCGGATCTGCCAGCATCTCAATGTCCCGCTCCAAAATGAGCGATTGTATTTTGGCCAGGATCGAACTGAAAATATCCGCAACTGGTAACCATAGATAAACACTGATGTATCTGGTGAGCCATTGGGTCAGTGTGGTCTGGAAACCATCCCACACAGAGATGGCAAAAGCAATGGGTCCCAAAATAGACAGTACGATGAGAAAAAAGGTTCTGATCGTATCAATGACCAAAGCAGCTGATTGGAAAAGAATCTCTAGAAATTCACGGAAACCGTCTCTGATATCCTTTTTGATAGCAAACATCTCCCTTTCAAAATACATTCCTGACATTGTGACCAGGTCAGAGGGCGACCATCCCAGCTCTTCCAACTTTTTATCGAATTCTTCATCCGAGATCAGATAGGCCATCTCAGGATTCCTGAGCATCGCTTCCCGTTCCAGAAGGTCTTTTTTCTGTTGCAATTCGTTCAGATCCAAAACCTGATCTTCCAGCATCGAATGACTTCCCTGAACGATCGGGCTCAGCACTGCATTGATGCTTCCCAATACCAATGTCGAAAAGAACATTATACAGATACCAATAGCAAAGGGTCTGAGCATTGGAAAGAGGTCGATCGGTTCGGCACGGCTTAATGACTGCCAGACCTTGATGGCTACATAGAACAGTGCGCCTAATCCTGCAACCCCTTTTGCTACCGCAGCCATATCGGCACACAATGGCATCATCTCATCATAGACCGAACGAAGTACTTCGTGTAAGTTATTCGGTTCCATCTTACCAGTATTTTTGATTGGAGGTGCCGTAAAGATCCAAGACCCTTTGGGTATTGTTCTGCTTTTTGGCTCTCAGATAGCTGACAGAGATATTCTTGTTCGTATAGTATCTTACAAGGTTATGATACTCTTTGACCTCTTTGTAGACCCTGTCGATCACGTCCATTCTTTCCTTATCGTTCATGGAAAGGCCATTGGCCGTGATGATCTCTTTCAGCTCTTTCAGCAGTTCTGTACTTTCCGTAAGCAGGGCTGAATAACCGTTGGCAATGGCCGTCAGTTCCTGGGCATTGAAGTTGGGATCGTTGAGCATCTTCCCAAAATTGTTGACGTAGATTTCTGAGACATCTCCTACGAGAAGAACCGTCTGCTGCACTTTTCGGGCATCTTTGACAAGGTTGTTGACAGCCTTCAGTTTGTCATAATATTCCTTTCCCTGTTCATAGACCTTCTTTACTTCGTTGAAGTTCTTGATAACGTTGGAAACCGTTGATGAGGTCTGCACGATCTCATTGGCGGAGTTCAAAATGCCTGATGCCAGGTTGGCCGGATCGGTTACTACAAATTGTGCCTTTACGAATGTTGTTGTAGCAAGAATGGCTACCATTGCTGTTTTAATGATCAAATTTTTCATTGTTGTAAAATTTTAAATGATTGGATTAATTTTCTTTGTTAGATTTGATCCTCCTGAGAGAGATCCTTTTTATGGCATGTTCCACATTGCCGTCCAGTTCAGAGGCCAGGTTCATCACCTCCATTTTTTCTGTCTCCTCAGTGGTGTAAGCCAGATATTCCTCGGTGGAAACCTCCGTGGCATAGACCGCAGAATGCGTTCCGCCCAGCCCGATCCAGACTTCCTTGTAAAGTCTTTTAGGATCATTGTTCATATTGATGGATAGTACTTGTGACTTTTCTTTTTCAGTAAGACCCAGCATTGCCTGGATATCATCGAACTTGTTCATATACTTCCGCTGATCCAGTAGGATCTTGCAGTCTGAATTATTGATAATGCTTTCTTTGACAATGGGTGACTGGATGATGTCATCCACTTCCTGGGTCACCACGATGGCTTCCCCGAAAAATTTCCTGACCGTCTTGAAAAGGTATTTGATGTACTCAGCCATCCCCTCCTTGGCGATCGCTTTCCAGGCTTCTTCAATCAATATGAGTTTTCTGATTCCCTTCAGTCTTCGCATCTTATTGATGAAGACCTCCATTATGATGATGGTTACGATCGGGAAAAGGATCTTATGGTCTTTGATGGCATCGATCTCAAAAACAATGAATCGTTTGGACAAAAGATCCAGCTGCCTTTCTGAATTGAGCAGGTAATCGTATTCACCGCCTTTGTAATAAGGCTCCAACACGTTGAGAAAGTTGGCGATATCAAAGTCTTTTTCCCTGACCTTTTTTTGTTCCAGAACTTTCTGATAGTCATCTTTCACATAGTCATAGAAACCATTGAACGAGGGATGGGAATTTTTGCTCCTGATCTGTTCAATATAGCCGCTCACCGCATTGGACAAAGCAACCTCTTCTGAACGGCTTGGTGGTTCATCATCCCTTTTCCATAAAGTGAGGATCAGGGTCTTGATACTTTCTCTTTTTTCAATATCAAAAACGCCGTCATCGGTATAGAATGGATTGAAAGCAATCGGATTGTCTTCGGTATAGGTAAAATACACGCCGTCCTCTCCTTTCGTTTTTCCTTTGATCAGTTCGCATAATCCTTGGTAAGAATTTCCGGTATCGACCAAAAGAACGTGTGCTCCCTGTTCGTAATACTGTCTGACCATATGGTTGGTGAAAAAGGATTTACCACTTCCTGAAGGTCCCAAAATAAATTTGTTCCGATTGGTGATGATCCCCTGTTTCATCGGAAGATCGGAGATATCCAGATGGATTGGTTTTCCTGTCAGCCGGTCAGCCATCTTGATCCCGAATGGTGATGGTGAATCCTGATAATTGGTTTCCTCCGTGAAGAAACACAAGGCTGGTTCAATAAACGTATAAAAGCTTTCTTCACTTGGAAAGTCACCTGCATTGCCCGGGATCCCTGCCCAATACAAGGTTGCTGTGTCCGTCGTATTGTGGCGTGGTTTGCATTCCATCAAGGCTAAAGCACTGCCTGTATCATTCTTCAGCTGTTTCAATTCTAAAGGATTATCAGACCATGTCATCACATTGAAATGGGCTCGGATGGATTGGAGACCATACGAATGGGCTTCATTGAGGTATTTCTCTATCCATTCTTTGTTGATCTGATTGGCTCTGCTGTACCTAGCCAGTGAATGCATGTTTCTGGCTGACTTTTCAAATTTGCTCAGGTTTTCATCGCTGTCGTCAATGAACAGATACTGATTGTAAATGTGATTGCAGCTCAACAGAAGTCCTACCGGCGAGGCAAAGGACAGCAGACAGTCACTTCGGTCGGTACTCAGTTTTTCATACCGGCTGTGCGAAGAAACAGTACCAGGCAGATCTTCGGTATCGGATAAGGTATGCATACTTATCCTATTGTTTCCGATACGCATTTCTTCTGATCCGAGTTTGATATCCTGCAATGAAGGATTGATATCTCTTGACAGGGTCAGGTATTGCTCCAATATTCCAGATTGTTCCTCAGTTCCTGAGATCTCATCTTCGGTTATCCGTTCCAGATGGACGTAGCCGCTATCATTTATAATTCTTTCAAACTGGTCGACAGCTTCCAAAAAGCGGCTCATCACTTCTTTGTCTTTGATCTCCTTTGGGATCAGTTTGCCTTTGCATAGGGATGAGAAGTTGCTCTGCATCCGCATTCTCTCTTTACTGGTCTTCGTGAAATACAGATAGCAGTAGTGATTCAGAAAAGGTCTCTCGTTGAAATGTCTTTCAAAAGATTTTGACAGAAAACTCTGGTCTACTCTGGACAGATCCGGATTGTAGTTTTCTTTGATAAACCAGTCCTGTTTATGAACAACCGTATAATCAGGCAGTGTCTTGACAGCCTTAAACCAAGCCGAATGCATCGCTTCATATTCTGCTGATGCCATCGTAAAGAGTTCAGGAAGTCTGACCTTGAAGCAGACCGTAACATCCGCATCTTTTGAAATAATACAGTCGTTCTCTATCGCAAGCAGTGGAAATTTACTCTCTAAGGTTGCGGCTTTGGAGGTATTTCTCATAATGAAGCTTTTTGACGGTTACTTTTCAGATAGCGGTAGATGCATTTGCGGCTGATGATGTACTTGGGATGCTTTTTTTGGGCACTTAGTTTCATCAGGCCATGCTCGCCGTATTTTCGACTCATTGAGAAGGTTTGCCAGATTAATAATGCACTACTGACTCCGCCGAATGCCAGACAGAAATAAGTATTGACTCCCGCCATGTACATAATCATGACGCAGATCAACAGACCTAGCAGGCCACCAGCGAAAATAAATAGGTATTGTGCTTTTAATCCTTTGAACTCAACCGTTCTTCCTATTCCTTTGTTGATATGATATGTATTCATAGTAACAAAATTTATAGGAAGAATGAACGTAGGATCGTTGCTGCCACGATAAGGAAGATACACGCACCGAACCAGCTGGCAGCAGTCTTACTCGTATCGGGATCACCACTGCTGAACTTGTTGTAAACTTTTACTCCTCCAATGAGTCCGACAACCGCCCCGATGGCATAAATCAGCTGTGTGGCTGGCTCAAAATAAGAAGTCACCATCTGCGTCGCCTCATTGATCCCGGCACTGCCGTTACCTTGGGCAAAGGCTCCCAGTACAGCTAAAAAGGTCAGCCCTGATAGCAGTATTTTTTTTCTTTGTTTTTCCATAACTGAAACACATTAATTGTTACTTGCTCCCACACCCTGTGGGTTGATGAGGCAAAGGTGTCGGAGTCTTGGACATATTTTAATCGAATGGCGGTTTAGGGAATCTTTTGGCGGTTAAGCAGCATAAAATATTTGGTGGTTAATTTTTTTTATCGTAATATTGCAATATTAAAAAAACAATTATGGGAGCTACTAAAACAGAACATTTTACAGACAAGCAAAACCAAATTGCAACTATTGCAAAAGCATTAGGGCATCCTGCCAGAATAGCGATAATTGAGTATTTGATGAAAGTCAATGAATGCATCTGCGGCGATATTGTGAACGAATTGCCTTTGGCTCAACCAACCGTTTCCCAACATTTGAAAGAACTGAAAAATGCAGGGATTATAAAAGGTAACATTTCCGGAAACGCTATCTGCTACTGTATAGACGAAAAGACCATCGAAATTCTAAACACTTATTTTTCCGCAATAGTACAAACGGTTACCAAATCAAAGTGCTGCTAAGCATTTTTTTACCTTAATATATTGCAATATTGCATTTAAACTATAAACATTTAATTATGAAATTATCAGACATAAAAGAAATTTTACCAAAATTGGACAATGTTGAATTTCAACTAGAAAATGGAACTTTTGTTCCGGAACATTTCCACGTTACAGAGGTGGGAATGATTACCAAAAACTTTATCGATTGTGGTGGCGTTATACGCTCAGAAAAGGTTGTGAATTTTCAGCTTTGGAATGCAGACGATTTTGAACACCGTTTAAAGCCTAACAAATTACTCAACATTATCAAACTTTCCGAGGATAAATTAGGAATCGAGGATTTTGATATTGAAGTTGAATATCAAAGTGATACGATTGGAAAATATGATCTAGAATTCAATGGAAAAACATTTATTCTAAAAAATAAGACTACAGCTTGTTTAGCACAGGACGCTTGTGGAATTCCATCAGAAGAACTCAACAAGAATCTCGCGCAATTAAATGTTAATAGTACTAATACGTGTACACCAGAAAGCGGGTGTTGTTAAAAACAGGTTTTTATGTTTCAAAGAATACTTTTTACCGCCAACAACAAAACCACTATTTTAATTCGTCTAATGGTAGGCGCCGTGTTCCTTTCGGAAGGCATCCAAAAATTTCTCTTTCCTGCATTGCGAGGTGCCAGCCGATTTGAAAGAATAGGATTTCCTACCCCTGAATTTTTAGGGAATTTTGTAGGGGCATTTGAGATTTTGTGCGGGACGTTCGTATTGCTGGGATTGCTTACAAGGTTAGCCAGCATTCCTTTAATCATCATTATGCTTGTCGCTTTTGCTGCCACCAAAACAGAAGTGTACCTAGAAAAAGGATTTTGGGAAATGTTACACGGAAGCCGAACCGACTGGGCGATGCTTTTGGGAAGTATTTTTTTGCTGATCAAGGGTGGAGGTTGTTGGTCATTCGATAAAATGTTGATGTCGGATGGAAAATAAGGTCAGTACAAAAGAGATCTTTCTTCTCTTTCTCAAACTGGGTATTATCGGATTTGGCGGTCCTGCCGCCCACATCGCAATGATGCAGAATGAAGTGGTGGCCAAAAGAAAATGGATGGACGAACAGCATTTTCTTGATCTGCTAGGAGCTGTCAACCTTATCCCCGGCCCCAACAGTACCGAAATGGCAATACATATCGGCTATGACAAAGGCGGATGGAAAGGTCTGCTGGCAGCCGGCTTGTGCTTTATTTTTCCCGCCGTTTTGATCACAGGAATATTCGCTTTTTTATATCATCAATATGGACAGCTGCCTCAAGTTCAACCGCTTATTTACGGTATCAAGCCTGCAATCATTGCGGTAATCATCGGCGCAGTGTATCCATTGGCAAAGAAATCAATCAAATCTGTATTCCTGGCTTTGGTCGGTATGATTGTATTATTAGGTTCCTTATCGGGAATCAACGAGATTTATCTGATGTTTGGTGCGGGCTTCTTAGCCATATTTGTGTTCTTGTTTCAAAACAGGAATAATGGCAACACTATGCAGGGTTTTGTTCCTTTATTATTTTTCAAGGTCGGTCAAAGTGATTTTCTTTCAGAAACAAATGTCAAATTGTTCTGGATCTTCCTGAAGATCGGTTCAATACTGTATGGGAGCGGATATGTGTTATTTGCATTCCTCGATACAGAATTGGTTGCAAAAGGCCTGATCACCAGACAGCAATTAATGGATGCGATCGCAGTGGGCCAGTTCACGCCGGGACCTGTCTTTTCTTCTGTGACCTTTATCGGTTATCAGATCAATGGATTATCAGGTGCCATACTTATGACTATTGCCATATTCCTACCATCATTTATTTTCGTTGCATTGCTCAATCCGCTAATGAAAAGGATACGCAGATATAAAAGCTTATCGGCTTTTCTTGATGCTGTCAATGTAGCCTCTGTAGCAATCATAGCTTCCGTCTGCTTTACAATGGGTAAAGAAGCCATTACAGATTGGCGAACGATCACTATTGCATTGATCAGTGCTTGTGTTGTTTTCAAATACCAAAAGATCAACAGTGCGTTCATCGTTTTAGCAGGTGCATTATTAGGTTATATTTTAAATACCATCTAATAAAGATTATAATTAAAAAGCAATCCGTTTACCGATAACATTAAAAATAAATAAAATGAAAATTGCATTATTCAGCGACATTCACGCTAACCTCCCTGCATTGGAAGCATTCTTTGCAGATGTTGAAAAAAGAAATCCCGACAGCATTTATTGCTTGGGAGATTTAGTAGGTTACAATATCTGGCCAAACGAAGTGGTCAATGAAATCCGTAAAAGAAAAATACCCACTATTGCAGGCAACTACGATTTTGGCATTGGGAGAATGAGTAATGAATGCGGTTGCGCCTACAAAACAGATGCTGAGAAGGACAACGGAAACATTTCCATTTCTTTTACCAATTCTTTGATGAAAGATGATGAACGTTCTTATTTACGCACACTTCCAGCGCATATCAAAGTCGAATTTCAATTGAACGAAGACAAGCTAAATCTCCTTTTGGTACACGGGAGTCCGAGAAAAATAAATGAATATCTTTTCGAAGACCGTGAAGAAAAAAGTATGCTTCGTATGATGGAACAGGCCGATGCCGACATTATGTGTTTCGGACATACACACAAACCTTATCACAGGGTTTTAAATTCCGGTATTGACGGACAAGATCATTTTCGTCACGCTGTAAATATAGGTTCGGTAGGAAAACCAAAAGACAATGATATAAGAGGTGGTTATGTGATGTTGACGATCAATGAAAATAGTTCTGTTTTGAACAGAGAAAGCATAAGTGTAGAATTCATTCGCTTTGATTATGACTTTGAAAAGGCTGCAAAAGCAGTGGAAGACAGTCCGCTTCCAAACGAGTACGCAGAAAATCTAAGACGTGGCTATTAATCCTTAATATTTAAAAAATGGAACTTCCAAAAGATCTTCATTATTCAAAAGAACAGTTCTTATTGAGAACAAAACTGCAACTGTCGGTATTACAGCATTGGCACAAAATGAATTAGGCGAAATCGTGTATGTTGACCTACCGAATGTTAATCATAATTTTAAACAAGACGAAGTATTTGGTTCTTTGGAAGCTATTAAAACCGTCAGCGACCTATTTATGCCTCTTTCAGGGAAAATAATTGAAACCAACGAGCAACTTTTAAAAGAGCCAACGCTTGTAAATTCTAATCCGTTTGATAATGGCTGGATGGTGAAAATTGAAATTGAAGACCAAAGAGAGACCGAAAATTTGTTAACAGCGGAACAGTACGCTCAATTAAATAACTAGACGATGCAGCCAAAATTAAAATTCCTCGACCGCTTTCTTACCCTATGGATTTTTTTAGCAATGCTTTTGGGTGTTGGGTTGGGATATTTCTTTCCTGATATTTCTACTGTAACTAATTCTTTGTCTGTCGGAACAACTAATATTCCTTTGGCAATAGGCTTAATTTTAATGATGTATCCACCCTTGGCAAAAGTGGATTATACTCTATTACCAATGGCTTTTAAAGACAAAAAAGTAATGTCAGTGTCCTTGCTACTCAATTGGATCATCAGCCCTATTTTAATGTTTGTGTTGGCAATCATTTTTCTGCGAGATGAGCCAGACTATATGATTGGTTTAATTTTAATCGGTTTGGCAAGATGCATTGCAATGGTAATTGTCTGGAACGATTTAGCAAAGGGTAATAGAGAGTATGCAGCTCTGCTGATCGCATTAAATAGTATTTTCCAGTTAGTATTTTATAGTTTTTATGTTTGGCTTTTCATTAATGTACTACCACAAAAACTGGGCTTAGGTAATTTCAATGTTGCTGTACCGATGAAAGATGTTGCCGAGAGTGTATTCATCTATTTAGGAATTCCTTTTATTGCGGGATTTTTGAGCCGTTATTTTTTGATCAAATTAAAAGGAAAAGAGTGGTTCAATAGAAAATTCATTCCGGCTATCTCACCTATTACTTTGTATGCTTTACTATTTACCATAGTATTGATGTTCAGTTTGAAGGGAGACAAAATTTTAGAGCTACCAATGGACGTTGTTAAAGTTGCAATCCCATTAGTAATTTACTTTGTTCTTACATTCTTCATCAGCTTTTTTATTAGTAAGGCATTGAAAGTACCGTACGATAAAAATGCATCGATTGCTTTTACAGCAACAGGAAACAATTTTGAATTGGCTATTGCTGTTGCTATAGCAGTTTTTGGAATCCATTCTTCACAAGCATTTGTTGGGGTAATTGGGCCACTGGTAGAAGTACCAGTGCTGATACTGCTGGTTAAAGTAAGTCTCTGGCTTAAGAAAAAATACTATGGTAATGCTAACTTAACTGAGCTTATATAAAACATAAGGGGAATTTGCCTAGACAAACTCCCCAATGTCGAAACCTTTTGCATCATCTTTACGCTTGAAAGAAATATCCTCATCTTTATTCGGAATATTCTGGCTCAGTAAATTAGCAACTCGCTTTGATGCATCACCTAATGAATTTTCTAAAAGATCAAAAAGCTCGGTTCCCTGAATTTTCTGAATTATGTTGACCGCTTGCTGTTCTAAGCCAGGCTCCAGCAAATCTTGCTGAAGCAGCTGTCCCGCAGTACTCAATTCCTGAAAGGTAACCCCTGTAGCAAACCCGCTTTCGATTTTAGAATCATCGTGGTACTGCCAGTCTTCTTCTTCGTCTTCCCAATCATTATTTTTGACAAGTATCTCGTCAAGTTCTTTCTGTGAAGCCGTATTTTCAAATACCTCGTCCTTGGTTTCTGAATCAAAATTATTTGCTTTTAGTATGATAGATTCGCCTTGGCCTTGATCGGCATCAAAAGGCACTGGTCTTCTCTCTTCTTTCTTTGTTCCTCCCATAATAGAGGGCACAACCGGATGAGCTTCGGAACTTTTTTCCCGAGGATGGAGATTTGGAAGCTTCTTATCCCATAGTAATAGGATGATAACTAATAATAGTCCTATGATAATTAATTGTTCCATGATATTACATTAAAAAATTGGACGGTATCTGTTATTGAAATCATCAGTGATCTCTTCTTCGAACATCTCGAAATGATACGCTAAAATATTATCGAGATATGCGTACAAAGGGATCTGATCTTCGGCAATGATATGGATGATCCGGGAAAGCCTCTCATGATACTCTGGACGGATGTAGATACTTTTATCACCACGTTTGGTCATTGTATGATGGGTAAGAAACTGCTCAGCGTAGGTGATTTCAGTACTTTTTTTGTTCTTTGTTCTTTGCTTCGCAGGCGGCTTGTCCTTTTCAGAATCAAGTTCATGATTCTGCGTTTCCTTCTTTGTGCTGCCAGCCATGATAGACATCAAATATTGTTCATCGATATTGTTGTCTTCATTGTTCTTTATATCAGTGTCCATCTTTTCACAATTTTACAATTCTTAAAAATTCCTCCATAAACTGGTCGAGCCGACATAACATCATCAACTTGCAGTCTGCCGGTAATAGTGTTGAACGGAAAACGGTTTTGGCGACCGTTTCCCCTTCTTTACGAAATCGCTTACTGTCTGTGATAGATGTTTCCATTAATTGAAGTCCCAGATCTTTGATCACTTTCTCATAGTTTTTATATAATGGTGTTCTCTCTCTGCCATCGACCTGGTTCCAGAACAGCTGTATGCTTTTGATCTCGGTATGTTTTTTTTTCATTAGGACATTGGTTAGGACATCCGTAAAACTCAGGGTGCTTTCAAGAACGACCCTATCTGCTGTGATAGGAGAAAAGATGTAGTGGACATTGGCAAGAGTGCTCAAGATCCCAGCCGTATTGACCGTTCCAGGCAGGTCCAGAAAAACGACATCCGGTACAACTTCGGAATTGTCAACATACGCTTCCAGCTCTTCCAAGACCGTATCGGCCTTACTCTGAAACACAGGATAGGCCTTTTTATTGATGGTTGTAAATTGCTTATGAGCCATTTTTTTTAATACCCCATTTTGCATCACTGCTTTAAGATCTCTCTCCCTCATCTGTATCAGACTATACTGCGGAAAGTCACAGTCGAACACTGCGACTTGATAACCCAAACGATAATGAAGAATACTCGCCAAAAGTGTTGTGAAGGTGCTTTTTCCCACCCCTCCCTTTTGAGTGGAAAAGGTAATGATTGTTGGTTGTTTTTTTGTTTCCATTTTTGTTGATTTTATAGTTAAACATTAGTAAATGATACTTTTAGAATGGCTGATAGCGAGAAGGATTGCGCTGCTTCCATCTGTCTTGAAATCTCGGACAACTGAGTGCATATCTGACTTCAGGAATTTGGGTAATCTTTCAATCGGTCATTTGTTCTTTCTTGAAAGAATCCTATACTTACCTCAGGTTATAATTCCTGACCGACCCCTATCCTATGTGAACTCCGGATATCCGGAAAGCTTGAATTCCTGGATTCTAGAATGTTTGTCTTTAACATCTCAAACAATTTTGCCAGCCATCAGTCCTGCCAACTTTCTTGTACAAATAAATAACATCAGGCTGCACTCATCTTCTAAGTGGTTGTCTTTGTCTTGCAGTGGTTTTGTTTGGCTTTATGAACATCAGAGAATCTGTGAAGCATTGTGGTTTACTTTGTCAAAGGGTGATTGAGTGGATTAATGATCTAAACCTTTTCACATAGGAAGAGCCTGTATGCTGGATTGAATCTATCCTATTATAGATCTATCCTTTCACCCGAAAGGGGCAAGTTGTGTTTTGAGCATCTCGAAACGTTTTCGGATGCTCAAAACAACTTGCCCTTGCAGGGGGCAGAAAAACAACCTCCGAAGTCGATGTTTTAAAAATTAATTGGACAGATGATGAGTGAACATAATAGTAAATCAAAGAAAAAGACAGGACGCCGTCCAAAGGCGGATCCTGCCAAGATTCGATATACGATATCATTTAATGAACGGGAACATTCCCGCTTTCTTGAACTTTTTAACCAGTCGGGAATGAACGTGAAGGCTCATTTTATAACAGCCTGTATTTTCGAAAAGACGATCAAAACCATTAAAGTGGATAAGGGCACGGGGGATTTCTATATGAGACTAACCTCGTTTCACAGCCAGTTTAGGGCTATAGGGGTCAATTACAATCAGATGGTTAAACTACTATACACCAATCTTTCCGAGAAAAAAGCAGCAGCTATCCTGTATAAAATGGAAAGACAGACTTTGGAAATGATCGAAATTTTTAAAAAAGTGGTACAGTTGACAGAAGAATTTGATCAAAAATATTTGAAAAATCCGAAGTAATATGATTGCAAAAATTGGAAGAAGCAGTAATCTTTTTGGTACACTATCTTACAACAATTCAAAAATGGAAAAGGATAAAGGTGAAATATTATTAACCAATAAAATGATTGAAACAGCTGATGGAAAATATTCTGTTGCTCAATTGTCGAGATCATTTGAACCTTACCTATTAGCAAACCGTAATACAGAAAAACATACTCTGCATATTTCTTTAAATCCGGATCCTAAAGACAATGTTTCCAATGAGAAATACAGACTAATGGCTCTGCAATATATGCAAGATATGGGCTATGGAGAACAGCCGTTTGTTGTATTTAAACATACGGATATAGACCGAAGTCATATTCATATTGTCTCTGTATGCGTGGATGAGGATGGTAAAAAGATCTCCGACAAATTCGAAAAAGTACGTTCGATGAAAGTAAGCCGTAAACTGGAAGAGCAATTCGGATTAATATCAGCTATTGAAAAAGAAAATAAATTAAAAAGTGAAATTTTTAAAGCTGTTGATTATAAGCGAGGCGATGTCAAAAGTCAGATAGCCTCAGTGGTAAGAAACATCACTTCTCAATATCAATTTCAGTCCCTTAGTGAATACAATGCACTGCTCTCTCTTTACAATATTGCCGCAGAAAAAGTGGAAGGAGAAATGCACGGTTATTTGCAAAGAGGTTTAATGTACTTTCCAACAGACCGTAATGGTAAAAAAACAGGAAATCCCTTTAAAGCATCGCTGTTTGGCAAAAAGGCAGGCCTTGATTCATTGGAAAAGCACTTTGAATCCTTCAAGGCAAAAATGAAAAGTCTTTCTGAGAGAGATAAACTAAAAGAAAAAATTTTATTGGCATTACAATCTTCCAACGATGAAAAATCATTCACAAAAAAATTACAGAAAGAAGGCATTGATATCATGATCCGTAAAAATGATGTAGGAAGAATCTACGGAATAACTTTTATCGATCATCGGTCGAAAACGGTATGGAATGGATCACGTTTGGGAAAGGAATGTTCAGCCAATGCATTCAACGAGCTCTGGAATAACAATCTTAAACCGGATGAAAAAGGAACTGAACAGACAAATAAAAAATCGTGTTCGTCGAATGATACAAATTTTCCTGAACCAATATTGGATCGCTTTTTTGATATGATGGATACAGAGTCTGCTAAAGATTTATTGGAAGCAGTAGGCGGCCTATTACCATCGGCACAGGAAGAAGATTATGAGGAAATTGATTTTGAAAAAAGGATGAGAAGAAAGAAAAAGCGATTGAGAAAAAAATGATATAACATAATTCTTGTCCTATCGTAATGTCATATGTTATGAGGCTTTACTGTCACTTAAAGGGAAGTTATCATCAAATGTTGATGTAATTCGTTAAGCTATTTTTCTTTTTGGAATAGCCTTAGTCATTATCCTGTTTATAGCACTTTTTATAAGTCAAAAAGACAGGCAATGCCATGCAATGCCCAACAAGCCTCCTGGTGTCCATAGTTAGATAACTAATACATCACCTGCTATCTTGTTCAGAATTAAACAATAAAAGATGCAAGGAGAAGATGATCTACGTGGCTTGGCCAAGATTATGGCTTTGATGCGAGCAGTCAGTATTTTAGTAGTATTGATGCATTTATATTGGTTTTGCTACGGCTTTTTCGAAGAACGGGGATGGACGCTGCAAATTATCAATACAATTATACATAATTTTAACAGGACTGCAGGTCTTTTCTCCCATACCATCTATTCAAAATTATTTGCCACACTATTATTAGGTTTAAGCTGTCTGGGTACAAAAGGGGTAAAAAATGAAAAAATTACATGGAAAAAAATCAACACTGCACTTATATCGGGTGTACTGATCTTTTATTTCAATACCTATCAGCTAAATCTATCGTCGAAAGCCTCTGCTTACCTATACATATTTTCTACGGGTTTAGGCTATATCCTTCTTATGCTCGCGGGAGTCTGGATGAGCAGGTTACTGAAAAATAACTTGATGAATGATGTCTTCAACAGTGAAAACGAAAGCTTTCAGCAGGAGACAAAGCTATTGCACAATGAATATTCTGTTAACCTACCCACGAAGTTCTACTACCATGGACATTGGTATCAGGGATGGATTAACGTGGTCAACCCCTTTCGTGCAACTATTGTGTTAGGAACACCAGGCTCCGGAAAATCTTATGCAGTAGTCAACAATTACATCAGGCAGCATATTGAGAAAGGCTTTTCAATGTACATCTACGATTTCAAATTCCACGATCTTTCAACGATCGCTTATAATCATCTTTTAAAACATTCAGATGCTTATAAGGTAAAGCCTAAGTTTTATGTGATTAATTTTGATGATCCCAGAAGAAGTCATCGATGTAATCCTCTAAATCCTGTTTTTATGACGGATATTTCGGATGCCTATGAAGCAGCTTACACCATTATGTTGAATTTGAACAGAAGCTGGATTCAGAAGCAGGGTGATTTCTTCGTTGAAAGTCCGATTATTCTTTTAGCCGCCATTATCTGGTTTCTGAAAATATATGAAAACGGTAAATACTGTACATTTCCTCACGCTATAGAACTGCTGAATAAAAAATACGAGGATGTATTCACCATTCTGACTTCCTATTCTGAACTGGAAAACTACCTCTCCCCTTTTATGGATGCTTGGCAGGGCGGTGCGCAGGATCAGCTTCAAGGACAAATCGCTTCGGCTAAGATACCTTTATCAAGGATGATTTCGCCTCAACTATACTGGGTAATGACTGGAGACGATTTTTCACTGGATATTAATAATCCAAAAGAGCCTAAAATATTGTGTGTGGGCAATAATCCCGACCGACAGAATATCTATTCTGCGGCACTCGGACTTTACAACTCAAGGATAGTCAAACTGATCAATAAAAAAGGGCAATTGAAAAGCTCAGTCATTATTGATGAATTGCCTACCATATATTTTAGAGGTCTTGATAACCTGATTGCAACAGCAAGGAGTAATAAGGTTTCTGTTTGTTTGGGATTTCAGGATTTTTCTCAACTGACGAGAGATTACGGAGACAAGGAAAGTAAAGTAATTCAGAATACGGTGGGAAACATTTTCAGCGGACAGGTAGTCGGTGAAACAGCGAAGGCACTATCGGAAAGGTTTGGTAAAGTGTTACAGAAAAGACAAAGCATATCGATCAACAGGAATGATACTTCAACGTCGATTTCAACACAGTTGGACAGCCTGATCCCTGCTTCCAAAATATCCACTTTAACTCAGGGATTTTTTGTGGGCGCTGTTGCTGATAATTTTGATGAGAGGATCGAACAGAAGATCTTTCATTCTGAAATTGTCGTCGATGCTGAAAAACTTTCAGTAGAAGAAAAACATTATCAAAATATACCGGCAATTCGTTCTTTTAAAGATGAGTATGGCAACGATTGTATGAGAAATGAAATTGATAGTAATTACAAAATTGTTAAAACCGATATTCTTGAGATCGTAAAGAATGAAATGGAAAGAATTGCTAATGATCCTGATTTGCAGCATCTCATAAATAAAGATTGACAAACCAGAAGTCTCTTTCTTTTTCCGGTTTGTCAAGCACACTTTAATCACCTTCCATATTTTGAAAGTACTGGTTAAGGTTATCAATCACCAGATTCAGAAATTTAGTCGGTCCCTTCTTCCTGTTTCGAATCTCAAAGATCGTCTTATGGAAATTTCCGAGATCAGTGCCGAGAGATTTTTCAACAAACCTTACCACCTCACTCAATTCCACGTTGCCACCATTGAAACAGCGCATATTGTACAAGGCGTAGACCAGTTCGATAAGTCCAACCTTGGAAGCGGACCAGACCAGTCGGGACGAAGTTTCATCTCCGTTATTTTCCGACAAGCGATCAATTTGCTTTTTTAAGTACTGCTCAATTTTTTCATTCGCCATAAATTTTGCGATCAGTTGATCATGCGAGGTTGTGAAGCTGGTGTCGAAATTGTAAAAGCCCAATGAGAGTTTCATTTTAAGATCATAAGAATCCCTGACAAATATTTTGTGATCCAGGTAAGTCGCTTCCCGCCGATAATAACTGTAAAAATCTGATTGTTCCTTGTAAAAATTCTTTAGCTTTTCCAGTTCTGCCTCGTAGTACTCGTTCAATGCATTCTTGCCTGCATTAGGTTTATGGGATTCCAGATCTAAAACTGTTGAGTAATAAATAAACTTGGAGATAAATTTTGGTTTCAGATTTTTGAAGAAGTGAACCTCCTCACCCACATTCTCAAATTTATGGAAGGAAACCAATGTCTTGAGTTTTCTGATCGACTCATCGATCAGCAGTAAAGATCTTTCTGCTACCTTGATCATATCATCTTCATCATACACTTCATTGATCTTAAGCTCCAATTCTTCATGGAGCTTTGCAATTTTTCTAAAAATAGTTTTTGTTACCATGTCCTTTTTTTAGAAATTTACAAAAAAACGTTTACTGAAAGTCTATTCAGTCGATTCTCAATTCTTTTTTCCGCTTTTTGATATAATCTGTTGGACGAATACCGTTAATATCATAAAAAAGATTTGAAAAATTCTGACGGGCCGCAATACCACATTCTTCTGCCAATGCTTCTATAGTGTAATTGAGGTATTTGGTATTGGTATTTAAAAGGTTTGTTATGTACTTGATTCTAAGTTCTGCGATATATCTTGTAAAATTCATGCCTTTATTCTCATTAATATAAATGGATAGATAATTTGCGTTTGTATTAAGTTTGGCAGCAATGCTGTTTTGAGTTATCCCTTTCTTGGTAAATTGCAGTTCTCTCTCAAACTTTTTCAGCTTCTCTCCGATTTCAATCGTTAGCTCAGGCGTCAGAAAAGTTTTTCTTAAGGAATATTCCTGAGGTGGTTCCTCTACAGTATCGGGAATGCCGTAAGAACCTTCTTCAATTTTTTTTTGAAGTAGAACGTATTGTTTTTTTATTTTGCGGTCCTTATGGAATCGGATAATAAAAAATATAATGGTTAGCATACTCGTCAAGATCAGGAACTGGGCGGTCCTTATTTTTTTCTTGCTTGCCTTCTCAATGTCTTCTTTTTGCTCAATGAGTGACCTGCTGTCATACTCCCTGTGAAGTTTTCCGGACAAATATGGATAATCCTTGCTGATTATACTATCCGCCTTCAGGAGCTGATCAGTATAATACAATTGTTTATCGAGATCCTTGTTTTTATAATAGCTAATGAGATAATTATAACTTTTATAAACTTCCGGTAGGATAAATCCTTCCTTGACAAAGATGGAATCAATTTTACTGTAATAGCCGATCACTACATCTTCCTGCTTCCTGACTTCTGAGATCCTTCCAAGATAATAGTAAACGACGGATACCCAGGCAAAGTCATTTCTTTTCAAGATCTCAGGTAATGCCCTGTTCAGATCCGACACTGCACCATCATAATCTTTCTTGAAAAATTTTGATATCCCTAAACATTTTAGAAAATAGCTGTTCTCCAATTGAAAATCCTGGTCACCTTCAGTTAGTTTATATCCCAATTTGCTCAGACTGTCACTAATGGAGACATTTTTTAAGTACCGGTTGACAACGGTCATTTGATGAAGCGAATTAAGATAGGCTTTCTTGTTGTTGAATTGTAGGTTTTCGTGCAGACCTTTACGATTCATGGTCTTTTCATAAAATTGTGAACAGTCCTGAAAATGCTCTAATGCTTCTTCGTAATATCCCAAATGTGCTTTGACGACTCCTAGATGGTAAATGACCTTATAATGCTGGTACTGGTCACCCGAACCTTTTGAGAATTCGTAGGCTTTCATGTACTGGTTTAAGGCCAGCTTATATTTTTTCTGGTAAAAGTAGTAGATGATCCCTTTGCTGAGATAGTCTTTGCTGATGTCATCGTTATTACCGTACTTAATGCTGACTGCCAAAGCACTGTCAGCATATTTCATCTTGCTTTTATAATCAAACTGTCTTCCGTCCCTGTAGCCCTGAATCAATTGGGAAATGTCGCTTTCAGATTTTGCTTTTTGAATATAGGCTTTTACAAAAGGCATTGCCCGCTCATCATCGATGGTCATTTTTTCGTAATTGCTTCTGATCTCGCTGAAAGTCCGTACTTCCTTTTGCTGGGAAAAAAATAATTGTGAATAGGCAGAAAGCAGGACGAGAAAGTAATTTAACTTTTTCATATACCGAATATTAGAACCTCACCATCTCAAAAATACGAATTTTGATCATAAGAAATGCCTTTGGAAGCCACCGAAGACCATTCAATACATAAAATCCTGTGACCAATGATCAATAAGCCTCTGTAGGCTTTTTTGCAATGGTACAATTTTAAAATTGAGACGTATCTATTTTAAAATTGCGCCACAGGACAGTTTTTTTCAGTCTCCAGGGACTATAACTTTGACTTCAGAATTCTAATTCAATCCGACGTCGGGATAACCTAATCAAAAGAAATTACAATGAAAAAGTTAATCCCAATTTTTAGTATAGCAATCGCTGCAATAAGCTTGCAAAACTGTGCAAACCGAGATGAAGATATTATACGTGATGGCAGATCATATGAGGATCTGAAAATATCGATCATGAAAAAAGACTCTGCAAAATCATCAGAGGAAATAGTGGATCCCGATCCGCCGGTCAGAGATGGTGATAACTGGAGGATCACGAACAAAAATTAATCAATTCTATGACCTATGATTCCTCGTACCTCCATATCAGCTGCCTCAGGCTTACCATGTCCGGAAAGCGGCATCTGGGAGAGTATGGGGAATTTCAGAACGACTGTCACCTTATTCAAAGGCGAGAAGATGCCTGACTATTGTGGAATGAAGATCAAGTGGAGACTGATCCAGGTCTGTTGAATATAAAAAAAATATGGTTATGAAAACCTTCAAGAGTATCTACGTTGAAGCTGTGTCTTATTTTTTTATCCTGCTATTTATGTATGCCAGTGTAAGTAAGCTGTTGGAATTTGAGAATTTTCAGGTACAGTTAGCGCAGTCACCTATGCTTGGAGCGTATGCAGGCGTCGTTTCATTGCTCGTAATTACAGTTGAACTGTTAATTGTCTATCTTTTAGTCATCCAAAAATTTCGTTTAACAGGGCTTTATGCATCTCTTGCAACCATGTCAGCGTTTTCGATTTACGTTTTCCTTATACTAAATTACAGCGATTCAATTCCCTGCTCCTGTGGAGGAATACTTGAGAAAATGGATTGGAATCAACACCTCATTTTTAATCTATGCTGTGTTCTCTTATTGATCGTGGCAATTATCAGTAGTAACTCTAAAAACACAATAAAGTTAATGAGCCGGCTTGCATTGTTTACAATCCTGCCAATATTGTCTGTGGTGTTGGTATACGATATCAATGTTGATGATCATCAAGGTTCTTTCAAAAGGAAAGTGATCGAACCATTAGCAATGGAATCTCAGACCTTGAAATTTCCTATGAATAACTATTATTTAGCAGGTAGTTACGGTGATTCGTTATTTTTAGCAAACCACAAAACTCCACTCCTTCTTTCAACCATAACGCCTGAATTCAATGCTATTAAAGTGGACACGATCAGATTGAATAATTATAAGTATGATTTTGTCAGTGTTACAATTAATGTCCTCTATCCATATTTCAGCGTCTCTGATGGAAAGGTGCCGGTAATTTTTGAAGGGAAGCTCCCTTCTTTAATAGCGTATGAGACCGGTATTAACCGACTTTATTTTTCGAGGTTCTATATGCTTGAACCACAAAAATATGTATTTAAAACGATGCTTGTTAAAACAAAAGAAAGTGAACTGGGCATTTTAAATACAGCAACGAAGGAGTATCAAATTTTTCCGGATGCATTACAGAAAAAGACAGATGGCGTTTTTGACACCGATGGGGACTTGACTCTGGATCATCAAAACAGAACAATTGTTTATACCCATTACTACCGTAGCGAGATGTTGACAGCGGATTTTAATTTCCGAAATATTCAAAGGAAAAGAATGATTGATTCGTTGTCTCATATGGAAATTGAAACCCAAAACCTTAAGAACGGACAACAAAAATTAGTCAGATCTCCAAGTGTCATGAATAAGGTCCAAACTGTATATGACCATAAGTTTTACAATGTATCCATTATGAGAGGCAGAAATGAATCAAGGGAAGTGTCCAGAAACAATTATATCATCGATGTCTATGATAATCCGACGAAACAATATCTCTACAGTTTTTATATCAGGAATAAGGAACACGATAAGATCAGAGGGATATTATCTACAAAAGATTATTTCTATGTACTGTCTGGTAACAAAATTACAAGGTATACATTTAAATAATATCTGTTGGCCGACAGAACAGGGAATGCCGAAAACCTGTTGATCTAGAGTAGGCATAACATCAAATTTTATTACAATGAAAAATTTCATTTTACCCGCAGTTTTAATTCTGATAGGAACAGGAACTGCATTCGCTACTCAAAAAGAAAAAGGTAGCAAAGAAAATTTAGCAGTAAGACAGGGCTACATCTTTAATAGCTCGACCAACCAGTGGGACCGAAGTGTCATGTGTGAAACAACAATAAACCCGATTTGTACGGTCGACGGATTGCCAACAGGACAGCAGGTTTTCGGAACAAGCGGTCCGGAAGTTGACCATCCGGAAACGGCCAATGTCGAATTGTACAAAATCAATTAAAAACAGCTCCCGAAAGGGAGCTTCTGGTTTTTTTCAGAGTAAAGTGATTGCAAAATGTTATCATGAATCAAAATTTATTAAGAAACAGTTATAAACAGTACTAAACTTTAAATATTTAAAAATGAAAAATTATCAATTTCCTTTGATTGCCATTATGATAGCGACAGTAACAGCATTCGCTGCGAAAAAAAAAGGCAGGACTGTAAAATCAGCTGAAATTCAAGGTTACATTTTTAACCACTCAACAAACCAATGGGACAGAAGTGTTATGTGCAACAATGAAGGCGGACCAATATGTACCGTAAATGGACTACCTAGTGGACAGCAGGTTTTCGGCACCAGTGGTCCGGAAGTTGACCATCCGGAAACGGCCAATGTTGAGCTATATAAAAATCAATAAAATAGCTCCCTTCCGGGAGCTATTTTTTAATTTGTAATTGGATCGATCCAGTCTACTGGTGGTTTATTCTTTAAATAGTGATCAAACCATTGCCAGATTTTTAGATTAAGGTCTAATTGATTAGATGGTAAGAAGACATTATGTGTTTCATTAGAATACTGCAAGAATACCGATTTTTTCTGTAACCTTTTCATTCCAAGAAAAAACATCTGTGACTGAAGATGAGAAATATTTTTATCTTTTACTCCTGTCCAAATTAGAATAGGGTTATTAATATTTTTCAAATGAAAAATGGGAGAATTATCCCTGTAGTTGCCAACATCCTCAAACAAATTTCTATTCATTCGTAACTGTTGATTTTCAGTTCTCCTATAATTAGGCATACCGTCAAATTCTGAATTTGTCAATGAAAAAGAAATTAGATCCGATACCATTACACCGGCAACACCCGTTTTGAAATAGCTGGAATTGGTCAGTGCCAAGCCCGTTTCATAACCGCCAAATGATAAGCCTACAACCCCGATATTTTTATCATCTATCGGGGCTATAGTTTTTGCAATATCGATGCATTTTTCCAAAGAAGTTATCACACTTTTTTTAACATTACCGATTTCATACTGTAAATCCGGTAAGAGAACCATATAGCCATTCATTAGGTAATGCATATAGTGAAAGCCAAAAGTTGTTCTTAGGTAAGGTGGCCAAAAATATAAAAGATCATCCTGTGATTTTTTTTCATAAATATTGACAATCAGTGGATACTTCTTTTGCGGGTCATAGTTGACAGGAAACAAAAGCGCTGCATTAGAAATGCCATATTGCGTTTTATATTGATAGATCTGATATTTTGACTTTTCAAAATGTTTTTTCTCTGCCTTCATAGACTCATAAACTACACTGTATTTTCCTCTCTCAAACTTTGTCAATTTAAAAGGTTCGAGTGCAAAATGGGACGTTAAAAAAAATCCGTTCCTGTAAGGTATCATTTCCTTATAGTGACCTAGCCTGTATGAAGTCATCTTATTCTTTTGATATTCATAGGTCGCAAATCCGGAATCATAAGTTACCTCATTAAAAAGCTTGAATGTCAATTCTTTTTCCATTTCCAGCATGGCAAACTTGAGATTCCACGGCGATACAGGATATTGATCTTTAGAAATCTGTACATTGTATTTAATATTTTTATCTTCTCCTGCCGTGATCCTTTGTATTTGATGCGTATTGAGATTGACAATATAATAATCAAACTGATTGTGAAGCATAATAGAAGATGTTCCTTTGATTTTTATGGGAAGTTCTGATGGAAAATACTGCAGACCACTATTCTTAAGGTTTTCCCATCCATGAATTTCCAAAGGGAAAAGCTCATGATCCTCTCCCTTCCTGAGATGATGGCACCTCCACCTTTTAAAATCAAGATAAATAAACTGTTCTGTATCGCGATCCCATAAGTAATTGCCATCATTTGTTCTCTTTTTAGGCAGAAGGTAAGAGCTTTTCCCATAATCCAGCATCAGTTTTAAGTCAAGAACCGGATATTGCTGCTCTTCTACAATATTTTGACTCTCATCAAAAACCATAAAATCACCTTTCTCATTTAAAAATTTGTAAACAGGCAATTTCAGCGTTGTATCAGGTGCATAATCCCAAGTTTGATTGCTCAGGTTATAAATACCCATATAATGCTTGAGTATATTTTCATTGTTATTTCTATTTGAATAACTGATCTGTAGTTCAGGATTGGTCTTTGAATATAACTTACTTTTTAAATAGACCGGTACAATAAAGTGCGTTTCTTCCCTAACTTCCAGGTAACCTTTTAGGTTCGCTGTAAATTCAAATGCGGAAGGGCTGTCAATAACCTGCCTCGATAACTGATTCGACAGCACATCCAGTTTGTAAAATTCTATTTGTGATCTCGTAATGTTCGCACAAAAGATATTATTCTCAGAATTGGCCAGCCAGTGACATTCACTTTCCAACTTAAATGTTTTGACTTGATAATTATTTAGATCTCTGATGCCTAAAGTCGTTCCTGAAGTATATACAACCCGATTATTCTTATGATCAAAATGATATGCATTGATCTTGTCCTCTCTCCACAATTCAGTACCATCATAGGATACTGAAACCAACTCCCTGGCGTTAGCACTATGAAGTAAAAGCTTTTCCGATACATTGGAAATATCAAACGTAAAGTTACCTGTGATATCTTTACTTTGACCGATTTTAATATTTAATATCCTGATATGCTTATCGTTCCGCATCAGAAGGAGATGAGTGTTTAAAAAGTGATATTGTGTATGCTTTTCAAGTACTTTCTTACTGCCTGTATTTACAGTGATCAATTCGTCATCATTCTTACCGTAGGCATTGCTATGATTCAGAACGATGTGCTGCCCTGTGGGGCTGCTTGCCGACAGTGAAGTTGTATAATATTGCTGGTACACAGAATCCAAACTGTCAATGTTCTGGGAAAAGTGAAGCGTACTGATTAAAAATATTCCAATTAAATACAGTTTAATAACCTTCATTTTGCGGATTTAAATTAGGATTTAAAAGAAGTTCGCTTTCGGGTAATGGCAGCAGCTTAAAATGGGTTTTCCATCCTGTTTTCTTAATAACCATCACCGGGTCCAGTAGATTATGCTGTCTAAGATCATAGAAGCGATGTCCGAATTCTGTAAACAATTCAGATCTCCTCTCTTTAATAACAGCATTCATCAAAGTATTCTGATCAGAATTCACTAATGATGCAAGCCCTGCCCGATTTCTTATTTTATTAATATCCGAAGCGGCCAGATCATACTGCCCTTTTTGAAGGTAGGCCTCTGCCCTGATCAGATAAAGCTCTTCCACCCTGAGAATTACCGAATATTCCAGGGAATTCGTACTGGTAGAATACTGTTTATACTTGAATGGATAGTAGTAGGTCTTGTTTTGGGAATCCGTTTTTTGCCCTATCCAGGTTGTTTTTCTTAGATCACCCGTCTCAAATTCATCTATAAAATCCTGACGGAGTGCGACATTCGTTGGCGGTGCCGTGTTCAGAATGAATACATTGCCCTGATAGGTATTGTAAATTGAGCTGAAGGGCAGTAACTGCCATATACTGCCTGAGCTGTCTTTTAAAAACACTTTGCTCAGATCAGATTCCATTTTGTACTGTGTATTATTAACAACAGTACCGGCATATTGCACAGCGTCATCCCAATTATTTTCGTAATAGGCTATTCTGGCTAAAACGGCGTTAGCGGCCATTTTTGTAGGATATACTCTACTTCCGGTAACTAACGTTTCGGGCAGCAGTGCATTGGCCGTCTGTAGATCATTTTTACATTGGGCATACACCTGGACAATACTGCTTTTACCGATCACCTGATTGGTTTCGTAGTTTGTTGTGACTACATAAGGTACAGGTCCGTATGTTTGGACCAGGTAAAGATGCAGCAGTGCTCTGAGAAAAAGACCTTCTCCCTTCAATCGGTTTCTAACTTCCGGACTGAGATTTTCAGAGTTTACAACCCCTTCGATCACGGCATTGATGTTATAGATCTGTGTATAAGTGGTTGCCCACAGGCTGCTGATTTTCGTAGAACTGGGCAGATGACTGAGTTGATAAAATATCGTGGCATCACTTGCAGCAGGTGCATACGATTGAAGTTCATCGACATAGGCACTGAGAACAACCTGTGCACCTGAAGACGAGCCCGATAAAAACCCCTGTTCTTCCAAAGACCGGTAAATTCCTGCCATGGCAGATTTAGCTAACTGATCATCTTTAAAGACAACCTCTCTCGTGATCTGGCTTTTAGGTAAACCCACATCTGTAAATCGGTCACAGCTGTTACAGGTCAGAAATGATATAATCAGGAGATGTAGTACTATGATATTTTTAATAGGTATATTTTTCATAAAAATGCAGTTTAATAGGTTAGGGAAAGCCCGAAGCTGATCACACGAAGTGGACTGCTGAATCCGGCCAGCATAAACTCGGGATTGACGTCCTTGTTATTGGAAAACACGAAGAGGTTCTGTCCGCTTAAAAACACCTTAGTCCTTAGTTTTAATTCGTTCGATGAAGGAATGTTGTAACTTAAGGTTGCGTTCTTCACCCTCCATGTGAACATATCGGAAACGGTGGCATCACTTAGCGTATAGAGTGAACTCGCCGTAACCGCTGCCGTACTGTAACCGGCACTCGGCCTTTGAAATTGAGCGTCAGGATTATCGGGTGTCCAATAATCATTGAAAACAGCCGGTTTATTAGCCATGTAGCCTATGTTTCCGTACATCGACCTGATGTTGTATTGGCTTTGGCTGACAAACTGCATAAGGATGTCTAAACTCCAGTTTTTATACTGAACACTGTTCTGTATTCCGCCGTACCAGTACTCCTTGATCTCTTTGCTGACAACACGATCTGCGGTATTGATGATCCCATCAGAATTGGCATCGTAAAAAGTATACAAGCCGGTTGTCGGGTCAATACCTGTATATTGGTAGAGCTTGACAAGATTTGTGGATTTCCCGATCTCAAATCGATTGGCATAAGTTGATTTATCGAGGTTGGGAAAACTCAACAGCTTGTTTTCAGGCAACGTGAAATTGAGGTTGGTTATCCATCTCCAATGGTCCGTTTTAATATTGACGGACTCTAAGGATATTTCCAATCCCTTGTTTCTTAAGGTAGCATTCAAATTGGCCTGTATGCTGGCAAATCCTGTGGTGGCAGGCATTGGAACCCCTACCAGCTGGTTAGAGCTGATATTATGATAATAACCCGCATTGAAATTCAGCCGCTGCTTAAAGAGACCTAGTTCAATCGCTGCCTCAAATTTACGGGTAAGCTCCCAACCGAAATTTTTATTGTAAAGACGCTGGGGAACGATTCCTGAAAAACCGCCGTACGATCCTCCCGTAGACTGATAGGTATCATAATACTGGTAATCTCCGATCTGGTCATTCCCTGCAACACCATAACTGGTTCTCAACTTTCCGAAACTTAGCCATGAACTCTTCTTAAGAAAATTTTCTTCAGAAAATAACCACGCTGCTCCCACTGCGCCGAAATTGGCATATCTCCTCTCAGAACCAAACCGACTGGAACCATCACGCCTGCCTGTTAAGTTGATAAAGTAGCGTTTATGATAACCATAGTTAAATCTTGCATACACTGCCTGATAGCGGTATAAGGTTTCACTGGCGCTTGGAATCGTTATATTGGCTGCCGCTGAAATATTGGTCAGCATATCATCAGACGGGAAGTTTCGTCCCAATAGCACAAAATTATCTGATTTCTGTTCCTGAAATGATCCGCCTAACAAGGCTGAAAACTGGTGTTTCTCCCATCGTTTTTCATAATTCAGCTGAGGCTCCAAGATCCAGCTTTGGTTCATCTTCTGCCCTTTTCGTATTGATGAATTATTACTGCCTATATTACTGGATGGATTATAGGTCGTTTTTGGAAAAATCTTCTGGTCATTACTGTTGTAGGTACTGTATCCGCTATTAAGGTTGATGCTGAAGCCGCTTCCGAAATTGTAGCTTGAAGTGATGTTGGCATTTAGACTTTTGGTCTTCACGGAATAGGTCTGTGTTGCAGGCCCCATCGGATTGGTAAAGGTGTTGTTCTCCCAGTTGATCATACCATTGGGCATATAGAGGTCAGGCGCATTGGGTGCTAACGAAGCATATACCAAATTGAAATCCGTTGGCGGCAGGACATTGTTTTGCAGCGCAGCAGTCCCGTTAAATCCGATCTGAAACTTTCGGTCTGTACTGGTATGGTTGAGATTAACCCCCAAATTATTTCTTGTATACCTGTAATTTCCGGGGAATACGGTCGTTTCTTCGTTATGCCCTCCTGAAACTGAAAATTGGGTATTGCCGCTCCCCCCGGAGACTCCGAGCTGTACATCTGAATACTCCGCAGTATTTCCCACAAAGTATTTTTGCCAGTCTGTGGTTTTTGTTGAACTCCAGACCCCATTGATATCATAGGCATTGGAAGGGACGGCTACGCCATCATTGGCAAACGCCAGTTTTCTTACAGCGATGTACTCATCAAGACTCATCATCTTTGGTAAGTTGGTCATCTGCCCAAGTCCGTAACTTGTTCTCAGATTGACTTCGGTTCTTTCTTTTTTACCTTTCTTGGTGGTAATCAATACGACACCATTGGCTCCCTTACTTCCATAGATGGCGGTGGCGTCCGCATCCTTCAATACTTCCAGGGATTCGATATCATCGGGATTGATCGAATTTAAAGGATTGGATTCGCTGTACGGCAATATCGTACTTGCCATTCCCGTGTTGAAATCATTGACTTGAGGTAAGGGCACCCCATCGACAATATACAATGGCTTGTTGCCGTCATAGCCCGTCGTAGCATAACTTCTTAAACTGTTTCTTCCCCTGATCTGTACATCAAAGCCTCCTCCGGGAACACTGGAATTCTGTGTAATACTGACACCCGGCATACGTCCTTGTAAAGCTGAAAGGACATTGTTGACAGGCTGGTTTTCGATGTCTTTTGCTGAAACTCTGGCGATACTACCGGTGCTTTCCTTGTCTCTGACCTTGTAGTAGCCTGCGTTGAGAATAACTTCTTCGATTCCCTTTACTTTTTGTTCTAAGCTGATATTGACGACAGACTGATTGGTGAGTGTGACTTTTTCTTCTGCATAATCAGGGTGTCTGAACAATAGGATGGGATTTTCTGCTGAAACCTTTATGATATAGGTTCCGTTGCTACCGGTTATGGTTACCTGGTCACTGCCTTCTTGGGAGATCACGACTCCTGAAAGGGGTTTACCGGATGTGGTAACGGTACCGGAAATGCTGCGTGTTTGGGCTTTTGAGTGGATGCTGACTGCGGTCAGCATAAGGCCAAAGAAAATACCTCCTATCTTGTAATAGGAATTTTTCATAGATTTGTAAAAGGTTTTTAATTGTTAAATTAATTACTGAACTACGCTCTTTCCTGATGTTTTAGTCGACTTACGGGAAAGGGCTTTTTTGTTTTGTTTTTTTTGAAATGTTTTTGATGGATTCATCGATGGATAAAGACTTTCCTGATGCCCTTTGGTATGAAAAAGGACTGGTGAGATTCTGTAAGCAGTGACCATAAGGCACCGGAAAGCATTTAATATGAATGAAATCTGTGTCCCGTGTGAGCTATTGAAAGCCTCAATAGGTTGTACCCTCCTATTGTATCCTGTAATCTGATACTGTATTTTTAGGAAGCGGGCTTAGATTTAGTGTAGATAAGGCGAACAGCATTGAAAAAGACGGCGTGGGACTCTACATTATCCGTATTAGGGGTACTGGTATACCTTTGCACAAGATAAGAGAGCCCACGCCTAGGTCGTGAGCTTTCTGCTTATCGTCTTGTGCATTCTAAAATTACCAGTTTTCTAATACAAGATTCTAAGCAATAGCTTCTAATATTCTTTGAAGTATCGCAAAGTTACATTTTCTGTAACCTATTTTACAAATATAGCAAAAAATTACATACAACACATATATGTGTTTATGAAAAATTAAAGAAATCCCAAAATTTACTAAATGTATATATGGGAAGTAGATGAATTAAAATTTCAAGTTGGAAAAATATTTCAATTTCATAGATTGAAAGGTAAACTTTCGCAATTGCAACTTGGCAATGAGATTAATCTTTCAAGTAATCAAGTTGGTAGAATTGAAAGAGCAGAAACTAATCCAACTATAGAAAGTATCGTAAAGTTTTGTAATTTTTTCAAAATTGACATATTGATTTTGTTTACTAAGTTGACAGACAGTGAATATGAAAAACTTCAAATTGAAATTAAAGAATTACAAAAAGAATTTAAAAATCATAATAGAAGAAAATCCTAACTCAAAAGAGTTAGGATTTTTCTTTTACTTACTAATTTCTTTATTGTAACGATCGGAACATTCTTCTAGGACTTCTTCTGTTTCTTTGAGTTCTTTTTTTGTTTTGTTGTACTCTTTGTTGGTCTGATAAAGACTGATGGATAATGCGATTATTACAAGAGTTGCAACTACACTGTAGATTTTTAATGTTTTCATAGATGTGCTTTTTGTAAAGATAGGAAAAGTAAAACATAAATTTTTAGTTACGAAATTTTGTATATTTGGATTAAAACAAACTTTAAAACCATGATTAACACCTTAGAATATCAAAAATCCTTGAATAGAGAGCTTGACGTAATAAAAAACAGGGTCAGAAATTTGATTGGAGATGCACATTGGGGTGAAGATGGAAGATACAAAGAGGAAAAGCTAAAGTCGCTTTTAAAAACAAAACTGCCTAACAATTTATCTGTAGCAACGGGTTTTATACTACAGCAAATTACGCCCACAGAAAATGTTTTATCAAAACAAATAGATATAATTGTTTACGATAATAATCATTCTACTGTATTTGAAGAAGGAGATTTTGTAATAGTTACACCAACTTCTGTAAAAGCAATAATTGAAGTAAAATCAAACATATCATCAAGTCGTACAGACAAAAATGGTTTAAGTAAAGTTGTAGAAAATTTCAATTTTATTAATCGCTTTACAACATTATGTCGCACAGATGAACACAGGATTTTTAGAGGTTTAATTTCCTTCGATTATGGCGGGAAGATTAACTCGCGAGTCATTGATGATTCAATAAGACTATCACGTGGAGTAAGAAATCATTTCTCATTGGGTAGAAATATTTTTATTAGACATTGGGTAGACGGTATTGGACTAGATCCCCCTATTGACGAGAATTGTAATGCGAATTTCTATAACTTATATGATCTTGAAGACTTATCCCATTCTTACTTCATTTCAAATCTTATTCACATGACAACATCGGTTGATTTGTCAGATAGATATTTTATGGATTTTCCTATTGAAGGCTCTAAAGAAACTAAAAGGAATAGAACTGTGTGTTTATAACAATTAAGCTACTTGTAAATGTCAGAAATGAAATTTTTAGTTACAGACAAATTTGGAAATTATCCAGTAAATACAAAAAACACAATCCTTTTAACTTGGGACGATTGGAATGATTATTCATATTATACTTTGTTCGGTGTCGAGTATGTTGATTCTAAAGGAAAAAAATGCACAATTGGAGCTGTAAGAATCGCATATACAGGCCAAAAAACAGGTATTACCGAGAAAAAAATCAAGATTGGAGAATCTTTCCAAACACTTGATGAAATGTATTTTTCTCTAGGAACTGAAGATTCTTACTACGAAACTTTAAATGAATTGCCAGAAGAAGTTAAGTATTTTGTTCTACTTGGTCTTAATGATATTGCCCTAAATAGTGAAAAATTGAATCTTGCAATAACTGAAGAAGTAACTACCAATTCTCTTATGAGAGATATTTCGTATTCTACAATAGCTAATCAGTTTAAAAGAATTGCTAATGGAGGAGCTAGGCTAAGTGACTACAGTTTTACTTATTCTTCGGAGAATCAGCATTCCTCTCCTATCGAATTTAATGTAATTGCAGAACAATATCCACCAACAAATATTCAGATAATTATAGGCAGTAATGGGGTAGGTAAATCGTATCTTTTGAACAAAATGCTTAATAGTGTCTTACAACCAAGCAATGATTTGAGCGATGAACGTTTCGTTTTTAATACACAATACGAAAGTGATAAATTTTCTAATGTTATATGTGTCACTTTCAGCGCCTTCGACGAATACCAATTTCACAATAAATTTGAAAATAAAGAAATAAAGTATCACTTTGTTGGCTTAAAAAAAAGGGAAGTTGAAAACAAACATTCCCTTAATGATTTCGCCGACAACTTTTTATCAAGTATTAATTTGATTATTAGTTCTAAAAGATTTTTTAGATGGAAAAACATTGTTTCAGAGTTAGAAAGTGATCCTGTTTTCAAAAATGAAAATTTAATAGAATTTGTAGAAAAGGAATATAAAACCAATGATACAGCAGTCTTACGATCAAAATTCGCAAAACTGAGTTCTGGACATAAAATAATCCTACTTACCATAACAAAACTGGTAGAATTATTACAGGAGAAAAGTCTAGTATTTTTCGATGAGCCTGAAATTCACCTACATCCACCTCTTCTATCATCATTTATTAGAGCATTATCTAAATTACTATTGGATAGAAATGCTGTGTGCATAATGACAACTCATTCTCCTATTGTACTACAGGAAGTTCCAAGTTCTTGTGTTTACAAACTCTCGAGAATGGGAGCTTACTCAAAATTTGAAAGACCTAGATTAGAAACTTTTGGTGAAAACATTGGTGTATTAACGAATGAGGTTTTTGGGCTTGAAGTCACTGAGTCTGGCTTTTATAAAATATTAAAAGAGTTGGTGCAAGAAAATTATAACTACGAAAGTGCATTAAGAAAAATTGATGAGCAATTAGGTATAGAAGGTAGATCAATTTTGAGAAGCCTATTTTATGATAAAGAAAGGTAAATGAAAAGTATATCACGACCAGCAGAAACCGTTGACAATATTTTAGATGTTTTCATAAGTGACAAAGTAAAAGAATCAACGAGGGATCAGATTGATACAAATAGATTAGCTTTAACACTTTTGGAAAATGAGTACATTACAAAAGTACAAGACAATAGTCTTTTTGAAGTTCACAGAGGAATTCCAACTAACTTAACTGTAACGAAAGAATCCTTAGTAAGTTATTATGAATATCGAATGTTGAATAGACCAAATGCAAGAATTTTTTATGACTGGCTTATTCTTTCTGCACCATTTAACATATGCCCTTATTGTAACGTTAAGACAGTTAAAACTATTGACCATTTCCTTCCCAAAAGTGAATATCCATATCTTTCTGTAACACCTGTGAATTTAGTACCATCATGTAGAGATTGCAATACTGAAAAGATGATTAGTTATCCTACCAGTAAGGAAACGCAGACCTTTCATCCCTACTTTGATGTTGTGGATACAGAGCCTTGGATAGTTGCTGAACTTATAGTTGGAGAACCACTAAGTTTTAATTACAAAGTTTCTAGGCTAGCACATTGGGACGATAACAAATTTAATCGCTCAGTTAATCATTTTAATGCTTACAACATTAATGAACTATTCGCCAACGAAGCGAATAGAGAACTAAGAACAAGGCAGTTAAATTTAAAAAATCATTCACAAAGAAGCAGGGATGAATTGAGACATCATCTTGAGGAAACTTATTTAGGTTGCTTAAATAGTGTTGGTGTGCTTGATTGGCAGACTATAATGTACAAAAGTTTAATGGATGATGATTACTTTTTAGATGGATGTACCGGCAATAGTTATTTTAGTTAAGTACTACCTCCACTATACTTTAGATGTTTGTTATTTCCATTATGGTTGTTTATTCCTTATATTTGGATTAGTTGCAAAGTTAAAAGCAATTGCATAAAAACCATAAACTTATGATTGGCCAAGAAGACTTATACAAATATTTATTAAATGAAAATTGGAAGGAAATTCTGGATATTTTATATAACGAAAGAGAAAATATAAAAGTTGATACTCTATTAACTTTTGCATCTAATACTTTCGTTTCTGAATTCCTACAGAAAGTTGAAAAATATAGTATAGATCAAACTGATATTTTAGAGCATCTGATTACTTTGAATATTCTTCATCATGGTCGATTTTATATTCTGACAGAAGAACATCATAAAAAACTTACTGTAGAGATTGCTAAGAGAAAGCCATTAGATGAAGCATTCAACTACGCAAAAAATTACCCCGAAGATGATTTTTGCAAACAAATCATATCTGATTTCAATTTGTTACAGATGAAAAAAGGAATGTCTCATGAAAAAAATAAAGAAAAAAAAGTAAGTTTATCTATTGAGATATATAATCGGCTATTTGAATTAATTAACAATCAAGCCGATACTGCTACTTACTTTTCTGGTCCACGATTCATAGATACTGTAAGATTTTTTTCTCCCTATTTTCCTACATATCCGCAATACATAGAAAAGAGAAACAAAGAAGGTAAAAGCACAAGCAGAAAAATTTTTTACTATGATATTCTCAAAGATCTAGACGAAAATATTCGTCTTCAAGTTATTATGAGGATTTTAGAAATTACAAAACCTTTTGAAAATCATAAAGTTGAGCAAATTGAACATCTTTTAAACGGTCAACCATTGCAAAAAGTTAAGAATAGTGAACAGACAGCAGATAATGTTTCAGCAAGACCTGTAGTTTTTATTTCTTATTCTTGGGATGATGAAGAGCACAAAGATTGGGTACTTAAATTAGCGAACAGATTATCGAATGATGGAGTTGAAGTAATATTAGATCGCTTTTATCTCAGACCTGGTGCAAACTTGCAGTATTTTGTGGAAAACAATTTAGGGCGAGCCCATAGAGTAATAATAATTTTTACACCAAACTACAAGTTAAAGGCGGATAAACGAACAGGTGGTGTTGGATATGAATATTCAATTATGAATGTGGAGCTATATAATAACATGACTAAAAATGAAAAGTTTATTCCTCTATTAAGAAAAGGAAATATGTCAGAGAGCATACCTACTTTTATGCAGCAATTTATTCATATTGATATAACTAATGATGAAAATGTGGAAAATAGCTATAATGATTTAATTAGAGAAATATACAACGAGCCTGAAATTAAACTACCTAAGATAGGAAAGAAACCCAATCTTTAATTGTAATAGCATAACAACCAATTATGTTTCAGATAAAGGAAATCGAAAAAATCGAAAAAAATATTAGGAAAACAATAACTTCAATTGAAAGCGAACACTTCAATATGATGATGGGTGATAGTCATGGAGGTTTTGAAGAAAATTATCCTGGATGGACGAAATCTTGGATTGAAATGAGATTAAAAGATTTATACATTCTTATTCAATCATATTTAGAAATTCGACAAATGCCACTTTTGTTACAGAGTTTTAAATACGAATTGACTAAACAATTTGAAAAAACATTTATGAGTCCGAATTAACTAACCCTGAAGGTGAGAATGAATTAGTTATAACTCAGCTTTTTAGAAGGTATTTGGAGCCATTCGCATTTTTCGATTATTCAAAAATAAAAGTAGACGAAAATCTTAAGTTGTATTCTATATTACAAAACACAGGATTTATAATAAAAAACTTAAACAATCCAATAAAGAACGAAAGCGATATATATCAGAAAGTTAAATGGATTTTAGGAGTTTATTATCCTAGTTGTAGACTAAGAAACAAAGCCTCATTTATACAACAGTTTAAGACATACAATCCAGACATATTAATTCCTGAGCTGAAAACTGCAATAGAATACAAATATGTTGATTCTGCGAATGATAATATTGATGAATTTATAGACCAAATAAAAATTGATGCAATAAATTATATCAACGATTCTAGATTCGAAAATTTTTATGCTGTTATTTATATTGAAGATATTTCTATAGCAACACCTGAAAGCATTGAAATTACGTGGAAAGTAAACATTTTCCAAATAATTGGAACTTAGTTTTAAGGGGACATACAATTAAAAATAAAAAGTAAATAAAAGAAAATCCTTACATTGTCTGGATTTTCTTTTATATGTATGATTAATAGCGTTGACATAAAAATATCTAAAAAATACAATCTACCAATTTAAAATTGTAAAAATAAAAATTTAAACATGGGTTCCTTTTCACAAATGACCATAGCAAATTATCCGATATTTTCTTCTAAAAATAGTTTTTTTGATGAGATTATAAATCTACTTTTTATTCCAGAAGATTTTACCATTGAGCCGAGAAGGAACTCTATAAGAAATGAATTGGTTTGGGGAGATACTTATTTAAATGATGATGAAGATTTTACATTCAAAGGCTATAGACAAAAAGTCAAGGTTTGTTAAGAGCATCTCGAAATATTTGGAATGACAACTGAGAAAGCAAAAAGTGAATTTCCTAAGGCAAAGAAAATTGCTATAGAAGAAGGATTATACGATTTTCCATTATCAAAAATTACTTATAAAAAATACCTTGACGAGATCTCAGATATTATTAGAACAAATGATTGTAATTATGAATAACTATATACAAATTTCAGAGATGCTTTAATTGCTGGAGAATTGCGTATTTCGGGGCAGTCGTTGAAAAGCCACCTTTATTGCATTTTAAGCGTTGCTCCTGAAGATGCTATAGTTGAATATGATTTGTCAGATGTAATAAATAATGGCTGAGTTAGTGAAAGCGAAGCAAGAAAAATAGATTTTCAGAAAATTCTAGTATTAACCGAAGGCAGGACAGATGTGGAATTTATAGGAGCCTCTATCAAAAAACTACATCCCCATTTATTTTCTTATTTTCACTTTATAGATTTTGATGAGTATAAAGTCGAGAGCAATGCTTCAGCTTTAGTTAAATTAGTAACCTCATTTTCTGCCGTTAATATTGCACATCCGATAATCGTTCTTTTCGATAATGACACAACTGGTCTTATGGAAATGAAAAAATTAATGCAAGTACAAATTCCTAGTAATATAAAAGTTTTGAAGCTTCCAGATTTGAAATTAGCAAAAAGATATCCTACTTTAGGTCCAACAGGTGTCAAGAGAATGAATATTAACGGATTAGCTTGCGGTATTGAGATGTATTTAGGTTCTGATGTTTTAATTGAAGAAGAAGCTTATATAGCTATTCATTGGAAAGCATTTAATGAGAAAGAAAATAAATATCAAGGAGAAATTTCAGATAAAAAATTGGTACAAGAAAAATTTCGTAAAAAGTTAAAATCCGAAGGATCTTCAAATTTCGAAGAGATGGAGCTCATTTTAAAATCAATATTTACAGCGTTTCAGCTTCGAGGGAATGAAGAAATATAATGATGTAAGAAAGAAGTTTCACAACAGTTATTGTCCGGCGGCAACCTAAGTATAAATTCTAAAGTATATATGTTAGATTCTACACTAGATGTTGAACGATTACGCACTTACCTAAAAGCAAAAGAGCAAACTAGAACTATCGAAGAATATTTGGAAAACTTCTTCTCGTTAAATAGGATTTATATGAATTTCGGCTTAGGAACAATGTTTTCTTGCAAAGTCTGAGCAGTATTTCCACAAATGTAATATATAATTGTAGCAATAAATATTAGAACGAGCACTACAATCCAAAGAGTAGTATACCATTTTTTCTTTTTCTTGATATATAATAAATCAGAATTATGTTCTTCATCATTATTGAGAATACGAGCAATATCTTCCTCTGTTAATAAATCTGTATACCTTGTTTTAAAATCTTTATAACTTTTTTTAAATCGCCCTTCTTGTTCAGTCAATTCAAATCTTGAGATCACCATGTAAACTAATGTTATTCCAATAAACACTATAGTTATTAAAGTACTGTACATAATAAAATCTGAATTATTTTTAGGCGTAGCGAGAATTCGCGTAACTATTAAGGAAGAGAAAAATGTAACTAATGAAAGTGCAGACTTTTGAAATCCGTTAGCAAAATTATCTGTAAAACTGGCTACGCGCTTACCATAATCTAAAATTTGGTCGGACATTTTATTTCTGACTTCAATGTATTGTTTTACATTCTGTTTTTCATAAATTTTGTAACTGGATTTTAAAGATTCAAAAACATCTCCCTCAAGCTCTAAACTAGAATTCTTTTTTAAATGCAAGGAGATTAAGTTTCTGGCTAACCCAATTTTATCTAAAATATTACCGCTACTGTATATCCACAAATATATATTGTAAAAATCATCTAAATTTTTAATAGTAATATTATCTGCATCTATGGATTCACTGATTGACTTATAACCATTTAACTTATAGAAAAAACTTTCTTTTGTTAGATCAGTGATATCAAAAATTGTTGATATTAGAAGAATTTTGCCTAACCTTTGAAATCGTTCCAATGTTGACAAATCAATTTCACCATTACCGCTGAAAATAAAATCTTCTGGAAGAACATGTAGTTTTCCAAAAAATGATGAGTGATTATTAGAAACTATATTACTAATTCTTTTTTCACGATAATCAAAATTATCTTCTGTAGGTTGATATTGAGCAGAAATAAAAAATTTATTACTGTTTAATGTACCAACAAAATCATTTATAAAGATATATACCTTTGAATCATGATTAAAATTATTGCTAGAGAAAAAGTTTGCTAAACTTAAACTGTCAAATGATTTTATGTAATTGAAAAAACAGTCTTTTGAATAAAAGTGAAATTGATTATCGTTTAAAGTCTTATAAACATTAAGTTTAACATTGATTTTTTCTCCCTCTTCATGACTTGACAGTAAATTATTTAGATCGTTAAGACTTGATGCAAAATTACTATCATCTTTGATCACAACAGAATCACCCTGGTCAATAGAGAAATAAACAGAACAAATATCAGAATTTTTGACTTCTGCAAAAATATCTTTGAAATTCTCTTCTGTGGGCGTTAGGATTGTAGGATATGAATATTCTACAGTAAATTCACTGAAATCTTCTTCAAAAATTTCAATCTCATTAGGAGTTCCAATACTATTTAAAAAAGCATTATATCTCATACTTTTACATATTAACCACCAAATTCTTCAAAGCCTGCTGAGGTCTTGATAAATATACCTTTTTCTTGTCGGTCATTTCGAGCACTTTCTATTGTACCAGGATTTATTTCTCCTTTCAGAACCAAATCGATACTTTCATGTAAAGTAATAGTTCTTTTTATTTTAGCAGTGATTGCTTTTTTCACTAAGCTAAATTGTGGATCAAAAGCAAATTTTGCTGGAAGCTCTCGGGCTTTATCTTTATACTTGTCAATATCTAAACCTTCTTTTTCGGGAACATATCCATTTAAACATTTTTCAATATAATCTTCCATCTCGAATTCTTCATTCGAACGAAAATAATGAATGGTAGTATTTCTTAGGTTCCAAAAATCAATATTGGATTCTTTTCTTATTGTATTAAGAATTTTGGATTCAATAATAGTGAAAGCCTTTTTTGTATTTTCCTCATCTTCATATTTTTTCGCGAGTTCTAAGAAGGTATCCCACCAATATTTTGATATTGATTCATTAATATCATTAACATAAATCTCTTCTATATTTTTTTCATTGTCAAAAGTGATTTGGACAGATTTAAAAATCTTCTTCTTTAAAGGAAATCCATCTTGTTGAGTAAATGTTGTCCTTTCTATATATGAAAGAGTTTCAGCTTTGCATATGATAATTTTTTCAACATTTCGATCGGTAATATGCGAAATGATAAGCAAGCCTTCATGCAGTTGTTTACCTAATCTTGAAATTTTTTCCTGGGCTTCAACTTCAATTCTCAATAATCTGTCGGCAATTGCTTCTACTTCACTGAAATCTATATTATTATTAACAATTTGGCTGACTATATTAATAACCTCAGTATGGATGCTATTACAAATGAACTGTCTACCTCCTTGTGTTGAAATTTCGTGAACAATGCCATGAATAAAATTCATGTAATCCGCTTCATTATCAGTTGCTTCTAAACTTGTATGCTTGTTAGCTTCTAAATCCAAAGTATATGAACCGATGCTATGAATCTGAAGGTCGCGCTGTGGAAAAGCAACTTCCTGCTGTAAATCGTTATTGTCTGCCATTTAAGTAATTGAATGAAATACAATTTTAATGTATTATGGTTAATAATTTTTGCTATTGTTATGATTTATAACATAATCGCCAAATATATTAAAAATACATTATCAGTATTTACGTGTTTCCGTAATTAAAGTAAAAAACCATATAGTAATGTCGAACATTCGTTGAGACAAATTAATCCTTAATCAAACTAAATAAACGGCATTTATTAAAATTCAGACAATTTCCTCTCACTGTCACTTAAAAAAATTAGATTGTCAGGCTCAGACATAAACCAAGCAAAGCTTCCCCAAGCTAATTCAGGAACGGTTTTGCGGAATGGTTGTACCTGTCTATCCCTATATGCCGTGACAAATGCAATATTTTGTCGTTTAAAACCAGCCTTGTCACTGAGTTCATACAAAGCTTCTTCTCTTCTCTCGGAAATTGGCCCATCAGAGGCAACAGCCGGAAAATGGAACAAGCATTGAAGGAAAACATCCATTTTATGTGGCTTTCGGCGATGAGCCGTCCTGATCATAATACGTTGAACAGGTTTCGAAGCGAGCGATTGAAAGGTGAAGTAAAAGCCATCTTTACACAAATTGTTTTGCTTTTGGAGAAGGAAGGTTTGGTAAGCCTGGAAACCACTTTTGTAGATGGGACCAAGATAGAGGCCAACGCCAACCGCTATACTTTTGTTTGGGGAAGAGCCATCAAGAAGCATCAGGTAAGAATTGCAGAGCACCTGGAAGAACTTTGGAATTATGCAGAAAGTGTGGCAAAAGAAGAGCTTCAAAACACTGAAAACATCGATTTTAAGGAGATTGATTCCGAAAAAGTAACACAAACCATAGACAAGATTAATGAGGTGTTGAAGGATAAAAAAATACCTTCGAAAGTTCGCCAGAAACTGAATTATGCCAATAAAAACTGGGCAAACAATTTGGATAAATATAAAAAGCAACAGGCAATTTTACAAGCCAGAAACTCTTATTCCAAAACCGATACAGATGCTACTTTTATGCGGATGAAACCGAAGGTTCGCGAATTCCATTGAATAAACAATAAATATGTAATAATGAGCAATGAGGATCATATGCGAAACGGACAACTCAAAGCGGCCTATAATCTACAGATTTCTACGAATAAACAATTTATTTTACATTATTCCATCCATCCCAATCCTACGGATACCAAAACATTGGAGTCTCATTTAAAAGGTTTTGAAGAGAGCTATCGTAAAGTTCCGAAAGAGCTCGTTGCCGATGCAGGCTACGGTTCGGAAGAAAACTATAACCTACTGAATAACAAGAAAATAAAACCTTATATTAAATACAATTACTTCAGAAAAGATCAAAAATCGGGACAAATAACCACTTCTCAAAACAATCCCCGACTGGCAAAAATCAGGGAAAGGGTTTTCAAACTACTCAATACCAAAAAAGGCATCAAACTCCGAAAACAGCGATGTCACGATGTGGAACCTGTTTTTGCAGAGCTCAAACACAACAAAAACTTTAAACGCTTTATGCTTCGAGGAAAAACCAAGGTCGAAGTAGAAATCGGCATTCTCGCCATTGCCCATAATCTCAAAAAAATGGCAAAAGCAGCCTGAAATAGATTGCTTTTTTGAATTTTTTAGCTTTATTTTTCAAAAATTCAAAAATAGAAAACTTCAAAAATCGGATTTTTAAACAAAGTACAAAAAAAAGACTGTCCTTTTGAGATAGCCTCTTCGCATTTACTGTCTAATCTTTAGCTAAAGGTCTTTATCCATATATTCTTCGAGCGATATTTTGAGCTGGTCTAAAAATGCCGTTCGGGAACCTGCTCTTGTTTTCATTCGGTGGAAAGAGTGGTGTATATCGTTTAAGGGAGTTCGGAATAGTACCTGAAAAATCAAAGCTAATTTTCGGATACCGATTTTTCCGTATGCAATGGAACTTGAAGCATATAGAGCGTATATCAGTTCGATAAGTGCATTTTGAGAATTTGTCCACGAAATATCCTTTTTTGCATCTCCATTCAGTAAAATCGTGTCGGGATTTTCTTCGGGATTGATTTTGGTAAGCATATAAGTGTAAAGCAATTCATTAGCTATAATGTAGGCTATCTTGTTATCATAATAGGTTGAGAAACTAAGGTCAATTTCAAATACGGCACTCTTTAATCCATCGTGGTAATTGATTTGTCCGAGCCTAAAATAAGTATGGTCACGGTCTGTCCTGCCTGTACGGTAATATCTGTAAAAATCCTCATTGCAAATTCTATCTTTATATTCTGGTCTGAGGGCTTTTAATTGGTTCTCATAATAGCTCTGATGTAGCTTACCATTGCTCACGGGGCAGGTTGTTTCAATGCGGAATACCTTATTGTAATAAATGACTTTCCCTGAAATTTGCGGTTTAATATTCCTGAAAAAATCAATCTCCTGCTGTTCGTCTGTAAATCCAGCCTGTAAGACTTGGGCTTTTATGGCATACAACATCTCCTTTAGGAACAAGGTCATTTGATAAGCCTCGTCCGCTGTTCGCATCATTTGAGAAGAAAGCCCGTCTTCCTGATGTCGAAGTTGCGATAATATTTTATTCAACACGATTTCCATAGCATAATCATTTAGAAGTTCTCACTATTCGTTGAGAGGTGCATCTATTGTTGATATGTCAAAATTTGGGAAAAATATTGAACCCAATATCACAGAATACCCCCAGTGGGGAGATTTTTATTGATATATCAGTAGAAAGGAAAGGGCGAAAAAATGGGTAAAGCACTAATGTAGTTTACCCATTTTTTATTACATTTGCCTTAATGATTTACAAGGTAATCAAGTGAAAGCAAGTGCAGTAAGCACCATTACTAAATCGTTACCGATAGAGTTCTCCACTCTTGTAAACTACTCTTTATTAGCCCATTTAGGCTTTATTAATCTTTTATTTTAAAAAAAAAATTTTATTTTTTTTATTTTCAAAAAAATTCTAAACCAAACTTTTTTAACGCAAATCAATTTATGAAATAGTAAATTTTGCTTTTATTTTCATTAGACTATTGCAAAAATTTTTTACAAAAAATTTTTAAAAATGTTTTTACATTTTTTGCTTTTGCATCTTTTGCGGTTTTATTTTCTTTTTTTTTCTTTCGTCTGCTTTGTGTAAATTTGTTAATTATCCAAAAATTTTAAAACCATACTCAATTTTAATGAGCAACTTTACACAGACATTTAAAAATGTTGATGACCTATTATTCAAAGATTCTGGCGCAGATTCTGAGATAGATTATATCGAACAGACTTCATGGGTTTTGTTTCTACGATATCTTGACGCTCTGGAACAGGATAAACAAGACGAAGCCGAACTACAGGGAAAATCATATAATTATATTTTAGACGATAAATTTCGCTGGTCTTCATGGGCAAAACCGCACGACGAAACGGGCAAGGCAAGTCACCATTTGGAAATGACAGGTCCCGATTTGGTAAACTTTGTAGACCGTGAACTGTTTCCTTACCTCGCAGATTTCAAGAAATTACATTCTGACAATCCTAAAACCATTGAATATAAAATCGGGGAAATTTTCTCGGAACTAAAAAATAAAGTTCGCTCAGGTTACAATCTTCGGGAGATTGTGGATATGATTGATGGGCTTTCCTTCGGAACTTCCAAAGACCGCCACGAACTTTCACACCTGTACGAAACCAAAATCAAAAATATGGGCAATGCAGGACGAAACGGAGGTCAATATTACACACCACGACCTTTGATTCGTGCGATGATTCAGGTAACTGATCCAAAAATTGGAGAACGCATCTACGATGCTGCATGTGGTTCTGCTGGTTTCCTTTGCGAAGCGTATGATTATCTTTATCAAAGAATGGAGAAAACCACAGGAAATCTTAAAATCCTACAGGAAAATACTTTATACGGAAAGGAAAAGAAAAACCTTGCCTACATTATCGGTACCATGAATATGATTTTGCATGGTATAGAAGCACCTAATATTGTCCATACCAATACTCTGGGAGAAAACATACGGGATATACAGGAAAAAAATCGTTATGACGTAATTTTGGCTAATCCGCCTTTTGGTGGTAAGGAAAGAACCGAAGTACAGCAGAATTTTGATATCAAAACTGGGGAAACTGCTTTTCTGTTTATGCAGCATTTTATCAAATCTTTGAAAGCCGGTGGTAGAGCAGCAATTGTTATTAAAAATACTTTCTTTTCCAATACCGATAATGCAAGTGTAGCATTAAGACAACATTTGTTAGAAACCTGCAATCTGCAAATAGTTTTGGATATGCCTCAGGGAACGTTTTTGGGTGCAGGTGTAAAAACAGTGGTTTTATTCTTTACCAAAGGGGAACCTACAAAGAAAATCTGGTATTATCAGTTAGAAGCAGGCAGAAGTTTGGGTAAAACCAATCCTTTGAATGATAATGATTTAATGGAATTTGTAGAATTAAGCAAATCAAAGCCCGAAACTGAAAAATCTTGGAACCTTTCGGTGAGTGAGGCTCTCGAAGCCACATACGACCTCTCCGTAAAGAACCCCAATAAACCCGAAGAAGCACCATTGCGTGCACCTTTAGAAATTCTGGAGGAAATAAAAATGCTAGACGAAGAAACCGAAGGTATTTTGGAAACTTTAAATGAGCTCGTGGGATGAATATAGAATGGAAATATTTGAATTTTGAAGATTGCTTAGATAAATTTCCAAGGTATTCAAAAATCGCAAAAAATAAATTTTTAATTGAAGGCGAATATCCAATAATTTCGCAAGAAAAAGATTATATTAATGGATATTGGAATGAGGAAAAGGATGTGATAAAAATTGCTAAACCTGTAGTGATTTTTGGAGACCACTCCAAAGTGGTAAAATTGATAGATTTTGATTTTGTTGCGGGTGCAGATGGTGTTAAAATATTTCAACCAATTAAAGAAATAAACGCAAAATATCTTTTCTATTTTCTACAAAATGTGAAACTTGATGATTTAGGTTATGCTAGACATTATCGTTTATTAAAACAAAAATACGTTCCAATCCCCTCATTACCCATCCAACACCAAATCGTAGAAAAACTAGATGCCGCTTTTGAAGCCATTGACCGCGCCAAAGCCAACCTAGAAAAAAACATCCAAAACGCAAAGGAACTTTTTCAAAGCAAACTGAATGAGTTGTTTTTGCAGAAAGGTGAAGGTTATGAAGAATGTAAATTACAAGATGTTTTATTAAAAACTAAAAATATTAACCCGAAAGATTTTGAAGAAAGGGAATATAAATATGTAGATGTTTCCGCCGTAAATAGAAATAGTTTAAAAATTGAGGAATTCATATATATAAATGCAGTGAACGCACCAAGTAGAGCACGAAAACAAATTTTTGAAAATGATATAATTTTTGCTACTGTACGCCCGACATTAAAGAGAGTTTGCGTAATTTCGGACGAATTTGATAATGAAATTTGTAGTACTGGCTATGTAGTACTTCGTTCAAATCAGAAGATAATAATTCCGAAAATTATTTTTTATTTTCTGCAAACTGCCAAGTTTATGAATAGTATGGAAAAGTTACAAAAAGGAGCAAGTTATCCTGCGGTAACAGATGGCGAAGTTAAATCGCAAATCATAATTTTTTCCAAATCTTTAGAAACCCAACAAAAAATCGTCGCCCAATTAGACCAACTTTCAGCCCAAACAGAATCCCTACAACAGAAATACACCCAAAAACTGCAAAATCTGGAGGAACTTCGGAAAAGCATTTTGGAAAAGGCGTTTAAGGGGGAGTTAACCAATTAATATTTTAAACTATGGCTATGAAATACACAAAAACGGAAATAATTAGTCTTAAAAATTCAACCGAATACAACGAGAAATGGTTACAGGCTCGCATTGAAGAAGACCCTACAATTTTGGGTTTAGGTGATTTAGAATTTCGATATACGGAGAAAATGATGGTAGGTGGTGGTAGGTTAGATACCATCCTTTATGAACCCGATACCAACCGCCGTTACGAGGTAGAAATTCAGTTAGGCAAAACAGATGAAAGCCATATTATCAGGACTTTGGAATATTGGGATATTGAGAGAAAAAGAAATCCGCAATATGAACATTGCGCCGTTATCATTGCCGAAGACATTACAAGTCGTTTTCTCAATGTTATTTCTCTTTTTAATGGTTTTATTCCATTGATTGCTATACAGGTAAAAGCCTTGAAAATTGGGGATAATATTTCCCTTTTCTTTACAAAGGTAATGGATGAAATTCGTCTGGATTTGTTAGAAGAAGATACGCAGGCAGAACCTACCGACAGAAATTATTGGGATAAAAAAGTGGGTAAAAATCAAATGAATTTCACGGACAAACTTTTTCAGTCACTGTTGCCAGAAATTGGAGACTATAAACCAAAATATAATAAACATTATATCGGCTTAGAACAAAATGGGATGGCAAATAACTTTATCTATTTTCACCCATATAAAAAATCTGTTGTTCTCAATATTCGTCTTGATAAGACTCAGGATATAGATGATAAATTGGAGAATTCTGACTTTGAAATTTTAAATTATGATAAGCAGTGGAGGGTTTATCGTATTAAATTACACGATACCAAAGAACTTGAAAACCTTGACATAATTAGGGAATTAGTTTCACAGGCAAAACAGGAAAAAGGAGGATAATAGCTTTTTTTTCATAGCACAAAAAATTTTATTCAAAATGAACGAAACCGAAACCCGCGCCGAACTCATAGACCCACACCTTGCAAAACAGGGTTGGCAAATAGTCAAGGAAAGCCGTATCCGCAGAGAATATCCGATTAGTAAAGGTCGGTTGATTGGCAATGGTAAAAGAACAAAACCAGATAAGGCAGATTATGTTTTACAGTTCAACAACCGTAATGTTGCGGTGGTAGAGGCAAAATCTACAGATTGTTATTACACCGAAGGTTTGGCACAGGCTAAAGATTATGCTGCACGGCTTAATCTTCGCTTTGCTATTGCGACCAATGGTCATAAATACTATATGGCAGATTTGGAAGGTTCTGAAGGCGATATTTCGGAAGTTCCCACACCTCATGAAATTTGGGAAAAACTATACGGTACCGAAGTGCGTTTGCAACCTGCACAATTCAACTGGAAACAGAAATTTGCAGATATTCCCTTTGAATCTAAAGGCGGTACTTGGGAATTAAGGTATTATCAGCAGAATGCCATCAATAAAGTTTTGGATGCAGTTGCAGAAGATAAAAAGAGAATTTTGCTCACCTTAGCAACGGGAACAGGTAAAACAGCCATTGCCTTTCAAATTGCTTGGAAATTGTTTAATGCCCGATGGAATTCAAGAAAAGATGGTCTCCGCTTACCGAGAATTCTTTTTTTGGCAGACCGTAATATTTTGGCAGATCAGGCATTTAATGCTTTCGGTCAGTTTGAGGATGATGCATTGGTAAGAATAAAGCCAAATGAAATAAGTAAAAAAGGTAGTGTTCCAAAAAACGGCAGCATCTTTTTTACAATTTTCCAAACCTTTATGACGGAGAATAAAAATGCGGCAAAAATAAATATTGGGCAGAATGATGATGAGCAAAGCGAATCTAATGATACTTTAATCCCAAATTTCGGTCAATATCCAAAAGATTTCTTTGATTTTATTATTGTTGATGAATGTCATAGAGGTGGTGCCAATGATGAAAGTACTTGGCGCGCTATTTTAGAATATTTTTCACCTGCAACGCAACTTGGGCTTACAGCAACTCCTAAACGTGACGGGAATGCCGATACTTACGCTTATTTCGGCAAGCCTGTTTATGAATATTCTTTAAAACAGGGAATCAATGATGGTTTCCTTACACCATTCCGAGTAAAACAGATTGATACTAATATTTCTGAATATACCTACACTTCAGACGACAAGGTGATTGAGGGCGAAATTGACACTTCTAAAAATTATACAGAAGCCGACTTCAACAGAATTATTGAAATTAAAGAACGAGAAGTTTTTAGGGTAAAAGAATTTTTGAAACTGATAGACCAAAACCAAAAAACCTTGGTTTTTTGTGCCACTCAAATTCACGCTTTAGCCATTAGAGACTTAATCAATCAGTTTGCCGACAGTAAAAATCCAAATTATTGTCAAAGAGTAACAGCTGATGATGGTGCAATAGGAGAAAAATACTTAAGAGATTTTCAGGACAATGAAAAATCAATTCCAACAATTCTTACTACTTCCGAGAAACTTTCTACCGGAGTAGATGCACCCGAAATTAGAAATATTGTCTTGCTTCGTCCAGTAAATTCTATGATTGAATTTAAACAGATTGTAGGTCGTGGTACTAGATTGTATGATAATAAAGATTATTTCACAATTTATGATTACGTGAAGGCATATCATCACTTCAAAGATCCTGCTTGGGATGGTCCACCATTGGATCCGCCTGAACCAGTTGTAAAGCCTCCGAAAAAAGATTGTGAAGTTTGTGGTCAGTCGCCCTGTATCTGTACAATATCTCCACCAGAACCTTGCGAAATTTGTGGTTATGTGGTTTGTAGATGCGATGCAAAAAAGAAGATGATTACGGTACAACTTTCTGATGGTAAGGTTCGCCAGTTTCAAAGTATGGTAACAACATCTTTTTGGAGTGCCGATGGTAAACCGATTTCTGCACAGGAATTCCTGCAGCAGTTATATGGTGCTATTCCTGCATTTTTTTCCAGTGAAGATGATTTAAAAAACCAGTGGAGCATTCCCGAAACAAGAAAGAAATTATTAGAAAAACTATCGGAGAAAGGCTTTACTAAAGACCAGTTAACGGAGTTTCAAAAAATATTGAATGCTGAAAATTCTGATATTTTTGATATTCTTTCCAACCTCGCTTATGAAACGGAAATATTGGAGCGAAAACAGCGGGCAGAAAAAGCAAGAGTCCATTTCGTTGAACTTAATGAGGCGAACCGTGAATTTCTTGAATTTGTGTTGCAGCAGTATATTGCAGAGGGAGTTTATGAGTTAGATGATGCCAAATTAGGTGACTTCCTTCAATTGAAATACCAATCTATTAAAGATGCAAAGGCAAAACTTGGGGATGTTGCGACGATTAGGAATAATTTCATACAGTATCAGAGATATTTATATTCTTAAATATTGTTAAATTTTATTGTACGGAATTAAACAAAAGTTGCCACTTTTTTTAATTCATTCTCAAATTATTTTTAATTATTATTCTCAAACCAAAAAAAAGTTTTCAGTAATATATTAGATGGAAAATGATAATTCAACATATTTGGTTTACTCACCAGCCTCAATTCTTGGTATTTTCAATAATGCCCTAAAACTTCCTGTTACGGTAAGTATAATTTATTTGAAAGGAAAATATGTGATAGGTGGTGGTAAATCCTATGGTAATTATTATTACGACCATCTTTATTCTGAATCCGATTCCTCCAGTATCGGTATCAAAATTTCTTCCTTATTGCGTAGCACTCTAGTAAATAATGATGTTTATACATTCAGAGGTTTCATTGAGAAGAAAATAAAAAACTCCAGTATTGAGTTAATTTTTGTGATTGATGAAGTGGTTCAGAAAGAAGAAAAGACAATATCAGAAGAAGAATTAATTCGTTACGAACTGATTCAGAAAAAATTAGAGATTGGTTTCCGAGATTTAGAAAATTATATCCGAGATAAAAAATTAAAAAATGAGCCTATAAAAATTGCAAATATTTATGGCCATAATGCGATTGTACAAAAAGATTTCTCACAAGGTTTGGATGTTTCCCAGAAAGAGTTTGAAATTTTAGATTTCTCCTGCAATATTACTTCCTCTACATCAATTTTAGAAAGAATTAGAGATTTGGAATCCAAAAATTTTGATATTATTGCTCTGGTTCGTGGTGGTGGCGACAAACAAAGTTTTGAATCTTTTAATGATGTCAAACTTGCTGAGGAATTTATTAACCTAAAAGCACTTACAATTACCGCAATAGGTCATACGGTTGATGAAACTTTGATTGATAAACTTTCAGACAAGCGTTTCCACTTGCCACATGATTACGGTTTAGGTTTGCATACAATTATTGATAAGTTATTCCAAGAAAAGTCTAATTCCCGTGCTATACTAATTGATGAAGTTAAGAAGGATGTTACAAAACAATTTACAGAACAGGTAAATACTTTGTCGGCACAATTAAAAAAGAAAAATGAGGAATTTGTAGAAGCCCAAAAAACTTTTAAGGAACAAATTGAAAATCATACAAAAACTTTTAATGACCAGTTGAAGGTTCGTAATGACGAAGTTGAGAAATTAAAGAAAGATTTATCTGAAAAACACGGTCAGCAGGTTAAGACACTTACAGACCAACTCACAAAGAGAAACGAAGAATTTCAAAAATTCCAAGAAAGTTCAGCAAAGCAATTACAGGATTTGCAGAAAAATTTTGCAGATCAGCAAAAACAAAGGACGGATGAAATGGAGCGTTATAAAAAAGAAATTGCTTCACTACACGAAAAAAACATTAATTCTGCTGTTAAAGAAAAAACAGCAACAATTTCTGCTTCGTTAGAGAATTTGCAACGCGAAAATGCAAAACTAAATTCAGAATTATCAAATAAAGGTCCCAATTATTCTTTAATGATAATTATGGTTATTCTTGCATTAGTAGTAGGTTTCATAATTGCGAAAATCATTTAATTCCGATTCGAAAAAATTCAAGTCGTCTCTTCCTCACCCAGCTCGTTGCTTCGCAACGCTTGGGATTCGTCGTTCCTTTGTTGTATTTTTTATCAACACTTTTTACTTTCCTTTGCTTTATTTTATACATTTGATAAATGAAACATCAATCGCAAATAAAGTTGTTTGGTCTTGATAATCAGAATAAATTATTAATTCCAGTACTTCCCGCAAAAGTAAAAGCAGGTGGTTACGGCAGTTTTGAAAGCCCTGCTCTTGATTTTCCAGAAGACACAATAGATTTGGTGAAATTACTCATAAAAGACAAAGAAACCACTTTTTTTGCTGTTGTTACGGGAGATTCTTTAAATGGCATTGGTGTTTTTGATAAAGATTTATTGATAATCCAAAAAGGCTTATTTCCGAGAGAAAATGATATAGTAGTCGTATTTTATCAAGGAGAATTTTATGTAAAAAGATATATTCCAAAATACAAAGAGAATACTACTAATTTAGAAGAAATTAGACTTAAATCAGAAAATCCTTCTTATAGTGATATGTATATCAACGAAGATTCAGATTTTCAACTTTGGGGAGTGGCAACATTTAATATTCATAAACTTAGAAAATAAACACATTTATGAAAACAATTTCTTTTACAGGAGTTTGTCCTCAATGTTCTCTTTATGATGAACATATAGTAATGCGTGAAAATTCCAAATTTTGGGAATGTCCTTCGTGTAGTTTGCAGATTTTAGTTGAGAATGATCACGCTTCGATATTGAGGCACAGAGGAAAGGGTGATCTAAGATTCAATCATAATATTTTTAAAGGCAATATTCCTTTTCAGGAAGTTGCAGCAGACAGTTATCCCAATGATGTTGAAATTTTAATTGAAAAACACTTAATTGAATATTTGCTTCTGAACGTAGATCAAAAAGAAAAATATTCAGTTGACAATCTTATTGACAGTTATGAAGATTTCCGTTTTAATGGAAAAAAATCCGAAGATTATCAAAGACAGTCTGCACATTTTAATATTGATTTTGATAATGAAGAAATGGTCGAAATAATGCAGTTACGTGATGAAAACAAAAATATTTCAGAACAATATTCAACCGTTCGCTTATACCGTTTTCTGGTAGATAATATTTTCCCTAAATATTATAATTCAGATAATTCCTGGCTTCCAGAAATGGGTATGAGTCAGGCTGAAATGTATTTGTCGTTGAAGCACTTTCCTAATGGCAAAAGAGATTTAATCAATTCAGACCCTTCTTTTGTCCGTCAGAGTTTGAGGAATTTAATCAGGGACCTAATTGATCTGATATACTTTGATAAAGATGTTGTTTTATCCTATGATCCTGCGGAAATGCTGGAAATAAAACAGCAAAAATTTAATAACAGTTTAAACTAAAAATTGCTTTTACACTGATGTTTGGCTTAATAGACGGTAATAATTTTTATGCATCCTGCGAAAGAATCTTCCGCCCAGACCTTCGCAACAAACCAGTCGTTGTTCTTAGTAATAACGATGGTTGTGCTATTGCCCGAAGCAACGAAGCCAAGAAATTAGGAATCACAATGGGGCAGCCTTATTTTCAGATTAAACATTTGGAAAAAGAGGCAGGGCTTACCGTTTTTTCCGCCAATTTTATTTTATATGGCGATATCAGCAATCGAATTACGAATATTTGCCGTAGATTCTGCAAAGACATTGAAGTTTACAGCATTGATGAATCTTTTTTAGATTTTCACGGTTACGAGCATTACGATTTACAGAAACATTGCGAAGAATTAAGGGAAACCGTTCTAAAAGGTCTTGATGTTCCTTGCAGTATCGGTATTGCACCATCAAAAACTTTGGCAAAAGTGGCCAATAAAATTGCAAAAAAATTTCCCGAAAAAACCAATGGCGTTTATATAATTGATACACAGGAAAAAATTGAAAAAGCCTTAAAATGGATGTTGGTGGAAGACATTTGGGGAATCGGTAGAAGATATTACGAGCGTTTTTCTGCGAGAGGTATAAAAACTGCTTGGGATTTCACGCAACTTCCAGAAGATTTCGTCCAAAAAGAAATGGGTATTTATGGGTTAAGGATGCATAAGGAATTGAGAGGTATTCCTCAATATGATTTAACCGAACATAAACCCAAAAAAGGTATTGCCACTACAAGAACTTTTGACAAAAGAACAGATAAATTAGAAACTTTGGAAGAAAGAGTTTCAACTTTTGCCTCCAAATGTTCAGAGAAATTGCGCCGTCAAAAATCTTGTTGCCGTTACGTTACAGTGTTTTTGATGACAGACCGTTTCAAAACCGATTTAAAGCAATACAGCAACTCAATTACTGTTACTTTAGCAAATCCTTCAAACTCTGCAATGGAGTTGTCAAAACACGCCATAAAAGCCCTAAAAATGATTTATTTGCCATATTTCCAATACAAGAAGGTAGGTGTTATGGTCACTGAATTTGTCCCTGAAACAGAAAGAATGACCAGTCTTTTTGATACTGATAATTTTGATAAGCATAAATCAGTCCTGCAGGTAATGGACTATATGAACCGCCGTCTTGGTGCCGATAAAATCAAATTAGGTTCTATGGATATTCAGCGAACTTGGAAGATGAATCAAAAAAACCTTTCACCACGTTATACAACAGATTTGAACCAATTACTAAAAGTTAAAGCCCAATAATATTAGTTATGTGCTATTATATTAATCTTGATATTTCAATTTCTGAACTAGAAAAAGAATACGATATGAAATATGAGGGTATTGAATACCGTCCTTCTCCTTTTGTTAATGGCTTTTCACATCCAAAAGTACCAGTAATTATTGATGAAAATCCTTCCGAAATTACTACAGCAGATTGGGGACTAATTCCTTTTTGGGCAAAGAACAGAGATATTGCTAAACAAACCTTAAATGCAAAAATTGAAACTGTTAAGTCCAAACCTTCATTCCGAAATAATTACAATAAACGTTGCTTAGTTTTAGTTAAGGGTTTTTATGAATGGAAATGGCTAGATGATAAAGGCAAAGAAAAAAACAAGTTTTTTCTTTCCATCAAAAATCAAGAATTGTTTTCTTTAGGAGGAATTTACAGCCATTGGACAGATACAGAAACAGGAAAAGATGTGACTTCCTTTTCAATAGTTACAACAGAAGCAAATGAGTTAATGTCAGAAATACACAACACCAAACATCGTATGCCAGTAGTTCTTTACAAATCAATGGAAATGGAATGGTTGAAAGATAGAGATATTGAGGATTTTGCTTTTCCCAATCACGAATCCGATTTATTGGCTGTGAATTTGGATGAAAACTCAGAACCAAAAACACTTTTCTAAAATATTTATCATGAGAACACAACGCGAATTAATGGTCAATGCAATTCAAGATTTAATCATCTGTAGGAATAATATTTTTGATAATATTGTGAATCTTGCTATGTCAGGCGAATTATCACATTTGGCAGACGCAATTGATATTGCTGAAAAATATGAGTTTAAAATGAATCATTTCAGAAATTTAGAAGATAAGAATGTAAACACTTTAATAAAAATATGTGAAGTTATTGAAAGTGAAATACCTGTCTTAATGGATGAAAATGATATTGATATTACTGAACTTAATTTTGATAATTGATAAAATACTTCCTGAAATATGTAACCCACGCTCTGCCACAGCAAGTTTCATAATTAAAATTATACGCACTTGCCAACCGCTACAACGTTGCCCTCCAGTCCGCAGGCTCCCTTACGTGCAAACCAGCGCCATATGTGCCTATAATTTGAAATTATGTAAAATGCTTTCCTTGCAACGGGCAAAGCCCTTTTGCGCTAACGCCTTCCCACCGCTCGTGAAGTTATAATTTACACGGTCAGTTTACCAATCGAAAACCTACATTATCCCCGCCAACCCTGCTAAGGATGCAGAAAAATGGTGCAGAGAGTTTCGGGATTTAGCCAGTTCCTTCAGCCACTGTATTGCTTTTTTTCAGCGGAAAAGTTTAGTGGCAATACAGTCGCTTCCGTAACCCCGCACAGCAGTATTCCGGGCGCAAAAAAATACTTTAGCAGCCGCCATATTTTCACCACACACCAAAAACACTTGAGTTTCATAGGCAAAGATTTTCAGTGTGTTTATGGCGCGTGCTGAAAATTCCCAAGCAAAGCATTTTCTTTCCGCCCTCCATACCGCTGTCTTTGCAGTCGCTGTTACAGTTTAGGCACATAAGGAAGATTTATGCAAGTTGAACATTTAGTAAAGCACCATTTTTCTGCGAAGTGTTTACTCCATTTTGCCAACGCTTTCCCAAGTTCCTCCAGTATATAGCCGGCAGAAATCGCATTGGAAGAAAAACTGGAAGCTGATGGTAAATATACCGGAATGCCGAATCTTTGCCTACCGAACAATGATTTTCTTCAAGGTTATTTTCAGTCTATTGTTCCGTATGCTAGAAGCTCCGGTGCTGAAATGACCGACGAATTGGGACTGTTGAAAGTGAAGGAAGGCATTAAGTTAATGTTGCTTGCCGTTCCAGAGCTGCGAAATTTTCTATTCGACTTTTCAGAGCATCATAAGATTGATCTAAAAAGATTTATGTTAAGCAACTTTCATTTCAATGTACCGGTTGAGAAGCTTGCTCAATTGACCGGCAGAAGCCTATCGGGATTTAAAAGGGATTTTCAGAAGATATTCGGAATGCCGCCACGAAAATGACTGCAAGATAAAAGACTGATTGCGGCAAGGCATCTTATTGAAAGTAAAAATAGAAAACCTTCTTCTTTCCACCTCGACCTGGGTTTTGAAAGCCTGTCTCTTTTTTCTTACGCTTTTAAGAAGAAATTTGGGAAAGCGCCAACCGAAAGCTTGGTAAAAAGTGAGTAAAAAAAAGTCCGAAGAATAGATGATTCTTTGGACTTTTTAATGATAGAACTTCTCATGGGTGTAATAGTATTTATTTTATTTATTTTGCGGAAATTCAAAACCTGTTGTTAAGTCTTCCTTTAAAATAAGATAGGCATCAAACTTTTTCCCGTTTTTACTTTTCATATTTTTGATAAGTGGTGTTTTTCCTGTTGTTATGAGGGAAGTGATATGGTTGATGCTGAGCTGTATGCCGCATATAACTCGGAATAAGATCCATTGGCATTGCTCATCCGGGCATTTGACGATCTTTTCTTTGATGGTGAGGTTATGCTGTAAGCATTTGGGGCATTTGAGTTCAGGTATGTTTTCTTGGGGAATGTTGAGCGATAATAGTTCTTGGGTAATTTCTGCTGTGTAGTTTTTAATATCAGTGATGAACTGTTTTGAATCGAGTTCTTTATTTTCAATTTGAGGGAGCGCCATCTCCCACTCTGCGGTCATCTGGACGTTGGCTATTTTTTGGTCTTTGATAAGATCATAAACCTTTTCGCCTTTGTCGGTTGGGATCAGTGCCTTGCTTTTTCTGGTGATGTAATTTCTTGTTATTAAGGTTTCAATGATGGAGGCTCTTGTAGCTGGTGTACCGATACCGATGTTGGCTAAAGCTTTTTGTTGTTCCTTGTCTACGATCTGCCTGCCTGCATTTTCCATAGCCGAAAGAAGATCTGCTTCGGTGTAGAGTTTGGGAGGTCTGGTCAGTTTTTCCTGTAGTTCTGTGGATGAGATTTTAAGCTCATCACCTTTTTTGAATTCCGGAAGTTCAATGAGCTGGGGTTCTTGTATCTCATTATTATTGCTATAATTGATATTATTATTTCTATTGCTATCTTGGATTGGATTTTTCTCATCAGATAATAGACCATTGATGACTCGCCATCCTTTGTGGAGTATCTTTGAACTTGTGATACTGAAGTCATAATGATGAACTTTTATTGTGATGTGTGTGTTCTGTTTGGAACAGTGCTCTGATAATGATTCAAGCAGGCGGTAAACGATCATATGGTAAATCGCTTTTTCAATAGCGGTCAAAGCGGATGGTATTTTAGTGGTCGGTAAAAGTCCATGATGGTCTGTGACCTTGAGATCATTGACAATGCGTTTGTTGAAATTGCCGAATTTTAGTGTTGAAATGGCAGGTTTGAATTGATCGACCGTATTGAGAATTCTGACAAGTTCCGGGATCTCTGACCAGAGGTCTTCGGGAATATATTTGCTGCCGGTTCGTGGGTAGGTGATGAATCTCTTTTCATAAAGTGACTGTGCGGTCTGCAAGACCTCATCGGCTGACAACCCTAACTTTCTGTTGGCCTCTTTTTGAAGTTCTGTCAGGTCATAAAGTAGGGGCGATTGTTCTTTTACAGTTTGGATTGAGACATTCTCAACAGTAGCCCTGCCCTCCCTTTCTATGGATCTTAGGATCTGTTCTGCCTGTTTTTTGTCTTCCCATTGTTCGGTTGATTGGCTCGTGAAATCCAGATATTCTTTACGATGCTTCAACTGGATCTGGAAGTATTTCTTCTGTTTGAAATTTTGATGGTCTTCAAATCTTTTGCAGATCAAAGCCAGTGTCGGGGTCTGTACCCTTCCTAAAGAATATATATCTTGGTTAGCAGTAATGCTCAGTGCCTGGGTGGCATTGATCCCAACCAGCCAGTCTGCTTCGCTTCTGGCCTTTGCAGCCTGATACAAACCTTCGAATGCCGAACCTGTTTGGAGCTTTTTGAAGCCTTCCTGTATGGCTTTTTCAGTTAAGGAGCTTATCCAAAGCCTTTCAAATGGTTTTTTGCATTGGAGGTACTGATAGATGTACCGGAAGATGAGCTCTCCTTCCCTTCCTGCATCGGTGGCTACAATGATGCTCTCGCATCGATAGATGACATTTTCTATTATTTTTAGCTGTTTGAGTGCGGAAGGATCAGGCTGATAACCTTTCTGGTTTTGTTTTTTAATGGACCTTGGGATCAACAGGAATGGATCTGGAAAGATAGGCAAAGAGGCTTTGTCAAAGCCTCTTATACCATGATCTTCCGGCATTCCCAATGATACCAGATGGCCTAAAGCCCAGGTGACGCAATACCCGTTACCTTCCAAGTATCCGTCTTTTCTTTCGTTGGCATTTAACAGTTGTGCGATCTCTCTTGCGACACTGGGCTTTTCTGCGATAATGGCTTTCATAGGATTGGATTTATTTTGATTTAATTTATATAATTGGATTGTAATTGTTTGGATTGTAATTTTTTGGAATCGTCGGTGTTTAATCACATCTTGCGCCCTTTGGATCTGGTCGGTTTCTTCTGCTGGGCTTCCTGCTGTTTGTTTGCAGGTTGCTGCTGTTTGGATTCTAAAGGCTCTTTGAGATTCTTGGTGGCTTCATTGGTCTTACCGTCGGAATTGACTGCCTTTTGGGTATTGTGGTCTTCCGACGGCTGGGCTTTTTCTTTAAGCTTATTAGGATTGTTAAAAGAAAAATCTGTTTTGGAAGTTTCCTTGTTGAAAGTGATGTAACCTTGATAGGCTTTTCCTTTGCCGTCCGTAAGACCGTCAACATAGACCGTCTGTCCTGTCTTGAATTTGTCGTATTGAGCATCATCAAGTTCTTTTCCCCGGAATATTCTCGGAGCTTCTCCATCTTTGTTTTGATTTTGCTTACTGGATGGGTTCTGCTGTTGTGATTGTTGCTGGTTCTGGTTGTTGTTGAAGATGAATTCGACATAGCGCTTGTCTGCATTGAATTGTACGGTCGCATCGAACAACTCTCCTTTTTTGGAGGTCATCCCTTCGAGATAAAGTGGCTTCCCTTCGAGTAAGGTCTGCTTCTGGTGATCATCCAGCTTGATGCCCTTGATCTCATCCGGAATCTTCATATACTCAGCCCTGTAGGCAACTAATTCGTTCGTCAGTCGGTCTCGGCTGATGACTGAAGGAATTATCTCATCGGTCTTGGGATTGATAAGATCGACTACCCTGCCCATATTCCCACTTTCTTTAAGATTTTTCTTGTCTTCATCGGTGAACTCGTGACCGAGGAACTTGAGGTTGTAATTCGGTTCTTTGCGGATACCGTGCAAATTCACGGCAACCTCACCGTTATCTGCGGTCTGAAGGGATAGCCGTACATCCATCTTGCTGACCGCTGTTCCCAAATTGATGGTAATGGGAATTAAATTATTGGTCTTGAACCCTCTTAGAAGAGAGTCCATAGCATTTAGCTTTTCAAGCTTTTCCTGGTTAAGCCCGAATTTCTCCATCGTTTTCCAGTCTATCTGTTCAGGCTGGAAACGGTACTCCTGAGTTTCTGTGTTGTTTTCCATTGTATTCTGATTTTTTAATGGGTTTGTATTTTTTAATTGTATTGCATATTCTTTCAGCTTTTCCTTTTCTTCAGGGGATGCCTGATCGACATAGTTCTGAAGGTCTTTTGCTGTATTGACCGCATCGTAGTCGGAGACCTTGTAGAAATTGAAATGCGAAGGGTTTTTAAGCTGGCGGTAAAAATTGGAAAAGAAGTTGGTGAATATGTCACCGTGCTTGTCAATCCGGATCAATTGACCACTTTCCTGCACTTCGTTTGGTGGGAACTTTTGAAGATTTCCATCTTTGTCCACGCCTTTGACCATTTCGATCTTATTGGTGTCCTTGCTCAAGACCAACAGTGTGTCTGACACTGGCTTGATCTCATTGGCTTCATTCTGTGCTGTTTCTTCCATCACAATTGATTTTGATGAGACGAAAATAGATGTACTTGTGATGGATTGATATAAAATGGTATTGTAGGTAGGTCTTTGGCAGCTGATGTCTCAGTTCTTTATGAACTCAGACATTCCCTGATGAGCTGATGGACATCGGACAGCTTGTAATACAGCTTGCCACTGATGGTATAGTACGGTAACTTTTTATCGGTACGGTAGCGTTGCAAGGACCTTGAACTGATCTTTAATAATTGTAATACATCTTGATTGTCAAGCAGTACCTCTCCGTCGATCTCAATAAATCGGGATTGGTTGGATGAGACCTGCTCTTTAAGGATGTCGAATCGTTCCATGATCCTCTCCATCCAGGCTATAAATTCTGTTCTTTCGATATTCATAACGTGATTTTTTGATGTTAATAATGATTTGAACAGTTGATCAACTTTTTATTGGGGTAAAGTTGAAAATTGCACATCACATAAAATCACTACTTTTTCGTAGTACCGAAAAGATTTTTGTCAGTACCCTGTTTTTTGTTTAATACAATGACAGGAAAATATAGATATTCGTGATAGATTAAAATAGGTCTGATGGAAAACCCACAAAAATAAAAACAAAGACAGCCGTCTTCAACAAATGAAGCGGCTGTATGTATTTCAAAAAAATTGGATAAGGATCAGGCTATTTTCCTGAGAGCTTTGAAACAACTTTCATCAAGTCAATACCTTTTCCGAGTACGGGTTTGAAAATGTCCCCGATGCTCTCTATCCGTTCTAAAGCATTGAATATCGTAAAATCGTTCATCTTCAAACCTTTTTTCACCTCATCCCATTCCAGAGGAATTGATACCGTAGCCCCGGGCTTCGGCCTGACAGAATACACAGAAGCAATGGTCGCATGAGGTCTGTTTTGTAAATAGTCCAGATACATTTTTCCTTTGCAGTCCGAGATCTGTCGTTCTATGGTCGTTATTTTCGGGAGCTCTTAGTGGACCAGTCTGACAATAACTCTCGCAAACTCTTTGCTCTGAGCCACTGGTCTTACAGTAGCTGGGAACTCCAAGGTCGTCAAGGATCTGTTTGGTGACCTGAGCCGTTTCTATAACCTGATCAAAGGTATTCTTATCCGAATCCAGATCAATAATGCAATAGGTCGGATGATCCGGCTTCCTGACGGTACTGTTCCATGGATTCATTTCGATGCAGGCCAGATTAGCCATATATAACAGCGTGGCTTCATCACTTCCTACCAGGTATTGTTTTTCCTTTTTGTCGGTGTCACTGGGATAATTATATCTTTCAATCCATTCGGGAGCCTTCCCCGTGATATCTTTGAAATAGAAACCTTCTTCCGCAATCCCATTAGGAAAACGGTTCATGCTCTGCGGACGACCTTTGAGATTGTGCAATATTTAGAGGGCTACCTGGTAATAATAATTGATCAGGTCCCGCTTTGTTATTTTATCGTCAGGCCAAAATATTTTGTTCAGGTTCGTAAACTTCAATTCATGTCGGTTGACTTTATTGACTTGTGTGGCTTCCGTAGGATTGAGGAGTGATTTTCTTTTACTGTTTCCACGGGGCTTTATAATTGTATCATCAACTACTACATTTTTGGTCTCAGCTTCTTTTTCAAGAACAACGGTATTGGCCTTCTTGTCATCCCTCATCCCTTCAAATGACGGGTGACGCATAACACCATCGGTCGTCATTTCGGTATAACTTACTTCTCCGATGAGTTCTGGTTTAAGCCAGGTGACCGTCGCATGGGGTGGATTGGGACGGAAACGGGATGGGTTGTTAACATCCGGCTCTTCAGCAAAAGGCACTTTATCCGTAATCAGCGGTTTAAACTGCTCCATCATCTCCTTCTGCATTTTAGCATTGAAACCGGTACCTACTTTCCCGGTGTATATCAGTTTTTTGCCTTCATAGACTCCTACCAGCATAATGCTGAATAGCTTATTTGAGTCATCATTGATTGTAAATCCTCCAATAACAACCTCCTGTCTTTTGTTAGCTTTGATCTTTAGCCAGTCTTTTGTCCTGTTCTTTTTATGGTATTGGCTATCCTTCTTTTTGGCCATAATACCTTCTAGCCCCATTTTTTTGGCCGCTTCGAGAAACTCCGATCCAGAGGTATGGAAATCCTGACTGATCAGGATCGATTCTTGTTGTGGCAGAATGTTTTCCAAGATCATTCTTCTTTCTGTTAGTGGAAGATCTTTGAGATCCTTGCCTTTATACCAGAGAATATCGAAACCAAATACACCAGCGGAACGGTGCATCAACTGGATGCCAACACGCCTGCCGTACAGCGTGAGTTTTACGATTTCTACCGTACACCGAGAGTGGATTATACACCGAAAAACAGTACCCCTGAATTGACTACGCACCCTACATTGACTAGCAACGTGAAGTTTATGAACTTCTATCCTTTTGATGATATAGAAACCATTTCGCCACGTCCTATGCTGTTCATCACAGGCGACCAGGCACATTCCAAAGAGTTCAGCGAGGATGCTTATAAAAGAGCAGCGCAGCCTAAAGAGCTGTATTACGTGAAAGGTGCGGGACACATAGATTTATACGACAAAACCGATTTAATTCCTTTTGATAAGCTGGAAACGTTTTTCAAAGAGCATTTGAAATAATTGATGAAAAGGTAGCCAGTAGCTATCTTATTTTACCTCAAAATACCGAGGGCTGCCTGACAAGTTTAGGCAGCCTTATTTATTCCCATTAAATCGGTTGGTAAGCCAAATGCCGCCACGCACTGCCATTGAGGGCCACATTCTCACAGCCACTCCCCACAGCCTTTAAATTCACGCCCGAACATTAAAACATCAAAATAATGCAAGGAGAAGACGATTTAAGAGGTTTAGCCAAAATAATGGCTTTTATGCGAGCAGTGAGTATCATTTTGGTACTGATGCACCTGTACTGGTTCTGCTACGGTTTCTTTATCGAACGTGGCTGGACGTTAGAAATCATCAATAAGATATTAGGCAACTTTCAGCGAACGGCAGGGCTGTTTTCGCATACCATTTATACCAAGCTGTTTGCTTTTGTATTGCTGGCGTTAAGCTGTTTGGGTTCTAAAGGCGTTAAGAACGAAAAGATAACCTGGTCTAAAATCTATGTGGCTTTAGCGATTGGCGTTATCCTGTTTTTCCTGAATTTCCCTTTATTAAAGCTGCCCTTATTGACTGCCACAATCCTATATATACTTACTACGGGTTCAGGCTACATCGCTTTAATGGTTGCAGGCGTTTGGATAAGCCGCCTGCTCCGTACCAACCTGATGGACGACGTATTTAATAATGAGAATGAGAGCTTCCAACAGGAAACCAAGCTGATGGAAAACGAATACTCCGTGAACCTACCCACCAAGTTTTACTACAAAGGAAAATGGAACAGCGGTTGGATTAACATCGTCAATCCTTTCAGGGCATCTATCGTATTGGGAACACCCGGCTCCGGAAAATCTTATGCGATCGTAAACAATTACATCAAGCAACAGATTGAGAAAGGCTTTAGTATGTACATCTACGATTTCAAGTTTGACGACCTTTCGACTATTGCCTATAATCACTTACTGAAGCATCGGGATAAATACAAAGTTCAGCCGAAATTTTACGTGATAAATTTCGATGACCCACGCAAGAGCCACCGTTGTAATCCGTTGAACCCCGACTTTATGACGGACATTTCGGATGCTTATGAAGCAGCTTATACCATAATGCTGAACCTCAACAGGTCGTGGATACAGAAACAAGGGGATTTTTTCGTGGAAAGCCCGATTATTCTTTTAGCTGCTATTATTTGGTATTTGAAAATTTACGAAGATGGCAAGTATTGTACATTTCCTCACGCCATTGAATTGCTGAATAAAAAGTATTCGGACGTGTTCACGATTTTAACGTCATACCCCGATTTGGAAAACTATCTTTCTCCGTTTATGGATGCTTGGCAAGGCGGAGCGCAAGACCAATTACAGGGACAGATTGCATCGGCAAAAATTCCTTTGTCAAGAATGATTAGCCCGCAATTGTATTGGGTAATGACCGGGGATGATTTTACGCTCGACATCAACAATCCCAAAGAACCTAAAATTTTGTGTGTAGGTAACAATCCCGACCGCCAAAATATCTACTCCGCAGCATTGGGTTTATACAATTCGAGAATTGTAAAGCTCATCAACAAAAAAGGGCAATTAAAGAGTTCGGTTATCATAGATGAGCTGCCCACGATTTATTTTAGGGGACTGGACAATCTTATTGCAACTGCCCGTAGCAATAAGGTAGCGGTATGCTTGGGATTTCAGGATTTTTCGCAATTAATACGTGACTATGGCGATAAGGAAGCAAAGGTTATCCAGAATACCGTTGGGAATATTTTCAGTGGGCAGGTTGTTGGCGAAACGGCAAAAAGCCTTTCGGAACGCTTTGGAAAAGTATTGCAGAAACGCCAAAGTATGACGATTAACCGCAACGATAAATCTACCTCCATATCAACACAGTTGGACAGCCTTATTCCTGCATCGAAAATTTCAACGCTTACACAAGGTATGTTTGTCGGTTCTGTATCGGATAACTTCGATGAACGTATTGAGCAGAAAATATTTCACGCCGAAGTTGTAGTGGACAATGAAAAGGTAGCGGCAGAAAGCAAAGCCTATCAGCAAATACCGCAAATCTTATCTTTTGTAAATGAGCAGGGCGAGGATAAGATGAAGCAGGAAATAGAAAACAATTACAAGCAGATAAAATCAGACATTCTGAATATTGTTGTTAGTGAAATGGAGCGTATCAAGAATGACCCTAACTTACAGCATTTGGTGCAGAAAGAATGATTATACTAAATATTTTTGTGATTTTTCCATTAATATATTGTTAGAAGAATTAAAAGTAACAGCACCATTACGTCAACATATAAAATGCCAAATTTTAATACTCATAATTTAGCATTTGCTTAAATAAACAAATTAGTTACATTTGCATTATGGATAATACTTCTTGTACACGACAACAGGCAGACATTAAACAAATCAATCGCTGTAAAGAAAGAGTTTCGGAACTCCACAGTTCGTTTGACTATTTGTCGAACGCACTTGAATTGACTGGAAACAATGTAAGACTGAAAATTCTGTTTCTTCTTTATGAAGAAAAACGACTTTGTGTTTGTGATGTGAGTGAAATTCTTGGAATGACAATTTCAGCGATTTCTCAGCACTTGAGAAAACTTAAAGACCGAAAGCTTATTGAAACCGAAAGAGAGGCGCAAACCATTTTTTACTCATTGACAAAAGAGTATGAGAAAATGTTGGACCCATTTTTTAAAATACTTGACGATAAAAAAAATTTAGAAACAATATGGTAACGGACGGAAAACTAATTGGGACTGGACTTTTGACAGCAATAGCAGCTTCATTATGTTGCATTACACCTGTTTTGGCTCTCATAGCAGGAACAAGTGGACTTGCTTCAACTTTCTCTTGGCTCGAACCTTTTCGTCCATATTTTATCGGGTTAACTATTTTAGTGCTTGCTTTTGCTTGGTATCAAAAATTGAAACCGCAAAAGAAAATTGACTGCAACTGTGAAACAACTGAAAAATCAAACTTTATGAAAACAAAATCATTTTTAGGAATTATTACCGTTATGGCGGCTTTACTTTTATCATTTCCGCTTTATGCTCACATTTTTTTTCCAAAGACCGAAAGTAAAGCAATTATTACCCAAACTTCCAAAATTCAGAAAGTTGAGTTTACAATCAAAGGGATGACTTGTTCAGGTTGTGAACACCACGTTAAAACGGAAGTTAGTAAACTAAAAGGAATTGTGGAAGTTGTGGTTTCTTATGAGAAAGGCAATGCCATTGTTAAGTTTGACAACAAACAAACAAGTATTATAGAAATTGAAAAAGCTATCAATTCGACAGGTTATAAATCAATAAAAAGTAAAATTATATCATAATGGAAATTAAATTACAATCAGTAATAACTTGTCCAAACTGCGGATACAAAAAAGAGGAAACAATGCCGACAGATGCTTGCCAATATTTTTATGAATGTGAAAATTGCAAGACGAGATTAAAACCATTGCAAGGCGATTGTTGTGTGTATTGCAGTTACGGGACTGTTCCTTGTCCTCCAATACAACAAGACAAAAAATGCTGTTGACAAACTGGAAGCAACCTCGTCCGAGAGAATGCAGATTTCTCTGGATATTTAATAAATAATTGGATATGTTTTGGTGAAAATAAATGACAATGACTGAATTAGAAAATGTTTTACAACAAAGAAATATAAAGCCCACAGCAATGCGTTTGTTGGTAGTAGAAAAATTATTGAAACAGCAATATGCCATTAGTCATAAAGAATTGGCAGAACTGTTTGAAAATGCAGATAATGTCACTTTGTTTAGAACTTTAAAAACATTTTTAGAGCATAAACTTATTCATACCATTGATGATGGAACAGGTGTTGTAAAATATGCACTTTGCCAATCCGGTTGCAGTTGTAATCCTTCGGAGCAGCACACGCATTTCCATTGCTCACAATGCAAACGGACTTTTTGCCTTACAGATGCAGAAATACCGAGCATTAATCTTCCTCAAAATTTTAAATTAGAAGGTATCAATTTGGTTCTCAAAGGAAGGTGTGACAGATGCAATTAAAACAATCTGAAACTTTGCAATCCGATTGCACAAATTATTTTTCTATATTTGTACCCTAATGAAATGGTTTCTCACAATATGGACTTTTTACCTGATGGTACTCGCAGCGTTGCCTTGCAGCGATGCAAGCAATCAGTGTGAAGATACCGTTCCTAAAATTGAAACCGCCCAAGCTCACGAACATAACCAGGATAGCGACGACAATTGCAGTCCTTTTTGCTATTGCAGTTGTTGCAGTGTAAGCATCGGGTCATTCAATTTCAAGCCTTTTGAAATCAAGCAACCTAAAGTAGCTTTCTCTACAAAAAAATTCACAATCCGTGATTACAATTTAATTTCCCGCTACCAAGGAAATATCTGGAACCCACCCAAATTTACTGTTTAATTTTTACAGATTTTCCAAATGCTGTTGATGGCTGATGTTTAGCCTTAACTGAAGAAGCTCCTGTCATTCATTTGCTAATGATATGTGCAATCCATTTAAGTTTTCCTGTTTGTTTCAGATAAATTCATAAAGCCTTTGCTTTTGTGATAATGGGCAAATAGTACGTTTTCCATTCTATAGACATTGATAAATCTGTTGGCTGCTTACCACAAGTGGCAAGTATATTTTTTGTAAAATATTAAACAGAAATACGTGTTAGATAATATTATAAAATTCAGTATCAAGAACAAGCTTGTCGTTGGTATAATGACCTTGTTACTCATCATTTGGGGAGTGTGGAGCGCCACAAAACTACCCATTGATGCCGTACCCGATATTACCAATAATCAGGTGCAAATAATTACGGTTTGTCCCACATTGGCGGGACAAGAAGTAGAACAATTAGTAACTTTTCCTATTGAGCAAAGTATTGCAAATATTCCAGATTTAGAGGAAACACGGAGTATTTCGAGGTTTGGTTTGTCGGTAATTACGGTTGTATTTAAAGACAATGTAGATATTTATTTTGCCCGGCAATTAATCAATGAAAAATTAAAAGAAGCCGAAGAAAAAATCCCGAAAGGAATTGGTATACCGGAACTCGCTCCCATAAGTACAGGTTTGGGCGAAGTGTATCAATACATCATCCATCCTAAAAAAGGAAGCGAGAAAAAATACGATGCCAAAGAACTGCGTACAATGCAGGATTGGATTGTAGCCCGACAATTATACGGAACTCCCGGAATTGCCGAAGTCAACAGTTTTGGTGGCGAGCTGAAACAATATGAAGTAGCCGTGAACCCAAACCGCCTTAGAGCAATGGGTGTAAGTGTTACTGATATTTTTACAGCATTAGAAAAAAACAATCAAAATACAGGCGGTGCCTACATTGATAAAAAACCGAATGCTTATTTCATCCGTGGAATTGGCTTGGTTACTTCCTTAGATGATGTGAAAAATATCAGTGTAAAAAATGACGGTGGCAGTATTCCCATTTTTATTAAAGATGTAGCCGATGTAAGATTTGGAAGTGCGGTAAGATATGGCGCAATGACTTACAATGGCGAAGTAGATGCAGTGGGCGGTGTGGTAATGATGCTGAAAGGCGAAAACAGTAACGAGGTTGTCAATCGTATCAAAGAAAAACTACCCATTATTCAAAAATCTTTACCCGACGATATTATCATCGAACCTTATTTAGACCGTACCGATTTGGTAGGCAGAGCAATGAGTACCGTAGAAAAAAACCTGATAGAAGGCGCATTGATTGTCGTCTTTGTATTGGTTATTTTCTTAGGAAATTTCAGAGCAGGATTGATTGTAGCTTCTGCTATTCCTTTAGCGATGCTGTTTGCTTTAGCCTTAATGAATGTGTTTGGCGTGAGTGCCAATTTAATGAGTTTGGGTGCGATAGATTTTGGTTTAATTGTAGATGGTGCAGTAATTATTGTGGAAGCTACTTTGCATCATTTAGGGTTACGAAAATCCACACAAAAACTTACTCAACAGGAAATGGATAATGAAGTATTTACATCCGCTTCTAAAATCCGTAGCAGTGCAGCATTTGGCGAAATCATTATCTTGATTGTTTACATTCCTATTTTAACGTTGGTAGGTGTAGAAGGGAAAATGTTCCGTCCGATGGCGCAAACAGTAGGTTTTGCAATATTTGGCGCATTGATTTTATCCCTCACTTATATCCCGATGATGTGTGCTTTGTTTTTGTCTAAAAAGCCAATGCATAAAGAAAACATTTCAGATAAAATGATGAATTGGTTGCAAAAAATGTATCAACCATTATTAGAAAAAGCCATTAAAATAAAATATTGGTTAGTGGGAATTACCGTTGCCATATTTGCCTTTACATTATCTTTATTTGGCAGAATGGGTGGCGAATTTATACCACAATTGCAGGAAGGCGATTTTGCCTTTCACTGCATTTTGCCACAAGGAAGTTCATTAAGCCAAAGTATCGAAACATCAATGCAAGCTTCAAGAATTATCAAGCAATTTGATGAAGTAAAAATGGTTGTAGGTAAAACCGGAGCAGCAGAAGTACCAACCGACCCAATGCCGCCCGAAGCAACCGATATGATGATTTTGCTGAAACCTCAAAGCGAATGGAAAAGTGGCAGAACTTACGATGAATTAGCCGATGCCATCAACCAAAAATTAGAAGCAATACCTGGCGTATTTTTTGAAAAAAACCAACCAATACAAATGCGTTTCAATGAATTGATGACAGGCATCAGGCAAGATGTGGCGGTAAAAATATTTGGCGAAAATTTAGATACATTGGCGCTGAATGCCGATAAAGTAAGCAAAGTTATCCAAACCGTAGAAGGCGCTAGAGCTCCGCAGGTGGAACGTGTGAGTGGATTACCACAAATTAATGTAGAATACGACCGAACTCGTTTAGCCAATTATGGAATTAATGTAGAAGACGTAAACAACGTGGTAAGTACCGCTTTTGCAGGGAAAAGTGCAGGTGTGGTTTTCGAAAATGAAAGAAGATTTGATTTGGTTGTTCGGTTAGATAGTGTTTACAGAAGCAGTATCGAAGATGTAAATAATTTAATGATACCAACTTCTACAGGCAATCAAATTCCGTTATCGCAAGTTGCTACGATTGATTATAAATTAGGTCCGGCGCAAATAAGTCGTGAAGCAGGAAAAAGAAGAATTGTAATCGGGTTCAACGTTGCAGGCAGAGATGTGCAAAGTGTGGTAGAAGAAATTCAGCAAAAATTGAATGCTCAGGTAAAATTACCGCCTGGATATTATTTCACGTATGGAGGTCAGTTTGAAAATCTGAAAGAAGCCAGCAACAGATTAATGATAGCCGTTCCGATTTCTTTGTTATTGATTTTTGTATTGCTCTATTTTACGTTCCGTTCCTTCAAACAAGCAGGTTTAATATTTACCGCAATTCCGATGAGTGCGATTGGTGGCGTTTTGGCTTTAATGCTTCGTGGAATGCCTTTCAGCATCAGTGCGGGAATTGGTTTTATCGCCTTGTTTGGTGTAGCCGTTCTTAACGGAATTGTATTGATAGGCACTTTCAACCAATTGGAAAAAGAAGGAATGAAAGATATTTTCAAACGAGTAATCGAAGGGACAAAAATAAGACTTCGACCTGTATTGATGACCGCAACTGTTGCCAGTTTAGGATTTTTACCAATGGCATTGAGCAGCAGCGCAGGTGCAGAAGTTCAAAAACCTTTAGCAACCGTAGTAATTGGTGGTTTGTTTACGGCAACTTTCCTTACGTTGTTCGTTCTGCCATTACTCTACATCATTTTTAATTCAAAAATTAATTTAAAAAGAAAATTCAAAGTGAAACCCATTGCAACTATCATTGTATTGCTACTATCCTTGGTAGGTTTTACAGCAAATGCACAAACACAGCATTTATCAAGTGTTGATGATGCGATAAATATTGCCCTACAAAATAATCAAAGTATTAAAGCATCTGATTTGGAAATTGAGGCGAGTAAAGTTTTGAAAAAAACAGCCGGAGAATTACCAAAACTCGATTTTAACGCACAATTGGGTCAATATAATAGTACAAAATTCGACCAGTCTTTTCAGGTCACACAAACAATTCCATTTCCTTCATTATTTGGAGCAAAAAAGCAATTGATTAATGCAGAAATAAAAGGTAAAGAAATACAGAAAAGCCTAAGTGTTTTAGAATTAAAAAATCAGGTACGAACGTATTATTATCAAATCCTGTACCTGCAACACAATCAAAAACAATTGCAACAATTGGACAGCTTATATGGTGATTTTATTGGCATTGCAAAGCTTCGATACAAAACTGGTGATACTAAAAAAGTGGATATAAGTACAGCAGAAGCTAAGAAAGGGGAAATCAATTTATTGTTAAAACAGAATGAAGTGTTATTAAATAATGCAGTTGCCAGTCTGAAAACATTAATGAATGCTAAAGAAGATTTTATCATTGTAGAAAATGGAATTTTTCAACCTTTACAAATCAGTAATTTGCTGGACAATGATGCAGTAGCCAATCATCCTGCTATTCAATCTTTGTATCAGGAAGCAGTTATTGCGGAAAAAACCAAAAAAGTAGAACGGGCACAAGGTTTACCCGATTTTACGATTGGGTATGTCAATCAGTCTTTAATTGGTTTTCAAAATGTGAATGGAGCTGAGAAGTTTTTCAATGGCGGAAACCGGTTTAATTCTGTAAACATCGGCATTGCAATTCCCATTACTTACGGTGCTACAAAGGCAAGGATAGAATCTTTGGATTATAGAAAGCAAGCAGCCGAAGCCAATGCACAACAGCAACAGAAAACGTTGGCAACACAAATACAAAATGCTTTGTTGCAATACCAGCAGGATATGAAGCAGTTCAATTATTTTCAGCAGGAAGCTTTGCCTAATGCTAAAGAAATTGTTTCAGCGGCACAATTGGGTTACAAAACAGGCGACATCGGTTATGTAGAATATCTTTTTGCTTTGCAAACCGCAACCGATATTCAGTTGAATTACCTCAAAAGCATTCAGCAGGTCAACCAATCTGTAATCAATATTTATTCATTCATCAATCAATAAGTACAAATGAAATTCAATATAAAAAAAATCACGTTGATGACAGCCATAGCTGTTTTACTATTTGCTTTTTCTGCCTGTAAAAATGATAAGAAAGCAGAAGATAAATCTGCCGAAACCAAAACTGCAGGAAAAGAAGAAGCACCACACGAGGAAGAAACGCCAACCATTGCCACACTTACCGAAGAACAAATAAAAACGGTAGGCATACAATTAGGCACCATTGAACACAAGGAATTAACAGCAACCATCAAAGCAAACGGAAATCTGAAAGTTCCCAATAACAATAAAGCCAACGCCACTTCTTTGTATGGCGGTGTGATAAGAACACTGAAAGTTCAAATTGGAGATTATGTAAGAAAAGGTCAGGTTATTGCAACCATTGCCAATCCGCAGTTCATCCAATTGCAGGAAGAATATTTGAGTACAGCAAGCAGAATTACGTTTGCAGAACAGGAATTAGCAAGGCAAAAAGAACTGAATGAAGGCAATGCAGGTGCAAAGAAAAATCTGCAAAGTGCTACTGCCGAATTAAGCAGTTTAAGAACCCGCAGAGCTTCCTTGCAACAGCAGATACAATTAATGGGCATCAATCCAGGTTCGGTATCAAACGGAAATTTAAAATCCGCATTGGTCGTAACCAGTCCGCTGAATGGTACGGTTAGCAACGTTTTTGCCAAAATTGGAAGTTATGTAGATGTTTCTTCGCCGGTTATCGAAATTGTAGATAACAGTTCATTGCATTTAGATTTACAGGTGTTTGAAAAAGATTTACCACAGGTAAAAGTTGGACAAACTATTCATTTTACTTTAACCAATAATCCTACTGCTGAGTATGATGCTACAGTTTTCAGCATTGGTTCATCCTTTGAAAACGAGAGCAAAACCATCGCCGTTCATTGTCGTGTAAATGGTAATAAAAGTGGTTTAATTGATGGAATGAACATCACTGGTATTGTCAGTCTTAGCAATGTAACAACTCCAGCTGTACCCAATGATGCGATTGTAAATGCCGATGGTAAATACTACATTTTTGTACAAACCAATAAAGAAGCAGAAGCCCATCACGAAGAAGGCGAAAAAGAAGGCGACCACAAAGAGGGCGAAGAAAAAGACCATAAAGAAGATAAAACGGCTAAGAATTTTGAAAAGGTAGAAGTGCTGAAAGGCGTATCTGATATGGGTTACACCGCTGTAACTTTTGTAAATGAAATTCCTGCCAATGCTAAAATTGTAGTTAAAGGTGCGTTTTTCGTCAATGCAAAACTAAGCAATGCAGGTGGTCACGAACATTAAAAATTGAACGCTATGGTTTGGTTAAAATTTTATTTGCCGGTGTATTTGGTGTTGTATATGATGGTAGCTTTTGTGCTGCCATCATACCGCACCTACAAGCAAACAGGTATCAATCCCGTAACTTTTGGCAAAACAGATAATGCACACGATTATATCGGTTTTGTGATGAAGGTATTGATAGCATTGCTCTTCGTTGCGGTATTCATCTATTCGTTCAGCGATAAAATATATCAATATTTAGTGCCGATTTCTTATTTAATGAAAGACGTGTTTTTAATCATTGCATTAATACTGATACACCTTTCATTACTATGGATTTCAGTAGCGCAATATCAAATGAGTAACAGTTGGCGTGTCGGTATTGATGAAAATAACAAAACCGAATTAATCACAAAAGGATTATTCTCTTACAGCCGGAACCCGATTTTTTTGGGAATGATAATCAGTGTTGCAGGAATATTTTTTATACTACCCAATACACTTACATTTTTCCTGATGCTTACTACCTATATCGTTATTCAAATTCAGATAAGACTGGAAGAAGAGTTTTTGGAAAAACAACACGGAGAACAATATTTAATTTATAAAAAAACAACTAAAAGACTACTCTAATGGAACACAAACATAAATACGATGCACAAGGCAAACAGCTTTGCTGCACACCACAGGAAGAAAAAATATATACCGATGCTAATGCTAAAAAATTATTAGAAAAGCATCACAACAATGACGGTCACAACCACGAACACAGCGATGATGACGGTCACAACCACGGAAGTACCGACAAATCTACGTTTCAAATGTTTTTACCTGCCATTATCAGTTTTGTTTTACTGATGATTGCTATTGCTTTTGATAATTGGCTACCGCAATCCTGGTTTACAGGTTGGGTAAGAATTATTTGGTATGCAATAGCCTATTTACCTGTTGGATTTCCTGTAATTAAAGAAGCATTTGAGAGCATCCGCAAAAGCGATGTATTTTCAGAGTTTTTATTGATGAGCATTGCCACTATCGGAGCTTTCGCCATTGGCGAATATCCCGAAGGTGTTGCCGTTATGCTGTTTTACGCCGTTGGCGAAGTGTTCCAAACATTAGCCGTAACAAGAGCCAAAGCCAACATTAAAACCCTGCTCGACCAAAGACCCGATGAAGTAACGATTTTAGAAAATAACCAACCTAAAACTGTAAAAGCAGCAACTGTAAGCATCGGCAATATCATTCAATTAAAACCCGGAGAGAAATTAGGATTGGATGGCGAATTGTTATCCGAAACGGCAGCATTCAACACCGCAGCATTAACTGGCGAAAGCAAACCCGACACCAAAACCAAAGGCGAAACTGTTTTAGCAGGAATGATAAATTTAAACACAGTTGCACAGGTAAAAGTAACCACGGCATATACCGATAGCAAGCTTTCAAAGATTTTGGAATTGGTTCAGAATGCTACTGCACAAAAAGCACCAACAGAGTTATTCATCAGAAAATTCGCAAAAATCTATACACCAATTGTTGTGTTATTAGCAGTGCTTATTACTGTTGTTCCTTACTTTTTTGTTGATAATTATTTGTTCAGTCAATGGTTATACAGAGCATTAGTGTTTTTGGTTATTTCTTGTCCGTGTGCTTTGGTTATCAGTATTCCTTTAGGGTATTTTGGTGGAATTGGTGCCGCTTCAAAAAATGGGATTTTATTCAAAGGAAGTAACTTTTTAGATGTGATTGCAGGTATTCAGAATGTTGTGATGGATAAAACCGGAACAATGACCGAAGGCGTTTTCAAAGTACAGGAAGTTAATTTGAAACCTGAATTAAATAAAGACGAAATTCTGAAATTGGTAAATGCCTTAGAAAGTCAAAGTACACATCCTGTTGCCACAGCCATTCATCAATATGTAGGAGAAATTGACAATTCCCTAAAATTAGAAAACACAGAAGAAATAGCAGGTCACGGTTTAAAAGCCAACGTAAACGGAAAAGAATTATTGGTAGGTAATTTCAAATTGATGGACAAGTTCAATATCAGTTATGATTTAGACCCAAGTACGATTGTTTACACTTTAATCGCCATTGCTTACGATGGAAAATTTGCAGGCTACATTACCATTGCCGACAGTATTAAAGAAGATGCACAGATTACAATTGACAAACTAAAAACATTAGGCGTAAAAACTACAATGTTGAGTGGAGATAAAAGCACCGTGGTAAAATTTGTTGCTGATAAATTGGGAATTAATAATGCCTTCGGCGACTTGTTGCCAGAAGACAAAGTAAATAAAGTAAAAGAAATAAAAACCAAAAACGAAACCGTAGCATTTGTTGGCGATGGAGTGAATGATGCGCCTGTAGTAGCTTTGAGCGACGTAGGTATGGCAATGGGCGGTTTAGGAAGTGATGCCACTATTGAAACTGCCGATGTAGTAATCCAAGATGACAAGCCGAGTAAAATTCCGATGGCAATCAATATTGGTAAACAAACCAAGAAAATAGTGTTGCAAAACATCACATTGGCGTTTGTAGTAAAAGGTGTCGTATTAGTACTGGGCGCAGGTGGATTAGCTACAATGTGGGAAGCCGTTTTCGCAGATGTGGGAGTTGCATTATTGGCAATATTAAATGCGGTAAGGATACAGCGGATGAAATTTTAAGATTAGGTCATCCTAATGATGAATAAAACAGACAATGCGTAAGAAAGGCAAAAGTTATCAAAAAGTACCTCCGTACAAAAGATACGGAGCTTCTAAACCCTCAAATGTCAATTTGTCGAAGAAGAAGAAAAGACCTTCGCTCTTTATGATACTTTTTGGGATATTTTTTAGCTCTGTGTCTTATTGCTTTGATATACATAAAATTAGACACTATTATATCTATCCCTATCACTAAAAATGGACTTATTAGTTCTGTATCGAGCAAAAACCAAAGTTCCAAAAGAGAAACCCGAAAATGCAAATTTCTTTCAAATATGACAGTATTTGGGCTTCTCTATTATTGTTTAAAAAATAGATTTAGGATAACGGATGGATAAATTTTATAACGAAACGCTGGCTAAGCTGGAAAACGAAATCAAAGAATTTGAGATTGAAGCAGACTGTTCGATAGAACGCATTGAAGCAGTTATACAACTTATTATCAAATGTTTATTCGACGTAAAAAAATATATTTTAAAAAGAGGATTTAAGAATGTTGATGAAGAAATTCGCTTTTTTAAATATCAAAAGCCAATTATCGTTTCAAAGCTCATCTATTATAATGCCATCTATAAAATCGAAACGAGAAAACCGTATGGAAATAAGCGTACAAGAAATATTTTGTCAAAGAACTGAAAAAGCTAAAAAGGTTCTTTGAAAATAACCTTGATTTTTATAAATATTACCGTAGCAATAATTCTTTCTTTGACGAACAATTTTTTGTACGTGGCAAGCACGATATAAGACTATGGTTAGACACTTTTTATTTTGAGGCAGACCATCGCTTTTCTACTTCGCACGATTATAAGGTTGCCAAGATAATTGCTAATGACCTGATACAGGTATATTTGGAAGACAGGTTAAATAACATCAACGTTAAAAAGGTTTCAGACAATTCGTTGAAATGGACAGCAAGCAAAACTGCATTCACGGAACTCATTTATGCACTGTACCCCCACGGTGCATTTAACAATGGGAATACAGAAATAAAATTGATAGCCAAAACGTTTGAAGATGCCTTCAATATTGAGTTAGGCGACTTTTACCATACGTTTATGGAACTTTAAGCCCGCAAAATAAACCGAACGAAATTCCTCGACAGGCTGTGTGAAGCACTGATAAAGAAAATGGACGAACAAGATGAAAAACAGTAAGTATATATGTACACAGGCTTTATTCCTCTTGGCAAGAAGTCAGAGTAATTAAACTTAAATTGTAAATTTGTTTATTGCTTATGTATTAAATACTAAACGTAGTCAGTAAATAAATATGAATACAATCTTTATTAAAAATATGGTTTGCGACCGTTGCATTATGGTGGTACAAAACGAATTGGAAAAACTGGGATTAGATGCTAAAAATATAAAACTGGGCGAAGTTATTCTTTCCAAAGAAATAACATCTCTGGAAAAAGAGAATTTGTCCAAAACTTTAGAGCCATTAGGATTTGAAGTAATTGACGATAAAAAAGGCAGGATAATAGAAAAGATAAAGAACATTATCATTGACCTGGTACACCATCAGGATAGTGATGTAAAAATCAATCTTTCGGATGTATTGAGCGATAAACTGCACCACGATTACAATTACCTGTCCAATCTGTTTTCGGAGGTAGAGGGTACGACCATTGAAAAATACTTTATCGCCCAAAAGGTTGAAAAAGTAAAAGAATTGTTGGTGTACGATGAGTTGTCATTAAGTGAGATTGCGAACCGCCTAAATTATTCGAGCGTGGCATATTTGAGTAACCAGTTTAAAAAAGTTACCGGGCTAACACCAAGCCATTTCAAACAGATTAAAGAGGATAAAAGAAAACCGTTGGATAAAGTGTAAGTAAATCTTACAAATCAAATCCAAAATTTCACACCAGTACCCATAAATATAATAGCCAATTTTGTATTGTAAATTAAAGCAGGCAAATATGGCGACAAACAGAGAAAATATATACATTCCATTGGAGGATGTAGAAAGCGAACACTGTGCATTAATCGTTGAAAAGGGATTGGCACAGGTAAAAGGCGTAGAAACCCATAAAGTAGAGCTGAACAACCGAAGGGCAGTGATTACAGTAGATAGCAATGAAACCGTAGGCGAGGCTGTTAAGGCAATTAAAGATTTAGGTTACGGAGTTCCTACGGTTAAAAGTGCTTTTCCGGTATTGGGCATGACCTGTGCATCCTGTGCGGGCAGTGCCGAAAGCATTGTGAAATACCAACCGGGAGTAGTTAATGCTTCCGTGAACTTTGCAACGGGCAATCTTACCGTGGAATATCTGCCCAATATGACCGATGCCTCCACCCTGCAAAAAGCGGTTCAGGGAGTAGGTTACGACCTATTGATTGAAGACGAAACCAAGCAGCAGGAAAGGCTCGAAGGCATCCACGAAAAGAAATTCCGAACCTTGAAAAACAAGACCATTTGGGCAATTATCCTTTCCCTGCCCGTGGTAATCATAGGAATGTTCTTTATGGATATGCCCTATGCAGACCCGATAATGTGGCTCTTTTCCACGCCCGTTGTAATATGGTTGGGCAGGGATTTTTTTGTAAACGCTTGGAAGCAGGCAAAGCACCGTTCCGCCAATATGGATACGCTGGTGGCATTGAGTACAGGTATTGCCTACCTGTTCAGTGTTTTCAATATGCTGTTTGCCGACTTTTGGCATCAACGGGGACTGCATGCTCACGTATATTTTGAAGCGGCTGCCGTTATTATCGCATTCATCCTCTTGGGAAAACTGCTGGAAGAAAGAGCCAAAGGCAACACCTCTTCAGCCATTAAGAAGCTGATGGGCTTGCAGCCAAAAACGGTCATCGTGGTACAGGCGGACGGAACGGAAAAGCAGACCGCTATCGAAGACGTAAGCGCAGGCGATGTGATACTCGTAAAGCCCGGTGAAAAGATTGCGGTAGACGGCATGGTCATATCGGGCAATTCGTATGTGGACGAAAGCATGTTAAGCGGTGAGCCTGTACCTGTATTGAAAAAAGAAAAAGAAAAAGTATTTGCAGGAACGATTAACCAAAAAGGCAGCTTCCGGTTCAGGGCGGTAAAAGTGGGCAAAGAAACCATGCTTGCCCACATCATCAAAAGGGTGCAAGATGCACAGGGAAGCAAAGCACCCGTACAGAAACTGGTCGATAGGATTGCGGGCATCTTTGTTCCCACAGTGATAGGTATTGCCATCCTGACATTTACGCTATGGTTGATTTTGGGAGGCGAAAACGGGGTTGTTCAAGGTCTGTTGGCAGCCGTTACGGTATTGGTCATTGCCTGCCCCTGTGCTTTAGGCTTAGCGACACCCACCGCTATTATGGTAGGCGTTGGTAAAGGTGCTGAAAATGGCATTTTGATAAAGGATGCCGAAAGTTTGGAACTGGCCAAAAAAGTAAATGCCATCGTTTTGGACAAAACCGGAACCATCACCGAGGGAAGACCACAGGTAACGGGCATTAAATGGCTGAACAATGAGGACACTGCAAAAGAAATCCTTTTGAGCATCGAAAAGCAATCCGAGCATCCATTGGCAGAAGCCGTAGTGAAGCATCTTGGCGATGTAGCGACCACCTCTTTATCCATGTTCGACAGCATTACGGGCAAAGGCGCAAAAGCAGACCATGATAACGAAACCTATTATGTAGGCAACAAAAAGCTATTGGCAGAAAACAACATTGCCATTGCCGGAGAATTACAAGACCAGGCCGAAGAATGGGGCAAACAGTCTAAAACCGTTATCTGGTTTGCAAACAGCAAAAAGGCTCTTGCTGTAATCGCTATCGCCGATAAGATTAAGGAAACATCGGTGCAGGCTATCCGGGAAATGCAGGAAATGGGCATTGACCTGTATATGCTGACCGGAGATAATGAAGCTACCGCTAAAGCCATTGCGGAGCAGACAGGCATCAAGCATTACAAAGCCGAAGTTTTGCCACAGCATAAAGCCGACTTTGTGAAAGAACTGCAAAGTAAAGGAAAGGTAGTGGCAATGGTGGGCGATGGTATCAACGACAGCACCGCATTGGCAACAGCCGATGTAAGTATCGCAATGGGCAAAGGCAGCGACATCGCAATGGACGTAGCCAAGATGACCATCATTTCGTCCGACCTGACCAAGATACCGCAGGCAATACGCTTGTCCAAACAGACCGTAGCCACCATCAAGCAAAACCTGTTCTGGGCGTTTATCTACAACGTAATCGGCATTCCGGTAGCGGCAGGCATCCTTTACCCTGTTAACGGCTTCCTGCTCAACCCGATGATTGCGGGTGCGGCAATGGCATTGAGCAGCGTGAGCGTGGTCAGTAACAGCCTGCGGTTGAAGTGGAAGAAATAAAACAGTAAATCTCACAAATCAAACAAGAAATTACACAACAATAACTAACTGAATAGTACGGAAATTTGCATTATCAGATAACTCTAAAATTTGTAAACAATGGAAAGTAAACAATTTCAATTCAAGACGAACATCAATTGCGGCGGCTGTATCGCATCTGTAAAGCCGCACTTGGACAAGGCAGAGGGCATCTGCCATTGGGAAGTGGACACGGCCAACAAGGACAAGGTACTTACAGTGAAGTCCGAGGGCATTACCGAGCAGGAAGTAATATCGACCGTACAAAAGGCAGGCTTCAAAATAGAACCTTTGAATGCCTAAGCCAACTACATTTTGAAATGTCCTTTTTCCGACCGAATTTTCTGAAGGTTGGGTTGCTGAAAAAGGCATTTCATCAAATCCTGAAGAAAGAGGATGTCTTGTTGTGGTCGTAACATTGTTTGTTTGTATAGAGAAATTTTGCCTATATAGCAAAAAAAATTGTAAAAACAATATAAAAAACCAATCTTATTTGTAACTTTGTTGAGTTGAAAAATTATAGAATACATATAGGCATTTTGACACTCTTCTGTCTGGTTTTCTTTATGATACCAAGTCAGAGCTATGCCTGTTCCAAAAATTCAACAAAGACCGAACAGTCTTCCTGCTCAAAAGAGAAATCCAAAAAATCAGAACATAAAAAAGGTTGCAAGGGCAAATCCTGCAAAAAATGCAAAAGCGGCAACTGCGATGGTGGTTGTTCACATAGCTCTTGCAGATGCAGTGCTTCAACGACCTCCCTATACTTACCAATCCCAATCGAATTAAAAGCTAAAAATCCATTTGCTGAAGTTAAAAAGCAAAAATTAGGTTTCAAGGAAGCCTACTATTCTTCGGGATTTTTCTTCATTTGGCTACCTCCTAAAATAAGCTAAAACTATGGCCTGATAGCCATAGGTGTGCCTTGTCAAAAGCTATTCCGGCTTTTGCAAATCCCCTATTTGTACTATTTATTTTAAAATTCAAGGGAAATGGGTTTGCTAATACCCCTTTTCCGAAAATGTATATTATTATGAAATCATTATCAAAAATAGTGATGGTAATCGCCGTATTACTATCATCAATAAACGTGTTTGCACAAATCAAGAATGCGAAAACGGAAACCGTAAAGATTTACGGCAATTGTGGTATGTGCAAAACCACCATCGAAAAAGCAGGTAACGTAAAAAAGGTAGCCAGCGTGGACTGGAACAAAGATACCAAGATGGCTACGCTCACGTATGACGGCGACAAAACAAATCAGGATGAAATCCTGAAACGTATCGCTTTGGCTGGTTATGACAGTGAGAAGTTCCGTGCGCCGGATGACGTATATGCTAAACTGGCTGGTTGCTGCCAGTATGATAGACCAGTAAAGACGGTTGCCAAAAACAAGGAGGCGGGAATGGACATGAATGCCGGACATGGCAATCACGACCATAGCCAAATGGCAGCACCCGCTAACAAAGATGCAGCCCAAAACCAATCACAACTGAAAGCTGTATTTGACAACTACTTTTCAGTGAAAGACGCTTTGATAAAAATCGATGCGGCGACCGCATCTGCCAAAGCTGCTGAATTGGCTGCATCCCTTAAAGCAGTCGATATGAACAAGCTATCGGCAGAGGAACATACGGCTTGGATGAAAGTGATGCAGGATTTGACGGCCAATGCGGAAAGCATTTCAAAATCAAAAGATGTTGCAAAACAAAGAAGTGCTTTTGCGGCACTTTCGGAAAGCATCTACACACTTGCCAAAGTGTCTAAACAGGACACCCCCGTTTATTACCAGCACTGCCCTATGTACAATGGAGGTAAGGGAGCCAATTGGCTAAGTAAAGAGAATGCTGTTAAAAATCCATACTACGGCTCACAGATGCTTACCTGCGGTAGTACCGTTGAAACCATTAAATAACAGGTCTGAAAGCTATGATACAGTACAATGACATGGTGCAGGCGCTTAAAGACCTAAGACAGCGTGGGTACAGTATGGACTTTAGTCTGTTGCCGGACTGCCTGTACTGTGCGTCAAGGAGCCTGAAACTAAAACCGGAAGATTTTACGGTTACGGAAACTCATAGGTTTGAAAGCCTCGACAGCAGTCCTGATAACAATGCCGTGATTTATGCCATATCGTCCAATGATGGTAAGAATAAAGGCGTACTTGTTGATGCCTATGGTACTTATGCCGAAGAAATGACCCATGAGATGGCAAAAAAATTAAGTACAACATAACTTTTAAAACCCCTTGTTATGAAAAAATACACTTGTCCTATGCACCCACAGGTGCTAAAAGACGAACCGGGCAAATGCCCGCTATGTGGCATGGCATTGGTTCCCGTTGGTGGTGCGTCAGTTTCTCATGAACACACATCAAAACATGGGCATTCCGGACATTCTCAACATGGCCATGCTGATGAAAACTTTAATAAACATGAGGGACATCATACAGGCGATTTCCTCACACGTTTTTGGATAAGCCTTGTCATTACAATCCCTATCCTGCTCCTGTCGCACATGATACAGCAATGGTTGGGTTTCTCCCTTGCTTTCAATGGAGATAAATACGTGCTGCTGGCATTGGGTACGGTGATTTATTGCTATGGAGGCTTGCCGTTCCTAAAGGGAATGATTGGCGAGGTGAAAGCCAAAGCCATAGGGATGATGACACTTGTTGCCATCGCCATATCCGTAGCCTATGTCTATTCCGTAGCCGTTGTATTTGGCTTGCAGGGTATGGACTTCTTTTGGGAACTGGCAACCCTAATTGACATCATGCTGTTAGGGCATTGGCTGGAAATGCGTTCCCAAATGGCTGCTTCACGGGCATTACAGTCATTGGTGGCTTTGCTGCCCAACGATGTTACCGTGGAACGTGGCGGAGAAGCCGTAAAGATAAAGCTCGAAGACCTGCAAAGCGGTGAAACAGCTATCATAAAACCGGGTGAAAAAATTCCAGCCGATGGATTGGTACTGGAGGGGCTTTCGTATATCAACGAAAGTATGCTTACCGGAGAAAGTGTTCCCGTAAAAAAGGAAAAGGACGGAAAGGTCATCGCAGGCTCTATCAATGGCGATGGGGCGCTGAAAGTTAAGGTAACAGCCGTTGGAAAAGACAGCTACCTGAACAGGGTTATCAATCTTGTGCAGGAGGCGCAGGCTACTAAGTCCAATACACAGAACCTTGCGGACAAAGTTGCCAAATGGCTCACCTTTATTGCCATTGCCGTGGGCATAGGCACATTTGCCTATTGGTATGCAAGCAGTGGAGATATTGCCTTTGCGCTTGAAAGAATGGTGACGGTGATGGTAACGGCCTGTCCGCACGCATTGGGCGTGGCTATCCCGTTGGTGGTCGCCATTTCCACAACGCTTTCGGCGACCAATGGTCTGCTCATCCGCAACCGTACGGCATTTGAAACCACCCGCAAACTTTCCACCGTCATTTTTGATAAGACCGGAACGCTTACCAAAGGTTCCCATGCCGTAGAAAAGGTTATACCGTTAACGGATGAATACAATGCCGATGAGGTTATCCAGTATGCTGCCGCAGTACAGCAAAATTCGGAACACCATATTGCAAAAGGTATTATGGCTACATTGAAAGAAAAGAGCCTTGCCTTATGGAAGTCTGAAAACTTCAGCTATATGCAGGGCATAGGTGTTAAAGGTGTTGTGAACGGGAAAAATGTCGTAGCTGGCGGTCCGAATTATTTCACCGAAAACCATCTTTCTCTGCCGGAAATACCAAGCGAAATCAATCAGGAAGCAGAAACGGTCAACTTTGTCCTCATTGATGACCGGGTAATCGGCATCATTACTTTGGCAGACAGCATCCGGGAGGGTTCGGCACAGGCGATTGAGGAACTCAAAAAAATGGGCATCAAGTCCTTTCTGCTCACCGGGGACAACGACAGGATTGCTGCTGCCGTAGCCGGAAAATTGGGTATGGACGGGTATTTGGCTAATGTGCTTCCGCACAACAAGCAGGAGAAAGTAAAGGAGTTTCAGGCAAAAGGCGAAATCGTAGCAATGACTGGTGATGGTGTAAATGATGCACCTGCACTGGCACAGGCAGATGTGGGCATTGCCGTGGGTTCCGGTACGGACGTGGCTGCCGAAACAGCGGATATCATATTGGTAGACAGCGACCCGAGGGATGTGGTCAAACTGATTGACTTCGGCAAACTTACCTACAAAAAGATGGTACAGAACCTGATATGGGCGGTTGGCTACAACGTGGTGGCAATACCGCTTGCGGCAGGCGTACTCTATCCGAATTTTGTTTTAAGTCCCGCTATGGGTGCTGTGCTGATGAGTGTAAGCACCATTGTAGTGGCTATTAATGCAAGTTTTTTAAAAATCAAAAAATAAATAAAAATGAGAAATATAACATTATCAATCTTCACTGCTGTTTTAATATTTACAGCAGTATCCTGTAATCAAAATTCTAATCAAAAAGAAGAAACTAATAATAGTTCAGATACTTCTATGAATGGTATGAATCACTCAAAGGGGATGTCTGATGAAGCAATGGCTTCAGCACAGGAAAAAATGGAAAACAAAGAACAAGTTTTTTCTATCGCACCAATAATCACCGATTACCTGTCATTAAAAAATGCGTTGGTTTCAGACGATGACAAAGGAGCAGCTAATGCCGGCAAAAAACTTTTCGCTACTTTGAACAATGTAGACATGAAGTCCATTCCTGCCGATAAACACCAAAAATACATGGACATAGCAGACGATGCGAAAGAACATGCGGAACATATTGAGAAAAATGTTGGCAATATAGAACACCAACGGGAACATTTAGCGTCGCTTGGCGAAGATTTGAAAGACCTGATTGATTTGTTCGGTACATCACAAACATTGTATCAAGACCACTGCCCGATGTTCAATGATGGCAAGGGAGCTGTTTGGTTCAGCGAAAGCAAAGAAATCAAAAATCCTTACTATGGCTCTAAAATGTTAACCTGCGGCATGGTAAAAGAAGAAATTAAATAATCTGAAAAACAATGTTATGGTTGCAAAAATCATTGAACTATCCCTTAAAAACAGATACATTGTATTACTGATTGCTACAGGTTTGTTTGTCTGGGGATATTTTTCAGTAAAAGAAAATCCCATAGATGCTATTCCCGATCTCAGCGAAAATCAGGTAATTGTTTTTACCGAATGGATGGGGCGTAGTCCTCAGGTTATGGAAGATCAAATCACGTATCCTTTGGTCAGCAATCTTCAGGGTATTCCCAAAATAAAAAATATACGTGCTGTTTCGATGTTTGGGATGAGTTTCGTATATGTCATCTTTGATGATAATGTAGATATCTATTGGGCAAGAACACGTGTTTTGGAAAGGCTCAACTATGCTCAAAGATTACTCCCACAGGGAATCACACCAGCGCTCGGTCCGGATGGGACTGGCGTTGGTCATGTTTTCTGGTATCATTTAGATGCACCTAAAATGGATTTGGGGGAACAACGTGCACTACAGGACTGGTATGTCAAATTTGCTTTGCAAACGGTTTCTGGTGTAGCAGAAGTGGCTTCCTTTGGAGGATTCGAAAAGCAGTATCAATTGGTGGTGGATCCTTTAAAGCTTCAGTACTATAACATTTCATTAATGGATGTGATGAGTAAAGTGCGTGCCAATAATAATGATGTTGGCGGAAGCAAGTTCGAGATGAGTGATATGGCCTACATTATCCGAGGCTTGGGCTATGTAAAGAATAAGGAAGATATTGAAAAAATATCACTAGGTAATTTCAATGGTATCCCTGTTAGGGTGAAAGATATCGGCCAGGTACAAATGGGCGGAGACCAACGACTCGGTATTTTTGATATGGATGGCAAGGGTGAAGTAGTTGGCGGCATCGTTGTAATGCGATATGGCGAAAATGCAGATAAAGTAATTAAAAATGTAAAAGAAAAGATCAAAGAGGTAGAAAAGGGTTTACCCGCAGGAGTTACTATCAAGGCTTCCTATGACAGAAGTACTTTAATAGAAGCTGCTATTAATAATATCAAAGGCAAGATTATAGAAGAAATTGTTATGGTAGCGGTTATTGTGCTTATCTTCTTGTTTCACTGGCGCAGCGCACTTAGTATCATTATTCAGATTCCTGTTACTATTTCTATCAGTTTTATACTGTTGAACGCTTTCGGTCTATCGTCCAACATTATGTCGCTTACGGGAATTGCTTTAGCCATAGGCGTTATCGTGGATAACGGAATTATCATGTCAGAAAACGCTTATCGTAATCTATCAACTTGGCAGAATACTCACAAACCTTCAAAAGCCAAAGACAATGAATAAAAAGTTTTATCAAATATTCAAAAGAAAAAATAAAGAACAGGATTATAATAAAATCCCGGAAGAAACACGGATGCAGATCATTGAGAGGTCATGCAAGCAGGTTTCAAGGGGTGTGTTCTTTTCTACCGTAATTATTATTACATCATTTTTACCGGTATTTTTACTGACAGGTCAGGAAGGAAAACTCTTCCATCCATTGGCATATACCAAAACATTTATCATGGCGGTCGATGCCTTACTGGTAATTACCCTTGCGCCCGTCTTGATTTCTTTCTTTATGAAAGGAAAATTTCAGGATGATAAGAAAAATCCTGTAAACAGAGGTATTGAGCGGGTTTACGAACCTGTGATTCGTTGGTGCATCAAATGGAGGAAAACCGTTATTGGTATTAACATCGCAGCATTGCTCATCAGCATCCCATTGGTGATGAATTTAGGGAGAGAATTTATGCCTCCGCTGGATGAAGGTTCTTTACTTTTTATGCCCGTCACTCTTCCCGATGTATCCAATTCTGAAGCGAAAAGAATTTTGCAGGTGCAGGATAAAATCATCAAATCTGTTCCTGAAGTACAGCACGTGCTTGGCAAAGCGGGTAGAGCAAATACTGCAACAGATAATTCGCCAATAAGCATGATTGAAACCATCATTCTGTTAAAACCACAAAATGAGTGGCGAAGTGGGATGACTAAGAATGATATTATCAACGAGCTCAATGCTAAGCTTCAAATTCCTGGTATTACCAATGGATGGACAATGCCCATCATCAATCGGATCAATATGCTTTCAACAGGTATCAGAACCGATGTTGGCATAAAGGTGTACGGACAAAATTTAGATAGCATCTATACGCTATCTCAAAAAATAAGTAAGGAATTGCAAGGTATAGAAGGTGTAAAGGACATGTATGTTGATCCAATAACCGGAGGTAAATATCTGGATGTCAGTATTAAAAGAGAAGAAATCGGAAGATATAATCTAAACGTAGATGACGTGAATGCCATTGTAGAAAGTGCTTTGGGCGGAATGAAACTTACTACCACTATTGAAGGAAGACAACGTTTTTCCGTTAACGCAAGATACGGTCAGGATTTTCGTAATAATCTGGAAGCGCTGAGAAGACTTCCTGTGCAGACGATGCAGTTCGGAACGATTCCTTTGAGCGCTGTAGCAGATATTCGTTTGAGTGATGGACCACCGATGATTAATTCGGAAAATGCGATGTTGAGAGGAGCCGTTCTTTTCAATGTTCGCGACAGGGATTTAGGTAGCACTGTTTCCGAAGCAATGAAAAAATTGAACAATATGGTAAGCAAAATGCCAAAAGGTTATTATGTAGAGTGGAGTGGGCAATACGAAAACCTGATTCGTGGTGAACAAACCCTGAAAATGATCCTGCCCGTAGTGTTAGTCATTATATTTCTCTCTATGTATTTTGCATTTCACTCTATGCGGGAAGCCTTTTTTTGCATCATTACCATTCCGTTTGCCTTAATTGGTGGGGCTTTTATGATTTCCATTTGGGGCGTAAACCTTTCGGTAGCGGTAGCGGTTGGTTTTATAGCTCTTTTTGGTTTGGCAGTTGAAACAGGTATTGTGATGATTATTTATCTGAACGATGCAATGCAGCAACTGGTAGAACTGAAAGGCAATACCAAAGAAACTATTACCAGAGATGATTTGCGTGAATATGTAATTTTTGGTGCAGCAAAAAGACTTCGTCCAAAATTAATGACCGTAATGGTTACACTTTTCGGCTTAGTACCTATACTTTGGAGCCATGGCGTAGGAAGTGATATGATGAAACCTATTATATTGCCAATGGTCGGCGGTGTTTTCACATCAGCCATTCATATTCTCTTAGTTACACCCATCATCTTTTTAATGACCAAAGAATATGAGCTCCGCAAATATGGCAAAATAGAGGTTTTAGAAGCAAAACATTAATAATATGATTCAAAAAATAAAAATACTCTTACCAGTGATCCTCCTCTATGCTGGAACTGTTGTGCAGGCACAGGTAATGTCGTTACAAAGAATTATTGATAGTATTTCCGTACATCATCCTGTTGTGAAAATGTACGACAACGAAATCCGATCAATGGATGAGAATGCCAAAGGTGCCCGAAGCTGGATGGCTCCGCAAGTAGGTGTGGGGAATTTTATGACACCTTATAACGTTGACTTGTGGCGGAAAAAAGATGGGATGACCGGCATGGGTTCTGTAGCTTTTTCGGTAGAGCAGATGATTCCCAACAAAAAGAAATTAGATGCCAACGAAGCGTATATGAAGGCAATGTCATCTACTCAAAAGGAAAAGAAAAATGCCCAGCTCAACGAGTTGGTGCAGGATGCAAAACAGTTGTATTATGACTGGATTATTTTAGAAAAGAAACTTTCGGTAATAAAAGAAAATCAAAGTTTATTGAATTTTATGATCAAAAACGCTGAGATCCGCTACCAGAATGGATTAAGCAAAATAAGCGCCTATTACAAGGCAAAAGCATCGCTTGGTAATATCAAAAATATGCAATTGATGTATGAAAATGATATCAAAGAAAAGCGAATCCGCCTGAATGCGCTAATGAACAGGAATGCAATGCTTCCTTTAGAGATTGACACTTCTTTTCAATTTAATGATTATGCTGATTTGGTTTTTGACAAAGATCTATTTTACAAAAACCGGAGCGACTTAAAGGCTTTGGATAAAGAAATCAACATTGCCAACCTGCAACAAGAAAATGAGAAACAAAGCCTGAAGCCGGAGTTTGGTTTTCGTTACGAAAATATGGTTGGTTTTGGCGGGCAACCCTTACAATATACGGCAATGATTATGATAAAGTTGCCGTTTGTAAGCTGGGCGTCCAAAATGAACAAAGCCAATATTGAAAGTCTAAAATGGAAAGCCAGTTCACTAGAGTCGCAAAAAGAAATGATGGTAAACGAATACAGTGGTATGGCTTACGGCATGCGGAACGAGTTTGATCTTAATAAAAAACAGATTGAATTGTATGAACAAGAGATCATCCCTGCATTAAAGAACAATTACAAATCTATGCAGCTGGGTTATGAGCAAAATACAGAAGAACTATTTATGCTTTTTGACGCTTGGGAACAGCTGAACATGACTCAGATAGAATATTTTGACCTTTATACCAAAGCGCTTACCATGCAGGTTACTTTGGATAGGTTGATTGAGAAAAAATAAATTATTATGAATTACAAAATTATCATCATTATCCTCAGCTTTTCAATATTTTTTGTTGCCTGCAAAAATGATAAAAAAGAAAATCACGAAGGACATGCCGGGCACGGAAAAACAGAAGAAGTATACACATGCACGATGCACCCGGATGTTATCCGCAATCAACCGGGCAACTGTCCTATTTGCGGTATGAAATTGGTAAAAAAAGAATCGGGTGCAAATCACGCAGATGAAGGCGTTCAGTTAGAAAGCCAGTTAAAGCCTACCAATGGTTTTGTGGTATCTTCAGTTCCTGTCATGACTATCGAACGAAGTTCCCAACCTGTAGATATAGAAGCACTGGGTACTATTGCTTATGATACAAGGCAAATAGGAAGTATTTCAGCTAGGTTTGCAGGCAGAATAGAAAAACTATACGTGAGAAGCCTTTACCAACCTGTAAGAAAAGGGCAAAGAGTTATGGATATCTATAGCCCTGAAATTCTTACTGCAGAACAAGATTTATTGTTGTTACTCCGCAGAGATCCAACTAATAAAATTATGATAGAAGCTTCTAAACGGAAACTGATGTTACTGGGTATGTCTACACAGCAATTAGGCGAAGTGATTAGCAAACACAAACCAGACTTTACTATTGCAGTTTATAGTAATTATAACGGGTTTATTAAAAATGCTGAACTTATGAAAGATTCAGAAGTAAAGGCATCTATGGGAGCTTCCTCACAGACTACAGGTGAGCTGAGCATTAAAGAGGGTATGTATGTGCAAAAAGGACAAACCGTATTCAATGTTTATGATCCGTCCAAAACCTGGGCGCTGTTAAATGTATATATAAAAGATAAAAGCCTCTTAAAAAAAGGTCAATCTGTTAATCTTATATCAGAAACTATTCCAGATAAAATAATAAAAGGAAAAATCGATTTTATTGAGCCTTTTTATCGTGCAGAAACCAGAACGATTACAGCAAGGATTTATTTTAATAATTCGGTGTATAAAATTCCAGTGGGCTCGCAGGTTAGGGCAACAATCTCGGGCGGGATGCAGCTGGCAGACTGGTTGCCGAAATCTTCAGTAATTTCTCTTGGATTAGATAAAGTAGCCTTCCTTAAATCTAATGATGGATTTGTAGCTCATAAAATTAATACAGGAATTGAAGCTGATGGGAAAATACAAGTGCTGGGCGGTCTATCTGCAACCGATTCTGTGGCGGTGGACGCAGAATATTTAATGGATAGCGAAAGTTTTATTAAAACAAATAATTAAAAAGATGAAAAAAATCTTATTACTACTTTTTGCAGGTTTACTTTTAATAATATCCTGTAAGCAAAAAGAAGAGCAACATAATCATGCAGATTCGGATCTATATTACACTTGCTCCATGCACCCACAAGTAGTTTCCGACAAACCCGGAAAATGCCCTATTTGCCATATGGATCTGGTGCCTGTTAAAAGAGAAAAAAGTGACGATCCCGGTGTTTTAACCCTGAACGATGAACAAATACGTTTAGGAAACATTCATGCTGATACCATCAAAAATGGCACGATAGGTGACAATGTAATACTGACCGGCGTATTAAACTTCAATCAAAATCAAAAGGAGGCCATTAGCGCAAGAGTGATGGGAAGGATTGAAAAGCTGTATTACAAAAATATAGGAGACTACGTTACAAAAGGATCTCCGGTATTTGAAATTTACAGTGAAGAACTTAACAACGCCCAGCAAGAATATCTTTTGGCATTGGAAAGAAAAAATGTTTTAGGCACGGGTACAGCGATAGATCTTAACGAACTTATCCAAAGTGCAAAAAATAAATTGTTGCTCTGGGGCATGACGCAAGGACAAGTTCAAAATCTTGCCAATAGTAAAAAAATATCACCTTTTACAACATTTTACAGTCCGTATTCAGGTCATGTAATTTCTGTTGATGTATTAGAAGGTGGTTATGCAATGGACGGTGAAACAGTATTAAATGTGGCAGGGCTTTCTACTCTTTGGGCAGAAGCACAGGCATACACATCACAAATGTCGTTAATTAATCCTAACAGCGTTGCAACAGTAAGAATACCGGATTTGGGAAATTTGGAAATATCAGGAAAAGTAGATTTTGTAAATCCAGAAATTGATCCTTCAACAAGAATCAACCTTATCCGCGTATCTATCCCTAATAAAAATAATCAGCTAACACCAGGAATGCCGGTTTATATTTCTTTTCAAAGCCCAAAACGGCAAACGTTGACGTTACCAATAGATGCAGTTTTGCGGAGTGGAACAGGCGCCAGTGTTTGGGTTCAGGTAGAAAAAGGAAAGTTTAAAAATAAAATGGTGGAAACAGGTATGGAATTAGACCATTCTATTGAAATCACTTCTGGGTTGAAAGAAGGCGATGTTGTGGTTACTACAGGCGCTTATCACATCCAAAGTGAATACACGCTGAAAAACGGAACAAACCCAATGACCGGCCATGATATGAGTAAAATGTAAAAGAAGGAACGTGTGTAAGTTTGATTGAAAATATAACTAATTTTTTAAATGAATTTTTATAGAAACTTTTAAAACAATTATTAACAAATAAAATCAAATATTATGGAAAATCACGACAAAACTCAGCAGATGAATCATGATTCTAACAATATGCAGCATTCAAATCACGGTGCAGCCATGTACAAACGCTTTGCGATTATGGCTGTCGTCATGTTCGCAGTGATGTATTTTATCATGTACGCCATGATTGACGAGTGGCAGAACCTGATACCCAATATCAATAACCTGTACATGACCCTGCTGATGACCTCGGCAATGCTGCTTATCGAATTAGCGATAATGAAAGTGATGTACCCCAACAGGAAGATGAATTGGGCGATAGCCATCATCTCGGTTGCCGTTGGCATCTTTTCATGGTTTGGTATCAGGGAACAAATCAATGTCGGGGACAAGCAGTTTGCAAAGGGTATGATACCCCATCACGCAGCAGCCATATTGATGTCCGAAAAGGCACACCTGACCGACCCGGAACTGATAGAGCTGCAAAAAAACATACTTAAAACCCAAGCGGAAGAAATTGAACTGATGAAGCGCAAGCTAAAAGAGTTTGAAGAAAGTAAATAATAAAATTTAAAAAACAGTTTCGACATGAGCAAAATAATAATCGGCTTTATTTCCTTATCAGCCCTGCTATTCACCGCTTGCGGACAGGTAGGGTCAAATAAGGATGAAGCGACACAGCATTCGCAGGCAACTCCGGAAAGCCACGGGCATAGTAACCAAATAGGTGAATTGGTTCCATCGGATGAAGTCTGCATGGTCAACGATGCCTATATGGGCAAAAAGCAGTTTGACGTAAAATTTGATGGTAAAACCTATTACGGATGTTGCGAAATGTGTAAGGAACGTATTCCAAAAGATGCGACCGTGCGGATGGCGATAGACCCCTATTCCCATAAGCAGGTAGACAAAGCTAATGCGGTGATTGCTGTGACAGGAAATAACGGTGAAGTTTCTTATTTTGAAAACAAGGAGAATTATGCCAAGTATGTGAAAAAACAGTAGACACAAAAAGATGAAGCCACAATAAAATAATTATGACCATAAAGAAGAAAATCATATTGGGGCTGGCTGTCGTCCTGATTGCCATACAGTTCTTTCAGCCCTTACGGAACCAGGCGGTTGAAGTGCCAGCCACCCATATTGAAAGGGTGTACACCGTACCCCAAAATGTAAAGACTATCCTTGCCCAGTCCTGCTACGACTGCCATAGCAACAATACCCGCTATCCATGGTACAGCCGTATTCAGCCCGGAGCATGGTACATGGCGGAGCATATCAAAAAGGGCAAAGAGGAACTCAACTTTAGCGAATTTGGCGACTATTCTGTCCGCAGGCAGCGAAACAAGTTCAGGGCTATGGCCGGGCAGGTTAAGGACGGGGAAATGCCGTTGTCATCATACACACTAATTCATCGCAATGCAGTATTGTCACCGGAGGATAAGCAGGTTTTGATAGCGTGGTTTAGCACAATGGAAGACAGCATTAAATAAAATTTTTCAAATCATGAACAGATATAATAAAATACCTATAAGAATTTTGCAAACAGTGCTGATACTGCTTTGCACGCAAACGCTGTTTGCACAGAGAGTGGTGCATTACGAGCTGTATGTAAAAGATACGCTTGTCAACTATGCAGGTAAGCAAAAAAGGGCAATTGCCGTAAACGGGCAAATCCCCATGCCCACCCTTACCTTTACCGAGGGCGACACTGCCGAAATAGTGGTGCACAACCAATTGAAAGAAAGCACATCACTTCACTGGCATGGTGTGTTCCTGCCCAATAAAGAAGACGGTGTGCCCTGGCTTACACAAAAACCCATCGCACCGGGCACAACCTACACCTACCGTTTTCCGATTATCCAGCATGGTACGCACTGGTACCATTCCCACTCAGGATTGCAGGAGCAGATAGGCATGTACGGTAGTTTTATCATGAAGAAAAGAAGCGATGATAAGACATTCAGAAAAGGAATTGATGATTTGCCGACCGTTCCAATTATATTAAGTGAGTGGACAAATCTTAACCCCGATAATATCAACCGTATGCTACACAATGCAAATGATTGGGCGGCCATTAAGAAAGGCGCAACACAATCATATGTTGAAGCTATTAAGGAGGGAAAATTAGGGGTAAAGGTAAAAAACGAGTGGAAGCGGATGCTGGCGATGGATGTCAGTGACGTTTACTATGATAAAATCCTAATAAATGGTAGCCATAGCACCGATTTGAAAACAATTGATGGTAAAAAGCTAAAAGCAGGCGACAAAGTCAGATTGCGTGTTTCCAATGGAGGGGCGTCTTCATATTTCTGGCTACGGTATGCTGGAGGAAAAATTACAGTAGTAGCTAATGATGGGAATGATGTTGAGCCTGTAGAGGTGGACAGGTTAATCATTGCCGTTTCTGAAACTTACGATATTGTAGTGACTATCCCTCAAGATGGTTTGGCTTACGAGTTCTTAGCAACAACCGAAGACAGGACACAATCTGCGAGTTACTTTATAGGTGATGGGGTCAAACAGCTTATTTCTCCACTCCCACGATTGAAGTATTTCGAGGGGATGAAGATGATGAACGATATGATGAAAATGAATGGCGATTTGAACGATATGGGCATGAAGATGAGCCTTAACCAAATGGACATGAATGTAGTGATGTATCCCGAAATTACCGGAGATGCAACAAAAAAAGCAGACCACAGTAAGCATGAGGGTATGGATATGGATAACGACGCTAACCGTTACAACGCTAATGCCTTGGGAGACATCAAAACATTAAATTATGCTATGTTGCAATCACCTTATAACACCTCTCTTCCAAATGATGCGCCCGTAAAAGAGTTGAAATTCACACTTACTGGCAACATGAACCGCTATGTATGGAGCATGGATAATAAAATACTTTCGGAAACTGACAAAATACCTGTAAAAAAAGGAGAAATTCTACGGATTACCATTTATAATAATTCAATGATGCGGCATCCAATGCATCTTCACGGATTTGATTTCAGGGTGATAAACGGAAAAGGCGAAAAATCGCCGCTTAAAAATGTGTTGGATATCATGCCTATGGAAACAGATACCATTGAGTTTTTAGCAAATGAGGAAGGTGATTGGTTCTTTCATTGCCATATATTATATCACATGATGGCGGGAATGAACAGGGTCTTTGAAGTTGGAGACTACAATAACCCCTATCTACCCGATAAGGCAAAAGCCTATAAAGAATTGCAAAGAGAAAGTAATATGCCTCATTTTATGGCACAAAACGATTTTGCAACCAATGGTAATGATGGAGAAGCTATGCTAATGAATGCACGCTACCAATTAGGAACAGAATGGCGTTTAGGTTACAATGATATGCACGGCTACGAGGTAGAAACACATTTAGGTAGGTATTTGGGCAGAATGCAATGGTTTATGCCATTCATAGGTTTTGACTGGCGTTACCGCAGACTCGGTATTGATGAGCACGAAAAGAATTTGTTTGGGCAAAGAAATGAGAAAGACACCCGCAGACAGTTTAGCTTAGGATTTATCTATACGCTGCCGATGCTGGTCAATTTTCAGGCAGAAGTATATCATGATGGAATTGTGAGATTGCAGTTAATGCGTGAAGATATACCAATTTCAAAAAGACTAAGAGGTGGTTTTATGGTGAATACCGACTTAGAGTATATGGGAGAACTTAGGTATATCATTAATAAGAATATAGGGATACGTACCCACTATGATAGCGATATGGGCTTTGGTGTGGGGCTGGCATTGACTTATTAAAATTAAATAACTAAGGGTTGTAAACTGCATAACCGTAAAAAAATATCGGTAAAAAAAAGGAGGTGATGCAGGTGTAATTCGCAAAGACTAACCTGCATCATACTACAACCCTTTAAAGTATGCAACAAAAATCTATCTATCGTTCCATCATCAATACGGTAGAGGTTGAATTTTTTTAAGCAGTAATTGCATCATAAGCTAATACGAACAGTGTTAGCTTTTCTGTATTAACCAATAATATATTACATCAAAATGAAGCGAATGGATAAATTTTACAATGAAACATATCTTAAATTGGAAACTGCAATCCAGGAACTGGAGATTGAAACCGACTGCCCCATAAAAAGAATTGAAGCCGTTATACACCATATCATACAAAGCCTTGCCGACTTAAAGGACTTTGTACTGAAAAATGACTTTAAGAATATGGAAGAAGAAATCCATTTTTTCAAGTATCAGAAACCTGTTATTGTTTCAAAGCTCATCTACTACAATGCCATCTATAAAATCGAAACAAGAAGACCCTACGGGAACAAGCGTACCAAGAAATATTTTACCAAAGAACTGAAAAAGCTAAAAAGGTTCTTTGAAAACAACCTTGATTTTTACAAGTATTACCGCAGCAATAATTCTTTCTTTGACGAAAAATTCTTTGTGCGTGGCATGCACGATATAAGGCTGTGGTTAGACACATTTTATTTTGAAGCAGACCATCGTTTTTCTACTTCACACGATTATAAGGTTGCCAAGATTATTGCCAATGACCTGATACAAGTTTATTTGGAAGACAGGCTCAATAACATCAATGTGAAAAGGGGTTCGGACAATTCATTGAAATGGACGGCAAGTAAAACGGCACTGACTGAACTCATATATGCACTGTACTCCCACGGTGTATTTAACAATGGGAATACAGATATAAAATTGATTGCTAAAGCATTTGAAGATGCCTTTAATATTGAATTGGGCGATTTTTACCATACGTTTATGGAACTGAAAGCCCGTAAGATAAACCGAACCAAATTCCTTGACAGCCTGTGTGAAGCCCTAATAAAAAAAATGGACGAAAAGGACGAAAAGTAACGACTATTATAATACGCCACGAGGTGAATGAACGCCTTTTGTTCGTATAATGCTTTCCTGCACCTTTGGGGCTTCATTCTGCTTTTCTGCCTGCTCCGAAGCATCTTGTTTGGTTTCCGGCGTAATAGATAGCTGTATCTTTCTTTCTACGGCAGCCAGTTCCGTTTTAAGCTCACTCAATCGACTTTCCTTAGCCCAAGTACCGTTAACCACTTCCTGAAGTATCGGCAGGTCTTTTTGTATTTCAGCGATTTTCTCCTGCTCCTGCTTCACAAAGCCCGGCAGTTTTTCCAAAGCCCTTAAAAAATTCATTGCGGCGGTTTCGGGGTCTTTTGCCATCAGACCGTTATTGTAGGTGTACTTGATATTGCCCTCGCCAGTTATAAAAAATCTATTGACCCTTTCGAGTGTTGAATTATCCTTTGGAAGTTCTGTTTTAACCAATAATTGAAACCCGTAGAGGTTGCCTATTTCACGATAGTCGCCTGCCGTGCGGGCTTTGTTCGCAATCTCGTTCAGTTTCGCACCGATTTGTTTCGGATTTGCATTGGGTGGCAAGCCATCCAACAGCACAGGGTTTTCGATTGTACCATCCGAACGCTTTTGCAGGCGTTGCTGTAAGTTTTCCCAGTCGGTATTCATACGGCTCAAACGGGATTGAGTGCTTTGCAACATTTCCGTATAATCCTGTACCTTAAATTTGGCACTGGATTTAGAACGGTTGAACGCCTGCTTTTCACTTTCCAGTCCGGCAATCTGTTTTTCCAGTTTGGCTTTATCCAACAGGTCTGTATTTCCTGACAGGATTGCTACGTATTCCGAAAAGTTCATTCCCGATTTTTCGTCCATACTTCCCTCATCAATCGTTCTTTTGGTCAGGTTGTTGGTCTTTAACTGGTCGATGAAAAGCTGCTTATTGTACAGCAGGTTGAACTTGTAGCTATCCAAAGATTTTTCAACGGCATAGATGATTACATCTACTTTGTTGTTGGCAAAGAACTTCGCAATCTCATTGCCTTTGCGGATTGCTCGACCGTCACGTTGGGCAAGGTCGCTTGGTCGCCACGGCGTATCTAAATGATGAACCGCTACGGCTCTTTTTTGTGCGTTTACTCCTGTTCCGAGCATACTTGTAGAGCCGAACAGCACACGAATTTTGCCCTCGTTCATCTCTTTGATAAATTCCTTGCGTTGCTTATCATTTTTCGCCTGCTGTATAAATCTTACTTCGTGCGCAGGGATGCCGTGGTCTTCCACGAGCTTGCGTTTGATTTCCGAGTACACGTTCCATTCGCCCGGCTTATAGGTTCCCAAATCAGAGAAAACGAACTGCGTTCCTTTCTGTGCGTGGTATTGGTTATAATACTTGGCAATAGTTGCCGCACAATGCGAAGCCTTGCTATCGGGATGGTCTTCATATTTTCCATTTATCATCCGCATATCGAGTGACATTTTGCGGGCGTAATCCGTAGCGATGAGCATCTTCGCCTTTTCTTCGCTTTGCGACAACGGTGGTCTTCCGAGCAACTCGGCATTTCCCGTTTTTGCAAAATCCATCAATTTTTGAATGAACGCAGATTGGTCTGGAGTAGGCGGAATATTATACAAAATCTCATTCTTATTGGGGCGGTCAATACCTATATCTTTTGCCGTTCGGTAATCCGTGATTTCGGAGTAGAATTGCGCAAGCTCCGGTACTTTGATAAAGTATCGGAAACGCTCTTTGGCTACAATACTGTTGGCTACCGAAAATTCATAATCGGTCGTTTTCCTTGCATAAATAGCAGCCCACGCATCAAAAGAATGAATGCCCTGTTTTTCCAATGCTCTTGGCCGCAGGTATTTGAACAGCAGGTACAGTTCGGTTAATGAGTTGCTGATAGTTGTACCCGAAAGAAAGGTTGCTCCCATATCCGCATTTGTCCGTTCCTGAATGGTTCGGATTGCAAAGAGCAGGTTCAAAGCCTTTTGGCTACCGACCACATTGCCCAATCCGGCAACCCTTGTATGCCGTGTATTGAACATTAGGTTTTTGAATTGATGACTTTCATCTACGAACAAATGGTCAATGCCCATCATCTTAAAATCAACTACATCATCCTTGCGGTTTTCAATATCGTGTTGCAGGGTTTTGAGCTTCACTTCGAGGTTTTCTTTCCGCTTGATTACTCCGGCAAGCATACCTCTGGTAACTTCCTTGCCTTGCGATTGCAGTGCATCGAGGTTACGCTCTACGCTGTCCAATTCTATTTCGAGAATTTCCTTTTGTATTTCGGGCGACTGCGGTATCATACCGAATTGGTCGTGTGTGAGGATTACACAATCCCACTCGTTGTTTTTAATATCTCCGAAAATCCGCAGGCGTTTTTGGGGCGTAAAATCTTCTTTGCCCGGAAACAGTATTTTAGCGTGTGGATAGGCAGTGCGGTAGGCTTCGGCAATTTCGTGAACATTGCTTTTCAGCCCGATAATCATCGGTTTATGTGCCAATCCCAAACGTTTAATTTCCTGTGCTGCGGTACACATCACAAGGGTTTTTCCTGCACCTACTTCGTGGTCGCAGATAGCACCGTTGTTCAGCTTTATCATCCAAACGGTGTCCTTTTGGCTCGAATACAGGTCTTCAATCCCCAATGCCTTACGGTCTAAGCCCGGAAAGTCCTGATGGCTTCCGTCATAGTTCGGTCGAACGAAGCAGTTAAACGTATCGTTGTATTGGTTGGTCAGCCTGTTTTTAAACTCATCGTTTTGGGCGTGTAGCCAATCGGTAAAAGCGGTACGGATTTCGTCAATCTTGGTGTTCGCCATTTGTATGGCTTCCATATCCCGCACCTTGACCTCTTGGTCGCCAACCGTAATTTTCTTGGTAATATCAGGTGTGGTATTGACAAGAGCGTGTTTGAGTAGGGCAATCCCGTCAAACGTTCTGCTTTCAGCTTTGACAGCGTATTTTTCCCATATAAGCAAATTCTTCCGGTCACACTTTACTGAAAAGTCATCAGAGCTTTCAGAGTAATGAACGAGTACATCCGTATCAAAAAGATGTGAAGCAAAACGGGCATAAATGCCAGTGGGTATCCAGCGTTCGCCGAGGTTAAAATCGAGTTCCTCAAACTCAATTCGTCTTGGTCGGGCTTCTTCCAGAACGGTAAGGCTTGTTTTGGCTTCGGCATCATCGGGATTGCGTTCGAGATACGCTTTGACCTCTAGGGCTTTCTCTACTACGTTCCCTGCAATCCAGCGTTCGGATATTTCATATTCCTTTTGCAGAGGATTGTAGTAAATACGACCGTGCAATGCTTCTTTCAAAGCATCTTCCGTCATACCGCTGATTTCGGACATATATTCCAAATCCACGCTTCCATATTTGTTCAGCGAAGCCGCTAACGCTTCTTCGGGATTGTCCGTTGCTATTGTTAAGGTGGAGAAACTTACAGGACGGCTGAATATATCCGCTTTGTGTACCACGCCACCAACGACACGTTCCAAATAAGGGATTTCCTTACCGGCGCTGTCCGTTTTAATGAGCTTGATGTTATCGGCGCTATTGAGATTTCCGTACCTTTTGACAAAGGCATCGTATAAGCGGTTAAGGTTTTCCCTTTCTCCCTTGTATTCGGTCTGGTGCTGTGCCTCTTTGGTGTAAAGCTGGTGGTAAATATCCCTCACTTCGATGTAGGCTTCGGCTCTTGCTTTCTGTAAGGAGGATAATTGCAAGGGATGGAAAACAGCTTTACCGTCTGCCGTATCTACATCTTGCAGATGCCCGACCCAACCCTTATCCTGTACAAGGCAATCGTTACGGTGGAACGATTGCAGTTCGCCTGTATATGGAGCAACTTCGGGAATGGTATTAATATTGGTATTTGCAATGGCTGTCTTATGAGATTGGCCATTGCCGTTTATTTGTGAAAACAGGTCGCCGATAACTTCCTGTTCTATGCGATTGGATGACATATTTCCATTGGTCGCCCTATTGGTAACAGGAGGCATATAAGGCTGCTGCATTGCACTACTGAACAGGTCGGGCTGGCGACCTATTGCGGCTCTTCCTTTGGTTGTGGCTTGCCTTTTCGTTGTTGTAGCTCTTTTCGGCGTAGCAAGAACCGATACGGGTTCGTCCACTTGCTCAAACAGGTCGAAAATGCTCAACTGTTTCTGTTCCTGCGGACTTTCACCACTCGTTACAGGAACCGATAAAGATTGTATTTCCCGTTGGATGATGAGAGGTTCGATAACCGGAGGCGTAACCTTTGGTTCAGCCGGAATTTGTATCAAAGGCTCATTATGCCGTTCGCCTCGGTATAAGCTCAAATTCAGTTGCTTTCCAAAATCTTCGGAAAGCATTTGTTTGAGGTCATTGGCAATACCATCAACACCGTTTTTATGGGTATAGATTAAGGCAGGTTGCCCGTATGGGTCGGTGTCTAATTTGCTATCGGTATGCACAATCCTTGTGCTGTCCTGAAAGAGTGCATTGCCCGGCGTATTGTGTTCCGTTTGCCTGCTTTGGCAAAACAGATCTTCCCTGTCGGTCAGATTTTGTTTTGCCGTATTCTTTTGCAGGATAATCAAATCACTGCCCACTTCTGTACCTGCGTACTCTGTAAACAGGTTATTGGGCAGGCGGACAACCGAAACCAAATCATTACCTTGCATCAACGCCCTGCGTATGGGTTCATTCTTCGGGCTGTTGAGGATGCCCTGTGAAGCGATGTACGCTAGCAAGCCGCCCTCACGTAGCATATCAGTACCTTTCAGGAAAAAGTAATTGTGTATGCTTCGGGCAGCCTGGACTTTTGCATTGTCCTTACTTCGGGAATAGGAAAGGTCAAAAACGGAAGTATCGCCGAATGGAATATTACTGGCAATTACGTCGTAGCTGTTTTGTTCTTTTTCCGGGATTTCCTCGAAACCGCTTACACGGATATTGCTTTCGGTATAAAGTTGCTTTAAAATCTTGCCTGTGAGCAAGTCCTTTTCATAAGCGGTAACGTTTGCTTTTTGATGTTCTGAAAAGGATTGTATGAATGAACCGATACCTGCGGACGGTTCGAGGAATTTCTCAATATGCAAACCGCTTTCACGCAAAGCTGCGGAAATGGCATCTATAACCTGTGGCGGTGTATAGAATGCCGTAAGGACAGAGCTTCGCATACTTTCCACATAATTTTTATACTGCTTATCGTCTGCGGAATTTTCTTTGAGTAGCTGGTGGAGTTCCTGCGTAAGTGGGAAAAGGTCGTGTTCCGTCTTTCTCCAATTGTTGATGTCTATTGCGTTCTCAACGGGGTTCAGAACGAATTTAAGACCGCCAAATCCGCTGTATCGCATCATTAGCAGTCTTTCGCCTACGGTGGCTTGTCGTTTCTCCTTTTCCAGTTTAAAAGCAATTCGCAGGGCATCAATGTTGAGTTGGAGATGTTGGCGTTTACTGAAGCCCATTTTCCTGTATCCATATTGCCATGGTTCCTGTAAGCTCGGTGTAGAGCAGGTCAAACTCAGTTTCATAAGCGAAATCATCGGTTAGCTCATATCTTGCGAAAACAGGCTCACAGACAGGGAACATTTTAAGGGCGAACAGTCGCAGTTCCTCATCTGCCATTATGGTATCAAACTCGTTGCATACCACCTGAAAAACTGTATCAAAACGGGAAAAGTACAAGCCCTCAAATAGAATGTGATCGGCTATTTCATTGCATTGTTCAATACGGTTGCCCGAACTGAAAGCACCCTCATAGGCATTGGCAGCCCACGAGGAACGTTGCTCGATAAATTTTTTGTCGTTCGACTTTTCGGGGAAGCTGTTGTTTAGTAATTCTTGCAGTCGTAATCTGAAATACGAAAGGTCTTTTTGATGTGTACTCATACTATAATTTTTATTTAGAATTTTGCTCGAAACCTAAAATTATAGCAGCAGGTAAGCCCCTCAAAAGAAGTGGCAGGCTTTGGCTTTGTGTGGCGGGATTTGGCGTATTGATGGCTTTTAGAAAATTACAGTGGTATAACCTAAGCATCAATTAACTTTTTAGAAATCGGCTACATGAATCTTAGATTTGGACACATCCAATTCCCCAAATTGTAAATTCTGCTTAAACTGACCATTGTATTCTGGTTTAAAGTGACTATAGTAAACCAGAATCAGATGGATACTTTCGCTAGAATCAGGTGGTCAATTTTTCCAGATTCTCCAAATATTCATAGGAACATACTTTTTGAGAGTTCATACCTATTTTTTAGCAGTATTAAGTTTCCTGCCTTTTTCTATGTAGCTTTTGCCTTTCGCCATAAGCTCCTGTACAAATTCATCGCTGCTCTGTACAGCATTGGCGTTGAGCATACAATTTTGAGTAAGCTATTTCGCCTTTGGTACGCATAAGCCATAGTGTTTTCTCACTGATGCGTAGGTATTAGCATACCTCGTGGTTGTTGAGCCACAACTCATCATAGCTTTTATCTTCCTGTCTTTTCAGGTAATCGGCAATGGCATTGATACGGCTGTTCAACTGTTGCCACGCTTCTTCTTCAATGGTTATAATTTTCATTGCACAGCTTTTAAATGTTCACTATGCAAAATTGTTAAAGATGGCAGTGTTTGTCTGCCAAGGCTTGCCAATTGGTTTAGCGGTTTTCTAACAATTTGCGACGTACTTTAACTGACATCCACTGTCTTGATTGAATCCACCTTCTGTGCATTTAATAATTGAGTTGAACAAAGAACAAAAATTATTGATGCATTATTAAAAAATTTTGTGCTATTACTTTCCATAGATTTTTTTTATATCTGCAAATCTAGAATGTTATGATTTTGGACAAATTAAAAAAAAGGTGAAACGGACAAAATTTAACTTGAAGGGTAGAAAGTATATAGGAAACGTTTAATTAGTGATTCATCGTCCAAAATCTGTTTAATACATCTAAAGAATATTTTGTAGTAAATCTTCTAGTAATGATCTTACGAACTGCAAATAATTTAGGTAACTACATCTTTAGTGTACCAAATAGCCAATTCCTGTTATTTGGCTCAAACGAATCAAATTGTCTAAAGAAGTTTTTGAAGATACCCTCGTCTTGGTCCCAGTACGGGATTATTATTTTAAAACCAATAAATATTTTTTTTAAATAGCACTCAATCTTATAAATAATAAAAATACTTTATAAAAAACCAGCCCCCTGTTTAACCCCCTATAAAAAATAAACCCTTGAATATCAGCATATTCAAAGGTTTTATCGTGGTCCCACCTGGGCTCGAACCAGGGACCACCTGATTATGAGTCAGGTGCTCTAACCAACTGAGCTATAGGACCTCAAAATTGGTTGAATTTTGTGAGTGCAAAAATAGCAAAATTTCTTTATCTTCCAAATGTTTTAGGGTTTTTCTTGACACAATTCTACCAGTACGCCATTGGTAGATCTGGGATGAAGGAAGACAACTAATTTATTATCAGCACCTTCTTTTGGATCTTCTGATATAAAAATAAAGCCTTCTTTTTTTAACCTTTCGATCTCAGAAAAGATATTCTCTACTCCAAATGCGATGTGATGGATACCTTCCCCTTTTTTATCCAGGAATTTTGCAATGGGACTTTCTGGGTTTGTGGCTTCCAAAAGTTCGATTTTGCTCTCTCCTATTTCATAAAATGATGTTGTAACACCTTCTCTTTCTACTGATTCCTGTTTGTAGTTTTCTTTGCCTAAAAGTCTGGCAAATAAATTATCAGAACCGGCTAAAGATTTTACAGCAATGCCAAGATGTTCGATTTTCATACAGTAAATTAACGATTTTGAAATAATAAAAAATGTCAAAGCTAATGGCAGATGCTCATTAACTTTGACAAAGCTATAGTTGATGAATTAAGGATTGAATCCCTCAATAATTTTTGAAAAATCCTCAATTTTTAGTGCTGCGCCGCCAATCAGACCACCATCAACATCGGGCTGAGAAAATATTTCTTTTGCATTATCCGGCTTCACACTGCCTCCGTAAAGGATGGAAACTTCATCTGCCACTACTTTTCCGTATTTATCTGCGATCAGGCTTCTGATGTAAGCGTGTATTTCCTGCGCCTGTTCAGGGGAAGCGGTTTCTCCAGTGCCGATAGCCCAGACAGGTTCGTAGGCGATAACTACTTTTTTGATTTCTTCTGCTGACAATGTGAAAAGTGCAGTTTCGGTCTGATTTTTTACAACCTCAAAATGTCTTCCTGCTTTTCTTTCTTCCAATTTTTCGCCATTACAATAGATTGGCGTAAGGCCTTTGTCTAAAAGTGCTTTTACTTTTCTATTAGCGTGGCTGTCGGTTTCTCCGTGGAACGTTCTTCTTTCTGAGTGAGAAACAAGACTTCCGTCTGCGTGAACAGAAGCCAGCATATCCACAGAGATTTCGCCTGTGTATGCGCCACTGGCGTATTCTGATACATCCTGAGAATAGACGCCTATTTCTCCGTTTTTGAAAACTTCTTTTGCTGTTGTAAGATACAATGCGGGTGGTGCAATATAAACCTCGCAGTTAATAGCATTGTTTTTTTTGTATTCCAAAAGCTGAAACATCAGTTCTTGCGCTTCAGCATAAGTTTTATTCATTTTCCAGTTGCCTGCAACGATGTTTTTTCTCATTATATATTTAATTTAATTTCCAAAGATTTTTTAGTAAAATGTAAAATTTGTGTTCATCATCACTAACTTTATTATCCGCTTTTATCAGTGATTTTGCAAATTGTACGAATTCTTTTCTTTCTTTTTCTGTAGAATCCTCTTCAAAGCATTTGGCGTGGAATTCGAAATGATCCTGCCATTGATCTGATGTAAGTTGGGCGATGATCTCCAGCTCATCATCCAGATTGAGACGGAACGGAAATTCTTCTGCCATATATTCCTGGATCTTCATGCCTTCTTCTGGCTTTATTATTCCGTCTGCAGCGGAAAGAATCATTAGTAAGTGATAACCTGCAATAGGTTTATTGGATTTTCTCATATAGTAAGGTCAATAGATAATAGTTTTATGATGATATACTATTATCAGTTTTATTTATTGATTCAAATTTAATATTAATTATTCAAATAATCTTTTGCACCCAGTTTTTCGACTATTTTTCCTTTCTCGAGTACAAGAATGAACGGATTACTTCTTGCGATAGTTTTGATGGCAACTTCGTCCATCATGTAATTCGGGATTTGTTTATAAAAATCAGGCTGAGTGCTTACACCATAAACTTTGGCTTTTTCCGTAAGGGCTTTTATTTCTGTTTTTTTGACAAGCTCCGGATCAGCATCTTTTGGCTTATAAGTGAATACAAGGATAACTCTGGGCTCATTCAGGATATTGCCGGTAAGATCATTTCCATGGTTATCCTCTATTTTAAACTTGGATATTTCGGATTCATATCCTTTCTTGACAATTTCGGAAGTGGTTTTGCCGTCTTCAATTTGCCAGTTGGCATCTTTCCAGTATTCTTTATTGATATAATCGTCCTGATTAACTTTTTTTACCTCGCCGGTTTTGAGATTTTTAAGAGAATAAAATGTTTTATACTGACTTGGATTATCACTGATTTTTTTCTTTTCAGCAGCCAGATCAGTGCCGATAGCATAAGCTCTGAAATCGATCATCGGCTCATGAACAATTCCACGAAACATCACAAAAAGCATTATAAGAATAAAAACGCCTAATAAAGGAATTTTCCCGAATCTTACTACCTCACTCTCTTCTCTTTTTCTGTAAAGAAAAGCCAAAATAATAAGTAAAACCAAAAGTGTGATATCTTTCCAGAATGATTGCCAGGGCGTGAATTTCAGCGCATCGCCAAAGCAACCGCAATCAGTCACAACATTGTAATAAGCTGAATAGAATGTCAGAAATCCGAAAAATATGCAAAGCGCAATTAACGCATATAATGTTTGCTTAAGCTTTATTTTCAAAAGCAGCATAAAGCCAAGCACTAATTCCAATAAAACAACACCAATTGCAAATGCTAATGCATACTTTTCCAGAAAGGGCAGATCGAAAACAACAGGAGAAAAATATTCTTCCAGCTTAAAAGAAAAACCTTTCAGATCCACAGCCTTTACAAATCCTGAAGCGATAAAAATTAGGGCAACGATATAACGTAAAATTGAGCGCATAGATTTTCTGTTATAAATGAGTTAATTATTTAAGATGTTAGTTTTTTAATTTAATCAGACAAAAAACAGCATAATTCAACATATCAAAATAATTGGCATCCAAACCTTCAGAAACCAGGGTTTTCCCTTGATTATCTTCGATTTGTTTGGTCCTCAAAACTTTCTGATAAATCAAATCTGTGATTGATGAGATTCTCATATCACGCCAGGCTTCGCCATAATCGTGGTTTTTGCGTTCCATCAGCTCTTTTGCTTTTCGGGCATAAGAATCATAAAGATTAATGATTTCTTCCGGATTGGCGTTGAGTTCATCGGAAAAACCTTTTTCCAGCTGAATCAATCCGATAATTGAATAATTAATGATTGCGATGAATTCATCTTCCTCGCTTTCATCCACCATTTTTACATCCGTCATCTGCAACGTTCTGATCCTGCTGACTTTAATGTAAATCTGATCTGTAATTGAGCTGGGACGCAGGACACGCCAGGCGGTTCCGTAATCTGTCATTTTCTTTTGAAAAAGCTCTCTGCAAGCTGTTATAACGCTGTCAAACTGTGCGGAAGTATTGTGCATAAATCTTTCTGTTGTTTCAAATATACAAATTTTGAATCTAGATAAAACTTTATTGTGAACAGTTAATTTATAATCTGATTATTCTTTAATGATCTTTGTTTTCTGAATCTCTTTTCCTGAGTGATCCTTTAAAATTATAAAGTAAATACCTTTTGATAATGCGGACAAATCCAAAACATCCGTGTTGATTTCTGATCGGATAAACTGTCCAAGCGAATTAACAATCTCAATATTAGTCTTTTTTGAAATCTTTAAAATATTTTTTACAGGATTGGGATAAACCCGGATTGCTGTTTTAGAAATATCAGCAGAAGACAAAAAACAATTTGTACTATATTGTGTCGTGGAGTTTTTCTTAATCCAGTTTGTATTACTGTAAGCGACATCATCAACTTCAACACACATTAATTCAGGGTTTTCCCATATTTCAATATATGTAATCAGAGTATTGGAGCCATTTTTAAGATTCAGCGTTTTTAATTTGTTGTTAAAAGCTACAAAATGATAAAGTTGTTTGTTTTTACTCAGATCCAAGCCTGAAATTTGATTATTCTGACAAATAAAGAAGCCTAAATCCTTATTGTTTGTAAGATCTAATGCTGTTAGCTGATTATTGTAGGCATACAGGCTTTTAAGAAGCACATTTTTACTGAGATCCAAATTAGTTATCATATTGACACCAATCCAGAGCTCTTCCAGAAGCAGATTTTGGGAAACATCAATATTGGTCAGTTTGTTAGATCCGCAAATCAGGCTTTTTAGTACGGTAATTTTGGAGACATCTAATGCTGTCAATTGATTAGCTGATACATTCAAATTCTTCAACAGTGTGTTTTTGGTCAGGTCTAAACTTGTAATCTGATTGTTGTAACAGTTCAGTTCCGTCAGATTAATAAATGCTTCAATACCTTGCAGAGATTTTATGCTTTTGCCGGCGCAATCCATCAATCCGGTATAAGCCGCTGCTTCCGAAATCTGAATTTCGGAATCCTTATTAGTATTGATCTGATAATTGAGCAGCAAACTTGTTTTAAAATTTTGATCAGGAATACTAACATTCTGAGCTGCAAAAATCAAAGGAAATAAAAGGAAAAACACGCGTGCTTTCATAGTAATTAGATTATTTTGTATGCAAAAGTAATTTTATTAATTGAAATAAAACAGGCGTAAAGATTATTTTCTTATAAAAAACCAAAGCCTTATCTTTGTTAAATGGGCAATATTTTTGGCGAAACTTTTCCTTTCTCGATCAATTGCAATGGCAGATTAATTGATCTTTCGGCACCAAAATTAATGGGAATTCTGAACCTGACTCCGGATTCTTTTTCGGACGGCGGAAAATTCAACAATGAAAAATCGGCACTTTTACAAGCCGAAAAACTTTTAAATAATGGCGCAGCAATTATAGATGTTGGCGCACAATCCACCCGTCCAAATGCTCAATATTTGAAAGCTGATGAAGAAATAAGAAGAATAGGAAACGTCATTTCACTAATTAAAAAAGAATTTCCGGAGAGTCTGATTTCATTAGATACATTTTATTCAGAGGTTGTGAAGTTTGGTTATGAAGAAGGTATTGACATTGTTAACGACATCTCGGCCGGACAATTTGATTCTGAAATTTTGGATACAGTGTCAAAAACAGGTTTACCCTATATATTGATGCATATTAATCCAACTTATGATTCAATGCATGAAAAAATTAAATTTGATGATATCATTATTTCCGTCAATCGATTTTTCTCAGAAAAAGTAAGTCTTTTAAGACTAAAAGGAATTAAAGATATTATTCTAGACCCTGGATTTGGTTTTGGAAAAACTGTTGAAGATCAATTTAAAATGATTGATGGTTTTCAGTATTTTGGCTTTGGAAAATTCCCTTTATTAGCCGGAATTTCCAAGAAATCCTTCATTTATAAGCCATTGGGCAAACAACCTGATGAAGTTGAAAAAGAAACACTGGAACTTCATCTGAAATTATTAGAAAAAGGCGCAAATATTGTAAGGCTTCACGAGCCGGAAACACTAAAAAGCAAGCTATGAAAAAGTTGGCCCGATATATCAGGAAAATTCTTAAAAATTCATTCGATAATATCAGGAATGAGCGCCTGAAGCAAAATCTTTTGCAGGCCATTCCATTTTGGATCGGCTCCGTGATTACAGGTTTGATAGCTGTTTTGTATGCTCAGCTGTTTGCTTTTGGCGAACATATTTTAAATAAAATTTTAGGTTGGCACCTTTGGATGATTTTTATTCTTGCGCCTTCGGGATTTGTGCTTTCCTGGTGGCTTGTAAAAAAATATGCACCGTTTGCAAGAGGAAGCGGGATTCCGCAGGTAATGGCTGCTGTAGAACTTGCCAATCCAAGAGATAATCATCTTATCCAGAAATTATTAAGTTTCAGGATTCTATTCATCAAAATCATCTCCAGTTTTGTGTTGGTAACATCCGGCGGAGCTATTGGCCGGGAAGGACCAACGATTCAGATTGCGGGTTCGGTTTTCAGAAAAGTTTATGAATATCTTCCGGGCTGGTGGCCAAAAATTTCCAAGAAAAATATGATCCTTACAGGAGCCGCAGCAGGACTTTCTGCGGCTTTCAATACACCATTGGGCGGAATTGTTTTTGCGGTGGAAGAATTATCCAAAACACATATCAACTATTTCAAGACTGCGCTTTTTACTGCGGTCATTATTGCCGGTCTTACAGCACAGACTTTAGCCGGATCTTATCTTTACCTTGGTTACCCGAAAACCCAGGGTGTCACACTGTGGATCATGTTTCCGATTATTTTTGTTTCAGGCATAGCAGGCATTCTTAGCAGTCAGCTCTCTGTTGCAATGTTAAAGATCAGTAGGCTTAAGAAAAAACTCAAAACAGATTTTAGCAATATAATATTTCTATTGATATGCGGGCTTGTTGTCGCAACGATTGCGTACTTCATCAACAGGGATATTTTAGGCTCTGGTAAAGATATAATAGAACGGGTACTTTTTACTGATAATAAAACCGAAGCCTGGTATGTACCTATTCTCAGAATGCTTGGTCCGGCGCTGGCTTTTACCTCTGGTGGTGCTGGCGGGATATTTGCGCCTGCACTTTCCACGGGTGCATCCATTGGAAGTGTCTTTGCAGATATTATGAATCTATCTGATAATGAAACCAATGTATTGATTCTTGCAGGAATGGTAGCTTTTCTTACCGGAATTACCCGTGCGCCATTTACGTCCGCAATCTTAGTATTAGAAATGACAGACAGGCACTCTCTCATTTTTCACCTGATGCTGGCCGGGATGATGTCTTCTATATTTTCATTGCTGGTAAGCCGGCATTCATTATACGAGGAACTGAAAGTAAATTTTCTGAGGGAAATTAGAAAAAATTAATTATAATTATTTATTATTTAGAAATTCGTATAATTAATCACTGTTTATCAACAATTCAATTTTAGATTCCTAATCAATATTTTTCAATCAATATAGATATTCTATTTAGAATTATTATATTTTGTAAATTAAATTTGTTTATTTCAAAATTATTTCGTTAAATTTGAGAGAATTTAAAAAAATAATTTATGAAAAAAATTCTATTTTCATTGTTATCTGCCGGATTTATGTTTTCTGCAGTTAACTCAAATGCACAGACTGTGCTTTTTGAAGACAGTTTTGAAACCTACACAGATTTTGCGATTGCCAACGTAGGAAACTGGACACTTACGGATGTAGACCTGAAAACAACTTATGGTTTTCAAGGCATCACTTTTCCGAACACACAGGTTGCCAAGTCATTTCAGGTTTTTAATTCCACCACCACATCGCCGGCGATGACACCGACAGACACCTCCGACTGGACGGCAAAATCTGGCGATAAAATAATGGTGGCATTTGCGGCAACATCATCTCCTTGGAACAATGACTGGCTTATTTCGCCACAGATACAACTTACTGCCGGACAAGGAGCGACATTAAGTTTTTGGGCTAAAGGTTGTGATGCAGAATACGGCGCAGAAAAGTTTAAGGTTTTAGTCTCCACTACAGGGACGGCAGTTGCTAACTTTACTGCGATTTCACCAGTTGTCACCACTCCTTCTGATGCTACCTGGCACGAGTATACTTATAACCTGAATGCCTATTCAGGACAACAGGTGTATATTGCTATTCAGTGTACTTCAGAAGATCAGTTCGGCTTTGCTGTAGATGATTTTAAAGTAGTGTCAACACCTCCTGCAACAACAGCGCCGGCTTGTTCAACATTAACCTCTCCTGCTAACGCAGCTACAAATGTGTCTGTCGCTTCTGCTACATTGAGTTGGGCAGCTTCTGCAGGTGCTGATTCTTACGATGTTTATTTTGATACAAATCCTAACCCTACAACTCTTTTAGGGAATGTTTCAGCAACCAGTTATGCATTTTCATCTAATTTGGCTTTAAGCACAACTTATTATTGGAAAGTAGTTCCTAAAAATGCTGTAGGATCTGCTTCTGGCTGTACCGTGTTCTCATTCACAACAGGATCAACGTTGCCTTATTGCGGTCCATTGGCTTATACTTTCACTGTAGAACCAATAACTTTGGTCAATTTTGCAGGAATTAACAACACCACTTCTGCATCTACATCAGGAGGAACGGCTCATGAATTCTTCCTGGATCAGGTTGGCAATGTTACAAGGGGTACAACTTATACTATTACTTTGAAAGGAAATTCAGGAGGTAATTTTACAAATAATTATATGGTCTTTGTTGATTGGAATATGGATGGTGACTTTGCAGATGCGAATGAAGCTTATTCTGCAGGAAGTATAACCAACTCTACAGGTACAGATACGAAACAATTAACTTACGATATTACAGTTCCTTCCGACGCTGTTGTTGGTAATACCAGACTAAGAGTTAAAAAGCTTTTCGGAACCACCAATCTTGCCAATCCTTGTCTTGGTGGAAGTTTCGGACAAGCGGAAGATTATACATTGAATGTAGGTTTGCTTGCTGTTAATGATGTTTCTAAAGCTAATAATATCAAAGCTTATCCGAACCCGGTAAAAGATGTTCTCAATCTTGAAGCTGCTGGTAATATCAAATCCGTAAAAGTATTTGATACTGCAGGAAAACAGATTCTGACAAAAGAATTAAATGACGCTAAATCTCAGATTGATTTCAGCAAATTAGGAACGGGAGTTTACGTAGTCACTACCACTTTGGCTGACGGTACTTCTACTTCTACAAAAGTTATCAAAAAATAGTTATTGATAAAATAATCATTTAATCCCGCCCACCGGCGGGATTTTTTTTGTAATAAATATTTGCAGTTCAGAAAAAAGTTGTACTTTTGCAACTCGAATTTTTAATTAAAATTAATTAACATTATGAACAATTACGAAACTGTTTTCATTTTAACTCCCGTTCTATCTGATGCTCAGGTGGAGGAAGCAGTGAAAAAATTTGAAGATCTATTGACTTCAAACAATTGCGAAATCGTTGCCAAAGAAAATTGGGGACTTAAGAAATTGGCTTATCC
>Ga0308157_10000575_pt1 | contig 113097 bp, 94 predicted proteins | sample PhyBR1_FD_201035 | JGI IMG/M metagenome (GOLD analysis project Ga0308157, IMG submission 201035) | Phyllosphere microbial communities from UC Gill Tract Community Farm, Albany, California, United States - DLSLB.R1 | ecosystem: Host-associated > Plants > Phyllosphere > Unclassified | place...
ATCCCGAACAGAGAAGTTAAGCCCGCCTGCGCAGATGGTACTGCATCTTGTGGGAGAGTATGTCATCGCCTTTCTTTTGAAAAACCCTATCCAAACCGGATAGGGTTTTTTGTTTTTGTGCGCTGCGGTCCGATCTCTTGGGGATATCACATTTTTATAGAATTTTCATCATGAATATGGATAATTAGTTCGCCGATCACTGCTATTGAATTTTTAAAAGATTGATTGTTTGATATATAATTTATCAGTTTTATTTTTTTGAAAATCAAAGGTTTGTTAATTTTTCTTGCAATAAGGTGTCATTATATTGACAATGGATTTTCATAATATCCCACGTGTTGATGTTTTTTATACCTATAAGTAGGTATTTTGAATACTCGGCCTTTGCTATATTTTTGATGTAATGATTCTGAAGTTTGATTTTTATATGGCAGGATTAATATATGTGTAAAAATCACTAAATTTCAACGGCTGCTTTTAGCCTCTATATAAACACATATGATACGATACCTGTTATTTATATTGATAAGCTTATTAGCATCGAAATGCTTCTCTCAAGATAGCAAATCATTGAAGCTTGCATTGAAAAAAGCCAGCCACGACACCGTCCGGTGCCGTTTGATACACGAATATATTTCCGAACTTTATGATTTTGACGATAAATTAAAGTATAACCTTGAACTGGAAAAAATAGTCGATAAAAATCTTTCGGATAATGACTTGAATGAGGCCGAGAGAAAGGTATTCATACATCATAAAACAAATGTGCTAAATGTATATGGCTACTATTATCAAAATGCTAAATTCCCTAAACTTGAACTGGCTATAAAATACCATCTGGAAAGTGTTAAGCTAAGTCGGGAGATCGGCGATGAAGAAAGCATTGGGTCGTCCTACTGTAACATCGGCTTTGCATACGAAGATCAGGGAAACCTTCGTCTTGCGATCGATTATTATGATAAGGCATTACATATTTTTCGAAAGCATGATGATAAACTACTCGAAGCAGTTGTGCTCAATAACCTTGCATATACTTACCAATCACAAAAGAACTATGATATAGCCCTGAAATATTTTTTTGAAGCGCTTGAGATCCGAAAGCAGGCGCTTGATGGAAAGGAGGATCCAAATCTCGCTATGTGCTACAATAACATCGGTTTGGTATATAATAAAACAGGGAAGCTTGAAAAGAGCCAGGAATATTATAAAAAGGCACTTGATATATTTGTTAGAATGAAACACCGGTATGGTGAAGGATTGGTGCTGAACAATATCGGTGATAATTACCTCCAGCGTTATAACAAACCTGAAAAAGGTGAAACAGGGCTTTTGGATAAAGCAATGGAACATTTCGAAAAAAGCCTCACGATATGGAATGAAGAAGAAGATTGGGAAAGCAAGTCTATAACCCTAAAAAATATAGGTACGGTATTTTTAAACCGTGGCGACATTGCTAAAGCCATATCCTACGGCCAGGAAAGTTATGAGCTAGCAAAAAAAGTTGGTTTTCCAAAATCCCTTAAAACGAGTTCGTTGCTTTTATATGATGCATACGAACGGAATGGAGATTATAAAAATGCCTACTTTTTTTATAAATTGTACCACAAAATGGATGATTCCATTACCAATGAAGAAAATAAAAAACAACTCATTGAAAGGGATTTCGAATATCAGTATGATAAAAAAGAAGCGCTGATGGTCCAAAAAGCCAAAGCGAATGAAAAACGTAATACCATCATACTTATTTCGACAGCTGCCATTGCATGTTTGATACTAATATTCATTTTTATCTGGCTTCATTTTTACAAGAAGCGTAAGACAACTGAAGCGCTCTTGCGGCAAAAACAATTATCCCTTGATGTCGCCGAATCAGAACGCCGCCGTATCTCGGCCGATCTGCATGATGATCTTGGCTCGGGCATTGCCGGGTTAGCGATCGCTACCGGCCTTTTGGCAAAGAGCCGCGACATTGATGAGATACGGCGCGATGCTGTTAAGATAGCAGAAAATAGCCAAAGGGTGAGCCGCAGGCTCAGTGAGGTGATTTGGGAATTAAATATGGAGCACGATAATCTCGAGGACCTCTTATTATTTATTCAAAAGCAAGGGAAAGATCACTTTTCAGCAACAGGAATAAATTTTTCTATGATACTACCTCTCGACATTCCCAGGATAGAAGTTCCCGGATATGCCAGGCGGCAAATTTATCTTGCTGTTAAAGAGTGCTTCCATAACATTGTAAAACATTCGGCGGCGGATGCTGTACGCTGTCAGGCTGAATTTAATGAACGGCTTTCCCTTACTATATCCGATAACGGCAAAGGCTTTGACATAGCTTCGAAAAGTGGTGGCGAAGGCCTTAAAAATCTCAAGTACAGGCTTGCAAAAATTGACGGTGACGCAGATATCCGATCTGCATCAACGGGGACTGTCATTACTTTATCAATGCCTATCAATACCAAAAAAATCACACAATAAATGAAAACCATAGTATTATTAGAAGATGATGCCGTGTTTCGCGAAAGCGCATCTGAGGCCATTGCGAGAACTCCGGGGTTGGAATCCATTGGCGCGTTTTCTAAAATAAAAGATCTGATGGTGGAATTGCCAGATCTCTATCCGGATCTTTTTTGGCTTGATATCAGCCTGCCCGACGGAAGCAGTATTGAATACATACCAAAAATAAAGCAAATGTATCCGCACACACTTTGCTTGGTTTGCTCTATGCATGACGACGACGACAGGATATTCAGTGCGTTAAAAGTTGGTGCCGACGGCTACCTTCTAAAGAATTCCGGGATCGACAAAATGATCGATGGCGTACATGAACTTTTTGCCGGAGGTTCGCCCATGAGCCCATTCATTGCCCGAAAAGTATTGCAGTCAATGCGGGAGCCACATACGGATGGCAAGGCAGCCTTTGAAGACCTGACCGCAAGGGAAGTAGAGATCCTCTCTGCACTGGCTCAGGGTTTTTTGTATAAAGAAGTTGCCGATCGCCATAACATCAGCCTGGAGACAGTAAAAAAACACGCGCAAAACATATACCGAAAACTTCACGTGCAGAACAGGAGCGAAGCCATTATAAAGTATTTAAAAGGCACAGTAAAATAATAAAAAAGCCCGGAGCATCGCTCCGGGACTTTTCAGTTCACAGGAAGATACCTCCCGATACCTCTATTCGCTGTCCGTTGATCCATCCGGCTTCATCCGTGCATAGAAAGGCCACAACCCCGCCAATGTCATCCGGCAGCCCTACACGTCCCAAAGCTGTAATGCCAGCTATGTGCTTGTTCATTTCCTTGTCATCGCGGACCCTTCCACCTCCAAAATCGGTTTCTATGGCACCGGGTGCCACCACATTGACAGCAATGCCACGATGGCCCAGTTCTTTTGCCAAATAACGCGTAAGCACCTCTACTGCGCCTTTCATTGATCCGTAGGCAGATGAGCCGGGGAATGAAAATCGTGCCAATCCTGATGCGATGTTGATGATACGGCCTCCATCGTTCAGATAAGCCAGGGCTTTCTGGGTTAAGAAGAATACGCCTTTATAATGAATGTTCATCGCATTATCGAACTGCTCTTCGGTTGTTTCTGCAAAAGGTGCATAAAGCGCAGTGCCGGCATTGTTGATCAGGAAATCGAAGTTGCCGCTACCCGTCTTTTCTTTTAAATGAGCGGTTACACTGCTGAAGAAGCTGTCAAACGTTGTTGTGTTTCCCGCATCAAGCTGAAAGGCCACTGCCTTTCGCCCAACAGACTCTATCTCCGCAACTACCTTATCGGCTTCGTCCTTGTTGCTGTGGTAGGTCAGTACCACATCTATTCCTTTTTTGGCAAGTGACAATGCCATATTCCTGCCTAATCCGCGGCTACCGCCGGTTACCAGTGCGATTTTGTTTTTTGAATCCATGACGTTTATAATTTGATACTACAAAGTTCTGACAAACCTAATGGCCGGAGTTTGCCGTAATCAATCTGTTTTTTGCAAAAATCAAATTTCATTTATCTTAAGCGAAAAGCCTGGGCTCCTTGGCGGGCATATCTTTCTGCCTTGGCGGCAGGCAGGCCGCCATCGCATTTATCTGTTTAATGCCTTCGCAGGATAGAGGCCTTGTCACTGTTAAGAAGATATATAAGATATTGTTTTTTAAAGGTCATGTGCGAAAAGCAAGCGGTGATACACCTGCCAGCTTTTTAAAGAAATTCGAGAAATGTGCCACTTCCTCAAAACCGAGTGAACGGGCTATTTCCGAAACATTCCAATCCGTTTGCCGCAACAGTATCTTTGCTTCCTGTGCGATCCGGCTGCTTATGAAATCGGACGTAGTGCGACCCGTGCTTTCACGCAAAACCTTATTCAGGTGGTTTACATGTATCGCAAGTTTATCTGCATAGTCCTTTGGGGTTCGGAGTTCCAACTGCTGTCCTGAAGAGGTAACGGGGAATTGCCTTTCAAGCAGCTCCACAAAAAGTCCCGTAACGCGTGCTGAAGCTGTATGCGAAGTATATAGCGTAATATCCGGTTGCAGTTTTTGCCCATAATGTATAAGTTCCATTACATAGTTACGCAACAGGTCGTATTTAAATGCATAACCTGAGTCGAGCTCGGAAAACATCTTTTCGAAAATGGCTTCAACTTCTTTGGCTTGTTCTCCGGTTAACTGAAACACAGGATAACCGCCGGGTTTGAAGATAGGCAGTTCATCCAGGCGCACACCATTGTGCGATGATGCAAGGAACTCGTGGGTAAAAATGCAAAAGCTTCCTGACTGCTCGTCGTCCTGTGGGATGTAGTTGTACGGGATCTTGGGTGAGGCGAAAAGCAGTCCGTATTTTTTAATGTCGATCACCTTATCGGCATATTCGGCGCGGTTGTGTCCGTTAATGAGGCTGATCTTGTAATAGGTACGCCGGTTGTAGGGCATGGTTCTGGTCTGCTTTACTTTTTTGCGAATAGCTGCTGTACCGAATACATTAAAGTGCCCGATCTCTTTATCGATACCCTCAGGAAGTATAATGCTTAATTCGTTCTCATTTGTAAATCCCATTTCCCTGTAAAAATCCTGTAATGATGCTGTGTCCATCTGTTTATTTTTGCGTAAATCAAATATAATAAAAATATGATGTTCGTCATATCTGTGTTTCTCAGGTCGAATAATAAAGTCCTGCAATTATTGCCCTGTATGCCCCTGTTGATCGGCACAACTGCCCCTCATATTTAAACGGGCGATCTATTAAATTTACATATCAGATCCAACTTATGAAACGGAATATTTTTACAGCAATGATACTTACTATAACTACCGGTACCACGGCCCAGGAAAAAGGCCGCTATGCGGAAGTTAACGGGCTGAACATGTATTATGAGATACACGGCAGCGGAAGTCCGCTCGTACTTCTCCACGGAGGCGGCTCTACCATTGATTCTAATTACGGGCGTATTATTCCGTTGTTAGCCAAGGCCTACAAAGTTATTGCGATCGAATTACAGGCGCATGGCCACACAGCTGACCGTAGCCAACCCCTGAGCTTTGAACAGGATGCCGATGATGTAACCGCACTATTGAAAAAAATTTCCATTCCCAAAGCCCACATTATGGGTTTCAGCAATGGAGGCACTACAGCAATGCAGGTAGCTATTCGGCATCCGGAAATGGTGGATAAGCTTATCCTCGCCTCTGCTATCTATAGCCGTGAGGGAATGTTCCCCGGATTTTTCGACTATATGAAGGGTGCGAAATTCGATGATATGCCCAAGCCGCTTAAGGATGCTTACCTAAAGGCAAATCCAGGGAATACGAAAGGATTAATCACGATGTTTCAGCGCGATGTGGAGCGTATGGTCAATTTTAAGGACATTAATGAAGAGTTGGTAAAAAGTATAAAAGCCCCAACACTGATCATCAATGGAGATAAGGAGGCAGTTCAAAGTGGGCATGCCCTAAAACTGTCCCAGCTTATACCCAATGCAAGGCTGCTCATGATCCCTTCAGGCCACGGCGATTATATTGGAGAGATCTGTGCACCGGTTACGGATGCCTTAATGTACGAAAGGGTAGTGGGGATGATAGGCAATCACCTTAATTAACGCACCTTTACCATCCTTTTAAACTATCACTAACATCATTGCCTTATTTTTAATCGGAACTTTATATGTCTCAAATAAAAACAAAGAGCTATGAGTAAAGTACATAATTACCTCGCAGGCCTGGGAGGGGCGATAGCCCTGAATGTGTTACATGAATCCCTTAAAAAAAAAGACGGCGACATGCCCCGCATTGACCTTTTGGGCGAAGAAGCCCTGCAAAAAACATTGCAACATTTCGGTACCCGGATAGATGATAAGGAAAACCTCTACACTGCTACCCTCGCAGGCGATATCATCAGTAATACCATGTATTATGGTATGATAGGTAACGGCGACCGCGATCATTTGTTTACCCGGGCCATTGCCTATGGGCTTGCTGCAGGGGTAGGAGCTGTTACGCTCCCAAAAGAGATAGGGCTGGATGAAGAACCCGTAGCACAAACCAACAAGACCAAAGCGCTTACCGTTGGCTACTACCTTGCCGGAGCATTAGTAACGGCGGGACTTCTGAAACTGCTGTCTAAGTCTTCAAAATAATGTAAATTTTTTGGCGTCCGTTCCACTGTGTTGCGCGTCGGGGTGTGCGCTATATGCTAAGTTGCTAGAGGCGCGGATATCGCTTTCCATCCGTCTTTGGACCCAGAGACCGCCTTTGAGGCAAGGCACACTTCACCCGGCCGAATTTTCGGTGTTATGCGTGTTGCCCGCTGTGCAATTTGCCTTTCAGCATTCGTGCAGCCTGTGTATAGCCACCTTCGCTGCCGTCTACAAAATGAATGTGGCCGTCTTCCATGTCGCGTACATAGCACGACATGACCGAAGCGTTGCTTACGTGCAGGCCATAGAGTATGCTGCCCTCTTTCTCCATTGTATCTAATAGCTTTTGCAAATCTTCCCGTTGCCGCGCCGACCCAGTTATTACCGTGTTTATTTTACCGTCGATCACCAGTGTGTCCGACATCTCGACAAGACGTTCCAAATAGCGCTGCCCATTTTTGGTGTTGAACCAAATGTAGCCGTACAGCGTGCTAAACCATGTCTTCAATAATTCCAGCCATTTTATCCGCCCTAAGCGGGCACGCATCTCAGTGCCAAGCCGGCTAAAGGTGGTTTTTAGCTTCAGTTTGTTTACCGATATTGGCTGCCTTTTCTCAGGCGGTCCATAAAGCTCGTCTAATTTTTGTAGTACCCTGCCTAAAGCTTCCGGCTGTTGGGTCACGTGTCGCGCAATTACCAGCAGGCTCACGATCTCTTCCTTATCAATAGGAGGCGGTATCTTATCCCAACGGCATTGCATGCCCGTAAGATCGGGTTCCGCTTGCCCGATAGGTGGATCTGTAAGGTGATCTTCAGCCTTAATTACCTTTTCGGCATAAGCCAGGCCATTGCCCAAAACTATCGGTACCAGGAAGGTCTTGGAGCTGCTGTATTTTGCGATCAATATTTCGTAGCCGCGATCGTAAATAGTTTTTATTGGCAGGATGCCTGTGCGCAATTCCATTCCAAAGTTGTCGCGTGTATTCCCGGCGTATCGTGTGAGCGATCTCATAATATCATCGGCCAGTATGGAGGGGATTAGGAAAGTAGCGCCATCACCTCCAAAAAAGAAAGGCAGGGTAATATCTCTGTTGTAGGCAATGTTAAGGACCGATACAATACTTCCGGCAGCAATAAGGTTTACGTCCTCGTGCCTGCCATCCATAACGGCCCCGGTAGAATTTTTTATGTCTGTAATGATTACAAGCCAGTCATCCGGAACAGGATGGAATAATGAAGCGTCCGGAACCAGTTGGCTCAGTGACATCCGGTGAGCCGGAAGCTTAGCATAAAATCGCTCGGAATTTGTCATTTACATAATTAGCAGGTAATCAAAAATAACGAATTAAAACGCAGCCGGTTTTAAATTTATGTTAGAGTTTTACCTGATATGATGTAATATCAGATCACCTCCAGTACCCTCTCCAGTGCCATTCCCCGCGATCCTTTTATCAGGATAATATTGTTGCTGAAAGATTTGCCCATAATATATTCTTTAAGGGCATCAAAGCTTTCAAAAAAGTGCAGGTGGGCATCGTTGGTTTTATTGGCATAAAAGTATTTGCCTACAAAATATGTCTCAATATTTTCCTCTTTTGCAAGTAGGGTAACAAGCTTTTGATGCTCTTCATGGCTCTCTTCCCCAAGCTCGAACATATCGCCCAGTATCGCGATCTTATTTCCGTCCAGCTGCCCGAAGTTGGCGATCGCCGCCCCCATGCTGCTCGGGTTGGCATTGTAGGCATCCATGATAATGCTGTTGCCATTCTTCTCCACAAGCTGCGAGCGGTTGTTGGATGGTATATACCCCTCGATCGCTGCCTTGATCTTTACATCGCTTACGCGAAAGTAGGTGCCTATCGCTATGGCCGCACTGATGTTGGCCACATTGTACATGCCAATAAGATGAGATCGTATATCAAGCCCATTGTATTCCAGCTTTACCATTGGTGCTGCTTCTACAGCTTCTATGCGAACATCGCAATTGTATCCTTCTTTGGCAAAGGTAAATCGGGGCAGCTTATCGGTCTTCTCTTTTTGAATAGGATCATCCAGGTTCACGAACGCCATTTTGGTATGGCTTTCAAGGTAGGCATAGAGTTCGCTCTTGCCTTTTATTACTCCTTCGAACCCGCCAAATCCTTCCAGATGTGCCTTCCCAAAGTTGGTAATGTACCCAAAGTTGGGCTCAGCTATGGAGCATAGCAGCTCAATTTCTTTTTGGTGGTTGGCGCCCATCTCTACGATGCCTATTTCTGTGTCTTTGGTAAAGGACAACAGTGTGAGGGGTACGCCTATATGATTGTTCAGGTTGCCTACAGTGGCAGTGGTGGAATACTTTTTCAAGAGCACGGCATTGATGAGTTCTTTAGTAGTTGTTTTGCCATTGCTGCCCGTGAGGGCTATTACAGGTAAACCGAGTTCCCTGCGATGGTGCCTTGCCAGTTGCTGCAATGCTTCAAGGCTGTCGGGTACAAGTAACATCCTGTCATCCGATAGATAGCCCTCATTGTCGATAACCACATATTTTGCACCCTTGGCAAGCGCTTCGGCGGCAAAAGTGTTGGCGTCAAAATTTTCTCCCTTCAGTGCAACGAAAAGGCAACCGGGTGCAATTTTCCGGGTGTCGGTGGATAGGGAACTGCATTGCAGGAAGTGGCTGTATAATTCGGCGGTTTCCATAAAGTATGTAAAAAAATAAAAGCCCTAAGATAGGGCTTTTATTGTATAATTTTAAGTCGAAATATTATTTGTTTCGGGCTGTCTTCTTGCCTGATTTTGGTCCAACTTTAGACATTGCGCAACGGAACCCGATATAGTCTGTTGCCATATCCTGCGGAAAGTACCTCCTTTGTGCAGGATCAAGCCAGTAGGCGCGATCCCTCCATGAGCCACCTTTGTAAACCCTCACGTTATCGTTGATAAGCGTAGTCCTTTTTGAAGATGTGTCGTATTTCCTTACCATGTTGCCAACGCTGTCTTTTGATACAAGGTGCTTTGGAGAATGGTACATCCTTTCAGCCTCTTTGTCAGACGGCGTAGCTTCTTCTTCAGATGTTCCAAAGTCAAAGTAACGTGTAGACTGCTTGTCACCATCCCTGAAGTTCCTGTTGTCAGCCTTGGTGTAGTTCTGCCTTAGGTAGGTATCATCAGAAGTTATCTGCTGTTGCGCGATCTGGCCAGGCAGGTTCCTGTACTGTATCCTTCCGTTGGCAAGCGTATCGTATTCGATAGTCTCAGAAGTTACGATCTCGGCCCTTCCGTCTTCACCGATCTTGTTTTTCATGTACACGTTACCCCTGTAGTAGTTGAAGTCGTTAGCTTCATCATCTACTATCGGACGGTAAACGTCTGCTACCCATTCTGCAACGTTACCAGCCATGTCATAAAGGCCGAAGTCGTTTGGTGGGTATGATTTTGCCGGAGCAGTGATGTCCGCATTATCGTCAGACCATCCCGCGATCCCGCCGTAGTCACCTTTACCCTGCTTGAAGTTGGCAAGCTGGTCACCTTTAGACTGGCGCTTAGAGTTACGGGTGTACTGGCCTTTCCAAGGATATTTTTTGTTACCCCTGTACAGGTTGTATTCGCGGTTGCCTACAAGTGCTACAGCTGCATATTCCCACTCAGCTTCTGTTGGAAGCCTGTACTCAGGAAGTATGATGCCCGATGACCTTTGTGCATATACGTTTTTAGCATCTTCTTTAGAAGCCAGTTTGTTGCCTTTACCTTTTAGTACGATCTCCTCGTTACCGCCGTAAGCTTTAGTAGGGCTTTCAAGGTATGCTTCGGTACTGAAAGTGCTTTCCGCGCTCCTGTCCACAACCTTTGCATCCTTTTTAAGGAATTTTTCTTTTTCAAGCATCAATTCGTTCACGCGGTCTGTCCTCCATTTGCTGAATTCTACAGCCTGGATCCAGTTAACGCCTACTACAGGGTAGCTGCTGTATGCAGGGTGCCTAAGGTAGTTGTTGGTCATGGTTTCGTTATAACCAAGTGCGCTTCTCCATACCAATGTATCAGGAAGGGCACCAACATAAATATTCTTATAATTTTCCTCTGTAGGTGGGAAAACAGTTTTTAGCCAGTCAAGGTATTCCATGTACATTACATTGGTCACCTCTGTTTCATCCATATAGAAAGACTGGACGTGCTGCTGCGTTGGAGTGTTGTTCCAATCGTGCATAACATCATCCTGAACCCTGCCCATGGTGAATGTTCCGCCTTCCACTTCAACAAGGCCCGGAGCTGTTTCCTGTCCCTTGTACTTTGAATTGTGCTGGAAACCACCTTTCTTGTCATTGATCTTCCAACCCGTAGCCGTGGACGTATTACCGCTGGAGTTTTTCTTGCTACAACCGGTAAAACCAACCGTTATCGCCAATGCGACCAACAATTTTAAAGCCGTGATTTTGTTAACTTTCATCTTTCTGTAGGTAAATAAATTTCGTGGCGCAATATAATAATTAACCATTAAACTGCAACACGTTTTGAAAATTTTTAATGAAATTCCAAAATTAAGTTAAATGTCTTTGTCTATAACGCCTAAATTGAAGTAATATTGCAAGAGCCAAAATTAAAAACTTTGCATTTGCTGTGTAATATATCGGCGCTATCTGCGTTGTGTCAATGATGAAAAAGAGATTACTATTTATTATACTTCTTGCTTCTTTAGTGTCTTTCGGGCAGCAGAGGGGGGATGTTGTTCTTGAATGGAGAGATAATGTCAAAGTGCTTGTCGGTACTTCGCCTGTCAGCATTCCGCAATTCCAGGATGAGTATTGCAGCTACGATGCTTCCGGTAAACAAGTATCATTTCGCAACAGTATAGCGGTAGACGCTCCTGCCAGCCCTGAGTCTCTTACCATCACCAATATAGTATATGAGAATGTTACCCCTGCACAGTTGGGCACACTTTCATTATCTGCCCTTCCGGCAGCTATCAATGCAAAGCTTACCTCCTCGAGGGCTCGCGATCAATGGTATGCTTCCATTGCGCTTTCTCCTATTATAAAGGACGGCAGCGGCTATAAGCGTATAAAGTCTTTTAGCTATGCTTTCAGTTTCGATGCTTCAAGGTCAGCGTTCAGGGATGCGGCAGATTTTAATGTGATCTCGAATTCAGTCCTGGCAACTGGTGAATGGCATCGCTTTTATGTGGAAAGGTCGGGAGTGTATAAAGTTACCCGTTCTTTCCTGCAAAGCTTGGGCATGAGCGTCAACGTAGATCCGCGTACCATTAAAATATATGGTAACGGCGGCAGGATGCTGCCCCTTTTGAACAGTGTCGATTATCCTTCCGATCTTGCTGAGAATGCTATTACGGTCATTGGTGAGGAGGATGGTAGTTTTGGTAGTGCTGACTACATACTGTTCTATGCCGAAGGCGTGGATAACTGGAATACGGAAAGCAATACACATAGCAATCTGTTTGCTGACAGGTCCTATTATTATGTTACCGCAGGCGGAAGCAATGGTAAGCGCATCGCGGTGCAGCCACAGCCGTCGGGAGAGGCAACTGCGAATACGTCTGTTTTCGATGAATACCAGTATCATGAAAAGGACCTGGTGAACATTGCCAGGCTGGGCAGGAAGTGGCATGGAGAGGAATTCAACGTGCAAAATGACCAGGATTTCGATTTTAATATTCCTGACCTTGCCCCGGGCCCTGCAACGATAACCGTGAGTGCGGCATCTAATTCAAGAAACAGTACATCAATGATCATTAAGGCAAATGGCACCGATATCGGGAGCATGAGCTTTATGAATACCAATAATGATATCATAGCTTCGGAGGATATTGTTACCGGTACTTTTACACCCTCTGGCGGAGCGATCACAATAAACCTTGCGTATAATAATAATGGTGTGCCCGGCAATAACGCCTGGCTCGACTATATTATTTTGAAGGCCAAACGTAACCTTAATGGTAACGGAAAGCAATTTCGCTTCCGGCTTAATGATGCGGCAAACAATATAGGTGTTATTCAATACAACCTTTCAAATGCATCCGGCATTAAGGAAGTGTGGGACGTTACCAATATATATGATGCTTCAAAAATAGTGAATGATGGCGGACAGGGCCAGTTTTCCTTTAAAGCATCCATGGGAGAGATAAGGCAGTATGTTACTGTAGTGCCAAATGATTACTACACACCATTGCGCGAAGGCCGTCCGAAAGTGGCTAATCAAAACCTCAAAGGCACGATCCTTAAAAATGCCCAGGGTCAGTTCCAGGACCTCGATTATCTTATAGTCACACCGGCTTCGCTCATTTCAACTGCCGAGAGGCTGGCCACCATCCACCGCAACCTTGGGCTAACAGTAAAAGTTGTTGCCCTCGAAAATATCTACCAGGAGTTTTCATCGGGTAAGCAGGATATTGGGGCAATTCGAAATTTTGTAAAATATATTTACAATAACGCATCGGTGCCAGCGGGAAAACTGAAATACCTGAACCTCTTTGGTGATGCTTCGTTCGATTACAAGGACAGGATCCCTAATAATACCAATATAGTACCTACTTTTCACGGGTTTAATCCTTCGAGCCCAACAGCTAACTACAGTAATGTGGTAACTTTTGTTTCAGACGATTTTTTTGGCTATATGGATCCAAATGAAGGCAGGATGCTGTTTAATGACAGTTCAGAGCGCCTTGATATTGCCGTTGGCCGTATGCTTGTTGACGGGAAAAGCCAGGCAGATGAAATGATAGATAAGGTTGTCGACTACCTTAGCCCGGAGTCCTATGGGAGGTGGCGTAATGAATATGTAATGATCACTGATGATCTTGATAATAATGGAGGGCCTTTCGTACCTCAAATGGAACTGCTTTATCAAAGTATGGTGGGTAGCAGCAGGAAGTTCATCAATATTAAAAAGGTGCATTCCGATGCGTTCGTGCAGCAGGCATCTGCCGGAGGGCAGCGCTACCCTGAAGCGAAGGAGCAGATAGTAAGGGCTATCAATTACGGAAGCCTGGTGGTGAATTACCTGGGGCATGGTGGCGAGGATGGCCTTGCGGGTGAGCGCCTTTTTGAAAAGACTGATGCGCAAAACCTGACCAATCGGTACAAATATCCATTATTTTTAACAGCTACCTGTGAGCTTACACGATTTGACAACCCCTACAGGCCCACTGCAGGCGAATACCTCTATTGGAATTCCAGGGGGGGCGCCATTGCAATGATAACAACTACAAGGTCTATATATACCAGTGCGGCTTACAGCCTTAACAGGAACATTACGTCTAAGCTATATGCTTTTGATAACGCACTGGGTAATGACTATCCGTCTATGGCCGAAGCGCTCAGGCAGACAAAAGTCGTCTTGTCCGATACTTCGATCCGTTGTGTGGCCTTTATAGGTGATCCGGCTTTAAAAATGGCGATCCCAAAACCTAAGATCGTCCTTACCGAGATAAATGATGTCCCTGTAGCACAATCTACCGATGTGCTGCAGTCATTGGCTTATGTTAAGCTCGCCGGGCAGGTCACCAATGAAAATGATGTGCTGCTGTCCAATTATAACGGCGAACTGGAAGTGACCGTGTTTGATAAGCAAATGAGCAGGAATACGCTTGATAACGACAATGTAGGACAGGTCACTCCGTTCGATGTTTTAGGTGAAACGGTCTTCAGGGGGAATGCTTCTGTGACCAATGGTAAGTTTGAATTTGGCTTTGTCGTGCCAAGGGATATCCGCATTCCGGTAGGGCAGGGCAGGGTAAGTTTTTATGCTAAAAAGAGTAACGCCCTTGAAGACCATACCGGTTATAGCACTGCTATAAAGATTGGTGGGGTGAACCAAAATGCGGCAGCCGATAATATTGCTCCCAAAGTGCGGCTGTACATGAACGACGAAACATTCATATCCGGGGGTATTACCAACGATTCGCCAATATTGCTGGCCTTCCTTGAAGATGAGCACGGCATTAACACTGCAAGCGGCATAGGCCACGATATTATAGGTATACTGGACGGCGACGAGAACAACCCGTTCATAATGAACGATTATTACGAGACCGAACTTAACGATTATACTAAAGGCAAACTGCGCTTCCCTTTAGCCAATCTTGAAAAAGGACTGCATACCCTTACTTTTAAAGCCTGGGATGTATACAATAACCTCGTTACGGCGGAAATACAATTTGTTGTAATAGGCGATGATGTGCTCAAGCTGGATAAAGTACTAAATTACCCCAACCCTTTTGTGAGCTACACAGAATTCTGGTTTACCCATAACAGGCCTTTTGAGCCTCTCGATGTACAGGTACAGGTACTTACGGTGACGGGTAAGATAGTGAAAACCATCAACCAGCAGGTAACTACCGATGGGTTTTTGTGCCGTGAGATCAAGTGGGATGGACGCGATGATTTTGGAGACAGGATAGGTAAGGGCGTGTATATTTATAAGCTAACTGTCCGGTCGGCATCGTCAAATAAAACTGCTGAAAAATATGAAAAACTTGTATTGCTATAAAAAACCTTATATTTGTTCCCCGTTTAATTCCAAAATACTAATGAAAAGAATACTTTTAGTTGCCCTGTGCTTTTTGGGCATACAGATGGCCAAAGCCCAGAGTGAACGAGTGATCACGACCGGAGTTCCCTTCTTATTGATAGCAGCCGATGCAAGGGCTGCAGGTATGGGCGATCAGGGTGTTGCTACTTCATCCGACGTATATTCCCAGCAATGGAATCCGGCAAAATATGCCTTCGCCCTCAGGAAGCACGGCCTTGCAGTAAGCTATACTCCCTACCTTACCGATATTGCTAATGATATATCGCTGGGGCAGGTAAATTACTTTAACAGGTTTGACGAGAGGATGGCATTTGCGGGAAGCCTTCGCTACTTTGGCCTTGGTGACATTGAATTAAGGCAGACGGGTGACCCTAACGAGGTACCGGTTACCAGGAATCCAAACGAGCTTGCCATCGATGGTTCCTTTGCGCTCAAGCTCGACGAACAATTCTCGATGTCGGTCGCTGCGCGTTATATCCGTTCCAACTTAAGGATACCTGAAGCTGCGGGCGGTGGCGACTCTAAAGCGGCAAGTACATTTGCGATCGACGTTGCCGGTTATTATCAGTCTGAAGAAGTGGCTATGTCCGATTTCAACGGGCGCTGGAGGGCAGGTTTCAATTTCCAGAACATGGGTCCAAAGATCAGCTATGATAATGATGAGACATTAAGCTCGAACTTCCTTCCGGCCAACTTAAGGCTTGGCGGAGGGTTTGATTTTATTTTTGACGAATATAACAAGCTTGGCGTGAACCTGGAAGTGACCAAACTTTTAGTGCCAACACCTCAAAAAATTGAAGACCTTAACGATGACGGCGAAATAGACAATCAGGATTATATCATCCGCAACGAGAGGTATAACGATGTTAACTGGGTGTCGGGAATGTTCAAGTCGTTTGGCGATGCGCCTGATGGGTTTAGTGAGGAACTTAAGGAGTTCACTTACGCTGTAGGTGCGGAATACCTGTACCAGGATTCATTCGCACTTCGTTTAGGATACTTTAATGAAGACCAGATGAAGGGTGCCCGTAAATTCTTCTCGCTTGGAGCAGGATTTAAATACACGGCCATCAAAATTGATGTGTCTTACCTGTTCTCGGCTTCACAAGTACGTAACCCTCTTGAAAACACGCTTCGCTTTTCGCTATCATTCGACTTTGGCGACGAGTGGGATGAATATTAATGGAAAAGATAACCCTGACCACGACCTTTACGGTATACGACTCGGTCAACGATCTGCCCGAGCCGGTACGAATGCTGATGCAGCGTGCTGTTGAAGTACGGAAGACAGCTTATGCGCCCTATTCCAAATTCAGGGTAGGAGCGGCAATACAACTGGACAATGGTGAAGTGGTGATAGGCAGTAATCAGGAAAATGCAGCATATCCGTCGGGCCTGTGTGCCGAAAGGGTGGCTGTATTCCATGCCGGGGCAGCACATCCCGGGGCAAAGATACTTACCCTTGCCATCAGTGCTGCCGCCGACAGCAAAGTGGTCGACAGCCCCATACCACCGTGTGGCGCCTGCCGGCAGTCACTTGCAGAATATGAGATGAAGCAGGATGTCCCGATGGAAATTTACTTCATGGGCGAAACCGGCAAAGTATACAAATCAAATTCTTTAAAAAACCTGCTTCCGCTTGTTTTTGACAAGGATTACTTATAAAATGAAAGAGGCCTCAAGGCCTCTTTTTTCTTTGCTATGAAAACACTATTAATATATGTATTTTTCCTGGCGGCCCTTATAGCGGCCTGCAATGACAAACAGCAGGCTACAGGGGTTGAATTGAAAGAAAACAAACCGTTAATATTAAGTTCTTTATGCTTTGTTGTGATATCTGCAGCAAAGTAAAGCTTAATTTTTAATGAGCCTGATCGCCTCATCCAGCAAATAATCTTTCGTGTTCAGAAGGTTTTCTGGTGTGGAGGGCATATACTTATCAATCCTTACCCCTTTGCGTTGCGCAGAGGTTCCGTTAGTATAAAATATAGCATTTCCCGTGAAATTCATTTTGTAGCCTCCGGGAAGCATTAACATTTTTTCGTCACCATCGGCGCCTGCCGACTGTTCTCCTATGGTTATGCTTTGTGGAAAAATGTTTTGCAGGTTCATTACATTCCATTCGCTCATGCTCAAAGTTTCGGGGTTTACAATAATCACTACTTTTCCGTTATAGGAACCGTCATCAGCTTTGATGTCGGGATGGTTATAGGTCTCATACTTATTGTTCAATATGAAGGTGCCAATCTCTTTTTTATTGATCTCAAAATAATCGGCAAACCGATTGGGGTACCTGCCAAAATTCTTAAATAGGGTAAACACGAAACCACCCCAGTCGGGATAATTTCGCATATCCAGGATAATCCCTTTTTGGCGGGCCGCTATATTCATGATGCTATCCATAGTGCTGAAGATTTTATCATCGGGCACTGTTTCTATAAAGCGGAAGGTTTCGCCTATCTTGAAATAGGCAATGTCGCCGGAGATTATATCAAGGTTCCTGTCGGTCCGCTTATCGGATAGTGCATTGTTAATATAGTCTGTGATCTGTTTCACGCCGGCAGCATCACGGTTGTACACAAATTCAACAGGCTTTAATGTTTTGCGCCCGTTTCGCGTAACGGTAAGTTCAAAGTCTTTTGTCTCCGATTGCCAGACAAGGTTTCTGATATAATCTGAAAAATAATGCCGTAAGGTTGGCTGGTTTGATACGGATATCCATTTCGCGGTCCTGTCCAATAAAGCACTAACAGGTTCGCCATTTACGGCTACAATGGCATCACCTACTTTTAGGTCCGCTTTAGCGCAATGATCGGGCAATATGATTTCTGTCACAACGATCATGTCATCAAACACAGCATATTTAAAGGGAGGGAAGAAACTGTTCCTGAAAATTTGCTCCCTGAATTTGACCTGTTTGATGAATTTGAATGCGTGTGTATCATCAAACGCAGCAACCAATTCCAGCAAAATTGCCTCGTGCTCCTGCCGCGTTTTACAAGCGATAGCTAAAGGCAGTTTTGTCTTCAATAGGCTGTCAAAATTTTTATCCATAAGGTATTTGTGCGGAAACAGGTAATCTACGGCCCCCTGTATTTTGGCCAGGGTTAGCATACGGAACTTATAGGGTATATTTTCGGTTACAGCAAACGGATACTCAGGCTCGTTCGGAATCTCAGGGGCATAGTGAATGTCACTAATGTAATGATGAATGCTGTCGGTGTGTCGGTTCTCAAAAATTCCGACAAGTTTTTTCTTGTTGCTTTTATTGAAAAGCCTGCCCGATGTAAACCATTTTTTATCCCTGTTTTTGGTGAGAAGCTTTGCGGTGCTTTTAAAAGGCTTTTCATTTTCTGCCTTCGGTAGTTTGTCTAAAAACGAACTTATAAAATCATTAAATTCTTTTGTTGTTTTAATTTGGTCAACTGCGCCAATGTTTTGCAGGAATAAAGTATCTGCATTGATACTGCCATCCGACACAGAAGGATGGTAGTATTTTACATAGTTCCATACCTTGAAAAAATGAATTTGGCTTTCTGCCGGCTCAATGCTTTGGGCATTGAGTAGAGAAGTTATGCTAAGTAAGATTAACAGGGCAACTGATTTTTTCATGATAGATGCTGTAAAAGAACAAAACTAAAATTTTAATTTCAGGTGTAATTGGTAAATAAGTTAAAGTTGGGTTTCGTTATGGCTAGCCCGGCTGTATAAAATGAAAGCCGGGTGAAGTCTTTTCACTCCGGGTTATAAATTTGTGAATCGGTAACTCATTGTCACGATCCATCTCTCAGCAGTGTTGTCTTCCAAAATTTATCAAAATACTTCCCATAAATTTTTACTTCTAATCGGGAAGTCTTATTTTTGCATTTCGCAAATTTGTGTGAGGAAACTTTTTGCGGCCAAAAGAACATTTTTTACTACAATCACATTAGCACCAATAATTGAGCAATGAAAGAAATAACAAAAGAAGTTTATCTGAAGTGGTACGAGGATATGCAGTTTTGGAGAAAATTCGAAGACAAGCTGGCAGCCCTTTACATTCAGCAAAAAGTTAGAGGTTTCCTTCACTTATACAACGGCCAGGAGGCGGTACTTGCAGGGGCATTACACGCCATGAACCTGGGTAAAGACAAAATGATCACTGCTTACCGTAACCACGTGCAGCCAATTGGCATGGGCGTAGACCCTAAAAGGGTAATGGCTGAGCTTTTGGGTAAAGCCACAGGTACTTCAAAAGGCCTTGGCGGATCGATGCACATCTTCTCTAAGGAGCATGGCTTTTATGGAGGCCACGGTATCGTAGGTGCGCAGATACCTGTTGGTGCCGGTATGGCATTTGCCGATAAGTATTTTGAGACAGGCGGTGTAACCCTTACCTACTTTGGTGACGGTGCCGCACGCCAGGGATCGCTTCACGAAGCATTCAACATGGCAATGCTGTGGAAACTTCCTGTAGTATTCATTGTAGAGAACAACGGTTATGCCATGGGTACCTCGGTAGAGCGTACGGCTAACCACACCGATATATGGAAACTTGGCCTTGGCTACGAAATGCCATGTGGCCCTGTAGACGGGATGAACCCTGTGAAAGTTGCCGAAGCCATGCACGAAGCCATGGAGAGGGCACGAAGGGGCGATGGACCAACCTTCCTTGAGATGAAAACATACCGCTACCGTGGCCACTCAATGAGCGACGCGCAGCATTACCGTACCAAAGAGGAAGTTGAAGAGTACAGGAAGATCGACCCGATCATCCAGGTGCTGGACATCATCAAAGAAAACAACTATGCGACAGAAGCTGAAATTGAAGCTATCGACGAAAGGGTGAAGAACCTGGTGGAAGAGTGCGAGAAATTTGCAGAGGAATCACCATATCCGGACCTTAGCGTGATGTATGACGTTGTTTACGAACAGGAAAACTATCCATTCTTACCACATAAACTACAATAAACCATGGCAAAGATCATAACAATGCCGCGCCTTAGCGACACCATGACCGAAGGTACCGTGGCTACGTGGCTAAAGAAAGTTGGCGATACGATAAAAGAAGGTGACATCCTTGCAGAAATCGAGACCGATAAGGCCACAATGGAATTTGAGGCTTTTGATGCGGGAACACTATTATACATAGGGATCAACGAAGGCGAGACCGCCGCGGTTGACTCTGTACTGGCCATTATCGGTAAAGAAGGCGAAGACTACAAAGCGCTTCTTGACGGTAAGGCTGCACCTGCCGGTGATAATGAAAAGAAGGAAGAGCCAAAACAGGAGGAAAAGCCTGCTGAAAAGCCCGAAGATAAAAAAGAAGACAAGCCTGCGGAAGAGAAGAGATCGGCACCAACCGCACTTCCTGCCGGTGTTAAAGTGGTTACCATGCCGCGCCTTAGCGATACCATGACCGATGGTACCGTAGCTACATGGCTGAAAAAGGTAGGCGACAAAATTGCCGAAGGGGATATTCTTGCAGAGATCGAAACGGATAAGGCAACGATGGAATTTGAGTCGTTCAATGCCGGTACGCTATTGTACATTGGCGTTCAGGAAGGCCAGACTGCCCCGGTTGACAGCATACTTGCCATAATAGGCCCTGAAGGGACGGATGTAGCAGGCATTGCGGAAAATTATGGTAAAGAAGGTGCTCCTGCAGCTGAAAGCAAAAGCGAGGACAAACCTGTTGCTGAAGACAAGAAAGAAGAATCGAACGAAGCGCCTAAAGTTCAGGAAGCTGCTCCTGCCAATGATGGCGGAAGAGTATTCGCATCTCCGCTTGCCCGTAAGATAGCCAAAGAAAAGGGAGTGAACCTTGAGCAGGTGAAAGGCAGTGGCGAGAATGGCCGCATCGTGAAGAAAGATATTGAGAACTATACGCCACAGGCTGCCCAACCGGCACAACAGGCCGCCCCTCCTGCACAACAGGCTTCGGCTCCTGCTGCAGCACCAGTATATGTTCCTGCAGGTGAAGTAGCTACAGAAGAAGTGAAAAACAACCAGATGCGCAAAACCATTGCACGTCGCCTTGCCGAATCGAAATACAGCGCCCCGGAATACAGCCTTACCATAGAACTGGACATGGACAACGCCATTGCGAGCCGTAACGTGATCAATGGTATCCCTGATACCAAAGTATCGTTCAACGACATGGTGATCAAGGCAAGTGCTATGGCGCTTCGCAAACACCCGCAGGTAAACACCCAGTGGAAAGACGATGTGACCATTTACAACAAGCACATCAGCATTGGTGTTGCCGTAGCGGTTGAGGATGGCCTGGTAGTGCCGGTGGTGAAATTTACCGATATGATGTCGCTTTCGCAGATCGGCGGTGCTGTAAAAGACCTTGCCGGAAAAGCGAGGAACAAAAAACTGACCCCTGCCGAAATGGACGGAAGTACCTTTACGGTATCTAACTTAGGTATGTTCGGTATCCAGGAATTCACATCCATCATTAACCAGCCTAACTCGGCGATCCTTTCGGTGGGTGCTATTATCCAGAAGCCGGTAGTGAAAAATGGCCAGATCGTAGTAGGCAATACCATGATGGTAACGCTTACCTGCGATCACCGCACGGTAGATGGTGCTACGGGCGCACAGTTCCTGCAAACACTGAAACAGTACATAGAAAACCCGGTAACGATGCTGGCGTAAGCCGATATTGCTGCCACATTATAGTAACCCGTTCTTACAAGGACGGGTTTTTTATTGCCGAATGATATGGACGCTTACACAAATTTAATAGGTGTCACTATTCTTTTTTTCTTACTTTAGCTGTCAAATAGACCTTTATGAAAAAAGCATTGTTCCTGCTATTGATATCACTTGGTTTTGTGGCGCTTTCCTGTGCACAAAGCAAACCCTATAAGGTGGATGAAAAAAGTGTTTCGGCTACATTGAAGTTCCTTACTTCGGATGAATTGAAAGGGCGTGCTCCGGGCACTCCCGAAATGGATCTGGCTGCCGCACATCTTGAAGATATACTGAAAAAAAACGGTATAAAACCCTACTTTGCTACGTATCGCGATACGCTTTCCAACTATGCGAAACCGGCCTATAACATTGTAGGTGTACTGGAAGGGACGGACCCTAAGCTGAAAAAAGAGTTTGTGGTTATCGGCGCCCATTATGACCATATCGGGATGGCTAAAGAAGCTGTAAATGGTGATGATATTTTTAATGGCGCTGATGATAATGCTACAGGGACAACGACCGTAACGGAACTCGTAAACTATTATGGCAAGAACAAGACCAACAAGCGCAGCATATTATTCTGCTTTTTCTCAGCAGAGGAGGCCGGGCTTTTGGGGAGTTACCATTTGTCGAAGAAATTGCACGACCAGGGCTTCACTATCTACACCATGGTTAATTTTGAAATGACAGGTGTGCCGCTGGGTGGCGACAACCTTGCTTTCATTACAGGGTATGGGCGAAGCAACATGGCTGATAAATTCAATGAGTACGCCGGCAAAAAGATCATCGGGTCGAATGAGTTCGAGATGAAGTACCAGCTGTTCAAATTTTCAGATAATTACCCTTTCTTTCTTGAATTCAATGTGCCTTCACACACCTTTAGTACGACAGAGATGAGCACCTTTCCGTTTTACCACAAGCTGGATGATGAATTTGAAGCTATGGATACGAAGCACATGACATCATTCATACAGCAAATGATACCGGTAGTAGAAAAAATGGTAAATGCCAGGACACAGGAGATCACACTGAAAAAATAATGAAGAACGTTATAATTACCGGCACCAGCAGGGGCATAGGCTATGAGCTGGCATTACAGTTTGCCCGAGAAGGGCATAAGGTGCTGGCCATTTCGCGCAAAATACCAACAGAGTTAAGGGATAGTACCAATATCACCTGCCTTTCAGCCGACCTCTCGGAAAATGCCGGACTTGAGTCTGTTAAGAACTTCATGGAAAGCGCATGGCAGCATGCCGACATCGTGATCCATAATGCCGGAGCATTGCTCCTGAAGCCGTTTGGGCAGATCACCTCAGAAGAGTTCGAATACATTTACAAGGTCAACGTTTTTGGCGTGGCCGCACTCAACAGACTGGTGTTGCCTTATATGAAAAAAGGCGGGCATGTAGTTACCGTAAGCAGCATGGGCGGTGTGCAGGGCACTGTAAAATTTGCCGGGCTGTCAGCCTACAGCTCCAGTAAGGGCGCCGTGACAACACTGTCGGAACTCCTGGCTGAAGAATATAAAGAACAAGGCATTGCTTTTAATGTTCTGGCCCTGGGAGCTGTTAATACAGAAATGTTGCGTGAGGCATTCCCCGGTTATGAAGCGCCGCTTTCGCCAAAGCAAATGGCAGATTATATGTATAACTTTGCCCTCACGGGAAACAACTATTACAACGGCAAGGTGCTGCAGGTCTCCTCCAGCACACCATAAGGATAAAAAGTGAAGGACGTACTGGCACGCTACATACCGGAACATGCTACTGACGCGGTTTTTGAATTGATAAAACTGTATGGCGTACACTTGAAGATCGTGAACGAGCGTGTTACCCGGCACGGCGACTACCGATGCGATGACAGCGGGTACCATCGCATCACTGTGAACGCAAGCCTTAACAAGTACCGGTTCCTGATGACGCTGGTGCATGAGATAGCCCACCTGGTGGCTTTCGAAAAATACGGGCGCAACATAAAGCCGCATGGCGACGAGTGGAAGCTAACGTTCCAAAAGCTGATGGTTCCGTTTATAAGGCCGGAGATATTCCCGAACCAGCTGCTGCCATTGCTGGCACGGCATTTCAGGAACCCCAAGGCCAGCAGCGATACCGATGCAACATTGTCGATGGCATTGAAGCAGTTTGACGAGGCGACAGACAAAACGTACATTTTCGAACTTCCTTACGGAAGCATGTTCAGGATATACAACGGTAAGATATTTAAAAAGGGCGCACAGCGGATAAAACGGTTCGAATGCCTCGAGGTAAGTACCGGCCGCACATATCTGTTCAACCCCAATGCCGAAGTGGAACTGCTGCCCTGATGTTAAATGATGATTAAACGCCTTTGAATTCTACAGATAAATTAAAACCTTTACCTCCGAAATAACCCAAATCACCAATGAACAATAATTATTATGCAATTTTGATGGCAGGCGGCGTCGGCTCACGATTCTGGCCTGTGAGTACACAGCAATTCCCAAAGCAGTTCCATGATATGCTGGGTACGGGCGAAACGCTGATACAAAAAACATTCAGCCGTCTTTCAAAGCTTATACCGGAAGAAAATATCCTGATACTTACCAATGCCTTATATAACGACCTGGTGCTTGAGCAGCTGCCACAGGTAAAGCAGGAGCAGGTACTGTTAGAGCCTGCAATGCGCAATACCGCGCCATGCATATTGTACGCGTCATTGAAGATACAAAAGCAAAACCCCGATGCCGTAATGGTGGTAGCGCCAAGCGATCACTGGATAGAGGATGAACAGGCATTTATTGATAACCTGCGAACGGCATTTGAATACGCGCAGGACCAGGACGTGCTGATGACACTTGGCATAAAGCCTACATTCCCCAACACTGGTTATGGCTACATAGAATATGGTACTCAGGACCAAAATGCCATAAAGAAAGTATTCCAGTTCAGGGAAAAACCCGATTACGAAACTGCAAAAACGTTTTTGGAAAGCGGCAACTTCCTTTGGAACGGTGGTATTTTCATTTGGAGTGTAAAGACGATAACCAACGCGTTCCAAAAATTCCAGCCGGCAATGTATGCTATGTTCATGAGCGGATTTGATAGTTACAACACTTCCAGTGAGCGATCATGGATCGAGGAGAACTATGCCGATTCTGATAATATTTCCATTGACTATGCCGTGATGGAAAATGCCGGGAACGTATATGTTGTACCTGCTGCCTTCGACTGGAATGACCTGGGGACCTGGGGATCGCTGCACGACAAGCTGGATAAGGATGCCAACAATAATACGGTAGTAAATGCCAGGTTGTTCATAGAGAACGCATCGAACAACATCATCAGGACCGACAAGGAAAAGATCGTTATCGTGGATGGCCTTAACGATTACATTATAGTTGACAAAGAGCGAATATTGCTTATTTATCCGAAAGGTAAGGAGCAGGAGATCAAAAAAATTACCGAGATCGTTACAAAGAATACCTAATAAATAGTAAGTCTTTTTTGTTAAATTTTGTAATCTGCTGACAGTCATAAGGCAGAATGGTTATCTTTAGTCCTTTCAAAAAATTGCAATGGATATAAGATTACCAGCCTATAGGGTGTTGTTAGCGATAATGGCACTCCTTTTTTCGTTTGATTGTATTGCCCAGCTCCCGGCTTTTACGCTCGATGTTACCCCGACACCGCAAACGTGTTTGGGTAATGGCTCTCTTGCCTTTGCCGTGACCGGTAATGACCCGGCGGCATCAATGGATTATGCTGTTTATCTACTGCCCAATACCACAACTCCCGTTACGATCGTTACTGCCCAAACTGTGGGAGGGCTTGTAGCGGGAAATTATATGGTTGTGGCAACGCAGTCGCTGGCAGGCCAGTCTAATACGGCTACCGATACTGTTAGTATTGCAAATAATATCGTCCCGCTGGCTTACACGCTGTCATCTACAAAGGTGAGGTGCGGGAGCGATGGCAAGATCACAGTAAGCGTTACATCAGGTATAGCAGCATCTTACGAAATACTTTCCGGGCCGGTAACCGTAGCGCCACAGGCATCGCCTGTTTTTAGTGCTCTTCCTGCAGGGGTGTATCAAATAAGGGTACATGATAACTGTGGCGAAGCAGTGGTTGTTACCTACACGCTGGTACAGGCGAACACGGGGCTAAGCATTTCGCCTGTTGTATTTTCGGGCGGGGAAATGCCTGACTGTAACACGATCACTGTAGGCCACAATATTGCGGTTACCTCACCTTCATTTGAGATCTATTTTCCGTTGACGTGCCAAATTACCATATTGCCTCCCGGTGGAGGCGCTCCTCAGGTAATTACGCAGGTGATCAATGGTATTACACAAAACTCGGTTGCGCTTACCAGGAATATACCATTTTACTACGGGCAACAGTACACCTACAACGTGAAGGTTACTGATGCCTGCGGCAATATTTATAGCCGCAACGGCATCATTGTGAATCGTACCCTTATCGCAGGAGTAGAACAGAGTGTTGAGGGTTGCGGCGATAATACTTTTGTCATAAAGCCCGAATACTATGTAGGGCCTGTAACCATCAATTTTACTACCGTGCCGGCAGGATTTGACCCGGTAGCCTTTAATCCGGACCATCCCACGTTCGATGTGGATACCATAACTTACGGCAATGCGGCTACCAACCCTGTACCTAACGGAACTTACGTTTTTACGCTTACAGATGCTTGCGGGCATAGTGTCATAAAAGAATTTGTTGTTGACGATCCCGAGGTTACCCCTCAGGTAATACCGTCTGTTGATGGCTGTGCCACCACAGGAGAGTTAACAATAGAGTTCCCGGGAAGGAACATCATATCGGTTATAATAACGGCAGCACCCGCAACATATCCCGCCCCCCTGGCCCATGATGTATCGGAGCTGATCGAGGGTGATTCATTCTTTATGGATGGGCTGCCTTTGGGCGATTATACGGTGGTGATCACCGATTCCTGCGGCGGAGTGTATGAGGAGGACTTTGAGTTGGCTCCCACGGCCTCGCCACTTACCATATCGCAATATCCCGGATGCCAGGAAGGATTTGGTTCGGTAAGGATATCGTCTGCAGGTTCGGCCATAACTACAGCAGAGATCATTGTAGCCCCGGAAACCTTTACCGAAGAAGTCCCTTTTGGAGTGAACGCTAACATTGCTGCGAACGGGCGTTTGTATATGAATGCGCTTCCCGAGGGAGTATATGTTTTTAGTGTGGCAGATGATTGCGGCGCCCTTACTGAGCAGCAAGTAGTTGTGGATGGCTATAATATTGCCCTGAATGATGTCGACCTGACCCCAAACTGCAATTCGTTCAATCTTAACCTGCACCATACCAGCAACGGTAATAACCTCCAGACCTTCTGGCTGCAGCGGTATGATGCCATAGCGGGTGTATGGGAGCATCCCATCTCGGGAGCCAATTATGCAGAAGGCGCGACACCCAATACGAATACTGCTTATTTGCTCAACAATAACTCTAATAACATTAATATTGCTTCTACAGGGCAGTTCAGGGTCATAAAGATGTTTTACACCTGGGGGAACGGCAGCCCGGCGAACTTTCGCTGCATTGAGGAAATATACGATTTCGAGTTTGACGGGAACCCGGTGATCACCGATGCCTACAGTTTTCCGTGTGCGGGAGGGCTAACCGAAGTACTGATAGTAGCAGAAGGCGTGCCGCCGCTTACGTACCGCATCACCACAAAAAATAACCAGCCTTTTGTGGTAGAGAACGGTACTTCCAATCATTTTACGGGACTGGAGCCGGCAACCTATAACTTTCAGGTGACCGATTTTTGCGGCAATCTGAGGAACATCCAGTTCGATATCAATGCGCTTGATCCCATAGAGATCACGGCTGACGGTTTTTGTGAAGGGGAGGCCAGTTCGCTATCGGTAGAGGAATTCTCATTCCTTACCTACCAATGGTGGAGGGCAGGGGCTCCGGGCATGATATTGAGTACCACCGGCAGCCTCAATTTTCCCTCATTTAATTCGGCTACGCAGGCGGGTATTTATTTTGTGAGCATAACATCGCCTGTTGTGGGCTCATGCATCAACCAGGTACTGCAATATGAAGTGCTTCCCAACGTGCTTCCCAATGCAGGGAATGACAACAGCCTTTCTATATGTAATAATGGCGGGGTCATTGATCTGGATAGTTACCTGTCTGCACCTCATACTACAGGCGGGGTTTGGACAGATACTGACAATAGTGGCGCGCTTACCGCAAATGAATTCAATACAGCGGGTGTTGCCGAAGGGACCTACCGATTTACGTATAAAGTAACCGCCGCGTGCGATCTTGAGGATGAGGCTGTAGTTACCGTTGAACTGAAGGACATACCGGGTACACCGGTCATCGGCCCTGTAGCGGCTGTTTGCGAAGGTACATCCATACAGCTCTCTGCTGCGTCGGTCGCGGGAGCATCCTATTCATGGACAGGTCCTGGCAACTTTACCTCTTCATTACAAAACCCCGTGCTGAGCAATACTACCGTAAACCAAAGTGGTAATTATTCATTAGCCATCACGGTTAACGGATGTGTATCGTCGGTTGCAACGGTTGCTGTTTCGATCGTGTCGGCGCCCGTTGCCGGAGCAGACAGCAGCCTTTCCTTTTGCAATGACGGGCAACAGATCGATCTTGAAGATCACCTCTCTGTGCCGCATACTGCGGGAGGGGTTTGGACAGATGCCGATACTACCGGCGCATTGACGGGCAGTATCTTCAATACGGTAGGAATAGAAGGTGGGACCTATCATTTTACATATAAAGTGACAAGCCCTTGCGGGCAGGACGATGAGGCGACAATAACCATCGAGCTTAAGGCCAGGCCAATAGCGCCGGTCATCGCCCCAGTGGCTTCCGTGTGCGAAGGAAATGCTATCCAGTTTTCGGTTACAGCCATTGCGAATGCGACCTACCAATGGACAGGGCCAAATAACTTTACCTCTACTGAGAAAGATCCTTTATTGTCCAATGCCACAACAGCGCTCAACGGTATCTATTCCCTGGTCGCGACCGTGAATGGCTGTACAGCGCCGGTAGCAACGGTAAATGTAACGGTGAATGCCATGCCTGTCTTTACTGTTGGCGGGACGACCTCTTTTTGCGAAGGGCAAAGCACAGTGCTTAATGTGGTCCCCGGTAATTTTCCTTTAGCGGGGGTAGCGTATGCCTGGTACCATAACGATATCCTGCTGCCTGGTGTTAACGAAAGCGTAGTTGAGGTTTTTGAGACCGGCAATTACAGGGTTGAGGTTACCAATAACGGATGTATGGCTTCGCGCGAGGTCCCGGTAACGCAGAGTACAGGAATGTTCACTGTACAGCTTGATGCCGGATGCCGGAATACAGAATATGTAATAACCATAACCGATCTGGATGAAATTGACGGCGCCGGCTTTGTATGGACAGGCCCCGAAGGTTATTACCACATAGGGGAGGAGGCGGTGATCACCAACCTGGCCGCAGGCGAATATTTTGTGGAAGTGACCAATGCCGAAGGGTGCAGCGAAAACGCGTCGATAGTGGTTGATAATACCAGTTGCTTTATACCTCGGGGCATTTCCCCGAACAATGATGGCTATAATAACTCATTCGATCTTTCCAACCTTGACGTGAAGCATATCAAGATATTTAACCGCTACGGGCTGGAAGTATATGAAAAGGACAATTATATTAACGAGTGGCACGGCCAGTCGTATCGCGGCGAGTTGCCTACAGGAACTTATTTTTACGTGCTGACGCTTTCGGCAGGCAAAAAAGTAACAGGATGGGTATACTTGCAAAGACAGGTGAATTAATTGCTTATGAATAAAGAATTACTCTACAAATTGTTGCTGGCCTTATTTTTTGCATTGCCTGCAAGCGCCCAGCTTCCTGCATTTACGCTAACCGTAACGCCTACTCCAGAAACCTGTCCCGGAAATGGGGCTTTGGCATTTGCGGTAACCGGCACCGATCCGTCGGCGAGCATTGCCTATACAGTGTACAAGCTGCCCGATACCACTACGCCTGTAAGCATTGGGGCTTCGAGCATACTTTTGGGGCTTACTGCCGGAAATTACCAGGTGGTCGCTACGCAGTCGCTTGGGGCGCAGTCCAACACAAGTTCGGCGACAGTGGCTATCGCTGATAATTATAATGATCTGGTATATGTATTGGTGCAAAAACACGTATGGTGCCCTAATGACGGGAGGATCACGGTAAATGTTACATCCGGTACGGCGGTATCATATGAGATAACTTCCGGCCCGGCAACCTTTCCGGCCCAGGCTTCTAATGTTTTTAATGGATTGGCGCCGGGAACTTACGTTGTGAGGGTTTATGACCCTTGTGGGGAGGCGGTCGTTGTTACGGTACAGCTCCTGCAATCGCAGACCGAAGTTAACCTGACACCGGCACAGCTTGATAATGTCGAGCTGCCCGACTGCGACCATTTTGAGGTTCGTCATAGTTATTATACCACTGCGGGGCATGAAATATTTTGGCCGCTTACGTTTGAGTATACGGTTTATCCTCCGGGAGGCGGAGCGCCGCAGGTGGTTACAAGTATTTATACCACAGGGAGCAACATCATTCCTAACAATACTTCGGACATACTGCCATTTTACTACGACCAGGAATTTCAGTATGACCTTAAGGTAACTGATGTATGCGGCAATGTGTATGAGATGAATGACATCATTGTAAACAAAAAGCTGCTTTTTAGCACCTATATCGAAAATGAAAATTGCGAGGCAGTGCATTTTGACATCCTGCCAGGATTTTATGTAGGGCCGTACACCTTAACGTTCGTGTCGGCACCAGCAGGTTTTATCCCGTCAAATTTTAATGCCTCTTTTCCAACGTTTACTGATAACGCGCTTTTTGGCGGGCAGGGCAACCCTGTACCCTATGGCAATTACTCGGTACAGATAGACGATGCCTGCGGACACAGTGTTATCCAGGATATTGAAATTGTTGAACCGGACCTGGTGCCGATAGTTGCCGTTTTGAATGGTGGCTGTGGCGGATCGATACGTATAGAGATCCCGCTGCGGGATATTGTCTCCGTAACACTTACCACGGCGCCTGTAGCCTATACCCCAACTTTGCCGCTGGATGTTAGCGCCTACATAAATGCTGAGGGTGTATTTTTCTTTAACTTCCTGCCTTATGGGACCTATATACTTACGGTGACAGACTCCTGCGGCGATACCTACATTGTTGAAAGGGAAATTGACAACATTGTCGTACTTCCTGATCCTATTGTGGTGCAGCGGCCGGGTTGCGACATTGGATTTGGCTCCATAGCATTTGTGGAAAGCATACTGGATGCCTATTTTACCGGTGTGGTAATTACATCGGCACCCGCTTCGTTCGGGCAAACGCTGCCGTATGATGTTTCTGCGAACCTTGCGGGCGGTGTTTTTTACATGAATTCCTTTCCCGAAGGCGATTATGTATTTGAGCTGACCAATAACTGTGATCGGGTAAGGGTATTCCCATTAACCATACAGGGGTATCAATTTGCGGTTAACGATGTAGATATCATACCTCATTGCGGTGCTTTTGATATTGACCTGCACCATACCAGCAATGGAAATCACCTGCAATCATTCTGGCTGCAAAAGTGGAACCCGGTAACCAATACATGGGGGCATCCGCTTACTGGTATACCTTATGTTGAAGGAAACCAGCCGGGGGCCACCAATTCGATATTTATGAACAACAACCAGCTCAATATCAGCTTTGGCTATACAGGGCAGTTCCGTGTCATCAAGATCTTTTTCGGGATAAGCAATGGTTCTTCTTTTCAAAATCGTTGCCTTTCGGTTCTCAAGGAGTTTACTTTTGACGATGGACCTGTAATTACCGGCGCCTTTAGTTCGGTTTGCACGGGCGGCCTGGCTGAGGTCATTATTGAAGCTGAAGGTGTACCACCGCTTAATTATTCGATAATTGAGAAGGATAGCCAGCCTTTTGTTGTCAATAACGGGCAGTCAGGGGTATTTTCCGGCTTGGAGCCGGGTATCTATACCTTCAGGGTGACCGATGATTGCGGGAATATCAGGAACATTCAGTATGACATCAACGAGCTTGACCCGATATCGATCATTGCCAGCGGCTTTTGTGAAGGTGGGAACAGCACGCTTTCGGTACAAAATTTCCCTTTCCTGACCTATGAATGGTGGGCCGACGGTAGCCCTGCAAATATCCTCAGTACGACCAATGTGCTGGAGTTTCCGGCTTTCACGGCATCTGAGGCGGGGACGTATTTTGTAAGTATATCGTCTAACAATCCATCCTCGTGCGCCAACCAGGTTTTGGAATATACCATTATCGCTAATGCCATCCCGAACGCGGGTAGTGATAATGCTATTGCCGTATGCGAAGGAACCCCATCCATAAACCTTGAAACATTGCTGAGCACTCCTCATGATACGGGAGGGAACTGGAATGATAGGGATAGCTCGGGCGCGCTTACAGGTTCTGTTGTTAACGTCCAAAGCCTCCCAGCGGGAGTTTATGAATTTAGTTATGAAGTTTCTGGTGCGTGCAATGCGACCGATACTGCAATTATAAGACTTGAGATAAAACAGGTACCTGCTGCACCGGTGATAGCACCTGTGGCTACTGTATGTTCGGGCAACACGATACAGTTGCTGGCAGATGAGGTTGCCGGGGTGCAATACCACTGGACAGGGCCAAATGGGTTTGCTTCTTCGGAGCGTAATCCTTTGATAGTTAATGCTAATGAAAATGTCGCCGGAATTTATATGTTAAAATTAACAATTGCAGGGTGTGAATCTGCTGTTTCAACTGTTATAGTATCGGTGAGCCCTGTACCGCTGTTTACGGTAGAGGGCACAACTACGTTCTGCGAGGGTCAAAGTTCGGTATTATCCGTTGTCCCCGGAAATTTTGACGATAATGATGCAGCTTATCATTGGTATCATGACGGCGAGTTGCTGCCGGGAGTAAATGGCAGGCAGGCAGAGGTGTTTGAGCCGGGCCTTTATGAAGTTTCTGTGGCCGCGGGAGGATGTGGGTCAGCTTTTGAAGTTGAAGTAAACTATGCCACGCCTATTGCGATAGAACTTGCCTCCGGGTGCAGCAATGGGCGCTTTGTGCTCGAAATGGCAACCGATGCAGGTGCTGATGCAGTTGTAACGTGGACAGGCCCGGGCGGGTATTCGCATTCCGGGATGACCGCCGATGTGACAGGGATGGCTACGGGAGAATATTTCGTATCGGTAAGCACTCCGGACGGATGTGGCGCTTCAGGTTCTATCATTGTCGAAGGCACGTTTTGCGGTGTTCCAAGAGGCATATCGCCTAACGGTGATGGCTTGAACGATGTGTTCGACCTGTCATTTCTGGATGTAGCAGAGATCATAGTATTTAACCGTTACGGGCAGGAAGTGTACAGGAAGAAAGATTATAAGGACGAATGGCACGGGCAGTCAGAAATTGGCGACTTGCCATCTGGCACCTACTATTACAGGCTTGCAATGCCGGAAGGAAAGACCCTGACCGGCTGGCTATACCTGCAGCGGGAGAATTAAAAAAAACCAACCTACCAATTTATATCTTATGAAGAAACAACTATTTATTAAACTATGCTTTTTGCTATCGTTGTTTTCAGGCCTCAGTGCGCATGCGCAGCTCGATCCCTTCACGCTGACGGTTACGCCAACGCCGCAAACCTGCCTCGGTAACGGTGCGTTGTCATTTACCGTGGCAGGTACCGAAGCAGGCGCTACAATTGCCTATGAGGTATACCTGCTGCCCAACACGACCACGCCTTTCGCTACGGTTTCGACTTCGAGCGTGGGCAGCCTTCCTGCCGGTGATTATCTCGTTATCGCCATTCAGTCGCTCGGTGGGCAGTCTAATACGGCTCAGGCCAATGTAACCATTACCAACCAGGTGCAAACCCTTACGTATACTGCAGTTCCAACACACGTGCGGTGTCCCGGAGATGGTAAGATAACCATTACTGTGAATAGTGGTACCGCAGTAACGTACCAGCTTTTAACAGGTCCGGTAACTACGGCACCTCAGGCATCGAACGTGTTCAATAACCTGCCGGTAGGAACTTATACAGTAAGGGTTGTAGACAACTGCAATAATATAGTGGTAACAACGGTACAGCTTACGCAAGTATCAACGAGTGTTATTATTGATCCTGTAGCTTTTCCTGACATGGAGCTTCCTACGTGTAATACTATTGTTATAGACCATTTTTTTGCCACTATCACAGGCAATCAGATATTTTACCCGCTTACTTTTGAATATACCGTGTTCCCTCCGGGTGGCGGTGCACCTGTCGTGATCACGCAAACAGTGGCTTCGGGAAATAACAATGATAATCATATTTACAGTACCCTTCCATTTTATCATAACCAGGAGTACACTTATAACATAAAAGTGACCGATGCCTGTGGCAATATTTTTACACGCAATAATAATATAATCAACAAGAAATTTGATTTCGACGCGCTTCCGCAAAATGAAAGCTGTGGTAATTTTTACTTCACGCTGAAGCCAAAGATCTTCAGGTCGCCCTACACTGTAACATTCCTTAGTGCCCCTGCAGGCTTCGTTCCTGCAAGCTTCAATCCTGGCTATCCGACCCACAGCGGGCCAAGTACGGATTATGGATCTGATGCAAATCCAGTACCGCACGGGATCTATAAAATACAGATCACGGATGCCTGCGGCCGTACTGAAATTAAGGACCTTGAAATAATTGATGGCGCCGAGGCTACTGTGATAAGCAGTGTTAGCGGCGAAACCTGCCTGGGACAGATCGGTATTACGGTAGGTAGCAGGGCTCTTACATCTGTTATTATAACTGCCGCACCACAGGATTATATAGACCAGGTGCCGGGCGGGCTACCGGATGATGTTTCAGAATTTATCATGCCGGGGGTTGGGTTCTTGCAGACCAATCTTCCTATGGGGACGTATACTTATGTAATTACCGACGAATGTGGTGATGTATACACGGTTACAGAAACCATTCAGCCTTCTGCCGAAGACCTGCAACTGACGGACCTTCAGCGTCCCGGATGTGCGATAGGAGAAGGGTCGATAAGGCTTGGGGCGAACACCAATGCGCTGGTGACAGTTACAATTACAGCCGGGCCTCCGGGATTTGCAGTCCCACAGGACGTTTCTGCCAACATTGCCCCGGGCGATGGTGATCTGTACATGAATTCATTGCCTGCGGGGAGTTATACCTTTGAAACTCTCGATAACTGTGGTACTCCACGAAACAGGACACTTACCATACAGGGATACCAGGTAGTGAATAATACGGTTAACGTAATTGCTAACTGTGGCTCTTTCAACATCCAGATGCAGCACACCAGTAATGGCTCGAACCTTCAGTCGTTCTGGTTGCAAAAATATAACGAAGTTACCGGTCAGTGGGGCCATCCTGGAACGGGTGTGCCGTATACCGAAGGTAATTTACCCGCTAATGCGAACTCGGTTTTCCTGACTAACAATACGACCAATATAAACCTGGCCTATACAGGACACTTCAGGGTATTGAAAGTATTCCATATATACAGCAACGGAGCACCGGCCAATTTCCGATGCATCCAGGAAATACATGAGTTTGATTTTGAAGGCGTACCTGTGATCGATGGCGCTTATAGCTTCCCTTGTGCCAACAATACATCTGAAGTGATCATAGACGCTGTGGGTGTTGCCCCGCTTAATTATGCCATCACTACCAAGAACGGCGATCCGTTTGCAGTGAATAACGGTACATCTAACCTTTTCTCAGGCCTGGACCCGGCTACCTATAACTTTGTAGTGACCGATGTTTGCGGCAACTCTGTAAACCTTCAGTTAGATATAAATGCTCTTGACCCTATAGCCATTGAGGCCAATGGTTTCTGTGAAGGACAGGACAGTTCCCTTTCGGTTCAGAACTTTACCTTCCTTGATTATGCTTGGTATAAGGATGGCGAACCGGGAACGATACTGAGCACGACCAACGTGTTGGATTTCCCGGCCTTTGAAGCTTCGGAAGCAGGGCTTTACCATGTGATCATATCTTCCGATAATCCGGGCTCCTGCATTAACCAGACCCTGGACTATACCATAACGCCGAACGTGCTTGCTAACGCGGGCAGCAACAACACTATTTCGATCTGTAATGATGGCACGGCCATCGATCTTGCGACATTGCTAAGCACACCACATGACGCGGGCGGGACATGGACAGATAACAATGCCAGCGGCGCGCTTACGGGATCGGTATTCAACACGACCGGAATAGCCCAGGGAACCTATAATTTCACTTACACCGTTACCAGTGCATGCGATGTAGATGATACAGCGATCATCACAGTGCAGCTTAAAACAAGGCCGGGTACTCCGGTACTGGCAGCGGTACCGGGCGCGTGCGAAGGTGATAACGTGCAGCTTTCGACCGATGCGGTCGCGGGGGCAACCTACCAATGGTCCGGACCTAACGGCTATTCTTCCACAATTCAAAACCCTATATTATCCAATGCTACTGTTGCCCAGAGCGGGAACTATACGCTTATTGTAACGCTCAATGGATGTGCCTCTCCGATGGCTACCGTTGCTGTAAGCATAGGCGCTACGCCTGATGCCGGTGCTGATAATTCAGCTTCGCTATGTAATGACGGGCAATCGATAGACCTTGCGGACTACCTTTCGGCAACGGCCGATGCAGGCGGTGTCTGGACAGACACCAGCGTGAGCGGCGCACTTACGGGAAGCACTTTCAATGTGGCAGGTGTTGCTGCGGGAACCTACCAGTTCACCTATACAGCTTCAGGATGCGGCCCTGACGATACGGCTGTGATAAGCATTGATCTTAAAGACAGGCCGGGTGCCCCCGTACTCGCAACGGTTGCACCGGTATGTGAAGGCGCCAGCGTTCAGCTTTCGGCTACTGCGGTCCCGGGAGCGGTATATGCATGGACAGGCCCGGGTGGATTTACATCTGCCGACCAAAACCCGCTGATCCCTGTGGCCGATGCTGCTGATGGAGGAACGTATTCGCTTACCGTAACAGTGAACGGATGTGCGTCACCCGCTTCTACAGTAGCAGTAGTGGTGAACGCAGTGCCACAATTTACAATAGATGGCATCACAGCGATCTGCGAAGGACAAAGCAGCGAAATATCAGTGGTGCCGGGCAACTTTAACGTAAATGATGTTACCTACACATGGTATGTAGATGGTATTGCAGACCCAACCCTTACTACAAGCGGTATCGAGATATTTGAAGCCGCTCTGTATGAGGTAAAGGTAGATAACGGCAACTGTACCACTACCCATGAGATCAATGTACTGCTTAATACGAACGCCTTTGAGGTAACTCTTGAAGCCGGGTGTCTTGACTTTGATTATATAATATCTATCCTGAACATAAATGAGATACCGGGTGCTACGTATGAATGGACAGGCCCTGCGGGATATAGCTCTACAGCTGAGGCCGCCAATATTACCGGCCTTCAGGGGGGGGACTATTCGGTTACGGTAACCAATGCTGAGGGGTGCAGTGCCCAGGCAACGGTAACGGTTGATAATACGAACTGTTTCATTCCACGAGGCATTTCGCCGAATGATGACCAATACAACCAAAACTTTGACCTTACCAACCTTGCCGTTAGGGAACTGATGATCTTTAACCGTTACGGACAGAAAGTATATGAAAAAGAGAATTATAAAAATGAGTGGTACGGCCAGTCGGACAAAGGCGAGCTGCCTACAGGCACCTACTTCTACGTGGTTACGCTTTCCGAGGGGAAACGTGTAACGGGATGGGTGTATCTGCAAAGGGAGGTAAACTAAAAAAACAATGCCCGCTCTTTCAAAAGCGGGCCTTGTTTTTTAAACTAAGATATGTCTGAAATTATTTCTTTTCTTCATCATCGCTCTCGGCCAGGAGGCTTTCCCTTACTTTTTTGAAAAGATCTGATGAGTATACGAATTCTACAATTGATTTATTTCGGGTTTCGAGTATCTGCTCGTTATCACCTTCCCATTCCTTAATGCCGTTCTTCAGGAATACTATCTTTTCGCCGATCTGTAGTACCGAGTTCATATCGTGCGTATTGATAACCGTAGTGATCTCATACTCCTTAGTGATCTCCTGGATCAGCTCATCAATTAGGATCGACGTTTCCGGGTCAAGGCCCGAGTTGGGTTCGTCGCAAAATAAATATTTTGGGTTATTTACAATGGCACGTGCAATGGCTACCCTCTTTTGCATACCGCCCGAAAGTTCGTTGGGGAACTTACGGTTAGCATCCTTCAGGTTTACGCGTTCCAATACCTGGTTCACGCGGTCTTTTATCTCGCGGCTGCGTTTTTTGGTGAACATCTTTAACGGGAAGCCAACATTATCTTCTACGTTCATGGAGTCGAACAATGCGCTGCCCTGGAATACCATACCGATCTCAGTACGCAGCGTCATTTTCTCATCACGGGAAAGTTCTGTGTAGATCCGGCCATCAAATGAAATGGTTCCTGCATCCGGTGTATGTATGCCCAGCAGGGTTTTAAGCATAACCGTTTTCCCCGAACCGCTTCGGCCAATGATCAGGTTGGTCTTGCCGGTCTCGAAAGTGGTCGATATCCCTTTCAGGATCTTGGCCTCCCCAAATGATTTCTCTATGTTATTTACCTCTATCATTAGCTCAGCATTATTTGGGTTAGTACATAGTTGATAAGGATTATCGTTACCGATGTCCATACGAATGATGTGGTACTTGCCTTACCTACCTCAAGCGCCCCGCCTTTCATGTAAAAACCGTGGAATGATGGTACGGTAGCCAGGACCATCCCGAATATCAGGGTTTTAAAGAAAGCATAAAAAACGTGATACGGTATAAAGTCCTGCTGGATACCCTGAATAAATTCCTCACTCCCGATGAAACCGCCATAGACACCCGCAATGTAACCGCCGAACATACCCAGGAACATGGCCAGGGCGATAACGAACGGGTATAGAGTAAAGGCTACGATCTTAGGGAATACCAGGTAGTTAAGTGAGTTTACGCCCATAACTTCCAGCGCATCTATCTGCTCGGTAACACGCATGGTGCCAATGCTCGATGTAATGTACGATCCCGCACGCCCCGCCATGATTATTGAGATAAAAGTAGGTGCGAACTCCAGGATCACCGACTGCCTTGTGGCAAATGCGATAAGCATTTTTGGGATAAGCGGGTTGGTAAGGTTCAATGCCGTTTGGATGGCAACGACCGCCCCGATAAAGAACGAGATGAATGCCACAATGCCAAGCGATCCGATAATGAGGTCGTCAATTTCCTTAAGGATGAGCGGCTTCATCACCTTCGATTTGGTCGATTTTGAGAATACCTCTTTCAGCATGAGGAAGTAGCGGCCTATCTGGTGTAATGCTCTTATCATTTAGATTTAAAAATAATGGCTAAAGTACCACATTACCGTCAGTATTCATTATCAGTTAATAGTTTTTTAATACTTTACTTATTAAATAACTTCGCCTTCATTTTATCCCACCTGTACTTCCTGATGAATTTTGCCTGCTCCGTGTCTACAAGCATTGCTGCCTTTTGCCTTTTGGCTTTCAGGAACCCGTTGATGTAGTCAATGAACAGCAGCGGCTTTCTTTTGCGCATTGCCAGCTTGGCACCGGCAATTGCTGTGATCACAAATCCGTAGCCAATGGCATAAAATGCCTCACCCTGTTTGTAACGAGCAGCTTTGTCATAGTTCGCCCCGGTGGGTTTCAGGTGCTTTACTTTCAGCTTTTCGAGGGTAATGACCTCCCAGCCGTAGAATTTTGACAGCAGTTCGTCTACCGTATCCCAGCCCATGGCGGGGCGCAGTTTTCCTATCTGCAAAAAGCACTCTTTGCGGTAGGCTTTGAATGCCCCGCGGATGTGGTCTTTGTCGGTCAGGCTTTCCAGTACCCAGCTGCCGTCTTTTTCAATATAGGCAAAGCCACCTGCCATTCCGGCTTTCGGGTTGTTTTTGAAAGCGCCTAATATCTCTTCAAAATATTTTTGGGGAAGAATAAGGTCGGCATCCAGCTTTACGATCACGTCATAATTTTCATCCACAGTTTCGTAACCTGCATTAAAGGCCTGAATAACCTTGCTTCCCGGAAGGTGCACGGCATCCGACTTTTTGTTTACCAATGACAGCCACGGGTTATTTGAGGCAAATTCAGTTACTATCGCAGCAGTATTGTCGGTCGAATTATCATTGACCACTACTGCTTTGGAAGGTAAAGTGGTTTGCGAAGCCAATGACCCAAGCATGTCCCTGATGAAAGCCGCTTCATTGTAAGCCGGTATGATGACGTAATATTTCATTTTATAGCGGAGTAGGTGCAAATATCCTTATTTTTGCTGAAGAAAAGCGGAATAGTGTATAAAAAGGTTTTTGTAATAATTGTCACTTACAATGGCGCAAGGTGGATAGATAAAAATATCACATCACTGCTGGCATCGTCTTATCCTGTTAGCATCATTGCCATCGACAATAATTCAACCGACAATTCCGTGGCGCTTCTCGAAAAATACCCGCAGGTACAATTGGTGAAGTCGCCAGAGAACCTTGGCTTTGGTAAGGCGAATAACATCGGGATGCAAATGGCACTGGAGCAGGGAGCAGATCATCTTTTCCTGCTTAACCAGGATGCCTGGGTATTCGACGATACCGTTGCTAGCCTTCTGGATACCATGGCGTTGCATAAAAACTGCGGTATTATCAGTCCGGCACATTATATTGCCAATGAAACGACTTTAGACGCAAATTTTAAAACCTACCTCGGGCGTTCAGAAGTACTTGATCCACAGGGTCTCTTTGTGTCAAAATTTGTCAATGCAGCGGCATGGATGATAAGCCGTGAGTGTGTCGGGAAGGTTGGCTTTTTTGAGCCGCTGTTTGGTCACTATGGTGAAGACCGTAACTATTGCGACCGTGTGTTGTATCATGGTTTCCGGATCATGATAGATACAAGGTCCAAAATTGTTCACGACCGCAAAATTACACGCAATTTCGATAAAGACCTTACCCAAAGCCAATACAAAATATTGGCCACGCTCATAGATCCCAATCGGAGCTATTTAAATGCTTACATGCAAGGCTTAAAGGAAGCTATCGGCCTGCCAAAGTATTTTAGCAAATTTTACAGCAGGGCAGAAGTGGGTCAAATGGCAAAGGCCCTGTTGGGCTATTACTGGAATCTCATTATCAAACCCGGACAGGTAACCACCGCCCGCAAACGTGCCAAATAATGGAAAAGCAGCAGGCAGCACCTATGAAGCAGGTAGTTTGGTTCGCTATCATTAACTACATCGGAACGGCGATAGGCGTGGTCTCGTCACTGCTCATTTACCCTAAAAAATATGAGTTTATGGGCATGGTGCGGTATGTTGACAGTATTTCGCAACTTCTGTTCCCTATCATGGTGCTCGGCGCCAGCCAGGCGCTTATAAAGTTTTACCCAGGTCTCGATGAGCAGCGGCAAAAGCAGCTTTTTACATACAGCCTGCTATCGATCGCCACAGTAAGCCTGTTTGTACTGTCTGGAGTACTTTTATATGAAAATTATGGCGAGCCGGAATTTAAGGGGTTGGTATATTTTGCTTTTCCCATAGCCGTCGCCCTGGCTTTTGTCGAACTTTTCAAAAAACAGTTACAGGATCTGCAAAAGATAGCCATACCTGCAATGTTCGAAAAGATCATTCCAAAGATCGTGCTTCCGGCCGCATTCCTGCTTCTCCTGTATGCGGGCATATCGCGTAATGAAGCCCTCTGGCTGTATATGAGCGGATTTCTGCTGATACTGCTGCTTACTTCCATATACCTTTTTAAAACATATAAGCCCGGATTTAATTACCGTTTCAAAACGCTGTTCGGGGAGGTTTCAAGGAAAGAATATTTTCGCTACAGTCTCTATTCACTGGCAGGTAGCCTCGGCTCGCTATTGGCCTTCCGCATTGATGGTATCCTGATACCGAACATGATCTCTATGGAGGCGAATGGCAAGTTCAGTACTGCTGCTATGCTTGCCACAACTTTACAGATTCCTGCCATTGGGATGTTCGCACTTTACGCGCCCATTATATCCAATTACCTGCGCGATAACGATCTGGTCCAACTCAGCATTAAATACAAGGAGATAGCACGGTTGCTTTTCTTCATCGGGGCGGTATTGTATGGCTGTATCTTCATCGGGCTCGAAAACCTTTTTCATTTAATGCCCGACCATGAAAAACTGCAACCCTTAATTCCAATAATTGAGATACTGGGTTTCAGTGTGCTGATCAATATGGCTACAGGCTTTAATGGGGAGATCATTACCTACTCTAAATATTACCGCTTTAACCTTATTGCGGTGCTACTGCTCATATTGCTTACCGTATCACTCAACTTATGGTTCATTGCGCAAGGGTATGGCATTGTTGGGGTTGCGTGGGCTTCGTTCATCAGCATGACATTATTCAATATCAGCAAGCTGGCCTTCATTTACAAGAAGTTCGGCCTATTGCCTTTCGATAAAAAATTCCTTCAATTGGGAATGGTATTTGCCATTACTGGTACTATAATTTATTTTCTGCCATCTAATGCTTATCAACTGGTTACCCTTATTTACAAAACGTTATTATACATCGCCATAAATATAATTATCGCATACAGGCTAAGGCTCGTTTACCAGTTAAACGTTTCTGCAGATAAATTCTTGGACAAGATAAAGCGATAGGTTTGGCATTTTGCTCCTGTCATCATTCAGTCAGATTGTATTGCAGCGAATTATAAAGCCCCAAAGTTATCTGCTTTGGAGCTTTATATATTCAATGTTATGAGATTAGGGATCTTAGTATCACACCTTATAAACAAAGGCATTTATATTCATTCCTGCGCCCACCGAAGCAAAGATCACAATATCGCCTTTATCCAGTTGCTGGCCTTTCATTTTGCCCTTTATCATGATGTCATAAAGTGTAGGGATGGTAGCAACACTGCTGTTGCCCAGCTTGCCTATGCACATTGGCATAATGTCTTTTTCAAAACTATGGTTGTAGAGCTTGAAAAAACGTTGCACGATGGCTTCATCCATTTTTTCATTCGCCTGATGTATCAGTATTTTTTTTACGTCCTCGATCGGTATGCCGCTTTTGTCAAGGCATTCCTTCATGGCTAACGGCACATTGTTAAGGGCAAACTCATATATTTTCCTCCCATGCATTTTTATATAACGTACATCCTGGTCATGTGTGTTATTGAATGAACCGCCAAAATACAGGAAATTAGCCTCGTCATAGGTAAAGGATGCCGTTTCGTGGGCAAGTATGCCGCCTTCCTCATCGGTAGCTTCGATAACCGTTGCTCCCGCGCCATCAGAATAGATCATACTATCCCTGTCGTGCATGTCAACGACCCTCGACAAAGTTTCCGCGCCTATCACAAGGCATTTTCTAGCCATACCGGCCTTTATGAAAGCCTGTGCCTGTATAACACCCTCGACCCAGCCCGGGCAACCGAATAAGATATCGTAGGCCACGCATTTAGGGTTCCTGATCTTTAAATTGTGCTTTACACGGGCAGAAAGACTAGGAAGCATATCGCCCTGTATCGTACCACTTTTTACATCGCCAAAGTTATGGGCAAATATAATGTAGTCCAGGGTTTCGGGGTCGATACCGGCGGCAGCGATCGCCCTTTGCGCTGCAATGAGCCCTATGTCTGATGTTTGAAGGTTATCTTCCACATAACGACGCTCCTCAATACCAGTGATCTGCCTGAACTTTTCGGTGATCACTTCGTTGGAATATGCCAGCGGTGTTCCGTCATCATTAAGAAACACATGTTGCGCGAAGTCAAGGTTCGTAACTGTACGATTGGGTATATAACTTCCTGAACCTGTAATCTTAATATTCATGGTCTTTAATTTACAGCTAAGTTAAACAAATATATCACAATTAACGTATTAAACAATTATGCGTGCATACTATTTTGTAATAGCAAATTTAATTGAGAAATTTAAGAAATACAACAATTTATGAGGATGCTAACTTTATTTTCATCACTGTCGCAATGGAAATAGCGCGCGTTTTTATCTTTTCGGCATTCAATCCCTCAAAATGTTCATCAACAGTATCATAAAAGTGGTTGAGCCAAATGTTGAAATGTTCCTCGGTCAGCTTTTCCTTATTGTTGAGGTCCATGTGCACCTGCATCGGGTTATTGCGGTAGTTGCCGGTGTGAAAAATGCTCAGTTCCCAAAAATCGGCGAGGATAGGGAGGTGGTGCTCCAGATCGATCTTTGCGACATCGGTAAAAATGTAGCTTACGGCAGGGTCTTTAAGCAGTTTGTTATAAAATTCAGCCAGCAGGAATTCGAGGTCCTGCCTGTTTTTAATGTCTTTCATACAGTATTCATTGCCACTAATTACGCTAATTTAACCGATTAAAAATATGATTTTGGTCATAAGAAATAGGAATTATTCACGTCCTGTCATTGCGGGGAGAAAGACGAAGTAATCTTTCCACGCATCTGAAGGAAAGATTGAAACGCTCCTTAAACTGCGCTCGCTATGACTGGACGTTATAAGGTCATGGCCTCATTATCCACCCCGAAGCATACTTAACGAATGCTTCATTGATGAACGGAAAAACCGTCACGTTCGGGATGTGGTTAACTTCCAGCAAATGCCGTGTACCATCCTTTCCTATCATATAGTCTATACCCACAGCGTCGAGGTTAAATTGTTTCGCTATCTTGCGGCTATCTTCCAACAGTTCCTGCTCAACTTCCATTTCCCATGATCCTTCGTTGTGTATCGACTTTAGCCAGCCGTCACCGGTTAGCCGTATCTGCCAGTACTTATCACCCACGATCATAATACGTACAGCCTCGCCGTCAATGAAGGGTTCAATGACGGATGTCTCGGTGCTTTGCCAGTTGCCGCTGAATTTATGCTTGTCCTCGCCGCAATGCCAGATGCCCCACTTTGCCACCACTTCGGTGTCCGAATGCCAGTCCTGTTGCCCTATGGCCATTCCGCGCTTGCTTCCCCCGAATTTCGTTACCCTCAGCGCACGCACCAGTCCCGGTATGCGCTGCCTCAGGTCTATCATGCCCAGCGCGTCCGGCAGGCATGGGCCGTTCCATAGTGCCAGAAGCGTAAGGAAATCCACATCCGTTTCATAAATACCATGGAAAACTACTTTGTCTACAACAAAATATTTATCGGGCACTGCCGGGCTTTCCACAAACAGCTGCCCCTCAATGAGTTTGACTTTCGGGAGCATATCATAGTGTATTACAAGGTATTCAAACTCCAGGTTTTGGCGTATTGCGGTTACCTCATTTTCTTCAAGCCCAACGATAAGTATTCTCTTTTTTTCCATTTTGTTTCAGTTTAAAAATAATTCCCTCAATATTTGATTGTTTAATTAATAATAGGGCAGCACATCCATAAAAAAAGGCTGCCCTGCGGCAGCCTCTTCTCGATTAGTTTTCCATGTACGCCTCAATGGGCGCGCAGGAGCAAATCAAATTTCGGTCACCGTAGGCATCATCTACCCTCCTTACGCCCGGCCAGAATTTATTCTCGTGCAGGTACTCCAGTGGGAATGCGGCCTTCTCCCTTGTGTAAGGAAGCGTCCAGTTATCAGTTGTAAGCATCGCAAGTGTGTGCGGTGCGTTTTTCAATACGTTGTTCTTGTCATCGGCGTTTGCCTCTTCGATCTCTTTGCGGATAGATATCATTGCATCGCAAAAGCGGTCAAGTTCCTCAAGGTTCTCGCTCTCAGTAGGCTCGATCATCAGTGTGCCCGCTACCGGGAACGATACTGTAGGCGCGTGGAAGCCATAGTCCATAAGGCGCTTGGCAATATCTGTCACCTCAATGCCATTGGCCTTGAATGGTCGGCATTCGATGATCATTTCGTGCGCAGCCCTTCCCATTTCACCGGTGTACAGCGTTTCGTAGTGGCCGCTCAGTCTTTCCTTAATATAGTTGGCGTTCAGTATCGCATGGTGCGTAGCGCTGGTTAGCCCTTCCGCGCCCAGCATAGTAATATAGCCATAAGAGATAAGGCATACCAGTGCCGATCCCCATGGGGCTGCAGATATAGCTGTGATGGCAGTCTCACCACCTGTAGGTATCACAGGGTTGGTAGGCAGGAACGGGACCAGGTGTTTCGCCACGCAAATAGGGCCAACTCCGGGTCCTCCGCCACCGTGTGGTATCGCGAAAGTCTTGTGCAGGTTAAGGTGGCATACGTCGGCACCGATAGTTGCCGGATTAGTCAATCCTACCTGGGCGTTCATATTGGCACCGTCCATATACACCTGTCCGCCATTTTCATGAATAAAGTTGGTCACTTCGATGATCGATGCTTCATATACGCCGTGAGTCGACGGGTATGTAACCATTAGGCAGGCAAGGTTATCCTTATACTGCAATGCTTTCGCCTTCAGGTCTTCTACGTCAATGTTGCCATTCTCAGATGTTTTGGTCACAACCACCTGCATACCCGCCATATTAGCTGTAGCAGGGTTGGTGCCGTGTGCCGAAGCCGGGATAAGGGCAATGTTCCTGTGGCCTTCGCCGCGCGACTCGTGGTAGGCGCGGATAACCATAAGGCCTGCGTACTCACCTTGTGCGCCCGAGTTGGGTTGCAGGGTAGTACCTGCGAAGCCTGTTATAACGTTAAGCTGCTCCTCCAGTTTTTTCAGCATTTGCTGGTAGCCCTCCGCCTGCTCAATTGGTGCGAACGGGTGGATGTTGTTCCAGTTGGCCATGCTCAGCGGCAGCATTTCCGATGCTGCGTTCAGCTTCATGGTACATGAACCCAACGATATCATCGAATGGTTCAGTGCGAGGTCCAGGCGCTCCAGTTTTTTAATGTAGCGCATGATAGCCGTTTCGCTGTGGTATTTATTAAATACGTCATGCTTCAGGAATTCGCTTGTCCTGTTCACCGAGTCCGGAACGGCAGTGCCTTCTGAGAGTTCGGTTACATTTTCAGCAGTTTTTCCTGTTGCTTCCGCAAATACGGCAAGTATATCGTTAATGTCTTTTACAGACGTTGTTTCATTGAATGAGATAGAGATCGTGTCAGCATCCACATAGTAGAAATTGATCTCTTTCTTTTCGGCAGCAGCTTTTACTTTTGCAGCATCGGCTTTTACAAGTATGGTGTCAAAGAAAGCCGTGTTGGTTTGGTATACGCCCAGTTTATTGAGCGCATCGGCAGTCGTAACTGCAGACGCGTGTACTTTATCGGCAATGTAGCCAAGGCCTTTCGGCCCGTGGTATACCGCATACATACCCGCCATAACAGCAAGCAGTACCTGTGCGGTACAAATGTTCGAAGTTGCCTTTTCACGCTTGATGTGCTGCTCACGGGTTTGCAATGCCATGCGTAGCGCACGGTTGCCATTCGCATCAACGGTCACCCCGATGATCCTGCCCGGCATCGAACGTTTATATTCTTCTTTGGTTGCGAAGAAAGCCGCGTGCGGCCCGCCATATCCCATCGGGATACCAAAGCGTTGTGTGGTTCCCACTACAACGTCAGCGCCCATTTCACCCGGTGAAGTAAGTTTGACAAGGCTCAGGATATCGGCAGCAACTGCTGTTTTTATTTCTTTCTCTTTTGCTTTCGCGATGAAGCCCGCATAGTCATATACCTGGCCGTATTTGCCCGGATATTGCAGTATCGCCCCGAAGAAATCATCACCAAAAGCAAATTCCTCGTGGTTGCCTACTACCAATTCCACACCGATCGGGGTAGAACGCGTTTGCAACACCGATAGTGTTTGCGGCAGTATCTCTTCAGAAACAAAGAACTTATTTACGTTGTTCTTCTTTTGGTCGCGGGTGCGCACATCGAACAAAAGCGCCATTGCCTCTGCGGCAGCGGTACCTTCATCAAGTAATGATGCATTGGCGATCTCCATACCCGATAGTTCGATAACCGTGGTCTGGTAGTTCAGCAATGCCTCAAGGCGGCCCTGCGCTATCTCGGCCTGGTACGGCGTGTAGGCAGTGTACCATCCCGGATTTTCGAAAATGTTGCGTTGAATTGGGGCCGGCACTATGGCAGGGTGGTAGCCCAGCCCTATGTATGACCTGTATATCTTATTCTTGTTCCCCAATTGCTGGATGTGGCTCATGTACTCATATTCGGTCATGGCAGGCTCCAGGTTTAGCGGGGCTTTCAGGCGGATGTCGTCCGGAAGGGTCTCGTATATCAATTGGTCAATGGATCCTACTCCAATGGCCTTAAACATATGTTGCAGATCTGCCTCTCGTGGTCCGATATGCCTTAATGCAAAAGCATCTGTTTTCATGTGTGTTGCGTATAGTTTTAAGAAGCACAAAAGTAATTATTTTAATTGGGATAAAAATACTATTGCAAATGACATTTTGTGAATTTTTCATTATAAATCGGCTCCTGTTGTGATATTCATTATTTTTACGGTATGAAAGTCGCTAAACGGTTATTTTCGCTTTATATCTACGGGAGTATGCACGTCTCCATGAGCGTGCTGGCACTGGTGCTTATGACCAACCACCAGTTTGGCCTGTCTTTCAATATATGGGTGGCCGCTTTTGCTTATTGTGGTACGATGTTCAGTTATAACTTCATGAAGTACGACGGGCTTTTCCGCGTAAAAAAGTCCGCCGGGCCAAGGGTAAAGATCATCGTTGCATTGAGCACAGTGGCCTTGGTGATCGCCGGTGTAAGCTTCTTTTTTCTGCAAAGGGCTTCGCAAATAACAGCAGTCCTTTCTTTCGGGCTTACGGCATTGTACACCGTCCCGTTTTTCCCGAAAACAAAGAACCTGCGCAACTGGAGCGGGGTCAAAATTTACATTGTTGCCCTGTGCTGGGCGGGCATCACGTTATTGCTGCCGCTGATAGATGCCGGTTCGGCCATCACATCCGATGTGTATTTAAAATTTTGCCAGCGTTTCCTGCTCATCATTACCCTCATTGCCATTTTCGAGATCATCGACCTGCGGGAGGACGACCCCCACCTGAAAACCATTCCCCAGCAAATAGGAGTGCGCAAGGCAAAGATCCTCAACCTCATTCTTTTAACGATACTGTTCTTTTTGGAATTGCTCCGCACAACTATCGACTACCGCCAGTTGGCCGCAAACTTCTGTATGGTAACCGCCACCGCTTTATTTACGATCTACGCTACGCCCAACCGCCCCAAGTATTACACATTATTTTGGGTAGAAGCCGTGCCGATATTTTGGCTGGGATCGGTGGTGTTGCTTGGTTGGTTGTAATGACCGCCCAGTCATTGCGAGGAGGAACGACGAGGCAATCTTTCTGTATCAACAAAAGTAGTATTGACGGACCGGGGGAAAGGTAGTGTCGTGCCTCGCAATGATGGTATGCGTGATGATAGCGATGAATTTTATCTGCGTTCGTTTCTGATATTTCAGGTCAAATTCCCCAGCGCTGTCCCCAAATCACCATACCCAAAAGTAAACCCTGCATCCGTCAACCTTTTCGGAATCACATTGCGGCTTTTCAAGACCAGTTCTGTTTCGGTGCCAATGAGCATAGCGCCAAACTTTAGCAGGCCTGTGCCAATGGGGATACCAACCGGCATGCCCACGGTTTTGCGTAGCATATTCATAAAAGCGGCATTGCGGACAGGAGTAGGGGAGACCACATTTACCGCGCCATCCATTCGGTTATTGATGATGAACTCCACCGCACATGCAAAGTCCTTTTCATGGATCCAGCTCACAAATTGCCTGCCGCTCCCCTGCCTTCCGCCGAAGCCAAATTGTGCCAGCTTTTTCAGCGGAAAGAATGCGCCTCCATTTTTCCCTAAAACTATGGAGGTACGTAATGCGGTTTTTATGGTTCCCTGTGTTTCATTGCGAAAGAATGCCTTTTCCCAAACTTTCGCTACGTTCATCGAAAAGTCATGACCGGTCTCGCCCGTTTCTTCGTCCATTTGCTTATCTACCGAATGCCTGTAGATGGTCGCGGTAGATGAGTTGAGCCAGTGTTTGGGTGGATTGGTACATTGCTGTATGGCCTTGTCCAGTATCACGGTGCTGTCCACCCGCGATGCCATGATCTCGCTCTTGTTCTTCTCATTATAGCGGCAATCCACCGACTTCCCCGCGAGGTTAATGAGTACATCCACGCCTTCCAGTTCGGCTTCCCAGCCGGTCATGGTTTTCGCATCCCAGGTAATGTAGCGGATGTCGTTTTTTATTTCGGCTTTGCCGCGGGTCAGCACCACAATGTTATAATTTCCTTTAAAATGTTCAATGAGCACATTTCCTAAGAATCCGGTGCCGGCGGCGATCATCATTTTTTTCATGGTTTTGCTTCAAAAGATCGTTTTATTGCGTTGGTTACAAATGCCAGGTATATTGCCACAAGCATGGGTATCACAAATACCGTTATTATTAGGGCAACGTCGTTCAGCCCCGCATATTTTGTGAGGGTTATTGCAGCGATAACTAAAGCAAGGCTTAAGCCGGCTGCTGCCCAATACACTTTTAGCATTCTCCGGCACTTTTTATCCAGAGCATAGTTTCCCCACGTGATATGGAGCGCTATAGCCAATTGTATAATTCCCAACACCATTTGGGCCATCATCCCAAAAAAAATGGTGATGTAAAGGACCAGTGTGACCGATAGCGCCCAAATGTTTATTTTGTGAAGTACCGGCAGCGTAATCATTTGGTACACGTAATGATATAATACCCAAAATTGTTCATCTGTACACCTGACAGCAACGCGAACAGCGAACCTTTCAGGTTTTTGATGCTTTGCGGCTTTAGCGGTTGGGCATTGTAAATCTTGCGGAGTATGAAACCGCCTATCGCAAAGGGCACATGCAGTACCGATGGCGCCACGCGGAACGAAATATCTTCAATACTTATATCCCTGAACCCAATTTCTTCCAGCATGGCTTTTATCCTGTGGATGTTGCCCAGCTTCTCGAGGCTCCACCCGTTGCAAAGGCCTTTATAGCAATAGCTCCCGCCTATGCATAGCTCCTCAAAGTCTTTTTTCAGGAAAGCATCGGCCACCACGAGTTTTGTGCCGGGTTTCAGTATACGGTACGCCTCCTTAAACGGATCGATACTGTGCCCGCTGTGGCAAAAGCTCTCGACAGCCATGGCACCATCAAAGGTTTCATTGGCAAATGAGGTATGGTCGTAGTCTTCCTTAAGTATCACCCCGTCGAATCCTTCCAGCCTTTTGTTGCCTTCTTCCGCATGGAAATCAGACAGGGTTACACCAATTATCTTCAGGTCCCTGTAATTTTTCAGACCATATTTCATCGTGCCGCCCATACCACAGCCCATGTCGCACAGCAGCCCTTTTGTGCCAAGCCTCTGGTAGATCTGGCGGTTCATTTCGTTGAGCATGCTGTCGCGGCGGAAAGGGTTTGTCGTTAACGGACTGTAATACCCAAAGTGCATGTTGAAGTCGCGGCTCCAGAATTCGTAGTCTTCGGTAGCTTCGTTATACAGGTCGGCAGTGCTGCGATTGTTTTGCGCGTGCAGCAGTTCAGTGTTGAGTTGCAGCGTGTTCATGGCTGAGGTTTTTGGTAATGGTATAGGTCGTGTATACAAAATAGATGGCGATGCCAGCGGGGAAAAGGAACAGGAGTGGTATATAGAAAAGATCGTTAGAAAAACTGTCATAACAATAGGCCAATGCCAGTCCGCTAAAGTCTATCGCCACAAATACCCAGTACCCTATGATCATCTTACACATTTTTTTGTCCAGTCCGCGATAATAGCAAAATACGACCGCCATTGCCAACAGGAGCTGTATGGCACCCAGTACCGTCATAAATAGCAGTCCTAAATAGGGCACTATAAAAAGGAAAACGTTAATTATACATGTCCAGAAGTTGATTTGATGGATGGTTTTCATGCTACAGGACTTTTAAATTATGGATAAGTAATAATGTATATACCAGAGCAAAAAACACAAACAATGTATTCATGCCGTAGCCACCCCATTTAAACAATTGCTTTTTAGGAATGTCATACATAGGGTAGTAAGCGATCTGAGTGGCCACTTTGCCCACCCAGTAGGCAGCTATCAATCCTGTAAGCGCAATAGCAATGTGTGTTTGGTTCTTTAGTTCGGAAGGAATTAGTATCGCGATCAGGCCAAAGCTGAAGTTGAGCCCCTGGATGTAGCGGCCGTAGGTTTTGGCGATCTCCTGGTTTAGGGGCTTCAGCTGCTTTACGTCATTGTACCAGTCGAATACCTTGTGACGGATATAAGGATAGATAAGTGCGGTAAAGATCTGGCCGCAGCCGCCGAGGATGATGAGCCAGTTGGGGATGATAATGTTCATGGTTTTTCTTTTTTTGCTTCGATAAACAGTAGTACAGACAGATAAAGGGCGAGGGCAGGTGGCAACAGGACGATCCACAACCAGTCGGTAGCCATCCAAAGGATAAAAAATAATATTGTCCCGGCAAAGTAGATCGCATATTCTATGCGTTTTCCGCCGGTATCAATCAGCAGCCCGGTACCGGTAATGAACTGGAAGCCACCCGTGACAATGGTAAACAACGCCCCGAAAAACCAGCATCCCGGTTCAAGGAATCCCAATAATCCCAATAAAGATGGTACACCCACCATAAAATAATTCACTCTGTTTAGATCCTTCATGATTTTTAAACTTTCAGAAAAAAATGAAACAAATAATTAAATTTTTTTAACCCATGATCTTTACGACAAGTCTTGCCAGCCAGTTGTCTTTATATTCAGTAACTTTTTCCAGCATATTGTCTGCTTTTAGCACAAAGTCGTACAATTTTGCGGTTTGCTCTGTAAAATGCCTGGCCTCTGCCGAATCACTTTCTTTTACTGAGGTAGAAACATCCTTCAGTACTTTCAGGGCAGGCTTGATCTCGCGGCGGCTGCGTTCCTGGGCGATCTTTACAGCAAGTTCGTCAAGGTCTTTTTCAGAAGTGAAATACTCCTTGCGCTCCCCTTGTTTGAATTCCTTATATACGATACCCCAGTCCATTAAGGCGCGCAGGTTCATGCTGGCATTGCCACGGGATATGTGAAGTTCCTCCATCACATCTTCCATAGAGAGTGGTTCAGGGGCGATAAGCAGCAGGGCGTGAATTTGCGCCATGGTCTTATTAATGCCCCACTGGGAGCCGAGTGCCCCCCAGGTTTGTACGAACTTATTTTTTGCTTCCCTGAATTCCATAGTGTCAAAATTACAGATTATTTTTAAACTTTCAAAAATAAATGAAATATAATTTTTCAGGTATTTTTACCTAGTAGGTATTTTCCTGAAAAACAGTAGGAAATACCTATTTGGGGCAACTTTTAAATTGTTAATTTTATCACAACCAAAACCGATCTTATGGCAGTTTCAGACAAATTAACAGCAGTTGCTACCATGCTTTTTATATTGAGCATGATAAGCGAAAGGGTAGTTACCTTTATTAAACTTTGGTGTACGGAGGGGCGGACGTTCCTTTTTTTCGTTGTGCCAAAAGAAGTAGATACCAGTGCCAAAACGAATAATGCTGCGGCTGAGGCCAAACGGTCCCGAAGCATTTTGGCCATAAACCTTACCGTCGGGTTTTTTATTGCGCTATGTGCGAAAGCCAGCCTTTTTGATATGTTCTCTTTTACGCCGGATGAGGCAGGGGTTTGGAGCCATCTGTTCAGCTGGGAAGATGAGAATATCTTTGTTAAGGGTGGGGTTCAAAGGCTTGTATCGATATTGTTCGGCTGTGCGCTTACCGGCTCTTTCATAAGCCTTGGGTCCAAATTTTGGCATGACCTGCTCGACCTGCTGCTGGAGGCCAAAAACCTTAAGGCGAAGCTGGTAGACAAGCATACCTACGAATTCGAGAATACAAAACAGCTGGACGAATACATCAATACCGATCATAATGAGCTGGCACGGATAGCCATCGAACAGAATAAGCAAAAAATCGCTGCGCTGCCGGGTGTAGAAAATTATTTTGTTGGCATCTCTTCCGACCCCTCTTTTCGCAGGCCGGTGATCATATTGCACTCATCACTTTCCTCGGGAGGCAATTATCCTTTGACATATAAGGCAAAGCTGCCATCCGGTAAAGAGTATGAAGTTAAAACAGAAGTGGTATACGGGTTCACTATGCCAAGGGCCTATATCAACTCCGGCAATAGTGTATGCAATATTGCAACAGCACAAACTGCCGGCACGATCTGCTGTACCGTGAGCCGAGGTGATAAAAAGTACCTGCTTACCTGCGCGCACGTTATGACCGGTGGCCTTCCTGCCGTAAGCGCTGCTGTTGCCAAAGGGTGGTTCTCCAGCCCGCTGCCCGATGATGCAAGCAGCGCCGACATTGGTTATGGCAGCCTGGGCTCATGGGCCTATGGGGTTATTGATCCCGGATTCGATGTTGCGCTGATCGATAGCGAACAGTATACGGACCCGGTACCCAATGCAACTTATCCACCACCCTTCAGGGAAGATATGAAGCATGAGGAAGTATTTGTAAATGGCAATCTCAATCAAAAGTACGGCTATATCATTGGTTTTACCAGCCATGAAATTCCTTTTCAGTATAATGGAGGTACCTTCAGGCATGCAAGGCTGATCCAGATAGCGGCCAACAGATCCAATGATCCGGTTTCGCTTACAGAGCCCGGCGACTCCGGCGCTCTGGTATACAGGACCAAGGATAAAATGGCGATAGGAATGGTAATAGGGGGCAACGACCAATTCACCTACCTCATACCTATGAATACGATACTGGACAATACACAAACCAAATTAGTATAAACCAATTTAAATTATGAAAAAACACTACCTCATTACAGTATTATGTTTTGTGACAGCCTGTATGGCATATGCGCAAACACCTGCCGAAGAGCTGATGTTCAGCAGGAGCGTCTTCAATGATGCTAAAGATATACAGACAACGCCGGCCGAAAGGGACAAGATACTGGCGAACTACTTTGACGGTAATGCCGATATAAGGGCATTTAATGGAAAATATGGTTTTACACTGGCTGATTTCAGCGTTGACCCGAATGGCAATGATGTTTTTCTTAGAAGCATGCGGAATGCGACCATTGCAGGAGCACAGGCGGGAACTTTGCCGGGTATCCTGAACCCCGCATTGGGAGTAGACGCTTTGGGCAGTGTTATCGCCGAACGTTTTAAGCAGGAAATAAATATTGCCTTCCTTAAGAAATTCAAGGAAGCGTTGGAAAATGATGATTATCATTTAGGATCGCTATTTTCCGAAAGTAAAAAGGTTTTGTTAAACAGCGATCCCTATAATTATCCTGTTTTCATGAATGCGCTCAAGCAGGCTTTCCGGGTAGATTCGCAAAACTTATTTATTACCCTGCCGATAGTATTAAAGAAGTATGAAGCAACGGCAGCTTATAATGACAAGATAATGTTATTAATAAGGTTAGCCAACAGTGCCATAGCAGAGGACATAGCCAGGGTCGTGAACGATATCGCTTATAATTATAAAGGTAATGACAGTGTTTTACAAAAATCGCTTTACGGGCTTGCCCTGGTGTTTAATGCCGGAAATAAAAATGGCTCAGGCGTGGGTATGTTCATCGATAAAAAGGACCTGGCCTATTTTTCAGGCAGTACTAACTCTGTATTTCAGCAGCATTATTATGCTTTGCTTTTCAGGCAGAATGAAAAATATGTAAATGGGCTGGGCATTAAAAAAGGTGATGCCGATAAAGTAAAGAAGCTTGTTAATGAGGCTGTCAGGGAATATCAGCTGATAGGGCAGTTGGCCAGCACCCTCGCCGCAAAGAATACGACAGGGAAACTTGAAGCAATTGATGTAATAAAAGCAGCAGGCGATGTGTCAGGCAGCCTCAAAAGGATCATTGCACTTTATAAGGCCAATATTGATACTACAGTTGATGCCGGAAATTTTGAAGCTGCGCTGGGGTATTTTGATTCGGTGGTAAAAATAGCAAGGAATATACAGCAGAAAGACTATGGGCTGGCACTAAACGAGCTCGTACAGATAATGGTAATATTCTTTCCGGCTGACAAAGACAGCGAGAAGTTCTCCCGCTTTAAAAAATATGCCGGGTTCATAGCCAATGCCCTCAGTGCGGACAGTAAAGATGACCTGATGGATGCCCTCGATACATCTGCCAATCCTGTGGGGAGCTACCGCATAAAAAGAAATTCAACCTTTAATATTTCCATAAACGCATATGCGGGAGGCTTTGCGGGGCTTGGCCCTGATGATGCCACGATATATGGCTTTACAGCTCCTGTTGGCATATATGCAGGCTGGGGGAACATTGGCAAAAATAGCGAGAACCCGCTCAAAGGTGTCGATGGTAAATCCTTTGGGCTCTTTCTTCCTTTAGTAGATGTGGGAGCAGTTACTGCCTTCAGGCTTCAGGATGACGAAACAGAAATGGCCGATGTATCGTGGGGGAATGTCTTTGCGCCCGGAGCCTACCTTACTTTTGGGTTTGGCAAGTGCCCCATATCTCTCAATCTTGGCGGACAGATGGGGCCGGAACTTACAAAAGTGAACAGTGACGGGACACCCGAATTTGTTGAAAAAGAATGGTACTGGCGCACGGGCATCGTGGTAGACATATCACTATTCGACCTGTATACGAAGCAGCGTGCTTATAAGACCGATAAAAAAGAAGATTAACAAAAAAGAGCTGTTCAAAACAGCTCTTTTTTGTTATAATAACCCAGCCCTTTTCAGCAACGCCTCCGGCTTCGGCTTCTGCCCGCGGAAACGTTTGTACAGCAGCATCGGGTGTTCCGTTCCGCCTTTGGATAATATGTTGTCTTTAAATTTAGTTGCGGTTTCCCTGTCAAAAATGCCTTTTTCGCGGAAGAGCTCAAACGCATCGGCATCCAGCACCTCTGCCCACTTATAGCTGTAGTATCCTGAGGAATAACCACCCTGGAAAATGTGCGAAAATGCAGTGCTCATGGCGTTTTCCTTTACATCAGGATAAAGTTTTGTCGCGGCGAATTGTTCCGTTTCAAAAGCCTTTAGGTCGGTAATGCCGCTTGGGTCCGAACTGTGCCATCCCATATCCAGCAGTCCGAAGCTCAATTGGCGCATGGTAGCTATACCTTCCTGGAAGCTGGCGCTTTCCTTAATTTTTTCAATATATTCCATGGGTATCATCTCACCGGTCTGGTAGTGGTGTGCGAACAATGCCAGTGCTTCCGGCTCATAGCACCAGTTCTCCATTACCTGGCTCGGCAGTTCTACAAAGTCCCAGTATACGCTCGTGCCTGAAAGGCTGGGATATACAGTATCGGCAAGCATACCGTGCAAGGCGTGCCCAAACTCGTGGAACAATGTGGTCACTTCATTGAATGTAAGCAGCGACGGCTTGGTCTCCGTGGGCTTTGTAAAGTTGCATACAATAGATACGTGCGGCCTTTCGTTAATGCCATCCTTTACATACTGCGACTTGAAAGAGGTCATCCATGCACCGTTGCGCTTCCCTTTGCGCGGGAAGAAGTCGGCGTAGAAAATGGCGACAAGCCTGCCTGCCTCGTCTTTCACTTCGTATGTGGTAACATCTTTATGGTATTTGTCAATGTCCTTAACTTCCTCGAACTTCAGCCCGTATAGTTTTCCTGCAATGGTAAACGCACCATTAAGCACATTCTCCAGCTTAAAATAGGGCTTCAGCTTTTCATCGTCAAGGTTGAACAGTTTTTGCTTCAGCTTTTCCGAATAGTAGGCACCGTCCCATTTTTCCAATTGGTCAGGGCCATCGAGTTCTTTTGCAAATGCGGTCAATTCGGCAAATTCCCTTTCGGCTGCTGGTTTGGCTTTTGCCAAAAGGTCATTTAGGAACGATCTTACTTTTTCAGGACTTTCGGCCATGCGCTCCTCCAGTACAAAATGGGCATGCGACTTGTAGCCCAGCAGATTGGCACGCTCATGGCGCAGCTTCGCAATTTTAAGGACGATCTCTTCATTATTGAATTCATTATTTTGGAATCCTTTCGCTCCAAAAGCAATGGCAAGTTGTTTGCGCAGTTCACGGTTGTCGGCGTAGGTCATGAACGGCACGTAGCTTGGATGGTCCAACGTAAACACCCATCCCACCTTTTCAAGGCTCATGGCCAGCTCGCGTGCCGCTTCTATGGTTCCTTCAGGAAGTCCCGAAAGGTCTTTCTCATCTGTAATATGCAGTTGGTAGGCGTTGGTTTCCGCAAGTACGTTCTCGCCAAACTCAAGGCTTAGTTTAGATGCTTCCTTGTCGATCTCTCTCAGTCTTGTTTTGTTACCTTCGGGCAGGTTAGCGCCATTACGAGAAAAGCCCTTGTATTTTTTTTCGAGAAGCGTAGTCTGTTCCGGAGTCAGGTCCAGCGATCCCCTTTTGTCATAAACGGTTTTTACACGTTCGAACAGTTCCTTGTTCAGGCGCACATCGTTGCCAAATTCAGAAAGGAGGGGAGATACCTCCATGGCGATCTTTTGTATATCATCATTCGTTTCTGCCGAATGTAGATTAAAGAATATAGATGAGGTGCGCTCCAGTACCTCGCTACCAAACGAAATGGCCGCAATGGTGTTCTCAAACGTAGGTTCTTCGGGATTCGCGACAATTTCGTCAATTTCTTTACGGGCAATTTCAATACCTTCTTTAAAAGCAGGCATGAAATCTTCAGTTTTTATCCCGCTGAATGGCGCGGTATCGTGTTTTGTGGTAAATTTTTGTGTGAGTAGGTTCATAGATCAAGTGCAGTTTCCTGCCATCGGATGTTTTAATTATTTAAAATATTTTGGATAGCACTTTCGGGTTTCCTCCATAACAATTTCATTAGGAATGTTTTCTCCGCGTTCAAATTGCTCAATAGCCAGGTCATTGCTTTCTTTTGTTCTTCAGAAAGTTTGGCCTCGTTTTCCATTACAACAAAAACTATTCCTTATTCCTCAAGCCCTCAGCGGCCCTATTCACTGCCTCCTTCAATCCCAGTTTGTAGGCCACTATTTTGGCAAGCACCAGCTTGTCGTGGCTGCCAATGATCTGCGCCGCCAGTATCCCTGCGTTCTTCGCTCCGTTCAGGGCTACCGTCGCTACAGGTACGCCGCCCGGCATCTGCAGTATGGAGAGCACACTGTCCCACCCGTCAATAGAGTTGCTCGATCTCACCGGAACACCTATTACCGGCAGCGGGCTCATGGATGCCACCATCCCCGGCAAATGCGCCGCCCCACCGGCCCCGGCAATGATCACCGAGATGCCCCTCATGTGGGCGCCTGTACTGAACTCGAATAATTTTTCCGGCGTACGGTGCGCCGACACAATGTCCACCTCCGTCCCGATCCCGAACTCTTTTAATATATCTATGGCATCCTGCATTACCGGCATGTCCGATATGCTGCCCATTATTACTGCTACTTTCATTTCTTATAGTTGTTGGTTTTCAGATCAGGCGATCACGCGTATCGTATTTTTCACTTCCTCCGCTATCTTCCTTGCCACTTCCACATCTTTATTCACTATCGTCACATGCCCCATTTTACGGAAAGGCCTTGTCTGCTTCTTGCCATAAATATGTGGGGTCACGCCATCAAGTTCCATTATTTTTTCGATGTTCTCATACACCACATTTCCGCTGTAGCCTTCCTCGCCCACAAGGTTCACCATGATGCCGGCCGCCTTGCTGTCGGTATTGCCCAGAGGCAGGTCGAGTATGGCCCTGAGATGCTGTTCGAACTGTGAGGTATAGCTCGCCTCTATAGAATAATGCCCGCTGTTGTGCGGTCTGGGCGCCACCTCGTTCACCAGTATCGCATCATCTATGGTTTGGAACATTTCCACGGCCAGCAATCCTACATGGTCAAATTGCTGTGATACTTTCAGCGCGACAGCCCTTGCTCTTTCAGATACCACATGGTCGATCCGGGCAGGGCATATAACATATTCCACCTGGTTGGCTTCCGGGTGGAATTCCATTTCCACAACAGGGTAGGTCTTTATTTCCCCCGAGGGGTTGCGCGCCACGATCACGGCCAACTCATTTTTGAAAGGCACCATGGCCTCGGCAATGCATTGTACGTCCGGCAGGCTTTCCAGCGTTTCTGCGTTGCGCACTACCTTGACACCCATTCCGTCATAGCCACCTTCAGTGCTCTTCCATACAAAAGGCATGAGTATTTTGCTCTCCTCAACAGCAAGCCTAAGTTCTGCAAGCGTTTCAAACCTGCGATAATCGGCAGTGGGGATCTTGTGTTGTGCGTAAAAGTCTTTCTGTGTACCCTTATTCTGGATGAGGTTCAGCGTTTTTGGCGACGGGTACACCTGTATGCCTTCGGCCTCCAGTTTTTCGAGGGCGGTAATATTCACGTGTTCGATCTCAAAAGTAAGGATATCCACCTGTTTGCCGAAGTTATATACGGTATCATAGTCCATCAGGTCGCCTTTAAAAAAATGGTTGCAGCCAACTTTGCAGGGCGCCTCATCGCTCGGGTCGAGCACATAGGTCTGTATGTCAAATTTCCGGGTCTCGGTAAGCAGCATCTTGCCAAGCTGGCCGCCACCCAGTATACCCAGTTTAAAGTCAGAAGAAAAATAGTTCATTTGTAGTGTGTTGTTTCAATGCCAAAGATACTTATTTATTGGGATATAGTTTTAACTGAGAATTTCAAAATTAAGCTGCGAATTGCATTTAATTCCGCCGGTCTTATGTGGTTTTTGATAATAAAGTTATGTTTTTTGGAAACTTAAATTGTCATAGCCTTAATCTTCCTGTAGTACTTTTACGATAAATTTAGCATTTGGTCTCCCCACCCTTTTTAAATAATACTTAACTTAGAGGTTCATTTAACCGCAACGGGCGGACATAAAAGATTTACATATGAGATTGACCATAGAAAGAAAGCCGGCAAAGGTGCTACCAGATACAAGGCGTGTAATAGCACGCTTTTTTTTTAATGGCGAAGAAAGAGCAGTTGAGCTGATCAAAAAAATACTGGCACTCGATAAAGAACAGGTTGCCGGACTTGTACTGCCGCTGCTACAGGATTTTTCCAAAAGGCATCGCAGCATTACCCGCAAGCTTTTCCGTCACTGTGAACGTGTAAAGATATATATCAACAAAGCTGGTGGCAACTACGAGAGGCTTGACGACTATACGCGGCTACTTATAGGGTCGTACTTTACGCATGAATATTCCATCGAGTCGGCGGCATTCTTTAATCCGTCTATCGTGCCTGATCCCGACCAGCACAACCTGGAAGAAGGCCAGTTGCGTGTCATCATCAGTTTCCGTGCGGTGGGCGAGGGTCATGTGTCATCGGTAGTGTTCCGGCGTGCGCTAATTGACCGCAATAATGATATAACTGTGATCCCTGCCGGGAATTACATAGATGAGGCCGAAAAGATCCACAACATCATTTACCAAAAACGCCTGTTCCTGAAAAAAGCTCAGGAAGCCGATATTAATGAAGAATTCCTCGGGATGGTTACCGAAAAACTGGAAGATCGCTTTGATTATGAAGAATTGAAAAAACTGGTCATTGAGGCCAGGCAGAAAACAGACGACCCTGTAACCCTCAGGCAGTATAACTTGCTGCTGGCATTGTCCGACAGTTACCGACGCATTACTTTTTCTAAAGATACCGATATCAGTGACCGTGTTATCTTCCCGATATCCGACTTTGAATCAAAAGGTATCGAGGATGCCCGCTTCGTAAAATTTACCGATGATAATGGCAAGGCAGTATACTATGCTACATATACAGCCTATGATGGCGTACACATCATGCCCAAACTGCTAAAGACCACCGATTTTTATGAGTTCAAGACCAGCCCGCTGCATGGGGCAGGTGCCAAGAATAAGAATTTGGCGCTCTTCCCCCGAAAGATAAACGGCAAGTACGCCATGCTATCACGTATAGATGGCTGGAACAATTACCTCATGTATTCCGACAATATCAATGAATGGGAAGACCCCATTAAGATACAGGAACCGGAGTATCATTTCGAATTTGTCCAGATAGGCAACTGCGGCTCACCCATTGAGACCGAATATGGCTGGCTGGTGATAACCCATGCTGTAGGGCCAATGCGCCGTTACACTATCGGTGCTTCGCTGCTGGACATACATGACCCATCCATCGAGATCGGCAGGCTTCGGGATCCGCTCATAGTACCTAACCCCGACGAGCGCGAAGGGTATGTGCCCAATGTAGTGTATTCCTGCGGGTCGGTGATCCACAACGGCGAACTTATACTTCCATACGGCCTTTCTGATCATAGTTCCGGGTTTGCCACGGTAAATATTAAGACTTTACTGGACAGGCTGAGGAGCGGGGGCTGATCTTAATTGACCGTTACGGTCACAGTAAATTTTACAATATCCCAGCCATTTCGGCACTTGAAGGTTGCCCCCTTCTCCTTTGGAGAAGGGGTTTGAGTGAATTTAAAAAAGATCTGGGGGTGAGGCCAAAAAAACTAACTTTGCACAAAACTTTCTCCCTTGAAAAATGGCTTTTGGGCAAAGAACCCATCCCTCTCCATAAAAGAATTCCGGTACTTCCTCAGCATACGGTTCGGGCTGATCTTTAGCCTGAATATGCAGTCTACCATTGTTTTTTATTGGATATACCACATTACCAACGACAAGCTTGCACTTGGCCTTGTAGGCCTTGCCGAAGTGATACCCGCCATATGCTGCTCATTCTTTGCGGGGCATTTGGTCGACCTCAGCGAAAAGCGCAAAATGGTGCTTTTTTGCATTGCATCCTATATTGTCATTGGGTGTAGCCTCTTCACGCTCACTACACCTTTTGCTTTTGACAGGCTTGGAGTAGAGTCTACACAATACCTCATCTACGCGTTCGTTTTTCTTGGCGGAATAACCCGTGCGTTCATGGGGCCTTCAGTATTCTCGCTGTTCGGGCTGGTCATGCCACGTGAGCATTTTCCCAATGCTACAAGCTGGAGCAGTATGGCCTGGCAAACGGGTGCTATGCTCGGCCCATTGGCTGCAGGGGTTGCCATAGCGGTCAACAGTATTACAACCGGAATGTTTGCTGTTGTGATATTGCAGGTGCTGTTGCTCATTCCAATACTTACCATAAAGCGTAAGCCTATCCTCAAAAAAGAAAAGGAACCAATACTGCAAAGCCTTACTCAGGGTATCCGCTTTGTAATGAAAACCCCGGCATTGCTTGGCGCGCAGCTGCTCGATATGTTTTCGGTGCTGTTTGGGGGTGCGGTAGCGCTGCTGCCGGTATACCAAAAAGAAATATTGCATGTAGATGAAGTCGGTTTCGGACTGTTGCGATCGGCACCTGGTGTTGGGGCATTGGTCACATTGGTGTTGCTGGCGTTCCTGCCGCTCAAGACTTATCCAGGCCGCAAGCTATTCGTTGCCGTAACCGGTTTTGCGCTCTGTATAATAGGATTTGGGCTGTCTACCAATTTTCTGCTTTCGTTCTTCATGCTGTTGTTCTCAGGTATGTTCGATGCCGTGAGCGTGGTCATTCGTAGTACGATACTTCAGCTTGTTACACCCGATCACATGCGTGGGCGAGTGGCCTCGGTCAATACCATATTTGTCAGTTCCAGTAATGAGTTGGGCGACTTCGAGAGCGGGGTTATGGCGCACTGGCTCGGTACAGTACGTGCTGTGGTCGTTGGCGGCTGCCTCACACTTGGTGTCGTGGCGGTTACGCTCTTCGGCGCACCTAAACTGCGGAATTTTAACTATGATGATGAGGGTAAAAAATAATAGTTGAGTTTTTTGGGCGTGCCGCTCCACTGCGTTACGCGTCGGGCTATCAGCTTTATCCCTCCGCAAGCTACGGGGATACCGCCTCCATCCCTCACGCGGACCACACCGTTGGACCATCTCCGAAGGGAAGGAGGTTAAATCATTCTTGCTTATTCGTCAGAAGAAGTTCTCGGGTTATCCACATCCACAAATTCACCTTCTGATATAGAAATTACTATTGTAGCCACACCATTACCAATAAAGTTAGTAATGGCACGTGCCTCGCTCATAAATTTGTCTACACCCAAAAGGAACGCCAGTCCTTCTACAGGGATCTTGTTGATCGCGGTAAGAGTTGATGCCAGCACAATGAACCCGCTTCCCGTAACGCCCGCCGCACCTTTAGAGGTGATCATCAGCAGGCCGATAATGGTAGCAATTTCGCCAAAAGTGAGGTGTACATCATATAGCTGCGCCAAAAATATCACCGCCATCGACAGGTATATCGATGTGCCGTCGAGGTTGAACGAATAGCCTGTTGGCACCACCAACCCTACAACAGGTTTGCTGCAACCCATTTTCTCGAGCTTTTCCATCAGGTTGGGTAGTGCGCTTTCTGATGATGAGGTGCCCAGCACAATGAGTAGTTCGGCCTTGATATATTTAATGAATTCAAGTATGCTTTGCTTGTAATACCGCATGATGCCGCCCAGGATCACAAAAATGAACAGTCCCATGGTAATGTATACCGTCAGCATAAGTTTACCCAAGGGTATCAGGGTCTGCAGCCCGAACCTGCCTACGGTAAAGGCCATTCCGCCAAAAGCCCCCACAGGTGCGAGGTACATGACCCATTTCAGCGCCATGAAAACGTACTTGGAACAGGTGTATAAAATACTTATGGCCTGCTCCCTCTTACGGTAATAATTAAGCGCAATACCTGCTATGATGGCTACCACGAGCACCTGAAGCGTTATATTATCAAGAAAGAACTGCAGCCAGCTAAAATCTTCCGCACCTTTGGTGTATTTAGAGGCGTCCTGCATGTTCAATCCGGCCTTGTCTATTTTGCCTGGCTCCATGAAGTAGGCTACGGTAACGCCGATCGCCAGTGCAAATGTGGTAACGATCTCAAAGTATATAAGCGACTTCAGGCCGATGCGCCCCACTTTTTTCAGGTCGCCCATACCCGCAATGCCCAGAACGATCGTGAGAAAAATGATAGGCGCGATGAATATTTTAATGATCTCGACAAACGATTTGCCAACGACCTCCATCTTTACGGCGGTTACCGGTGCGTAATGCCCCAGCAGTATGCCTGCAACAATTGCTAATAGTACCCAAAACGTCAGGTTGGTTACGATGCTGAATACCAGGCTTTGCCTGGGTTGGGAAATTTCGGGATATCCTTTCATTAACCGAAGATAGGATATTTAGCGTTAAGACATAATTTCCCCTCAGTAAAAAACCAAACGCATTTCAAGATCTGAAAATAGTCCGCTAATTAAATTGTTTCCTGTATTCTAAAGGTGACACATTCGTTTTGCTTTTAAACAGCTTGTTGAACGACTGCGGGTATTCAAATCCCAATTGATAGGCGATCTCGCTAACCGACAGTGGGGTAGTGGTAAGTATCTCCTTGGCTTTGTCAATAAGCTTATTATGAATGTGCTGCTGCGCGCTTTGCCCGGTGTAGGTGCGCAGCATATCGCTAAAGTAGCCCGGCGATACGTTGAGCTTTTCGGCAATGTCGCGAACAGTGGGTAGTTTGTTCCCTGTGTTTTCAAAATGGCTGTCAAATACCTGTTCCAGTTTTATAAGCAGGTCGTTGTGGGCAGTCTTACGGGTCATGAATTGCCGTGCATAGAACCTGTTCGAATAGTTCAGCAGCAATTCAATATATGAAAGGATGAGGTCCTGGCTAAAGCTGTCAATACTAGAATGGTATTCCTGGGCGATGTTCGTCATAATACCTTCGATCGTTGTTTCTTCCTTCTGTGAAAGATACAACGCCTCGTTTAGAGCATACGAAAAGAAAGCCTCATTTTTCATGGTCTTAGCCAATGTAGAATTTTGTATGAACTCAGGATGGATCAACAGCATTTGGCCACCGCGGGGGTTTTCGCCCGGTCCGCTTTGGTAGCACAATTGGCCCGGCGCGATGAAAGACATCATCCCCTCGTCAAAATCGTAGTAGCCCTGCCCGTACCGGATCTTGCCCAAAAACTCTTTTTTAATGGCAATGATGTACATATTAATGACCATTCCCCGGCCCCAGTCGGTCGTTTCCGGCTCCAGGTCCTTAAAGCTGATCATGCTGATGAGCGGGTGTTCCGGCCCCGGCAGGTTGAGGTAGCGGTGCATTTCCGAAACGGAATTGATGTGTATAGGCGGCTGGGTCGTTTTCATGTTTGGAAAAAATAGTAGTGTAAAGATAGCTTAACTTTTTACTATCCCATCCTGACTGAGCAGGTAGTCTCTACAGGATCTTTGAATGAGTTAGTGGATCCCCGCTTTTGGTGAGGGCGGAGGACAGGTCTATAATGAAGCCATGTCGATCACAAACCTGTATCGAACATCGCCTTTCAGCATACGCTCAAAAGCGGCATTAATATCTTTTATGTCGATAAGCTCAATATCGGAAACAATGTTATGCTCCGCGCAAAGATCCAGCATTTCCTGTGTTTCGGGCATTCCGCCTGCGCCCGATCCGGCTACTGTCTTGTTGCCTGATGCCAGTGTAAAGGCAGAAACATCCAACGGTTTAGCAGGCATACCTACGTTGATATAGGTGCCGTTCGTCCTTAACATTGCCAGGTAAGGCGCAATATCGTGGTCGGCGGCAACGGTGTCAAGTATAAAATCGAAGCTGCTGTTTACTGTTGCAGCTTCTTCAGGATCGCGGGTCACGACAAAGCTGTGCGCGCCCAGTGCCTTTGCATCCTCACGCTTGGATTCGGAAGTGCTCAGTACGGTTACTTCCGCACCGAATGCCAACCCTAACTTCACGCCCAAATGCCCTAACCCACCCAAACCCACAACAGCCAGCTTGTGCCCTTTACCCACTTTCCATTTCCGCAACGGCGAATAAGTTGTAATGCCCGCGCACAGCAACGGCGCCACCGCTGCCAGGTCGAGCTTTTCAGAAATAAGGTGTACATAGTGCTCATGGACTACGATGGTGTTGCTGTATCCGCCATAGGCAGGCTGCCCTTCGCGATCAAGATTATTGTAGGTTAGTACCCCGCCGTCCTGGCAAAACTGTTCCTGCCCGTTATCACAATTCTCGCAATGGCGGCACGAGTCTACCATAACGCCTACGCCCGCAGCATCACCGATACTGAACTTATTTACATGGGCTCCTACCGCGATAACGCGGCCCGTTATCTCGTGGCCCGGCACCATAGGGAAGAGGCCGGGGAACCATTCATTTTTGGTCAGGTGGTAGTCGGTATGGCAAACCCCACAATACAATATTTCTATCTGCACATCGTGCGCGCCCACATTTCGGCGTTCAAATGTCCATGGTGCGAGGTTGCTTTCGGCATTTTGCGCTGCATATCCTTTAGCTGGTATCATAAGTGATCTGTTTTTTTTATACAACAAAGGTAACGGACAGCCCTGTTCTCATTTGTGTCCAAACTGTCCGGAATAGTATCCATATCGCTTATCATGCTTTTAAGGATTATTTATATTAGCGGGGTGTTAATCTGTTGTGTGTTTGAATATTTACGTAGTAACTTTGTTATAAAATTGCACTGCTATGCATAATTACACTATGACCTTTATATATGACGGCGATTTCGACCTGCCGGATGCCCCTGAAATACGGGACAGCGAACTTCCGCGCATGGTTTTAGAGAAAATGGAGCTTGGTCATTTCCAGTTGGTTGATTTTAACCTCTCTGAGAATTACGATCGTAACATTATCGATACCTACATAAAAGACCCTTCCCTTCACCGCTCAGTGCTTGAGATACGACTTGACATGAGCCGCACCGACATGAAGTCGCGTGACGGTATATATTCCCGTTGTCTTCAGGCCATGCGTGACAGGGAACTTACCCTAAGCCGTGCCCACGAGAACGACGATCCTGAACAAGGATTGCTGCAAAGCCTTATTGTTTTTGAAAAGAAGGACAATTATAGCGCAACGGCCTGATCCTAATTCATTTTTATCGATCACTGTCAAAAATGCATATATGCATTAACATTCCTGTCTTTTGAATTTGCCTTTATATTCCCTAACTTGCAGGACATATAACCATTGGCATGATCAGCACAAAGAACATACGCTTCTCGTACGGGAAAGGCACCGACTTCAATTTTCCCGACATCGCCACTTCGCGGGGCGAAAGCCTCCTGATAACGGGCGGTTCGGGCAAAGGAAAAACTACATTCCTCCATCTTCTTGGCGGTTTGCAAAGGCCACAGCAAGGCGAGATAATCATAGAGGATACCAATATTGCTTCACTTTCAGAAAAGAAGCTCGACCACTTCAGGGGAAAGAACATAGGCCTGGTGCTACAGCAGAATTATTTTGTGGCATCGCTAAATGTGCTTGAAAATGTGGTGCTCGCTTCATGGCTGGCCACAGGTAAACAGGCCACAGAAAAGGCAAAAGAACTTTTGGTGCGGTTAGGGCTTTCTGAGCATTTGCACAAACTGCCGTCACAGCTCAGTATCGGCCAGCAGCAAAGGGTATCTATCGCCCGTGCGCTCATCAATGAGCCTAAGTTACTGTTGGCCGACGAGCCAACTTCCAGCCTGGATGATGAAAATGCCTTCAAGGTAGCCGATATGCTCGATTCGCTGGCTAAGCAATATGGCACAGCACTGGTCATAGTAACGCATGACCAACGACTCAAAGACCGTTTCCGTAACCAAATAGCCCTGTCATGATCACTAAAATAGCCTGGAAAAATATTTGGTTCAAGCCCCTGAACACTGCATTAAGCATAATATTGCTTACGGCGAGCGTTGCCATAATTACGCTTTTGATCCTGCTTGAGGAACAATTCGAAAAGAAATTTAACGATAATATCGATGGTATCGATCTTGTGCTCGGAGCACAGGGCAGCCCATTGCAACTCATACTCTCGTCAGTATACCAGGTCGATGCGCCAACTGGCAACATCGATTACACCGAAGCCAAAAAATGGATGAAGCACCGCTTTGTGGAAACAGCTATTCCATTGGCGTTCGGGGATAATTACAAAGGCTACCGCATTGTGGGCACGACACCCGATTACCTGAAAAAGTACGGTGCCGAAGTGAAGAACGGAAAAGTGTTCGCGAAAAATTTTGAGGTAGTAGTCGGGAGTGAGATAGCGCAAAAACTCGGTATAAAGGTTGGGGACAAATTCTTCGGGTCCCACGGAGACGCTGAAGAGGGCGAGGTCCATGACCACCAGTCGTACATAGTTGCAGGCATCACTTCGCCAACAGGCAAAGTGGTGGATAATCTTATCCTTTGCAACATACAGAGCGTATGGGCCATGCACGACCACGGGCATGAAGAAGGTGAGGAGGCTCACGATCACGACCATGATGCAGCAGGCGAAACACACGGCCATGATGAACACGGCCATGCTGCCGAAGAAGGCGCAGAACACAATCATAAGGATGGGCACGACCATGATCACGCCACTGAGGCACACGATCACGATCACGACCATGCACATGAAGATGTTCAGATAAGCGAGGAAGGTAAGGAGATCACTGCGGTACTGATAAAATTCCGTAGTAAGATGGGTATCGTTACCTGGCCGAGGCTGATCGCGCAAAACACCAAAATGCAGGCGGCATCACCGGCTATCGAGATCAACAGGCTGTTCACGCTATTTGGTATCGGTTTGGACGCGCTGCAATATTTGGCTTACGGCATTATGCTCATCAGCGGCATCAGCATATTCATCGCGCTTTTCAATACACTGAAAGAAAGGAAATACGAATTTGCACTGCTTCGCGTTAATGGTGCCAGCCGTCTGCAATTGCTGTCGCTGGTGCTGGTAGAAAGCCTTCTTTTATGTGTTACAGGGTTTATCTTTGGAACGATTGTTGGAAGAATAGCGCTAAGCCTTATATCCGGCTCGTCTGAAACCGAATTCAAAATGTCTTTCGATCCCCTTGAGTTTGTGTGGGAAAAGGAGGGATATTTGTTCCTGCTCACTATCTTTGTAGGGATTTTGGCGGCGGTCATACCGGCTGTAAAAGCATACGGATTAAATATTTCAAAAACACTTGCAAATGCGTAAGACATTTTTCATCTCTGCGTTGCTCCTTTCCGGGTTTTTCCTGGCATCGGTTGGCTCGCCTTCTAAAATAACTTCGGAAAGGTCAGTTACTACAACTGTTGTTTCCGACACACTGACCTGGAAGTTGCTGGGCCAGATAAAATATATCAAAAAGCCAAGCGCTGATTATCCTGAAGGTGTGATGTTCCCTGTGGTAAATACAACACTTAAGGCTAAGAATAAGAAACAGATAACAATGAGCGGATTCATTATCCCTATTGATAATAAAAACTATGCGCTGAGCAAGAACGTGTTCGCGTCGTGCTTCTTCTGCGGGCAGGCAGGGCCCGAAACCATCATGGGCATCAAGTTCAAGAACCCTAACATGAAGCTGAAGACCGACCAGTATGTAACGCTTACCGGTACTTTTCGCTATAACGATTCGGATGTGGATGACTGGATCTACCACGTAGAAAATGCTGTTATTACTAAAGGCAATTAATGAGGATAACCAATAAAAAAGCTGTTTTCTTCGATCTGGACCATACTTTGTGGGACTTCGAGAAAAACTTGGCCATAACGTTCCGTACCATTTTCAAAAAGCACGGACTGGACATGGACCATGAGCGGTTTATAGAGTTGTATGTGCCGATCAATGAAAACTACTGGAAGCTTTTCCGTGACGGGATGATCTCGCAGGAGGAACTGCGCTACGGAAGGCTTAGCGAAGCTTTCCGGCAGGTAGGGTATAAGGTGGGTGATGACCTGCTTCACGCACTTGCAACGGATTACATTAAGCACCTGCCGGAGAGCAACCACTTGTTTGAAGGTGCCATCGAAATACTTGATTACCTGAAGCCCAAATACAGCCTGCATATCATTACCAACGGTTTTCATGAAGTACAGGCCGGGAAGATGAAAAATTCCAACCTGGACAGGTATTTCGAGACCGTGACCAACAGCGACATGGCGGGTTGCAAAAAGCCACAAGCCGGCATATTCGAGTTTGCTCTGAAGGCCGCCAATGCCGAGAAAAGCCATAGTGTCATGATCGGCGATTGCATAGAGGCCGATGTGCAGGGCGCGCTGGATTGCGGTATAGATGCCATATATTTTAACGAATTCAGGAAGGAAGCACATCCTTCCGTAACCCAGGTACACCACCTGCTCGAACTCAAGAACCTGCTTTAATTATGAAAAAGACACTTTTAGCTTTTGCCCTGATGTTTGCCATAGGCGCTTTCGCTCAGGAAAAGACGATAAATGATCACAAGTATCTTATCGTGCCCCGTAAATTTGAATTTTTTAGGGAGCCTAACAAATACAATATGAACGAGCTTACCAAAATGGTCTTTGAAAAATATGGATTCACAGTATTTTATACCGACCAAAAGCTGCCGGATGAACTTGCGTTGGACAGGTGCAAGGCAGTATACGGCGATCTGCTCAATGACTCTGGAATGCTGGCAACCAATGTTTATATCCAGATAAAAGATTGTAACGGCAAAGTGTTATATAAGTCTGAAAGGGGAAATAGTAAAGCCAAGGACTATAAAAAAGCATATACTGAAGCATTGCGGGAAGCTTCGCATTCATTGGTGTCCCTGAATTACAGGTATTCGGGTGGCAATGATATCGTTTCAGTGGCCAATGAACTAAAAAGTACATCTAAGCAGGAGCAGGGAACTACCCCGGTCGTTTCGGCTCCGGCCCCAGAGACGCTTTCGGTCATAAATGAGAACCAACTTTTCGCACAGCCTATAACAAATGGTTACCAACTGGTGGATATGACCCCTAAAGTGGTGCTGAAAATGTATAAGACTTCGCAACCGGATAACTATACCGCTCAGGGTGATGGTAAAAACGGAGTAGTATTCAAAAAAGGCAATGAATGGTTTTTTGAATATTATAAAGATGACAAACTGGTGTCGGAGAAACTCAATATCAAATTTTAAAGTCTAAAGTCATCAAGTCTAAAGTTGTAAAGTAGCCTTTCGGCTTGCGACTTTATGACATTACAAACTTTCCGGCTTCTAATATCCATATTTCCCTTTCCACCTCCTGCGGAGGAATTCTCGGTCGGCGTTTTCGCGGCTGCTGTTTCCGGGGTCATAAAATGCAGTATTTTTTATTTCGTCGGGCAGGAATTCCTGTTCGGCAAAATTGTTATCGTAATCGTGGGCATATTTATAATCGTCCCCATAGCCCAGTTCCTTCATTAACTTTGTTGGCGCGTTGCGCAGGTGCAGCGGTACAGGCAGGTCGCCGGTTTGCTTTACAAGGCTTTGGGCTTTTCCGATGGCCATGTATGTGGCATTGCTCTTGGGTGATGTGGCAAGATAAACCGCACATTGGCTAAGGATTATGCGCGATTCCGGATAGCCTATGGTCGATACCGCCTGGAAAGCATTGTTTGCGAGTATGAGCGCAGTTGGGTTGGCAATACCAATGTCCTCCGAAGCCAGGATGAGCATCCTTCGGGCAATGAACTTCAGGTCCTCGCCGCCCTCGATCATACGGGCAAGCCAGTATACAGCTCCATTCGGGTCGCTTCCCCGCATCGATTTAATGAATGCCGATATGATATCGTAATGCTGCTCGCCTGTTTTATCATACAGCACAGTATTTTTCTGCGCCAGCTGCATAACCCTGTCGTTGGTGATCACTATGTCATCGCCCTCGCTTGCATTAATGACCAGTTCAAATATATTCAGCAATTTTCTTCCGTCACCACCTGATAGCCTGATCAATGCCTCGGTTTCTTTTAGGTTTATGTTTTTCTCCTTCAGGTAGGCGTCAGTCTCCATGGCGCGGTGCAGGAGCGCTTCGAGGTCTTCTTTGGTAAAGGCGTTCAGCACATATACCTGACATCTTGACAATAATGCGGGGATAACTTCAAAGCTTGGGTTCTCTGTCGTTGCACCTATTAGTGTTACCCAGCCTTTCTCTACCGCTGCCAGTAGCGAATCCTGCTGCGACTTGCTGAAACGATGTATCTCATCGATGAACAAAATAGGATTTTTAGCAGTGAACAAACCTCCACTCTGCTTGGCCTTATCGATCACTTCGCGCACATCCTTTACGCCCGCGTTTATCGCGCTTAGCACATAAAAAGGGCGGTTGCTTTCCTGCGCCATGATCTGTGCAAGGGTGGTCTTCCCGGTACCGGGAGGACCCCATAATATGAGCGATGGTATAATACCCCGCGCTATTTGGTGTGTGAGTGAGCCGGTAGGCCCCACAAGGTGTTGCTGGCTGATGTACTCTGACAAATGCTGTGGGCGTATACGTTCTGCTAAAGGTGCTTCCATGCTGTAAAATTACGGATTATTAGTTTATTTTCTAATAGGATGCAAAACATGAATGGTTAAAATCGCTATGACATTTTAACAGGAAAATAGTTTTGGTTGTGTTTTTGCCTTGCACTAGCCATGAAAGACAACAGGGATGATCATTTAGTATTCTCACCCTCGGTAGTGGCATGGCCGCTGTACTTTGTACTTACCCTGTGGGTGGTGTATTGGGTCGAGGTGCGTTTTAATATCTATTTAAACGATTATGGTATACTGCCGCGCACATTCGTTGGACTTCGTGGCATTGTGCTCAGCCCGTTCCTGCACGGCAGCCTGGAGCATATCTACAATAACTCAGTAGCGCTGCTGGTGCTCATTGCGGCAGTCCGCTATTTTTACAGGCGGCAGGCACTGCAGGTCATCGGTTACGGCATATTGCTCTCCGGTTCCTTTACCTGGCTTATTGGTCGTGAATCGTATCACATAGGGGCGAGCGGGCTCATTTATGTATTGGTAAGCTTTATTTTCTTTAAAGGGATACAGACGGGTTATTACCGATTAGTGGCGCTTTCGCTGATGGTGGTAGTATTGTACGGCGGGATGGTGTGGTACATTTTTCCTGACATTGAGCAGGGTATTTCGTGGGAAGGGCATTTAGGCGGGTTTTTATCTGGATTGCTCTTTGCACGTATTTATGAAACCCCCGAGTTCAAAACCCCCATCCTTTATGACTGGCAACGGCCTGATTTTGACCCAAAGGAGGACAAATTTATGAAGCGTTTTGATGAGCACGGTAACTTCGTCAATCCGCCGAGACCGGAAGATATTGAGGTAGTTGACTATGAGATAGTCAGCCCGCCGCCACAGGTATTGCCATTTGTGTACCGGTACATTATTATTCCGGACAAAAAGGAGGACGATGGCTCTGAATGATCTTTGAGAAATAAAAGTATTGTGGTGAGCGCTCCCTTATCCGGTCAAATACCGGTCTGTATTTTGATAACTATCGTATCGGTCTTTGCGTTCTGCCATTTCAACTATTGTTTTGTATGTGGGGAATTGCTCAACCGCAGTAAGATCGCCTTCACATGAAATGAAAATTATACGTGGATAAGCCCTCTGCTAAAAATATTACAAATTAGCCTCTTATAATTTAACAGCTACGTGCGAATTAGTATATTTGCAAATTATCCCAAATCATCAAATTAAGAGTGATACAGCTTCACGATAAACATTTTGTGCCTTTTATTACCGCCGAAGACATCGACGCCGTAGTAAAACGCATGGCTACACAGATCGCATCCGACCTGAAAGACGAAACCCCTGTTCTAATTGGCGTACTCAATGGCGCCTTCATGGTAATGTCCGATCTTGTAAAATACTATACCGGTCCATGCGAAGTAAGTTTCGTAAAGATGGCATCCTACGAAGGTACTCAGAGCACAGGCGACATAAAGCAGCTTATTGGTCTTGGGCGATCCCTTGAAGGCAGGAGCGTTGTTATCATCGAGGACATCGTAGACACCGGCAATACCATTGTGGAACTAAAAAAAATGTTCGAAGAGCAAAACGTAAAGCAACTCAAGATCGCTACGCTGTTCTTTAAGCCCGAAGCGTATACCAAGGACATCGCGCTCGATTACATTGGCTTCGAGATACCCAACAAGTTCATAGTGGGCTACGGTCTCGACTATGACGGATTGGGCCGCAACTTACCTGAGATCTATCAACTACAATCATAACACAACTTAATAACAAAAATGATCAATATCGTACTTTTCGGCAAGCCGGGAGCAGGCAAGGGGACACAGGCAGAGTTTTTAAAAGAGAAATATAGCCTGAAGCACATTTCAACGGGCGACCTGTTCCGCTTCCACAAAAGCAACAATACCGAATTGGGACAACTGGCACAGTCGTATGCCGACAAAGGGATGCTGGTGCCGGATGATGTTACCATAAAAATGCTCCAGGATGAAGTGGAGCGTAATCCGGATACCAAGGGATTCCTTTTTGACGGTTTCCCGAGGACAAGGGCACAGGCCGAAGCGCTTGATGTTTTTTTAGGGTCAAAAGGCTGGAAAGTAGACGCGACGGTAGCGCTTGAAGCCGATGATGAGGTACTTGTTAAGCGCCTTTTAGAAAGGGGTAAGACCAGCGGAAGGCCCGACGATCAGGACGAAGATAAGATCCGTGTACGCTATCAGGAATATAATGAAAAAACAGCTCCGTTAATGGACTACTACGCCAAACAGGGTAAATTCCATGCAGTTGACGGGATTGGCGATATTGCCCAGATCACACACCGTTTGAGTTCGGTGATCGATACGCTTAACTAAAAATTCCACCATTGGAAATAGCCATAATATTATTACTTATTGTTCTTAACGGGGTATTCTCCATGTCGGAGATAGCCCTTATCTCGGCCCGTAAGAACCGCCTTGAAATGGCTGCCAAGAAAGGCAATGCCAGTGCGCAGGCGGCGCTTGACCTTGCTAATTCGCCTAATAAATTCCTGTCTACGGTACAGATAGGCATCACGCTTATCGGTATCCTTACAGGTATTTATTCCGGAGACAAGGTGACTGATGATGTGCGCGTTTTCATAGAGCAATTCGAAGTGCTGCAACCGTACAGCAAAAATATTTCGGTAGGTATCGTTGTCGTGATACTAACTTTTTTCTCATTGGTGTTGGGTGAGTTGCTCCCGAAAAGGATAGGGCTCAACTATCCGGAGACCATAGCTAAAACGATGGCCCTGCCGATGAAGTACATTTCGATCATTACGGCGCCATTCATCTGGTTATTGACCACTACGACCGACTTCCTCCTGAAGATATTCAGTATCCGCCCGACGGCAGACGGAAAAGTGACCGAGGAGGAGATCAAGGCCATCATTAAGGAAGGTACCGAAGGCGGTGAGGTGCAGGAGATAGAGCACGATATCATGGAGCGTGTTTTCCATATTGGCGACAGGAAAGTGAACTCGCTGATGACGCACCGCAAGTCGGTGGTGTACCTGTCAACCGGATCGGATAAGGCAGGCGTGCGGGAGATCATGCTGGACGAACTACACTCTATGTATCCCGTTTGCGATGGCAACAGCCTGGACGATGTGATAGGTATCGTACAGCTTAAGGACATTTTTGCGAACTACGATAACCCTGAATTTAGGCTGAAAGATATCGTAAGGGAGCCAACCTACCTGATAGAGCATACGTCTGCTTATAAGGCGCTGGAGCTGTTCAAGAACTCAAAAGTACATTATGCGCTGGTTACAGATGAGTATGGCGTGTTTCAGGGAGTTATAACGTTGAATGATATACTGGAAGCGCTTGTGGGCGATGCTGCCGACTTTTATGAGGATGAATTTAGCCTTGTTGCCAATGACGATAATACATGGACGGTAGACGGATCGTATCCCCTGCATGACTTCCTGACCTATTTTGACCTCGACGACCTTATCAGTGATTACGAAGTGACCACGGTGAGCGGCCTGATCATGACCGAACTGTCGTACATACCTAAGGAAGGCGAAAAGCTGGCCTGGCATTTATATGAGCTTGAAGTGTTGTCGATGGACGGTGTGAAGATCGATAAGGTGAGGGTCCGCTCTCTTAAAGAATAAAAGTGCGGGTTCCGGGACATGGGTCGATAGTTGACTCGTCGGGACGCGATAATAATAATGGTTTAAAGAGGGTTAAAAGTGCCAATCGGCAGCTTTTGACTTTAAACTTTAAACTTTAAACCAACAAAAAATGACAGAAGGGAATTTTGTAGATTATGTAAAGATATATGTATCCTCCGGAAAAGGCGGTAAGGGATCTACACACCTGCACAGGGAAAAGTTTATTGAAAAAGGCGGCCCTGACGGAGGGGACGGCGGACGTGGCGGACACGTGTACTTAGTAGGCAACAAAAGTCTGTGGACACTATTCCACCTTAAGTTCGCGCGCCACATCAAGGCGACCCACGGCGGCGACGGCGGAAGCGCACGCAGCACCGGCGCCGATGGTGACGACAAATATATTGAAGTACCGCTGGGTACCGTGGTAAAAGACCAGGAGACCGGCGAGGTGCTGTTTGAAATAACCGAGGACGGCGAAAAGCAGATATTGGTAAAAGGCGGCAAGGGCGGGCTGGGCAACTGGCATTTCCGCAGTGCGACCAACCAGACGCCAAGGTACTCACAGCCGGGTATGCCGTCAGAGGAAAAAGATGTGCTGCTAGAGTTGAAGGTATTGGCCGATGTGGGCCTTGTAGGCTTCCCGAACGCGGGTAAGTCGACTTTGCTTTCGGTACTCACCTCTGCCAAACCCAAGATAGCTGATTACCCGTTCACCACACTGAAGCCAAACCTAGGCATCGTGGCCTACAGGGATTACCAGTCGTTCGTGATGGCAGATATCCCGGGGATAATAGAGGGTGCAGCGGAAGGCAAGGGCCTTGGGCACTACTTCCTTCGCCATATAGAAAGGAACTCTACACTATTGTTCCTGATCCCTGCCGATGCCGATGATATTAAAGAACAGTACGAGATATTGCTTGATGAGCTGCGCCGCTATAACCCGGAAATGCTCGACAAGGACAGGCTTGTTGTAATATCCAAATGCGATATGCTTGATGATGAGCTAAAAGCCGAAATGAAAGCGGTCCTGGATAAAGAATTCAAGGGCATGCCGTATATGTTCATATCTTCTGTAGCACAGCAAGGACTTGCGGAACTGAAAGATAAGTTGTGGCAGATGCTCAACAATTAAAACATTAAGCGCCGAAAGGCGCTTTTTTATTACCTGTCATTGCGAAGCATTAAGCGATATTTTCTGGTGCAGGCTGGCAGGAAAGATCGCCGAACTGTGTTGCATTCGTTCCGCAAGACCGTATTTAAAAATCTTTGGTATATGCATCATGCCATTTGTTTATACTTTTAAAACCTTTCTTACCACTTTCCCGAATCGTCCCTCAAAAGTCACGAAAAGCGTACCGCTCCAGTGATCGGCGATGCTTAGGGTAATGGTTCCGTTTCCATCAGCTATCGTATTGCTGTACAGTTGCTGGCCAAGAACATTCGTGATCTTTACGGTCATCGGCGCATCGATCTGGCTGAGGTCGAAGCTCACTGTGCCCTGTGCCGGGTTGGGGTAAGCCGCTGAAATTCCTTTAACCGCCCATTCTTCTGTAGACAGCACTTCCACATTTATCGTCCAGAAACCTGTCGGCGCCACCAGTGGACGTGTGAGGGTTTTGCCGGAATTGGCCTGCGCCCAGATGTAATATTCCACATCGGTGCCGTTATTGCCGGTAGGTATGTTGGCCGACCAGTTGTCGGTCCCTGCCGAAGACATTATGGCTTCGTTCCATTCGGTCGTTCCCTCATTCCTCCAAAATACTTTGGCAACTGCGATGCCCGACTCGTGCTTTATCATTGCATGAACGGCAACCGATGTATTGGTAGCAGCTTCTTTTACCGCCTGATGCACGATGAGTAGCGGCTCATTTACACCTATGGTATGGGTGATGCAGTGTATCGCCCCCGATGAGGCGATGAGCGTTTCCTCGGCATTATCCACATCAATGCCCACAACGGTATAGCCGGGCATGAGCTCCTGGTATTTGGCTATTGCGGCAGCATCGGTTTGCGGTCGGTACAGCGGTATGAGCACTGTTTTATTGACTATGGTAGCGTTACTGTAGGTACGGTAATAGCCGTTGGTGTCGGGGTAAGCGCCCGAAGTGCTTGGCGGTGCGTCGATCCATTCTACTTTGTATGGCGTACCGAAGTGCGATACGTGGTTAGCTAGTACGTACTCAATGTTCTCTTCTATCTGCGGGCCATCGGCAACACCGGGAGGGTAGCGGCTCACAAGCAGGGTTTCCTCGTCCAGCAGCTTCATGTGCATGTCGATGTGGTGGATACCGTCGTAAGGCAGCACAGGCATTTTTATGTAATTGGTAATTCCCATATAGCTTGCCATGATGCCATCTATCTGCCCCTCATCCTTTACCGAAACACCATACGGGTTGCCCTCATTGTTCTCTTCCAGTATCAGCTCGGAGGCAAAGGCATTGCCCAGTCCGTCACTCATCCAGTTGCCACCTGTGTTCACCAGGTCGTTCAGGCCGGAGTCGGTCACATATATCGGTATGCCGGTCAGCGCGGCATGCGCCGAAGGCATCACGTTGTCATTGGGGCGCGGCCGGTTGTAGATCCAGTCCACGAGCGCGCGTTCACCCACATCATTAGTGTATACTGTGTTGCCACTGTAATCACGGGTCCAGATGCTGTCCCATGATGCGTTCATGAAGATCACGTTCGTCAGGTCGACTCCATTTGTTGTCAGATAGGATGACACGGAGGCTTCATCTTCGGTGGTGATGATGACCTTGCATTCGGATACCGCAGCCTGCACGATCTGGCGCAGTATATTGGGGTACCAGGGGTCCCAGGTTACCACGAGATACTCTACTTCTTCCCATTCGGCCGCGGTGCGCACTGCAGATGGTGGGGGAGGGCTCATCATGGCATTGCGGAATGCAAAGCCCGAGACCACGTTGTGCTCGGCTGGTCCGAAGCCTTTAGGTAGTGACAGTTCCTGTGCGGAAGCGCTCAAGGATAGTGATAGGAATGTCGTATATAGTGCAGTCGTGTATAGTTTTCTCATAGCGTGGTGTTTATAGCGAATATAGTATTTTTTGCCGACCGAAATTAATTATGCCGGCAGATCCTTAATAAACTATGTGTTAATCGTACTCAATGTTAAATTACACCTAATTCATAAGGCTTTGGAAATGTTAATAGGTAAATTCGTAAAGCATCGAATAACATAATTACTACTATGAGAACATCCTTTATCACACTGTCCCTAGTGGCCGCATTAAGCTTGGCATCCTGCAAAAAAGACCGCATTACGAAAGAAGAAAAAAAAGAGGCAAAAGCCGAAGGCAGCACCACCGTGCAAACCGCCATTGGGCCGCTTACGCTGGTAGCGCCGTTTACGACTGAGTCGGCAACTAAACGCAACAGCATGGTCGACTGGCCCGAATGGCAAACCCCAAAGGCCCCGGCAGGGTTTACCGTGACCAAATTTGCCACCGACCTCAAGAATCCCCGCAATACCTACATCGCGCCTAATGGCGATATTTTTGTGGCTGAATCGAATACCAAAGGCAGTGCCGATCAGATCACCATTTTCCGCGATAAGGACAAGGACGGCAAGTTTGAGACCCGCTATGTTTTTGCGGAAGGCCTAAACCAGAACTACGGGATGCTGGTGCTGAAAAATTATTTTTACATCGCTAATACTGACGGGTTGTATCGATACCCGTACAAAGAAAGCGACCTAAAGCTGGCTCCCAAAGGCGAAAAGATCGTGGAGCTTCCTGGCAAAGGCTATAACAACCACTGGACACGCAACCTCTTGGCAAATGCAGATGGGTCGAAGATATATATTTCTGTAGGCTCATCGAGCAATGTGGGTGAGAACGGCATGGAAAATGAAGTGCGCCGTGCCTGCATACTGGAGATCAACCCTGACGGTAGCGGCGAACGCATTTTCGCCGGCGGCCTTCGCAACCCGGTGGGGATGGACTGGAACCCTGCCAACAAAGAACTGTGGACGGCGGTTAATGAGCGAGATGAATTGGGCGACGACCTTGTGCCCGATTATATTACCAGCGTAAAAGAGGGTGGTTTTTACGGATGGCCATACTCTTATTATGGGCAGATAGAAGATCCCCGCATGAAGGGCAAGTCACCTGATCTTGTAGCAAAAGCCATAGTTCCTGATGTTCCTGTGGGAAGCCACACCGCAGCACTGGGCCTCACATTTTACAACGCCGACAAATTTCCGGCATTATATAAGGGCGGCGCTTTTGTAGGACAGCACGGCTCATGGAACCGTTCTATACTGAGTGGTTACAAAGTACTGTTCGTCCCTTTTAAAAATGGTAAGCCATCAGGGCCGCCGCAGGATTTCCTTACCGGTTTCATCGCCGATGAAAAAAAAGCGCAGGCATGGGGCCGCCCGGTGGATGTAACCGTGATGAATGACGGATCGCTATTGGTAAATGATGACAGCGGAAATACACTTTGGAAGGTGAGTGTTTTAAAATAAATTCCAGAAACAGGTCCCAAATAACAAGATTGAGTATAGAAACCTAATTTTTCCTTGTCAATTAGAAACACCTCTAACGGTGGGTCTCATTACGAGTAGGCATGATGAAGCAGTTATTCTTTTGATCGCGACACGTGGTGGCGGAAGAAAGATCGCTTCGCCATGCCCTACCAAAATATTTTTAAAACATATCCTATTTGTTTAGCTTTATGCCATGTTAAAAAAACTACTGCCACTCCTGCTCCTTCTTACACTGAATGCCCTTGCACAGCAGCCCGCGGACAGCACAGCTTTACAGGAAGTGGTGATCAGCCGCTACCACATCAACGACAGCCTGCAGAATGCCCCGGCTTCCATCGGGATCCTCTCCCAGGCACAGATACAGCGAAACAATTTATCCGACATATCGCCGGTGCTCAATACATTGCCGGGTGTGTTCATGCAGTCGGGAGGCATCAATACCAACCGCATTTCCATACGCGGCATTGGGGCAAGAACGCCTTATGGGACCAACAAGATACGCGCATTTTACGGCAGCATCCCGCTCACGTCGGGCGACAGCGAGACCACCATCGAAGACATCGACCTGGAGGCCATTAGCGAAATTGAGGTCATAAAAGGGCCGCTCTCGAGCGTATATGGCGCAGGTTTGGGCGGTGCCATATTGGTTTCGCCAAAATTGTCACCAGCAAAAGGCAGCACAGGACGCATAAGCACCACGCATGGTTCGTTCGGGCTAATGAAGAATACCATCGGCTACAGCCTCGATACTGGGAATGGAAGCTTAAACCTCAGCTATCACAAACTTGAAACCGACGGCTATCGTGATAACAGTGCTTACAGCCGTGAAGGCGTGACCCTTGCCGGAGAGCTGTTCCGAAAGGGAAATAGTAAACTGTCATACTTTGGGAATTATACCTATCTGAAAGCCTATATACCGAGTTCTGTCGATAGGGGAACTTTTGAGAACGACCCGCGTTCGGCGGCCTTTACATGGAATGCGGCCAAAGGTTATGAGCAGTATGACTCGTGGCTGGGAGGACTTGCATACGACTGGCAGGTTGGGAATATCAAGAACTCGACTTCGGCATTCATCAATTTTAAGGATAATTATGAGCCGCGCCCTTTCGATATCCTGGCACAGGACACCAAAGCCTGGGGCGCGCGCACGCAGTTTTCGGGTGACTTTAAACTGGGTAAAATGAAAACGGAGTTCGTGGCCGGTATCGAATATTTCAATGACGGCTTCGAGGGCAGTACATACGCCAACCTGTACGAGGACAACAACGGTCAGGGCAGCCTGCAGGGCAACAGGCTTACGGGTACCGAACAGCAGCGCGACTTTATTAATGCCTTTGCGCAGCTTAGGGTCCAGCTGGAAAAAAAATGGGAATTGCAGGCCGGGCTGAATTACAACAAAACACGATTTGAACTCGACAACACCTTTCCCCAAGGGTCAACATCTTCTGGACGTTATGCTTACGATGGCATTTGGTCGCCACAGGCATCGCTGCTGTACAAGCCTTCGTCACTTCAAACGCTCTATGCTTCGGTGAGCCGAGGATTTTCACTACCGTCTATCGAGGAAACCCTGACCGCGACTGGGACCATTAACCCCAACATAAAACCGGAGAGCGGGTATAACTTTGAGGTGGGCGGTAAGTTTTGGCTTCAGGACAGAAACCTGTATGCAGAGATATCATTATACCGCATGCAAATAAAGGACCTGCTGGTGGCACAGCGCGTAGGCGATGATCAATATGTTGGCGTGAATGCCGGTGAAACGCTGCACCAAGGGCTCGAGGCAAGCATTAACCATCATTGGCAGATAAGCCCGGATATCGCATTGAAGCGGTATGTAGCGGTGTCCATAGGAAAATATGAGTTTACCGAATTCCTCAACAACGGCATAGATCATTCAGGAAATGAGCTCACAGGCGTTCCGGACAACAAGATCAACGCGGGCATCACTTTGCTTGTCCCATATGGGCTGTACCTCTCGGCCGACTATTATTATGTCGACCGCCTGCCGTTAAATGATGCCAACTCGCTCTACGCCGACAGCTATAACCTGCTCAATGGGAAAGCGGGGTGGAGGCAGGAGTTGTTCAAAGGGTTCACAGCCCACGTTTCGGCCGGTGTGAACAATGCTACCGATACAAAATATGCTTCGATGGTGTTGGTCAATGCAACGGGTTTTGGGGGAGCGTCGCCAAGGTATTATTATCCCGGGCTGCCGGTCAACTTTTATGGGAATGTTTCAGTTGGGTATATATTTTAGCCTTCAGAATATTACTTTATCAGAATAGGGGCAAAATCCCTATTTTCGTATCAAACATTTCATAGTGGACCAAGAATTCTATAACAGTATCGCCAACAGTACCGCACATCGACCCATACGCGATCTGCTGTCGGGCCGCGTGCTGCATGATCCTGCATTACTTCGGGAGCTGTTGCATGTAGCACTTGATATAAAAGACAAGAACCATCATAAGGCCTGCTGGATACTCGAACTTGTTATGGAAGCCGGGATAGAGTGGTTGACACCTTATAGGGATGCTTTTTGCAACACTCTTTCAGTCTACAGGCAGGAAGGTGCCATACGGTCTATATCCAAGATCTGCCTATTTGCCGTGACCCGTCATCAAAAGGAAAAATTCTTGGAACCTAACCATTTGGAACTGATAACTGAGGCGTGCTTTGACTGGCTCATTGATCCTGAAGGAAAAGTGGCGGCAAAAGCATACGCCATGCGGACGCTTTTTTTGCTGGGTGAAAAAGAGGACTGGATCTATCCGGAACTCCAACGTATACTTTCGGAGGATTCTGTGAAGCATACGGCAGCATATAAGGGTGCAGCAAGAGACATTTTGAAGCGTATAGCATCACATAGGTAAGACACCGTGCCAATAAATAGTGGGTGAGGGGGCTATAATATACCGGTATCGGCAAAACTCAAATAACCGGTCTCGGTAACGATTACATGATCAAGTACACTTATGTTCAGGGTACGCCCGGCCGCTTTTAGCTCACGTGTAATCTGCCTGTCGGGTTCGCTGGCCTGTAGTTGGCCCGATGGGTGGTTGTGGCAAAGTATGATGGCTGCCGCATTATGTTCCAGAGCGAGCCTGAACACGATACGGGCGTCTACGATCGTAGCTGTGATCCCGCCTTTACTAAGTTGCGATCTGTAAATGACCTTATTGGAGTTGTTGAGGTATAATATCCAGAACTCTTCATGAGGAAGTTCGCCAATGATAGGCTGCATTATATCGAACACTGCACGGCTGGAGGTTATTTTTTTCAGTTCGACCACCTCTTCTTCCCTACGTCTTCTCCCAAGTTCCATGGCTGCAGCAATGGTAATTGCTTTTGCTTCGCCAATACCCTTGAAATTCATAAGCTGCTGTAACGATTGTTTGCCCAGCAGGTTCAGGTTGTTATCCACACTTGCCAGGATACGCTTGCTTAGCTCGACCGCACTTTCGTTACGGCTCCCCGACCCGATGAGTATGGCTATCAGCTCGGCATCGCTTAGTGCCGCTTTACCTTTGAGCATGAGCTTTTCGCGGGGCTGGTCGTCTTCGGCCCAGTATTTTATCGAGAAAGTACCTTGTGTTTCGTCCATGGTTAACGCAGTTTGCACGAATTTAAATAAATTCACGATGCACGGGCATACTATTGTAAAATATTCTGCCGTTTCTATTAAAAACCAAGACCATGAAACACCTCATACTACTATTCCTCATCGGGATCGCCTGCATCCCGGCTGAAAAGACCTTTTTTGATAAACTGTCCGATGCGGCACTTACACTGACAAAAGACAAAGTGCGCTACAGTGGCGCTTACCATAAGATCCCTTACCCAAATGGCGATGTGCCAAAAGGGATCGGTGTTTGTACGGATGTGGTGATACGGGCTTACCGCAAGCTTGGCATAGACCTCCAAAAGGAAGTGCATGAGGATATGAAGGCCAACTTTTCTAAATACCCTAAAAGCTGGGGGCTAAAAAGCACTGATACCAACATCGATCATCGGCGCGTACCGAACCTGCAGGTCTTCTTTACCCGAAAAGGAAAGTCATTACCCGTAACCAGTAAAGCCCCCGACTATAAGCCAGGGGACATCGTAACGTGGATGCTCTCAGGTAACCTGCCACACATTGGTATTGTGGTGGATAAGAGATCGTTAAAGAATAGTGGTGGGTATATGGTGGTACACAACATCGGCGGAGGCCAAAACCTTGAGGATTGCTTATTTGACCATAAGGTGACAGGACATTACAGGTACGAGAAGAAATAAAAAAATCCCTCCTTCATCAAAATAGAAATGTGCTGTTCCATTTCGATGAATGAGGGATCTTTAAATAATTAACGAACTATAGCAACGTCTTGACCTCATCAAAATTCAGCCCGCCGTAATTACCTGAGCTCATCAGTAATAGTGCAATTCCCTCGGTATCATATTTCAAATGGAACAGGTACTCCTTAAAGGCTGCCGGATTCGTGTATATAATGAGGTCTTCGCGGTTGAAGGCTTTGGCGATCTGCTCGTGCGTCACTTCCTCCAGCTGCTTTATCCTGACCGCATCGGGACTGAAGAACACCACAGCCACATCGGCCGCATCGAGCGCTCCTTCATATTCTTTTAAAAATTCCGCGTTCAGGCTGCTGTAGGTATGCAATTCCAAACAGGCGATCAACGTGCGCTCCGGGTACTGTTCCTTTACGGCTTTTGTGGTGGCAGCTACCTTGCTTGGCGAATGCGCAAAGTCCTTGTATGCGACATTCTTCCCGTTCTCAGCGATCTTTTCCAGGCGCTTGCTCGCTCCCTTGAAAGTAGCAATAGCTTCATAAAAATCGGCCTCATCCACTCCCATGTTCTGGCAGATCCATTTGGCCCCGGCAAGGTTGTTCAGGTTATGCGCGCCAAATACTTCTATTGGCATTGGACCTTCGGGCGTTTCAAGATAGGTAATGCCATTCTGCACAGTATATTCCGGTGTGTGGTACGGCAGCTTGCGTATGGGATTGGTTGCTGCTTCGGACACGCGTTTTACCTCAGGGTCGTTTTCATTATAGACTAAAATACCGCCGTTGGTTATCTTCTCGATAAAGATCTCAAATTGCTCCACGTAGTTATCATACGTTGGGAATACGTTGATGTGGTCCCACGCAATGCCGCTGATCAAGGCAATGTTGGGTTGGTACAGGTGGAACTTCGGCCTGCGGTCCATGGGTGACGACAGGTATTCATCGCCTTCCAGTACAATGAAGTCGTTATCCTCCGTTAGGTGTACCATATTATCAAATCCTTCCAGCTGTGCACCCACCATGAAATCTACCTCAATGTTGTGGTACTTCATTACGTGGAGTATCATGCTGGTTATGGTCGTCTTGCCATGCGAACCGCCAATCACCACGCGGGTCTTGTTCTTCGATTGCTCATAAAGGAATTCGGGGTACGAGTAGATGGTCAGCCCCAGCTCTTGAGCCTTCAGCAGCTCCGGATTGTCAGCCTTAGCGTGCATCCCCACGATTACGGCCTCGATATCAGGTGTGATCCTTTCTGGGAACCAGCCCAACTCTTCCGGCAGAAGGCCTTTCTTTTCGAGGCGTGTGCGCGATGGCTCGAATATGGCATCGTCGCTGCCGGTTATTTTGTATCCTTTATCGTGAAGGGCAAGCGCCAGGTTGTGCATGGCCGCGCCGCCTATGGCTATGAAGTGTGTTCGCATTATATAGTTTTATATGCTTCAAAAATAGGGAAAATCAGGGCGAAAGGAAAATATATTTTGAGATGGAGTATCAAAACCACCCAGCTCATTTGGCACCGCTCAAAAGGAGGGGAAGGGGGATGCATCACACTCATATTGATCAACAAAAAAACCGCCCCTCATCAGGGCGGTTTATTATCTAAACGTCTTACTTCACGATCGTCATCTCATCCACAATATGCTTCGCTCCCGAGAATTTGTCAATGATCCACAGTACGTAGCGGATGTCTACGTTGATGGTTCTTTGCAGGTCTTTGTCGAAGATCACATCGCCGGCCATGGCCTCGATGTTACCGTCGAATGCCAACCCGATAAGCTCGCCCTTGCCGTTAAGCACAGGTGAACCTGAGTTACCGCCTGTGATGTCGTTATCCGTAAGGAAGTTTACCGGCATATAGCCAGCCTTATCGGCATAGCGGCCATAGTCTTTCTTTTCGTACATGTCAAGCAATTTCTTAGGAAGGTCAAATTCCGGATCATTTGCCTTGTATTTTTTCACCTCACCTGTCATCGTGGTGTAGTAGTTCACTTTTGCATCGTTCCTTTTATCTTTCGGAAGCGAGCGTACTTTACCATACGTAAGGCGCAGCGTGCTGTTGGCATCCGGGTAGTATTTCACATTCGGGTTAGCCAGCCTCATGCCTTCCACAAGCAGGCGGAACGATTTAGAGAAATCGGCATCCAGTTTGGCCTGCTCGTCTGATTTCGCCCTGTATTTAGTCAAAAGGTCCGAAGACAGTTTGTAAAGTTCATCTTTCTTAAGGGTTTCAGCATTAGGGTTCTCAAGGAAAGCAAGCGCTTTTTCCTTTGACCCGAAAATGCTCGAGTTGAAAGCATCATTTACATAAGCTGTAAAATTGTTATTGTTCTTTTTGGCCAGATCTGCAACATAAGGTGCGATCTCATAGCCTGTCGATTTTGTTGCATAAAGGGCCAGCTGTGCGGCAAGCACATCTTTTTCAAGCGGCATGTACAGTGTAGCATACGACTCTTCGATGCCGGCCTTAAGCTCATCCTTCATCTGTGCCCTTGCAGCTTCGTTAGCATTTGCGTATGCTTCAAGGCCACGGCCCAGGCTGTACGGAAGCGCGGCAAATGTAGCCGTCCTCAGCATGCCCACAAGGTAGTTGTCATGGCGTGCCTTTTCGTTGGTTTTTGAGTAATAGTTGTTCAGTGTGGCGATCACATTGCCATACTTATCCTTATTCTCCGCCTTGTTGGCCCATTTATTGAAGTCGGCTTCAGCCTTGGCTTTGGTAGCTGCAGTTTTGTGCTTTGTAAGCGCGTCGATCATCCCCTGGCGGTTTTTCCAGTAGTTGGCTACACTTGCATATTGCGATGCATAGTGCAGGTTCACATCCTCGCTTTTGTCCATATGCACTTTCATCTTGTCCATACCCAGTTTTGAAGACTCCACCCACGCTGGGTAAGCGAACTTTACGTTCTGCTCTATCCCGCCCGCAGGCATCCAGCGGTTGGTACGGCCCGGGTAACCAAGTATCATGGCAAAATCATTCTCCTGAACACCTTTAAGGCTTACAGGTAAGTGGTGCTTCGGCTTCAGCGGTACATTGTTCACAGAGTATTCCGCAGGGCTTCCGTCCGCATTCGCATAGACACGGAACATAGAGAAGTCGCCGGTGTGGCGGGGCCATTCCCAGTTGTCTGTATCGCCACCGAACTTACCGATGCTCTCCGGAGGCGTACCTACTAAACGAACATCTTTATAATCCTGGTATACAAAGTAGTAATATTCATTCCCCTGGAAGAACGGGCGAACCGATACAGTATATTTACCGCCCTCGTTGTTCTCTTTTTCAATAAGGGCGATCTCCTGTTGTATGGCTTTTTCCCTTTCAGCTTCTGTCATCAAAGGGTTTACCTTGCCCAATATCCTTTTGGAAACGTCGTCCATCCTTACGAAGAAACGCACGTAAAGGTCTTTCGGTTTCAGCTCGCCGGCGCGGTTCGCCGCCCAAAAACCATTTTTAAGGTAGTTATGCTCCGGGCTCGAAAGCTCAGCAATGGCATCATAACCACAGTGGTGGTTGGTAAGCACAAGGCCGTCTTTAGAGATAAGCTCGGCAGTACACCCACCGTTGAATTGCACAATGGCATCCTTCAGGCTATGGTTGTTAATGCTGTAAATCTCTTCAGCGGTAAGCTGAAGCCCCATTTTTTGCATATCCCTGTGGTTAAGGCGCTCAATGAACATCAGGAACCACATTCCCTCGTCGGCCCTTACAGGCAACACCATGAGTGACATGGTAAGGAATAAAATCAGTTTTTTCATATAATTAAAATAAGGTTAATAGTTGTGCTGATAAGTCGGCCTGATGTCGAAAACGTTACAGAAAAATTATCAGACTTTTCATTTTAAGGTGCGAAGATAACTGTTTTTTGAGAATTCCGTAAAACTACGGTAATGGAAATACGGGTGGTGTCACGTTTTTTTCAGGTAAAAAACACCGGTTTCGGCAAAAATAAATCTGTAAATTGGCCGAAATTTATTTGTAAATGAAAGAGCCGATACTTGAAAAACTCCATTCGACCGAAGATGATCATAACATAACGATACTGCACGCGGTAGAATCGGGTAGCCGAGCCTGGGGTTTTGCTTCGCCCGACAGCGATTATGACATCCGCTTCATTTATAAGAACCAACCCGAATGGTACCTGTCACTGTGGGAAAAACCGGATGTCATAGAATTCATGACCGCCGAAGATTTTGACGGGTCCGGATGGGATTTGGCAAAAACCCTGAAACTATTAGCAAAATCAAATGCCCCGCTTATCGAATGGCTCTATTCACCCGTGGTTTATCATTCTGATGACAATTTCCTGAAGCAGATGCAGTCTTTCGCAGGCGATTGCTTTTCGCCCATAGCCGTGATGCACCACTACCTTGGCACGACTAAAAATTTCATGGAAGTATGCGAACAGGAACATGTGAAGTTGAAAAGCTATTTTTATGCACTTCGTACCGCACTAGCCGGAAGGTGGATCGTGGAACAGGGTACGTTCCCGCCGGTTGCATTTAGCGAGTTGCTGCCCATTGCACCCGACATCATCAGGCACAAGGCCGAGGAACTGATGCGCATAAAGGCGTCGCAGGATGAAAAATACCTGCACCCAAAAGAAAGCCTTATTACCGATTATCTCATTGAAACCATAAATTTTAACCAGCAAAAAGCATCGGGATTGCCATCAGGCAAAAAGATCAACAAGGAACTTGATGAATTTTTCAGGGAAGAAATAAAGCGCTGATGACCATAGAATATTTAAAGGAACACAACCTCATACTTCTCGAAGCCATATCGGGCAGCCGGTCGTTTGGTTTGGACACACCCACTTCCGATACCGACATAAAAGGGGTATTCTACATGCCTAAGGACAAATTTTTCGGGCTGGAATACATAGCGCAAATAAGTAATGAGACCAGTGACATAGTATATTATGAGATCGGCCGCTTTGTCGAACTATTGCTAAAGAACAATCCTAATATCCTCGAAATATTGGCGAGCCCCTCCGACTGTATTTTGTACCGCCATCCGTTAATGGAACAGTTGAAATTGGAAGATTTCCTGTCAAAGCTCTGCAAAGATTCCTTTGCGGGATATGCATCAACGCAGATAAAAAAAGCGCGCGGCCTTAAGAAAAAGATCGTCAACCCACTACCGAAAGAACGCAAAACGTTGCTCGATTTCTGCTATGTACTTAGAGACTACAACTCTGTCCCTTTAGCAGAGTGGCTGGTCGAAAATAATATGGTACAGGAAAAATGCGGGCTCGTCAACATACCTCACTCCAAAGGGATGTACGCACTGTTTTACAATGAAGGACTAATGTACAGCGGCATCATGAAAAAGGAAACCTCCAATGAGGTGTCAATCTCGTCAGTACCCAAAGGCGAGCAACAGCTGGCCTACCTGTATTTCAACCAGGATGCCTACTCCTTATATTGCAAAGATTATCGGGAATACTGGGACTGGATGCAAAAACGCAACGAAGAGCGCTACAATACCAACCGCGAGCATGGCAAGGATTATGATTCCAAAAACATGATGCACACCATCCGCCTGCTACAATCAGCCTTACAGATATTGTCGACGGGCAACCTCAACATCCGTGTCACCAACCGCGAAGAACTGCTCGACATCAAGGCCGGAAAAAAGGAATATGACGAACTTCTTGCCATGGCAGAAAATATGCTTGCTGATATCGAGCAAGTGTATCACACCTCTCCCCTTCCTGAAAAACCCGACCCTGAAAAGGCCGGGCAGTTATTGGTTGATATTCGGTCTGTTTTGTATAAATAGACTCTACTGCGGCAAAAGCTCCAACACATACTTCAAAGCATCCGTACTTTCAGGCAGCAGGATATCCGGCTGTATGCTGTCATTGTCCAATTTTCCGTTGGGACGCACATTGAGGCTTGTGGAAACCTGGAACGTGATGCGGCTATTCGGCAGCATGTACCACATCAGCGGGTCGGCATAAAAGCTGGAAAGATTGCCGGTGGGCTGTCCGACTAAAGTGCCTAAATGGTGATCTTTTACCATGGCGGCAAACATCGAACCCGCAGAAAAGGTATCATTATCTATCAGCAAATATATTTTTTTGGGATGCTTTAGCGCCGACCTGAGGGGTTTGCGTTCTTTATGCTCAACAACCGCGACCTGGCCGTCCGCCGTTTTCCAGATAGCTTTGGTATGTTCGTTAATGCCATACAGGAATTTTGCCCAACGCATGATGCCGGGAATGTAAAGCTGCGCGAAGTTGGCCTTAAACTCAGGAGTTACCTTCCACAGCGTGCGCGACGATATGCGAAAAGGCTTGTCGGCAAAATAGCGTGCCATGTCTTCGGCGTATCTGCTGTCGCCTCCGTCATTGCCCCGCAGGTCGAGTACAAGGTTCTTTACTCCCCGTCTGTCAATTTCGCAGAATGCCTTCATGTAAAACTTTTTGTAATAGCTTCGTGGCATTGTTTCGAAATCGGTAACAGTGATGAGTGCCGTGGCATCATTGGGAAACGACAGGCTGCATACTTCTTTTTTTTGTGAAAGCCGTTCGTCTTTTTTTAGTTGGGCTGCCGTAACACCCTGTAACATTACAGGCTCACTGCTTCCGGACCAGATAACGCTGTAGGGCGGCTCCCAACCGTGTACTTTCCAAACATAATAGGGAAACGACTCACATATGGCTTTTTCATCCAGAAAGTCAAGCTCCTTGCCGCACTGCTTTTTCATATCGGCATAGATCGCAGCCATTGCCAGGCCATTGATACTTATGATACGCTTCAGTGTATCTATACCGGAAACGTCCCCGTAAATTTCAGATGAATGGTACCCATCCTTTCTTTTTTGGATCGTAAAGGGGAAAAACAGCCCACCGCGGTCGGTATATTCTTTATAGAAAACAGAGGGATACGTTCGTGTGTGTGCGTCGTTCATAAATACAAGCACCTGTTCCGCCTTTCGCCAAAAACCGAACCGTGAAAGGCTGTCGGGCAGCCCTGACTTCATTTCTTTGAGGAATACATACCATTCCTCTTTACTCCTGTAATGATAGGCATTAACGTGTGAATAAACGATCCTGCCCACCATGGCGTCAATGTCCTGCTCCATCTGCTTTCGCGAAAGCATGTCCTGGGAAAAGGTCTCCTGTAAGGTTCCGGCGACTAACAGGATGATGGTAAATATGGCTTTTATCATTTCAGTACGTCCTTAAGCTCCACGATCTCAAATGTGTCATCAAATTTGATGAACTCCCGCAACAGTGCCGTATGCCCGGCACCCATGATCAGCATTACCTTATCATCTTCGGCCTCTGTCAGCTTTTGCAGCAGCGAGTAGATATACAGGTTGCGCCGATACCATTCGGACACCAGGTGGGGTCCGGTAAAATCGTCAGCCTTGCCCGCCCTGTTGGCAATGTTAAGATACCAAGCAATATTGTCTTTGTCTTCTCCTGCAGTATTATGTTCCAGTAGCAATTGGGTTAAGGTATAGCCCGCTATCTTTTTGTTCTCAGCTGCCTCGTAGGCTTTCATTATGTCTTCATTCTTTTGTATCAGCTCCTTTTGTCCAGCCGCTTTCATCGATTGAAGCATCATTCCATACGGAAAGATCGTCTCTTTATAGTCTACCGCATACAGTTTGGTATGCTTCATCTTTTTGGCGGTTCGCAATGCTACCTGTACCCTTTCGTCGGGGTTGGCTTTCAGCAGGCTGTCGGTATTCGAGCTGTATAGCTTATCGAGTGCCGCCTGGTCATTGTAAGACCATTCCATAAAAACCTTATCGGGGCCGAATACCTTGATCTTATTGGTAATGTGTTCCAGTTCCGCCTGGCTTTTGGCCGACATTACATCGAAGGTGTTTACCTGTGCCACATCAAGCCCCGGATTGGCAAAGTGGAAAGTACCTATTATAAGCAGTTGTTTCTTTTTGGCCTGCCCGTACGATAAAACGGTGCTGGCGATGATAATGAATGTAAGTAGTTTTTTCATGGTTACTTGTTTTAATCTGGGCCAAAATTACAGGTGACGGCAAGGCTCTCATGAAACTTTTGACGAACGGGCACTTTGTAATGACCAATCGGGACCTGGATTAATTTAAAGATCCGGTCTCTCGTTCCTGCCCTTTCGTATACAGAAAACAGCTATTGGTGTAAATAATTGATCTACCTTTATCACTATCGGTACCTTTGGTTTAAAATCCGATCATCATGAAACAGAAGATACCGTTTTATTACCATCTTGTGCTTTTTGTGTCACTGTTCCTGTTTTTCACAGGATGGGAACTTGGCGCTAAACTTGACGAGATCACCCTTGTGCTCGGCTTTTACAGCCTGCTGTTCAGTACAACTTACATAGTAGCGGTTTTTGCCATATACCTGTTTAACTATTATATAGTATGCCCGGTATTGCTCAACCGCAGGCGCATTATCTTTTATGTGCTTTCCCTTCCGGTATCGCTGCTGCTGTTTACAGGGCTTCGCTACCTGTTGGAAGAGGTTATCGTGTACCACACTACCGGCTTTCACAACTATGCACCCGGCTCACTCGAACCCGGTTATTACATCCGCGATAATTTCTTTTTTGGCTTCCCATCAGTACTGATGCCGGTTTTAGTATATATCTCCTGGCGATCGCATGTGTACTACACGAAGAACCAATTGCTGGAACTGGAGAACCGAAAGGCGCAGTTCGCCCTGCTCAAATCGAAGGTAAGCCCGCACTTCCTGTTCAATACCCTCAACTCCTTTTACAGTGAATGGGTAGAAAAGGATGAGCAAACCGCTTCCGACCTGCTCGTACTGTCCGACCTGTTGCGCTACATCATTACAGAAAGCGATAAGGAGCGGGTGCCACTCTCTAAAGAACTGGAGTTCATTGATAATTACATCAGCCTGCACAAGAAACGCTTTGAAAATGAGATGTCGCTGGATCATACCGTAACGGGCGATGCGGGGAAACAAGAAATACTTCCCGCAGTGCTCATCCATTTTGTGGAGAATGTTTTTAAACACGGGGTCATTAATGATCATGGTAAAAAAGCAGCTGTCCGAATAGTAATTACCGATGGGACTCTGGAAATGCATACCCATAACCACATACAGCGCGGGGAGAACTATTCGTCGACCGGCATAGGCTACAAAAACCTGTCCGATCGTCTCCGATTTGCCTATGGCGATGATCATATGCTGGAAAAGACCGCCGAAAATGATATTTTTGCAACCCATTTAAAACTGCCGCTCAGCCGCTCATGAAACTTACATGCATCATAGTCGACGACGAACCGCCTGCCATCCGCCTGCTCGAAAAGTATGTAGAGAGCATTCCGTCTTTGGAAAAGCTCGCCGTTTTCAGCGATTCGCTACAGGCATTGGAATTCCTTAACACCAATAGTGTCGACGTGGTTTTCCTGGACATCCAGATGCCACAGCTAACAGGCTTGCAACTATCGAAGATAATCGGTAATAATGTAAAGATCATTTTCACAACAGCCTATCCTGATTTTGCACTGGAAGGCTTCGACCTGAACGCCACCGATTACCTGTTAAAGCCTATTGCCTTCGAGCGGTTCTATAAGGCGGTTTCAAAACTCAGCCCGGAAAGCAAAACAGATCAGGCCCAACATAGCATAGCTAACGAATACATCTTCATCAGGACCGATGGCAAGAACAAGTTTACCAAAGTATTCCTGGACGACATCCATTATATTGAAGCCCTGCAGAATTACGTTAGCATCCGTACCACAAATGGGGCCATTATTACCCACAGCTCCCTGAAGAATATACTTGACCTGATGCCTGCTAACCATTTCACCCAGATACATCGCTCTTATGTGGTTGCCATAAAGCATATCGACACTACTGATAGCTTTTCTGTTTTCATAAAGGAAAAAGAACTGCCATTGGGAAACACGTACAAGGAGGCCTTTTTTAAGAGGATAGGGGAAGTGTAGTATTTAAGAATGATCTTTGAATTCTGCATAAACATTTGCTAAACTTTGCGGACCCATGCTCACCAAAAGTTCAGTTTTAGTAATTTTAAGTATCAATTTAAACGCTAAAACTATGAGCACATTATCATTTCTGAAGGACCTGGGTGAAAAGATCATAAGCAGTAACGCGCAAACCCCGGAGAACGACCACAAGACAGCCGACGAGTTATTTAACTACATAAAGAAACTTGGGCTTACTTATAAAAACATCAGGATAGCTGCGACCGCTGGCAAAGTAGTACTTGAAGGTGAGGTGGATACCCAGGCTGAAGCCGAAAAGATCGGCATTGCAATAGGAAATGTACAAGGTGTAGAGTCGGTTGAGAATAAGATGCGCGTGACAGTTTCGGAACCTGCATCACAGTACCATACTGTGGTTTCAGGAGATTCATTGTCTAAGATCGCAGGCAAATACTATGGAGATGTGCAGAAATACGACATCATATTCGATGCCAACAAACCAATGCTTTCCGATCCCGACAAAATATATCCTGGGCAGGTATTGAGGATCCCGGCACAAAAATAAGCCAGGCATACAACAAATGAAAAATGGAGTATATTTGTCTCAAGATCAATTTATGGGACAATTATACTCCAAGTGCTTTTGGCCCTTATTTGCCTGCATTATACTGAGGGTGTCAGCTCAGAAATATCTCTCATAAAAAAAGATGCTGATCGATATAAGGCCGTTTCTGGATAGATATTGATTATTAGCCTCTCTGCCTCACGGTCTCATATAAGAAAGCACCACAGGCAACAGATACGTTTAGGGACTCTATGGAACCAAACATTGGCAACTTCGCTTTTTCGTCAACGATCTTCAACACTGACGGATTGATCCCCCTGTCTTCCGATCCCATGATGATGGCTAAAGGTAACTTAAGGTCGAGGTCATAAATGTTGTCGTTGGTCTTTTCGGTAGCGGCAACGGTTTTAATGCCAGACCCCTGCAGGTGGAATATCGCATCCTTAATATGCTCCACTTTACAGATAGGCACATTGAACACAGCGCCGGCAGAAGTTTTTACAGTATCGCCATTAACCGGTGCAGAACCCTGCTTTTGTATGATTATGCCGTCTACGCCTGTACATTCGGCCGTACGGATGATGGCGCCGAAATTACGCGCATCGCTTAACTGGTCAAGTATTAGGAATAAGGGTGTCTTACCACCTTCCAGAACGGTTTCTACCAACGTTTCCAGACTATGAAAAGCGATCGGGGCAATACTTGCCACTGCACCCTGGTGGTTGTTATGTGTAAGGCGGTTCAACTTCTCTACGGGAACGTAAGAGAAATTAATATTATTTTTTTTGAGCGTTTTCATAAGGTCGCGCATCAGGTCGCCATCCGCATCTTTCTGAATAAATACCTTGTCGATCTCTTTACCTGAATTTATCGCTTCAATGATAGCCCTTATACCGAATATCTGGTGTTCTTTTTCCATAGGGCAAAGGTATAAAAAAACCACCCGTTGCAGGGTGGTTTGTTGTAAATATCGATCTTTTAGAATTCATCTTCCTCAAAGCCCGTCCTGCGATGGCCTGCAAAGGTCAGTACCGTTTCCGGGTCGTAGTCATATACAGCCTTAAAATAAATGCTGTCAACCACAACACCTGTCGCTGAACGTGCTGCATTCTTCAGGATCTTCCCTTCAGTAATGGTCACTATAGACCCATCAGATGTATTTTCAGCATCAGTAGCGCTAAAGGTCAGGTCTTGCAAGTTGAAGTCAAGAGCTGCTTCGGTATACCAGCCGGTAAAATTCTCTGTAGAGCCTATGCGGTCGGTTATCATCAGCTGCCCGTTGTTGTCGTATAGCTTGTGCAGTGTGTGCTGGGCATATACGTTCCCGTCGGCATCGCTAATGTCTATCCAAAATTCACCGTTCATTTTTTGGGTTGCCGTTTCAACAGGTTCGTAATCGGCATATCCGTCCTCTTCACAGGCTGTAAATGTAGCTAGTGAACATATCCCGAAAAGGATGAGTGCTATATTAAATTTTATTTTCTTCATGATATTTTGTTTATCGTGTAAAGTTCCTCACTGCTGTACCATAGTAGGCAGAGGCAGACAGGACCCAGTTAAAATTATTTTGCGAAACAATAGTGCCCGATATGCTTTCTACATCAATGCCTGTCGACGATACATTTTCCTGGTAAGGAATATATAGTGTCTCATCATCTATGTTATAAAAAGTCACGTTCAGCCAGTTGGCCGAGTCGCTTGCGGCCAATCCACCGGCATTATTGGCCTGGTACACCCTATCATCGAGGCGGCTCACGGTGTTTGGGTTGCCATTCCTGTAAAAAGTACCTTCGAGGTTTACAGCGCTTGGATCAGATTCAAGTACGATCACTATCCTGCGAACTTCAGCCGGAAAACCGTCATCGTTAATTGCAGAATAATAAATGTCATATACCCCCGGAGTGCCCGTATCTACGCTGCCTTCAACAGTAACATCAACAGCTTCTCCACCAATGGTGCCGTTAACGCCGGGATCGGTAAAAGTATCGCCTTCGTTGAGAACTGTAATGCGGTCACCTGCCATCTCCAGTATCGGATAGTTGGTAACGGTCGACCCTATCGGATCTTCGTTCGAGCAGGATGTTGCTGTCAATGCCAGGGCAAAGGTTGCAACTGCTATGTTATATCTTAGAATTTTTTTCATGATCGTCTATTATTCAGGTTTTTGATCCCACCATACATTTTCTGTAAGTGAAGTTTTTTGGGTAATGTTCGGGTTGCGGTTCACTTCGTCGTCAGGATAAAAAAGTACGCTTGGTACCGTTGTGCCCGGTAGTACGGAGATGGCTGACGGTATCCGGTTGCCTGCAGCATAATCCTCCGTGCCTTCGGCTACTACTTCAGGGAACTTTGTCCTGGTCGATTCAATATATGCTTCAATGTTGTTCACATAGGCCAGCGAAGCCCATTTTTGTATGATCACCTGCCTAACTTCGGTCTCTATGCCGCCGCCTGCCTGGTATTCATATACATCGCCCCCGCCTGTAAAGTCGCCTGCAGAGGCTCCTGAAAGGCCAAAGTCGTTTGCGTATGTCGAGAACGATGCTGCAACACCGGCATCATATTTTTCCTTTGCCCCGGTACCCGATGCATATCGTATCAGCGCTTCTGCCTGAAGGAAATAGCTTTCGGCAGCCGAGATCAGGAAAACAGGGGTCGTTGGACCTACGTTAGGGCGTGCATACGCAACGGCGGTATCGTTGAATTGGTTACCGGTACCCTGCGATATCGAGTTGTAGCCTCCGTTCGCACCCGGACGAAAAGCCGCCCCAAGGCGCGGGTCGCCATTGGCAACGTAAAAGTTAACGATCGTGTTGCTCGCTATGTGGTTAATGTCACCAAGGCCTGTTTGCGAAAGGAATGTTTCGTAAAAGGGGTTCCTTTTATCTGTAGATTCTGCGAACAGCTCAAACTTGGCGTCGGATGTCAGGAAATTGCCTTCGTTTACCAAAGCCATTGTGGCTGTAGGGTTAGCCTGTGGCGTGTAGGCCATCCTTATGTACATCCTAAGTTTTAGGGTGTTGGCAAACTTTATCCACATATCCATGTCGCTGCCGAAGATCACATCCTGAGCGCCTGCCGCGCTTTCGGTCGGATTAGCCTCATAAGCTGCTATAGCGGCATCTATCTTCTCGATAACATCTGCATATATCTCTTCACCAGGAGTAACTACGGGTGTAATGTTACCCATTTGAAGCGCTTCTGTATAAGGCACATCTCCAAAAAGGTCGGTCAAAAGCTGGTAGGTATACCCTCTTAGCACTTCAGCGATCAGGAGTGTAGCAGTGTCTTCTGCTGCAGCCGATTCATCGGTCACGTATTTAAGATCGGTAAGCACACCGGCATACAGCTGTGTCCATGGTGTATTAGCATAGGCCGTGTTAAGGTTGTAGGAGTCGATGTTCTCATATTGGCTGGCACTTGGCGACTGCGTATGGTACTGGGCATAAAAGCCCCCCAGGTTCATGAATTCACCGCCCACCACAGCGGCCAGGTTCGCTTCTGCCGACGTTAGCGCCAGGCCTGCGTTTATTTCACCGGGTGCGTTCGGGCTCACGTTAATGTCCAGGTTCTCGTCACACGATGCTATAACGAGCCCGGTGAGAAAAAGGAGTAAAAACTTATTTATATTTTTCATGGAAATTTTTTATTAGAATGTTGCTTTAAGGCTAAAACCAAGGCTGCGGGTAGACGGGTTAGCGCTGAATTCGCCAAACTGCCCGGCAAGGTCATTGCCAAATGTAGAGGCTTCAGGGTCAATGTACTGGTTGCTTTTTGGTGTCCAAAGGAACAGGTTTCGCCCGATCACAGAGAAAGTAAGCGACTGTACGTACGCTTTTTCCAGCCATTTGGATGGTAGCTTGTAGCTTAGCACCACTTCACGAAGTTTTACAAATGATTTGTCGATCACGTTAGCGCGTGCATTAGCATCGGCACGATAGTAATCATCCATATGTTCAGAATCGATAGGGGTAGCGTTCGGCGAGTAAGTTACAGATCCATCACCTGCTACGTTTTTAACGACCGAGTTTGGCACTATGAACGGCTCACGGTCATTGATCACGGTCGTGATCGAGCTACCTGTGAACCTCGTAATATCTGCAGTCCTCGAGTACATTAAGCCTCCCTGGCGTATGTCGAAAGTAAAGTCGAGCGATATTCCTTTATAGCTAAGCGAGTTGCTTATACCCATTGTGTAATCATACTGCGAATCGCCATATATTTCCTTGGTCGATGCCGCTACCGGTATGCCGTTCACATCTACCACAACATTCCCGTTAGGGTCAAGCTCCGGAACGTAGCCTTTTATTAGCCCTACAGGCTGGCCTTCTACAGCAATGTACTCATAAGTACTTAATCCTCCCAATTCTACCTGTTCGATCCTTGGGTCAAGTTCTTCAAGTATTGTTTCAGCTTTTGTATAGTTAAGGCTTGTGCTCCAGGCAAAGCCATCGCTTTGGCTCCTAAGCCAGTTTACGGTAATAAGCCCTTCAAAACCTTTAGTCCTTAGCGTACCCACGTTGGCCTGCTGTGAAGTGTACCCTGTACTTGGCGCCAACGGAAGGGCCAGGATCTGGTCTTTCGTTTTGGAGTCAAAGTAGGTAGCATCGATGGTTATAAGATTGTCAAAGAATGATAATTCCGTACCTACCTCAAATTCGGTCTTGATCTCTGGTTTCAGGTTAGGATTTGCCATCCTGTTGCCAATACCATACCCGTTTATCCCGTTGATAGGGAATGTAAGGTTGCCAAAGCCCATGCCCACATTGGTTTGTGTGTTCACCGCAAAGACCTGGTAAGGATCGGTGCCTACACCTGTAGATCCGTAGCCTACCCTAAGCTTACCATAGTTGAGCACTTTGTCTATGCCTGTAAATGTCCTGGAGAAAACCCAGCTCATGTTACCACCGGCATACAATTGCGACCTGTTCTGTTCAGGGAGGTTGGAGTACCAGTCGTTCCTTAAGTTACCGGTAAGGAAAAGTTGGTTATCATATGATAATGTTGCTGTATCATAGGCACCGTATAGCTTGTTCTTTTCCCTGTAGGATGCTACGCTTGGAATTTGCGAGCTGTTGGCAAGGTTAAAGAAGTTCGGGATGTCCTGGCTGGCTACCGAAGCACCAAGGCTTGAGAAAGTATCTTCAAGGATGTTGAAACCTGCCGAGTTCTGAAGCCTGAATTTTTCGTTAAGTTCAAAGTCAAAGTTGAAAAGTATGTCATGGTTAAGCCTTTTGGCGTGGTTGTAGTTTTCACCATAGCTTCCCGGATTTTCAGTAGACGATCCGTCGTTAGGGCTACCTGGCACAGCATCAATGCGTGATGTCCATACACGGCTCCTGTCTGTAGAAAAGTCCATACCAAAACGATAGGTGGCATTAAACCAATTGTTCACTTCATAAGTGGCTTCAAAGGAACCGTATACACGTTCTTTGCGGTTTTCAGCACCATTTTCGTTTACTGAAAAATAAGGGTTGGTAACACCATAAGGCGTATAGTAATTGCTGATATTATGGAATTCACTGTTGTAGTCGGCAAACTCCGTGATAGGGATGTCGGTCGGGATCTGCAAGAGGTTGTTGTAAACGGTTGCTCCCTGGCCTGTGGCAACACTGCTTCCTGAATTGCTCACGTAATTCATTGAGCCGCTAATGCTGATGTTCTTTACCTTAGATTGTCCGGAAATGCTTAGTACATTCCTTTCGAATGAGTCGGCATCAGTTGGATAAATACCGTCCTGTTGGGTGTTGGTATATGAAAGTCGTACACTGCTGTCACCATGGCCTCCTGAAAGTGAAACGGAATTGATCCTTGATGTACCTGTTGTGAAGAAGTTCTCCAACTGGTCCTTTTGGAAAGAATAGGGCTTCAGTAACTGGCTATTATTCACCACATGTCCCCATACCCTTGGCTGGCCGTCAAAACGAGGCCCCCATGAGCCATTCTCAATAAGATAGTGTACGCCATCCCATCCCTGTCCGAAAGTAGACTGGTATTTTGGAGTACGGTTAATTTGTGAGAATGAGGTAGCGTTGGTGTATTCTACGATCATTTTGCCTGCCTTACCTTTTTTGGTAGTAATGATGACAGCGCCGTTGGCGGCATTTGAACCATACAGTACTGTTGCGGAAGCGCCTTTAAGTATGGTCATTGTCTCAATGTCCTGCGGGTTAATGTCTGCTGCAGCGTTACCAAAGTCGTACGCATTAGTAAGGTCGTCTGAGAAATTGCTCCTTTCCAGGATAGGTACGCCATCTATTACGTATAGTGGCTGGTTGCTTCGTCCGGAGATCGTCTTAATGTTACGGATGATAAGACTGGATGACGCACCCGGATCGGTAGAGTTGTTCGAAACAACGACCCCGGCTACCTTACCTTTAATAGCGTCGGCAATGTTAGCCTGTTGTCCCTTTAGGATCTCTTCAGACTTTAATGTAGTGGTTGCGGCACCAATGGATGATTTTTCCCTGCGGATACCCACCGCCGTTACCACTACGCCTTCAAGTTCAGTAGCCTGGTCCTCAAGCGTGGCGTTAATGGTGGTCGATGCGGCAGAATACTCCTTTGTGCCCATCCCGATGTAAGTAAACACAAGCGTTTGTTGCGGAGACGCCTGGATCTGGAACTTACCATCAAAATCAGTTTGGGTTCCGGTCGTAGTACCTTTGACCAAAACGCTTACTCCCGGGATCGGCATTCCTGCCTGATCTGTAACAGTACCTGATACTGTCCTTTCCTGTGCAAATGAACTTTGCATCGTTAACGCGAATAAGAGCGTTAACAAAACATGCAGCTTTGTCTTCATTGAAATAGATTTGAGTTAGTCTACCAAATGTCTGACGAAGTATTTACATTACCAAAATATTTAATGATTTTTTAATATAATTTTAATATGAATTTTAGAACCTTAGTAGGAAATTAACTAATTATGTAAGTTTTTAATGTTAAAAATTAGTTTTAAAACTGATGTGTACGATCGAGTTCGAAAGTTTTATTTGTTGTCCTTTAGTGGTGCCGTTGGCGTACACAATGTTAAAGACCCCATTTTTGGTGAACAGGCCTATACCAAAACCTAATCCGGTAAGGTAGTCGCTTATGTTATTTGCTTCGTCCCTGAAATATCCATAATCAGTGATCGAGTGTGCATAAAGCCCTGATGATAGCATATAGCGGTATTCTGCCATGAGGGCTGTATACAGGTTGGCCTGCAGGCTATTCTCATTAAATCCACGTATGGAGTTGATGCCGCCAAACCGGTGTAGCTCATTTATAATATAGGTATCGCTTTTGAGGTAGTAGGAATGGCTCTTCAGGTTGATAATGTTCTTTTTGTTAAGGTAAAAATTGTGTGCCGCGTTGGCTTGTATAAAATACTGCCCGCTGTTCCCGGTGCTGCCCATCCTTTTCCCGGTGCCGCCTTTTAGAAGCAGGATCGTTCTTTCGGGAAAAATAAAGTCGTCCGCATTAAAGCCGGTAAACTCATAACTTGCCGTGTAGAAACGATTGTTGTAGTCGCTCAATGACGCAGTGTTGCTGTTCTGAATATCGACCGATTGTGTGCTTTGGTAGCCTAAAAAGGCTTTGGAGTTGTAGCTAAAGTAGTAGCCCACATTCATGTCGGTCACGGTATTCTGGAACGTGCTGTCCTGTTTGAATATCCTCAATCCGGCCTTGATGCCTATCGGGCTTCGGAACATATAGGGCAGCTCGGTAGCCGCGTTGAAAGTGGTCTGCTTGTTACCGTCGTTTTTCCAGAACAGGGTGAACTTTTCGCCGGAATTGAGTACGTTGTTCAGGTTCAGGTCCAGGTAGCCGTTGAATATCATGTTGCTCTCGTCATCGTTGGAGAAGCCGATGAAGCCGTCGAAGCTGTTTGGTTTTGCTTTTTGCAGGTAAACATACACTTTTGTAGAGTCTTCTTTAAATAGTATTTCGGGGTAGCGTGCCTGGGTCACAAAACGCAATGCGTTAAAGTCGTTATATATCCTTTGTAGGTTCTCCTGGTTGAAAGTCTTCTTTTTATACTGCCTTGCTATGTTTTTCCGGATGCCTTCAGGGAATTTGGGATAGCCTTCGATCACTATGTCGTCAAGGGTGCGAAGTTTTTCTGTCTTCATCTCCAGTCGTGCGGTGAGAGCGCTGCCTTTCTTTTCATAGTCTTTTAATTGGAGCGAGCTTAATGAGTAGCCTTTGCGTTCCAGGAGTGCAAGGCTCCCGGCCATAAAGGGTTCGATGTCTTCCATCTGCATTGCGATAGTGTCCTTGCCGATGTTAAGCAGTTCTTTATCTTCAGGCGAAAGGTTGCCGGCGTATATATATAGGTTTTTGGTTTTTTCGCCAACGGAAAATGTGTATACGAAAGTAGAGTCATTGGTCTTAAGGTGGGCAAGCTCATGGTTCTCCAGGTAGCCTTTCTTCAGCAGGGCGGAGGAGAGGAGCGCGGCTTCATCGGCAACCGACCTCGCGTTTTGGTGTAGCTTGTTATAAGGTATGGAGTCGATGGTTTTGGTTTCCGCTGCATTACGCCCCTCTATAGCGAGATGGAAGTTTTGCGCTTTTGCTGAAAAAAAGCCAAAACATACTATATATATAAGGAGTAGTTTTTTCAACCGGGAAATTCTTAGTGTAAAATAACGCAAAAATAGCCGAAATAATATTATGAGGTAGTGGGAGTTCCGAATGAGGGGTGTGGTGAACGCAGAATATTTGTCGTCAAGTTGATCTCTGGTACAGGTACGATTCGTGGCCTGATTTTCTTTTGTAATTTTGCGCTGCGGGGATAAGGTTTGAAAATTAATGTATTACAGTTTGTTTTATTGTTTTTAATTTCTACATTTGCAACCCCGTAAAAAGCGGGTTTTTTAATCAAAAGAAATTTTAGTATTTAATTATGCCAACAATTCAACAATTAGTAAGAACAGGGAGAGCCCAGATAACTAAGAAGAGTAAATCGGCTGCTTTAGATTCTTGTCCTCAAAGAAGGGGCGTTTGTACACGTGTGTACACTACGACACCAAAGAAACCAAACTCTGCAATGCGTAAAGTTGCAAGGGTGCGTTTGACGAATGGTAACGAAGTGAACGCGTACATCCCGGGCGAAGGACACAATCTTCAAGAGCACTCGATAGTATTAGTTAGAGGCGGAAGGGTAAAAGACTTGCCGGGTGTAAGGTACCACATCGTTCGTGGTGCACTTGATACCGCAGGTGTGGCCGGAAGGACACAGCGCAGGTCAAAGTATGGGGCCAAGCGTCCGAAACCAGGACAAGCGCCAGCTGCAACCGGAAAGAAAAAGTAATTTAAGAACGCTTTAAAGAAAAGACATGAGAAAAAGACAGGCCAAGAAAAGACCTCTTTTACCAGATCCAAGGTTTAATGACCAACTTGTAACACGTTTTGTGAACAACCTAATGTGGGACGGTAAAAAATCAACTGCTTTCAAAGTGTTCTATGATGCTATTGAGATCGTGGAGAACAAAAAGCAGGATGCTGAGAAATCAGCGCTTGAAACATGGAAAGATGCTATTAACAACGTTATGCCGCACGTAGAAGTACGCAGCCGCAGGGTTGGTGGTGCTACATTCCAGATACCTATGCAGATCCGTCCGGACAGGAAGATCTCTATGGCAATGAAATGGATGATACTTTATGCAAGGAGAAGAAACGAAAAATCTATGGCTCAGAGGCTGGCTTCTGAAATTTTAGCTGCTGCTAAAGAAGAAGGTGCTGCCGTTAAAAAGAGGATGGATACTCACAAGATGGCAGAAGCGAACAAAGCATTCTCTCACTTTAGGTTTTAATTCATAAAGAAAACAAAACATCACATCTAATAAATAATGGCAAGAGATTTAAAATACACGAGAAATATTGGTATTGCTGCCCACATTGATGCGGGTAAGACCACAACTACCGAGCGTATCCTTTTCTATACGGGTAAATCCCACAAGATAGGCGAGGTACACGACGGTGCAGCAACCATGGACTGGATGGCGCAGGAGCAGGAGAGGGGTATTACCATTACTTCGGCTGCTACGACATGTACATGGAACTTCCCTACAGACCAGGGTAAGACTACCAGTGACTCAAAAGATTACCATTTCAACATCATCGATACTCCGGGACACGTTGACTTTACCGTTGAGGTAAACCGTTCCCTAAGGGTACTTGACGGACTTGTGTTCCTTTTCAGCGCCGTTGACGGTGTTGAACCACAGTCTGAAACCAACTGGAGGCTTGCTGATAACTACAAAGTTCCGCGTATGGGCTTTGTGAACAAAATGGACCGCCAGGGATCTAACTTCCTTGCTGTTTGCCAGCAGGTGAAAAGCATGCTTAAATCAAACGCGGTGCCTATCGTACTTCCGATCGGTGACGAGGCTGACTTTAAAGGTGTGGTAGATCTTATCAAGAACCAGGCTATCGTATGGCATGATGATACCCAGGGTGCTACTTTCGACATCGTTGAAATTCCTGAGGACATGAAGGAAGAAGCGCGTCAGTACAGGTCACAGCTTATTGAAGAGGTGGCTGCTTATGACGAGAACCTTCTTGAGAAATACATGGAGGATGAAAACTCTATTACAGAAGAAGAAGTTAACGAGGCGCTAAGGAAAGCTACCATTGATATGGCTATCATTCCAATGCTTTGTGGTTCTTCATTCAAGAACAAAGGTGTTCAGTTCATGCTTGACGCGGTTTGTAAATTCCTTCCTTCTCCACTTGATAAAGAGGCTATCGAAGGTACGAACCCTGATACTGATCAGCCTATCACGCGTAAGCCATCAGTTACTGAGCCGTTCGCTGCACTTGCGTTCAAGATCGCTACCGACCCTTATGTTGGGCGCCTGGCGTTCTTCAGGGCTTATTCAGGCCGTCTTGATGCGGGTTCTTATGTTCTTAACAACCGTTCAGGTAACAAAGAGCGTATCTCACGTATCTACCAGATGCACGCTAACAAGCAAAACCCGATCGAGTACATTGAGGCAGGTGATATTGGTGCAGCTGTAGGTTTTAAAGACATCAAGACAGGTGATACACTTTCTGATGAGAAAAACCCTATCGTTCTTGAAAGTATGAACTTCCCTGATCCTGTGATCGGTATCGCTGTTGAGCCTAAAACTAAGGCTGACGTTGATAAGATGGGTATGGCTTTGGCAAAACTTGCTGAAGAAGATCCAACATTCACCGTTAGGACTGACCATGCTTCAGGCCAAACGATCATCTCTGGTATGGGTGAGCTTCACCTTGACATCCTTGTAGACCGTCTTAAGCGTGAGTTTAAGGTAGAGGTTAACCAGGGTGAGCCACAGGTAGAATACAAAGAAGCTATCACACGTGAAGCACAACACAGGGAGACTTATAAAAAGCAATCCGGTGGACGTGGTAAATTCGGTGATATCGTATTCCGTCTTGGGCCAGCAGACGAAGTTGACGGAAAAGTGCCAATGGGACTTCAATTCGTTAACGAAGTTAAAGGTGGTAACATCCCTAGGGAATTTATCCCATCTGTAGAAAAAGGCTTTAGGGAAGCGATGAAGCAGGGGCCTCTTGCAGGTTATGAAATGGACAGTATGAAAGTAACACTTCTTGACGGTTCATTCCACCCGGTTGACTCGGATGCGCTTTCTTTCGAACTTGCTGCAAAAATGGGTTACAAAGAAGCTGCAAGGAGCGCGGGAGCTGTTATCCTTGAGCCGATCATGAAACTTGAGGCGCTTACGCCGGAAGAGAACATGGGTGATATCGTGGGTGACCTTAACCGTCGCCGTGGACAGATCAATAACATGGATGACAGGGCAGGTGCCAAGGTAATTAAAGCCAGTGTGCCTCTTTCAGAGATGTTTGGCTATGTAACTACCCTAAGGACATTGTCTTCAGGAAGGGCAACATCTACAATGGAGTTCTCTCACTATGCTGAGACACCGTCTAACATTGCTGATGAGGTTATTAAAAAAGCAAAAGGTAACGCTTAATTAGAAAGAAAATGAGTCAGAAAATCAGAATAAAACTAAAATCATACGATCATAGCCTGGTAGACAAATCTGCCGAGAAGATCGTTAAGACTGTAAAAAGTACAGGTGCTGTGGTAACGGGTCCTATTCCGCTTCCTACGCACAAGAAGATCTTCACTGTACTACGTTCACCGCACGTGAACAAAAAATCAAGGGAGCAGTTCGAGGTTAGCTCGTACAAAAGGCTTCTTGATATTTACAGTTCATCTTCAAAAACTATCGATGCTCTTATGAAACTGGAGCTTCCGAGTGGTGTTGAAGTAGAGATCAAAGTGTGATAATTCATACGAGATATAAAACAGCCCCGGCATTACGCCGGGGCTTTTTGCGTGGTATAATCCCAATATTCGGCATCTGTCCTTGTTGCATCCGGCTTAAATTCCGTTTACTGCGAAATGCATCAGGCTCCCGTTGTGCTATTCGGGTTGATCTTTGGGGCGGATCGCAGGGATGGGTATTTTGATTACAAAAAGCATTATAATGGCGGCTACAAATGTGCATATTTGCAGAATATCAAATATTTTGCATTTATTTTTTTGTAAGTGTTTGATTATCTCAATATAATAATTACTTTTGCACCCCTGTTTGGAGTATTTCGTTACTTCAAATTGAAGGGATTTAATTAATTAATAATAATAATCTATGTCTGGGTTAATTGGTAAAAAGATCGGCATGACCAGTATTTTCGACGAGAATGGGAAAAACATCCCTTGTACCGTGATCGAAGCTGGCCCATGCGTTATCACCCAAGTCAGAACCAATGAGGTTGACGGGTATGAAGCGTTACAACTTGGTTTCGATGACAAAACAGAAAAGCACACTACAAAGGCGGCTCTTGGCCATTTCAAGAAAGCCGGTACTGATGCTAAGAAGAAAGTCGTTGAATTCAAACATTTCGAAACTGAGTATAAACTTGGTGATGTTTTAACTGTAGATGTTTTCACTGAAGGTGAATTCGTAGATGTACAGGGTGTATCAAAAGGTAAAGGTTTCCAGGGTGTTGTTAAGCGTCACGGCTTTGGTGGTGTTGGACAGGCTACTCACGGTCAGCACAACCGTCTTAGGGCTCCGGGTTCAGTAGGTGCGTCGTCTTACCCTTCACGAGTGTTCAAGGGTATGCGTATGGCCGGAAGGACTGGCGGGGACAATGTAACAGTACAAAACCTTAAGGTTTTAAAAGTGGTTGCGGATAAAAACCTTCTTGTAGTTAAAGGTGCTATCCCGGGTCACAAAAACTCTTATGTAATCATTCAGAAGTAATGGAAGTAAAAGTATTAGATATCAACGGAAAAGAAACTGGCAGGACGATCACTCTTTCTGATTCAGTATTCGCAATTGAGCCTAATAAGCACGCTGTATACCTTGATGTTAAGCAATATCTTGCTAACCAGAGGCAGGGTACCCACAAAGCCAAAGAAAGGGCTGAGGTAACCGGTAGTACACGTAAGATCAAGAAGCAAAAAGGAACAGGTACGGCTCGTGCAGGTTCTATCAAGAACCCTTTGTTCAAAGGTGGTGGTACTATATTTGGCCCAAGGCCAAGGAGCTACTCTTTCAAATTGAACAAAGCTCTTAAGCGTCTTGCAAGGAAATCGGCTTTCACAATGAAGGCTCAGGAATCAAGCCTGACCGTAGTAGAGAACTTCGAATTCGACGCTCCAAGCACTAAAAATTTCATTAACTTTTTGAAAGCTTTAGGGTTAGATAACAAAAAATCGCTTATCGTGTTGGGTGATACAAATAAAAATGTATATTTGTCGTCACGCAATTTGAAAGCTTCTAACGTTGTAACTACTTCAGAACTAAGCACTTATGCGATACTTAACGCAAATAAGCTTGTTCTTTTGGAAGGTGCTTTGGAAGGAATTGAAGAAAATTTAAGCAAATAATAAGGTCATGGGTATCATAATTAAACCTATCATCACTGAAAAAATAACTAAAGACGGCGAAGTTTTCAACCGTTTTGGTTTCATTGTTGACAAAAAAGCGAACAAGATCCAGATCAAGAACGCAGTTGAGGCTGCTTACGGTGTTGGAGTTGTTGAAGTAAATACAATGAACTACAGGGCTGATAGATCGGTTAAGTACACTAAGAGTGGCTTGATCTCAGGAAAGACGAATGCTTACAAAAAAGCTATCGTACAAGTACAGGAAGGTGAAACAATAGATTTTTATAATAATATCTAATAACAATGTCAGTTAGAAAATTAAAACCTATTACCCCGGGTCAGCGTTTTAGAGTTGTAAATAGCTTTGACACTATTACAACTGATAAGCCGGAGCGTTCATTGATCGCACCGAAAAAAAACTCAGGCGGTAGAAATAGTCAAGGAAAAATGACCATGCGTTATACAGGCGGTGGTCACAAGCAAAGGTATCGTATGATCGATTTCAAAAGGACTAAGGCGGGTATCCCTGCTACAGTTAAGACGATCGAGTACGACCCGAACCGTTCAGCATTCATATCTCTATTGTTCTATGCTGATGGTGAGAAAACATACATCATTGCACAAAACGGGCTTCAGGTAGGCCAGGTCGTGACTTCGGGAGCTGATGCTCAGCCGGAGATAGGCAACGCTTTACCTCTTAGCAAAATTCCTCTAGGAACTGTTATATCTTGTATTGAGCTACGTCCTGGCCAGGGTGCGGTTATCGCACGCAGCGCCGGTACATTTGCACAGCTTATGGCAAGGGACGGAAAATATGCTACTATCAAAATGCCTTCAGGTGAGACAAGGTTGATCCTTCTTACATGTATGGCTACGATCGGAGCTGTTTCCAACTCTGACCACCAATTGATCGTTTCCGGTAAAGCCGGTAGGACACGTTGGTTGGGCAGAAGGCCAAGGACAAGGCCGGTAGCGATGAACCCGGTAGATCACCCGATGGGTGGTGGTGAAGGACGCTCTTCGGGCGGACATCCACGCTCAAGGAAAGGTCTTCCGGCGAAAGGTTACAGGACTCGTTCTAAAGTTAACCCGAGTAATAAGTATATCGTAGAACGTAGAAAGAAATAATAAGTAAGATATGGCACGTTCATTAAAGAAAGGACCTTTTGTTCACTATAAGTTGGATAAGAAAGTTCAGGAAAACATTGAAAAGGGCAATAAAGGAGTAGTGAAGACATGGTCTCGCGCTTCGATGATCACCCCGGATTTTGTTGGGCAGACTATCGCAGTACACAACGGTCGTCAATTCGTACCGGTTTACGTTACAGAGAACATGGTAGGTCATAAATTAGGAGAATTTTCGCCGACGCGCTCTTTCAGGGGCCACGCCGGTGCTAAAAATAAAGGTAAAAAATAATAGCAATGGGAGTTCGTAAAAGAGAAACCGCAGAAGCAAGGAAAGAGGCTAACAAGTCTATCGCTTTCGCTAAGCTGAATAACTGCCCTACGTCACCACGCAAAATGCGCCTAGTTGCGGATCTTGTAAGGGGCCAAAAGGTAGAATTAGCGCTAAATATATTAAGGTTCAGTTCAAAAGAAGCTTCACGCAAGCTTGAAAAACTATTGCTATCAGCCATCAACAACTGGCAGCAAAAGAATGCTGAGGAAAGCCTTGAAAACGCCGGCCTTTTCGTAAAAGAGATCAGGGTTGACGGCGGAATGATGCTGAAAAGGCTTCGTCCTGCACCGCAGGGTCGTGCCCACAGGATAAGGAAACGTTCTAACCACGTAACCATCGTGCTTGGAGCTAAGAATAATAACACACAAAGCAACTAAGAGAAATGGGACAAAAGACAAATCCAATAGGAAATCGCCTTGGTATCATCAGGGGTTGGGATTCTAACTGGTACGGTGGAAATGACTACGGTGACAAACTTGCCGAAGATCACAAAATCAGGAAATACATCCATGCCCGTTTATCTAAAGCTAGTGTGTCTAAGGTGATAATCGAGAGGACCCTTAAGCTTGTAACCGTTACTATAACCACTGCACGTCCTGGTATCATCATCGGGAAAGGCGGTCAGGAAGTAGACAAGCTGAAAGAAGAACTTAAGAAGATCACAGACAAAGAGGTTCAGATCAATATCTTTGAAATTAAAAGGCCGGAGCTTGACGCTTACCTTGTAGGTACAAGCATTGCCCGCCAGATCGAAAGCCGTATCTCTTACAGGAGGGCTATCAAGATGGCTATCGCTGCAGCTATGCGTATGAACGCAGAAGGTGTAAAAGTGATGATCTCAGGCCGTTTGAACGGTGCAGAGATGGCACGTTCGGAAATGTTCAAAGAAGGCAGGATCCCTCTATCAACTTTCAGGGCGGACATCGATTACTCACTTGCTGAGGCTCATACTACTTACGGTAGGATGGGTATCAAAGTGTGGATCATGAAAGGTGAGGTTTATGGCAAAAGAGATCTTTCTCCGTTAGTAGGCATGGACAAAAAACAGTCTAAGTCTGCAGGATCTCAGGACAGGGACAACAGGTCACAAGGCGGAAGGCCGGGTGGTGGTCGTCCAGGTGGTGATAAATCAGGCCAACGCAAAAGAAAGTAATTAAAAAACTAAAGAAAAATGTTACAGCCTAAAAGAACAAAATACCGCAAGGTACAGAAAGGTAAGATGAAGGGCATTTCCCAAAGGGGTCATGAACTTTCTAATGGTATGTTTGGTATCAAATCTTTAGATTCAGTTTTTATCACTTCCCGCCAGATCGAGGCTGCACGTATCGCTGCGACCCGTTTCATGAAAAGGGAAGGCCAGTTGTGGATCAAAATATTCCCGGATAAGCCTATCACCAAAAAGCCTCTTGAGGTACGTATGGGTAAAGGTAAAGGTGCTGTTGAGTACTGGGTTGCCGTTGTTAAACCAGGTAAGATAATGTTTGAAGTAGGAGGCGTGCCACTGGCCGTAGCAAAAGAGGCACTTCGCCTTGCTGCCCAGAAATTGCCTGTGAAGACCAAGTTTGTTATCGCCCGAGATTTTGAAGCATAATCCGATATTATTATGAAACAATCAGAGATAAAAGATCTATCTGCAACCGAGCTTCAAAGCAAGCTTGGTGAGTTACAGAAAACATATGCCGACCTAAAATCAGCTCACGC